>Ga0164243_10001631_pt1 | contig 37974 bp, 30 predicted proteins | sample OricompcompostOP_FD_108781 | JGI IMG/M metagenome (GOLD analysis project Ga0164243, IMG submission 108781) | Organic Plus compost microbial communities from Emeryville, California, USA - Original compost - Organic plus compost (OP) | ecosystem: Engineered > Solid waste > Mixed feedstock >... | reverse complement strand
TCGGCCCGGACCTTGCCCTGCTGCGCCGGATCGGCCCCGCGATTCTATGGCTCGGCGCGCTGCTCGCCTCGCTTTTGACGCTGGATCGCCTGTTCGCGGACGATCAGGCCGATGGCTCGCTCGATCTCCTATTGATGACGGGCACGCCGCTCGAACTCGTTGTCGCCGCCAAGGCGCTGGCGCACTGGATCACCACCGGCCTGCCGCTGGTGATCGCGGCGCCGGTGCTCGGCCTGATGCTCAACATCGAACCGCAAGGCTTCATCATCGTCGCGTTAACATTGCTTATCGGCACCCCAGCGTTGACGTATATCGGCGTTATCGGTGCTGCGCTGGCCGTCACCGTACGGCGCGGCGGATTGCTGCTGCCGATCCTCATCCTGCCGCTGACGATCCCGGTGCTGATCTTCGGCGTCTCGGCGGCGAATGCGGCGCTGGTCGGACCGGTTCCCTTCGGTACTCCCCTCGCGGTTCTGGGCGCGCTGACTCTGTTCAGTATCGTGATCGGGCCATTTGCCGCCGCGGCAACATTGCGGCATGGACTGGAGTAAGGCCGTGTTGGTATCAGCAGGTCCGCATTTGCGCCGCCATGCGAGGGACGCTTTGGTGAGTAATATCTTATGCCGCTGATCGATCTTGCCAATCCGTCGCGCTTCCTGGCGTTTACCGCACGCGTGCTGCCGTGGCTCGCAGCCGCCACGGCGGTGGCTATCGTGGTCGGACTTTATCTGAGCGCACAGGCGCCGGACGATTATCAGCAGGGCGCGACCGTCAAGATCATGTTCATCCATGTGCCGAATGCGTGGCTCAGCATGTTCGTGTGGGGCTTTATGAGCATCGCCGCGCTCGGCACGCTGGTGTGGCGGCATCCGCTCGCCGATGTGGCGGCGAAATGTGCCGCGCCGCTGGGCGCCGCCTTTACCTTCCTCGCGCTGGTCACCGGCTCGCTGTGGGGCCGCCCCATGTGGGGCACCTACTGGGTATGGGACGCGCGGCTGACGTCTGTCCTGGTGCTGTTCCTGATGTATCTCGCAGTGATGGCGCTGTGGCGCACCGTTGAAGATCCGTCGCGGGCGGCACGCGCGGTCGCGATTCTCACGCTGGTCGGCGCGGTCAACCTGCCGATCATCAAATTCTCGGTCGATTGGTGGAATACCTTGCACCAGCCGTCGTCGGTCCTGCGCCTGGGCGGGCCGACAATCGATCCGAGCATCCTGGTGCCGCTGCTGGCGATGGCGGTCGCCTTCACGCTGTTGTTCCTCACGCTGCAGATGGCCGCGATGCGCAACGAAATCCTGCGGCGGCGGGTGCGCACGCTGCGGCTTCTGCAGGCGCAGGGAGCGCGCGCGTGACATTGGGGCCGCATGCGGGCTTCATCGTCGCGGCCTATGCGGTGGCGGCGCTTGTCGTCGTGGCGCTGGTGATCTGGGTCGCGCTCGATTACCGGGCGCAGCGGCGCGCCCTTGCCGAGCACGACAAGAAATCCGCAGGGCCGAGGCCGCGCGCATGACCGGCACGGCTCCCGACCGTCGGCGCCTGATGACCCGCATTGCGGTTGCGCTGCCGCTGGTGGCGCTGCTCGCGCTCGCCGCGCTGTTCTGGTTCCGCCTCGGCGCGGGCGATCCCTCTCAACTTCCCTCCGCCTTGATCGGGCGGCCGGTGCCGGCGACCGACCTGCCGCCGATTGCGGGCCTGGTCCGCGACGGCCTGCAGGTGCCGGGGCTCGACGCGGCCGATTTCGCCGGCAAGGTGACGCTGGTGAACGTGTGGGCGTCCTGGTGCGTGCCGTGCCATGACGAGGCGCCGCTGTTGATGAAGCTCGCGGGGGACAAACGCATCCGCATCGCCGGCATCAACTACAAGGACCAGCCCGACAATGCGCGCCGCTTCCTCGGCCGCTACGGCAACCCGTTTGCGGTTTCGGGCGCCGATCCGAACGGACGCGCCGCCATCGAATGGGGCGTCTATGGCGTGCCGGAAACCTTTGTGGTCGGACGCGACGCCAGGATCGCGTTCAAGCTGGTGGGGCCGATCACGCCGGAAAATCTTGAGAGCACCTTGAAGCCTGAAATCGAAAAGGCGCTCGCGCGATGAAGGCTGCAAAAGCAAAAAAGAAAAACGCCGTGCCGCGCACCCAGGAGCAACGCCGCCGCGATACGCAGGAGCGCGTGTTGACCGCCGCGATCGATATCCTCGCCGACCGCGGCTACGCCCACTTCACCACGACAGCCGTTGCCGCAAAGGCCGGCGTATCGCGCGGGGCGCAGGAGAACTATTTCCCGACCAAGACCGACCTGATCGCGGCTGCGACCGCGCATGCGATGGACGTGGCCATCCGGCAGGCGACGGACGCTGCACAGAACGTGCGGGACACCGAGGATCCGCTTTCGGCGTTTCTGGAACACAACAGCGCCTTTTTCGGCAGCCGGACCTATCTCGCCATGATCGAACTCGCGCTCGCCGGCCGCGACAGCAAGCCGCTGCTGCGCATTCACCGCAGCGCCTTTGCGCGCTTCCGCAAACAGCACGACAAGGTATGGATTGATGCCCTGTGCGCGTCCGGGGTCGCGCGCGACCGCGCGGAAAAGTTCGTCGAACTCACCATCTTTCTTCTGCGCGGCATCTCGCTGACGAAACTGATTCTGCCAAAGCCGGTACCGACCAAAAACCTGCTGGCGCGCTGGCAAACGATGGCGGTTGAACTTCTGGAAACGCGGCAACGCACCTGATCGCTGTTGCACCCGGTCGCTGTTGCGGCGATCGGCCGCAACTTTTTGCACAGGTGACATTGCGCGTAACACCGACAACACACGCCTGACACAAATCCGAAATCGATCGCGTATAGCGTCTGCGGCAAATAACTGTGAACGCGAGGCTCATTCCGTTCGCACGCTTTGACAAATTTTGCTGAAGCAGGGGACATTGTGAGCGCGCTGGGGTTGGGGCTGGCTGTTTTCGCCGGCGTCGTGTCAGGTTTGCTGTTTGGCGCGTATCCCGAGATCGACCTCTGGGCAAGCGGCCTCTTTTTCGACCGCACCGGCGACACGTTTCCGGCGTCGCACAGCGTGACATTCGCACTCCTGAGGTCGGTCAATATTTATTTGTTTGCCGGCGTTCTGACGGGGTTCTGCATTTTCTTTGCAGCCGCGGCATTCGGAGCATCGGCTGCCTCGAAGCGGGAGGCGGCAGCACGCGCATTTTGGCTGCTGGCGCTGACGGCCATCATCGGGCCGGGCCTCATCGTGAACGGTCTGTTGAAGGAACAATGGGGCCGGCCTCGTCCCGGAGCCGTCGCGCAATTCAATGCAGACGCTGAAAATTCCTTCACGCCATGGTGGCGAACCGACGGCGGCTGCAAGAGCAACTGCTCGTTCGTCGCGGGAGAGGCTTCCATTGCGTTCTGGCTGCTGGCGCCTGCGACTTTGATCCGGAGGCGGCGGTCGCGTCGAACGGCCTACGCCGCCGTGTTCGCCGTCGCCAGCCTGGCCGGCCTGTTGCGCATCGCGGTCGGCGGCCATTTCCTGTCCGATGTGGTGTTCGCGGGAGCCATCGTATTTGTCGTCGTGTGGCTTACCCATCGTGTGATCTATCGCGTCCCCGCATTCGACGCGTTTTTCACCGGAAAACGCGAGCCAAAAATTGCGTCACAAGCCTCACCGGCTGGAGCGGCCGGATAACAGGCTTGTGTTCGTTGCAATCGCAGCCCTATTCACAACGCCCGGCGCCGGCTCAGACAAATCTTATAATCCAAAAATAAGCAGATGTGCTGATTTTATTGCGCGGCGGCTCCGACAGCGCTATGGTCGGCCTCGATTGACGAAAGGTCCTCACCCGGCGCAAGCTTGAGGGGGATAGAAACAGAAACCGGCGCTTGCGAGCTGCGATCCGCACCGAATGACGGATCTCTTCACGCATCCGGCGGCACATCGATACAGGGGAGAGACGTTCATGGCCGATCGCATTCTGACCACCCATGTCGGCAGCCTGCCGCGCCCGCCGCAGCTGCTCGAATATGTGGCGGCCATTTCCAAAGGCGTTCAGGTCGATGAGAAGGCATTCGACACCTTGCTGCGCGATTCGGTCGCCGAAGTCGTACAGCAGCAGGCGAAGGCCGGCGTCGATCTCGTGAGCGACGGCGAATTCGGAAAATTCCGTACCTGGTCGGCTTACATCATCGAGCGCCTCGGCGGCATCGAGGAACGCAATGTCGTGCATGCAACCGGGGCTGGAGCCGATCGCAAGAAATTTCCCGAATTCTACGACCAGTATTTTCACACCCAACGCCTGCCGGCGCGTGGCGTGCCGACCGCTGTCGCGCCGATCACCTACAAGGGACAGGCCGCGATCAAGCGCGACATCGACGATCTGAAGGCCGCGCTCGGCGGCGTAAAAGTCGAAGGGGCATTCCTGCCGGTTGTTGCGCCGGCGAGCGCCATGCCGGTGCACAGCAACGGCTATTACAAGACCGACGAGGAATTTCTGTTCGCGCTCGCCGATGCGCTGCGCGAGGAATACAAGGCGGTGGTCGATGCGGGCCTGATCGTACAGGTGGACGATGCGTTCCTGCCCTACATGTACGACGTCGCCTTCGCCGACCAGCCGCTGGAAAATTACCGCAAATGGGCATCGCTGCGGATCGATGCGCTCAACCACGCCCTGCGCGGCCTGCCGGAAGAAAAGACGCGCTACCATATCTGCTGGGGCAGCTTTAACACGCCGCATACGACGGACGTGGCGCTGAAAGACATCGTCGACCTCGTCACGCGGGTGAATGCCGGCGGCTACTGCCTCGAAATGGCCAATCCCCGGCACGAGCACGAATGGCGGGTATGGGAAACGGCAAAGCTGCCGAACGGCCGCAAGCTGATCCCGGGCGTGGTCGGGCATGTCACCAACGTTGTCGAACACCCCGAGCTTGTCGCCGAACGGCTGGTGCGCGTCGCCAAACTCGTCGGCCGCGAGAACGTCATCGCCGGCACCGACTGCGGCTTCGCGCAAACGCCGTTCACCAACCGCGTGCACCCCTCGATCGTGTGGGCGAAGCTCGAAGCGTTGGCCGAGGGCGCGCGGCTCGCGACGAAGGAACTGTGGGGGAAGTAGGGTGTCCCCCGGCGGCGGGCAGGCAGCCGTACGGTTTTCGGCGCCCGCGGGTGGGACCGGCGGGAAATCGGCCTCGTTTCTGTGCCGGAGGGGGAGCCTAAAACGAGCCGCAAACATTGAACAGTCGTCAAATCTCGCCTAGAAGCGCGCTTCTGTCAGCGCAACAGCAGGGCCGGAGCTGCTCGCTTCCGGCCGGAGATTAACGATGGGTTACAAGGTCGCAGTCGTCGGCGCCACCGGCAATGTCGGGCGCGAAATGCTCAACATCCTGGCCGAGCGGGCTTTTCCCGCCGACGAGGTAGTTCCGCTCGCCTCCCGCCGCAGCATCGGTCAGGACGTCTCCTACGGCGACGCGACGCTGAAAGTGAAAGCGCTCGAGAATTTTGATTTTGCAGACACCGATATCTGCCTGATGTCGGCGGGCTCTTCCGTGTCGAAGGAATGGTCGCCGAAGATCGCCGCCAAGGGCGCGGTCGTGATCGACAACTCGTCGTTCTGGCGGATGGACCCGGACGTGCCGCTGATCGTGCCGGAAGTGAACGCCGATGCGTGCAAGGATTTCCGCAAGAAGGGCATCATCGCCAATCCGAACTGTTCGACCGCGCAACTCGTCGTCGCGCTCAAGCCACTGCATGACAAGGCGAAGATCACGCGCGTCGTGGTCGCGACCTATCAGTCCGTCTCGGGCGCAGGCAAGGACGCGATGGACGAACTGTTCGCGCAGACCAAGGCGGTCTACACCGCGGGCGAAATGGAGATGAAGAAGTTTCCGAAGCGGATCGCGTTCAACGTGATCCCGGAAATCGATGTCTTCATGGAAGACGGCTACACCAAGGAAGAGTGGAAGATGGTGGTCGAGACCAAGAAGATTCTCGATCCCAAGATCAAGCTCACCGCCACCTGCGTGCGCGTGCCGGTGTTCATCGGCCACTCGGAAGCCGTCAACATCGAGTTCGCCGAACCGATCTCGCCGGACGAAGCGCGTGACATCCTGCGCAACGCGCCGGGCTGTCTTGTCATCGACAAGCACGAGCCCGGCGGCTACGTCACGCCATATGAAGCGGCGGGCGAGGACGCGACCTACATCAGCCGCATCCGTGTCGACCCCACGGTCGAGAACGGTCTCGCCATGTGGGTTGTCTCCGACAACCTGCGCAAGGGCGCCGCGCTCAACGCGATCCAGATCGCGGAAGCTTTGATCAACCGCAAGCTGATCGAAGCGAAGAAGAAAGCGGCGTAAGCCGCCAGCCGTATATCGCGGGCCAAGCGATAGGGGTCGGAAATTTCCGACTCCGGTTCAAAAGCGACTTATCCCGCCGGCGCAAGTTTATCCTGGGTTTTTGTTTCAAAATCGCGCGCATCATGGCGCTCGTGCAACTGGCTCGAGGGCTCGCCGGTGACGCGGTTGACCATGCGCCCGCGTTGCACGGTCGGGCGCTTCAGGAGCATGTCGGCCCAGCGCTGGACGTTTTTGTAGTCCTGCACACTTAAAAACTCGGCCCCGCCATACAGCCAGCCCTTCACCAACCCGCCATACCAGGGGAATATCGCGATGTCGGCGATCGTGTAGGCGTCGCCGGCAATGTATTCGCTCTCGGCCAGGCGACGGTCGAGCACATCGAGCTGGCGCTTCACTTCCATGGCAAACCGGTCGATAGCATATTCGATCTTCATCGGCGCATACGCGTAGAAATGGCCGAAGCCGCCGCCGAGATACGGCGCGCTTCCCATTTGCCAGAACAGCCACGACAGACACTCGGCGCGTGGTCCGGCTTCCTTCGGCAGGAGCGCGCCGAACTTCTCGGCCAGATAAAGGAGAATCGAACCCGATTCAAAAACGCGGATCGGCGTTGAACCGCTACGGTCGACCAGCGCTGGGATCTTCGAATTGGGATTTATCGCGACAAAGCCACTGCCGAACTGGTCGCCGTCGCCGATCTTGATCAGCCAGGCGTCATATTCCGCGCCGGCATGGCCGAGCGCCAGCAATTCCTCCAGCATGATCGTGACTTTGACGCCGTTCGGCGTGCCAAGCGAATAGAGCTGCAACGGATGACGCCCGACCGGCAGGTCCTTGTCGTGCGTCGGCCCGGCAATCGGTCGGTTGATGTTCGCGAACCGGCCGCCGCTCTCCTTGTTCCAGGTCCAAACCTTCGGCGGCACATATTCCGGGGAGTTCGTCATCCAAAATTCTCCACTCACGTCAGACGCGGTATGCTGTCACGTGAGGGACAGTCAAGCCAACCCCCGGCCGGAATGTCAGCGATGACATCGCTGTCATCGACGATGAAATGCCGGCAAGACTTTATTATTTGGATTCCGGACTTGAGTTAGATTTAGCACGTGGCAGGGCCTTCCGGCTTTGCGCCGGTAGCGGCCCACCGCGGCGTTGCGGCTGCTGTGTTCCGTTGCCGTGAGGTCTTTGCCAGTCCGTGCTCGGTCTTGTCCCACCGGTAGGGTGCCCGGATGAGGTCGATCACCGCTTTCCACGCCGCGGCGGACAACAGAATCCATAGCGCAGGCGTCATAAGCTGCGCGCCGGCATGGGCCAGCAGGCCGCGCCGCGAAAGACCGGCGATCGACAAGGCTACGGAAGCGACATAACCGCTGACAAATATGGTGGCGCATGCGGCCTTTATGGCGGCGCTCGCAAAATCATCGGTCCAACCAAACAAATCACCCGCCACCGCGCCATGGACAATGAACGCGAGCACCAGCGGATGCACCAGCGCCGACAGCACCGTGCCTCCAACGATAAGCTGGAACGTCGCAAATCCCTTGAAACCGAGATCGCGATAAAGCCGGCCGGGCGCGCGCATATGCACGAACCAGGTTTGCAGCCAGCCCTTGAACCAGCGCGAACGCTGATTGATCCATGGCCGTAGCCGGCCCAGCGCCTCCTCATGCGTGGTTGAGGCAATGACGTCGGTTTCGTAGCCGAGCCGCGCAAGCCGGATGCCGAGGTCGGCGTCTTCCGTCACGTTGTAGGGATCCCACGCCCCCGCCGCGCGGAGCACGCTGATCTTGAAATGGTTCGACGTTCCGCCGAGCGGCAGCGGCAGTCGCCACTTCGCCAGCGCCGGCAAAAGCACATCGAACAGCCCGCAATACTCCGCCGTGAACAGCCGCGTCAGCCAGCCGTCATCGGTATTGTCGATGGTGAGCCGCGCCTGCACACAGGCGAGCCGTGGCGACCCGTTCCGAAAGCGCATCAGCGCGCGGCGCAGCTGGTCCGGTTCCGGCTTGTCTTCCGCATCGAAGATTGCGACGTAGCGTCCGCGCGCGAACTGCAGCGCCGCATTGAGCGCCTTGGGTTTGGTACGAGGGCCGAAAGGCGGCGCGACGATCACCTGATAGGCCGGACCAAGGTCGAGCCGCGCGAGCAGATGCCGGGTGTCGATATCATCCGGCTCGACCGCGAGTTTAATGTCGAGTTTTTCCCGCGGATAATCCAGCGCATCGAGCGCGGCGATCAGCGGACGCACGACGCGGGATTCCTTGAACAGCGGAACGATGATCGTGTAGTCCGGCAATTCGCGATCGGGAATCTGTTTTTCCAATGTGTCGGATGTCTGTTCGACGGTGAGTGCCAGAAGCCGCATGGCGGTCCAGGCGCCAAACACGACACCCAGGCCGACGGAAGTTATCGCCAGCATCGCAGGAAACAGGAAAAGCGACGCGACAAACAGGAGACAGCAGCCAAGCGCAGCGGCAGGCATTCGAATCAGCGGATGCGCCGCGGACAGGCCTGGATGGCGCTGTTTGAGATCGTATGCCGCGACCTTTCCCAGCGCGCCGCCTGCGCAATGCGTCACATAGCGCTGCAGGCGGGCGTTCGTCGTCAGACGAACGTGACGCATATGCGGATTGTTGCGCCCAACCATGGCGAGCAGCCGCGCTGAGCGTGGGGTCGGCGCAATGACCAAATTCTCGGCCGCATGTCCGAGCCGCAGCAGACCGGCGTTCGGCGCCTGCAACAGATGGGCATCGGATTGCGGGCAGGCGGCCCGCGATACATTGTCGAACGTTTCGAACCGAACGTTGAGATAGCGCGCCAGCGCGCTGACATACGCCTCTTCGCTGATAATCCCCGATGCAATCAATACGCGCTCGGCGCTCATGCCCAGCGCCGCCGCGCGGCGTTCCGCGCTGGCCAAGGTAGCCACCGGCAGAAGCGATCGGAGGCAATCAAGCTCGGGAAAGGCGCCGAGTGGACGCGGGATCGAGGCCCGCGCGCGGCCGGTCAGGTCCCGGTCGGCACTTCGATCCGCGACAGGCCCCCGCGCGGGAGGCCGGGCGAGCTCCGCGCTTCGTTCGATACGCAACGCCACTGTGACCCCACCACGCCACTGATGCGTCCGCCCGCTTTTTCGGTTATGTCCGGCTGGAAACGCGCCACCCCTTGGCCGGCCACGAACGCCCTCTTATGGTATTATTGCACATGCAATTGTTTTGCCATGTGAAACAACGAACGGTTGTATTGCGTCATTTCGTCGCGACTGTTCTGCTCGCCAGCGTCTGGGTATGCGGAGTACCGGGCGGCGGATCGCGCGTTGCTGCGCAAACTCCCGAGACCAAACAGCCTTCCGAGGCCAAAACGACGACGGCCGTACCGGGCTTCTGGGACCCGCGCCGGCGCCCGGAAAAGCCGGACACCTCGCGTATCACCCTGATCCGCTTCGCCACCGAGGTGGACTATCCGCCGTTCAATTATGCCGGCGCTGACGGCAATCCCACCGGCTTCAACGTCGAACTGGCGCGGCTCATCTGCGACGAGTTGAAAATCCCCTGCACCATCCAGATGCGCCGCTTCGACACGCTGCTGCCGTCGCTCGCCGAAAACCGCGCCGATGCCGTGGCGGCGTCGATCGCGGTGACGGCAAAAACACGCGAAAGCGCCGATTTCAGCGATCCTTATTATCGGCCGATCGCGCGCTTCGTGGCACGAACGCAGTCGCTCGGCGATATCCATGTGGAGCAGCTCGACGGCAAGAAGATCGCGGTCGTGTCCGGCACGGCGCATGAGGAATATGCACGCACGCTCTTCACCGAAGCCGACATCCGCGGCTATCCGAGCGTGGAAGCCGCACGCGAGGCATTGCGCCGTGGTGAGGTCGATCTTCTGTTTGCCGACGCGTTCGAACTGGCATTCTGGCTTAACGGCAGCGATTCGAATAATTGCTGCGCTTTCGTCGGCGGGCCCTTCGCCGAAAGCCGCCTGTTCGGCGAAGGCATTGGCATCGCGGTCCGGCGCGGCAACGATACGCTCCGCCTGGCATTCAACTGGGCGCTGTTCCGGCTGTGGGAAAAAGGCAAATTTGCCGAGCTCTGGTTACGCTATTTTCCCGTAAATCCTTACTGATACGCGGCAATCCATCACAACACCGCCGCACTGCTGACCGAAAAACAAACAATGACCGATATCGCTGCACCCGACGTCACTTCTCTTCGCGAATTCGCCGAACAATCCGGCGCGTGGCCCTTCGAGGAAGCCCGCAAGATCGTGGCGCGGCTGAAAAAGAAACCGAAGGACGAGGTGATTTTCGAGACCGGCTACGGCCCCTCCGGCCTGCCGCATATCGGCACGTTCGGCGAAGTGGCCCGCACGACCATGGTGCGCCACGCCTTCCGCGTTCTGACCGACGACAAGATCAAGACGCGGCTGATCGCGTTCTCCGACGACATGGACGGCCTGCGCAAGGTGCCGGACAATGTCCCGAACAAGGAAATGCTGGCGCAGCATCTCGGCAAGCCACTGACGAAGGTGCCGGACCCGTTCGGCACGCATCCGAGTTTTGGGGAGCATAACAATGCGCGGTTGCGCGCTTTCCTCGATACGTTCGGTTTCGACTACGAGTTCATGTCGGCGACCGAGTGCTACAAGTCGGGCCGGTTCGACGCGACGCTGCTGGAAATGCTGAAGCGCTTCGACAAGGTGATGAACATCATGCTGCCGTCGCTGCGCGAGGAACGCGCCGCGACTTATTCCCCGTTCCTGCCGATCTCGCCGCGCAGCGGCATCGTTTTGCAGGTACCGATCGTCGCACATGATGCATCGCACGGCACCATCACCTACGACGACCCCGACACCGGCGAGCGCATGACCACACCGGTGACGCGCGGCATGGCCAAGCTGCAGTGGAAGCCCGATTGGGCGATGCGCTGGGTCGCGCTCGGGATCGACTACGAGATGGCCGGCAAGGATCTGATCGATTCGGTAAAGCTGTCGGGAGAAATCTGCCGCGCGCTCGGCGGCGCCCCGCCGGAAGGTTTCAATTACGAACTCTTCCTCGATGAGAAGGGACAAAAGATTTCCAAATCCAAGGGCAACGGTCTCACCATCGACGAATGGTTGCGTTACGCGAGCCCGGAAAGCCTGTCGCTGTTCATGTATCGCGAGCCGAAGGCGGCGAAGCGTCTCTACTTCGATGTCATCCCGCGCAACGTCGACGACTACTACCAATTCCTTGACGGCTACAATCGCCAGGACACCAAGCAGCGCCTGTCGAACCCGGTGTGGCACATCCATTCCGGCCAGCCGCCGGCAGCCGACATGCCGATCTCGTTCTCCATGCTGCTCACGCTGGTGTCGTCATCGAACGCGGAGAATGCCGACACGCTATGGGGCTTCATCCAGCGCTATCGTCCGGGCGTGACGCCGCAGACGCATCCGAAGCTCAACAACATGGTGGAATACGCCATCCACTATTTTCATGACTTCGTACTGCCGGAAAAAAAATTCCGTGAACCGACGGAAGCAGAGCGCGTCGCACTTACCGATCTGCGCGATGCGTTGTCACAGCTTCCTGCCGAGTCGACGGCGGAAGCCATTCAGGATGTCGTCTATGAAATCGGCCGCCGGCCGCCATTCCTCGACGAAAAGAAGAAAGGCAAGGACGGCAAGCCCGGCGTTTCGCTCGAGTGGTTCAATACGCTCTACCAGGTATTGCTTGGCCAGGAGAAGGGTCCGCGCTTCGGTTCGTTCGTTGCAGCGTTTGGAATCAGCAACACGATCGAAATGATCGACGGCGTACTGGCGCGCACCGCTTAGAACGCAATGCTCATCTGCGTTGAGGCCGGTGCGACACAATGGCACGAATTGTTACTAAAGTTTCACCCCAATTACGGAACATATACTTCATCCTCTTGTTTTGTTGAGGCAATGTTTTGGAGTTGGCAATGCGTATGAAATGGATTGCAGGTGCGGTAGCGGCATTGACGCTTGTGGCGGCGACGGTACCGGCCGAGGCGCAGTGGCGAGGTCGCTATTATCATCGCCATCATGGTGGCGGGGCCGGCGCTGTAGTTGGCGGCCTGGTGGCTGGTGCATTGATCGGCGGTGCAATCGCTTCAGCGAACCGCGGTTACTACGGCCCGGGTTATGCGCCTTACGGCTACGCGCCGCCGCCTGCCTACGCCGGACCGCCGGGCGACGCCATCGGCTACTGCATGCAACGGTTCAAATCCTACGATCCCCGATCGGGAACGTATCTGGGTTACGACGGATACCGTCACCCGTGTCCGTAAGGGCGATTACGCAGATTGTTGCTTAGCGTTTCGTCATGGCCGGGCTAAACACTTGTCCCGGCCATTCACGTCTTTCTTTCATCAATTCACAAAGCAAGACTTGGGTGCCCGGACAAGACTTGGATGCCCAAACAAGGCTTGGATGCCCGGCATAAAGCCGGGCACGACGAGTTTTGATGTCTGTGTCCGAACTTACTGGCTCGCCCACACGATCCGCGCCATCCATAACACGTCATCAAGGCTCAGCGTGCGTTCGCCATGGGCGGTATTGAGTGAGCGCAGCTCGATCGTCTTTGCGGTCTTGCGCTTGAGCTCCTTCGCCATCACCTCGCCCTCCTTGGTCTTCACCACGACCCGGTCGCCGCGCCGCACCGGCGCTGCCGGCGACACCACAACCACCGTGCCGTCGCGGTAGGCCGGCTCCATGGAATCGCCGGACACTTCGAGCGCATAGGCGTGTTCGTCATCGATCTGGGGAAACGAGATTTCATCCCAGCCCTTGCCGACCGGAAAACCGCCGTCATCGAAATAGCCGCCGGCGCCCGCTTCCGCAAAACCGAGCAGCGGCACGGCCTGGGTCGGACCGTGCTTGTCCGTCATCAGACTGACGAACTGGTCGATGGTGATGTTCGTCGCCGCGAGCGACTTGGCGATCGACTCGGTCGAGGGCCAGCGCGGACGGCCTTCCGGCGTCACCCGCTTGGACTTGTTGAAGGTCGTCGGATCGAGGCCAGCCTTTTTGGCAAGGCCCGACGCGGACAAGCCGGCGCGGGCGGCGAGGCGATCGATTCCCGACCAGATCTGCGCATGGGTGAGCATGGCGAAACCCGAGGTTTGGTCGGGCCGGTATAACCCGGTCCCAGACTGAGATAATTATCAATTATGTAGGAATTATAGCCTCGGAAGCCGGTTGTCCAGCCCTATCGGAAAAATCCTGCGGAGGACGGCAATATCCAAAATCCGTAGGGGACATACGCCAACTTTCGCCATGACGGCGAGCGAGTTTCAGGCTTAAACAGGTTCTAACCAGCCCGACGCCGAGACGTCCGCCGCGGAGCTTCCCCGCCGTGATTAACTTGTTCGACCATCTCGCCCGCCCGCTCCTGCGTGTTCTCGACCCGGAGGATGCACACACTCTGACCCTCCGTGCGCTGCGCTACGCGCCGCTGCGGCAGGCGCCGCCCGACAATCCCCTGCTGGCCGTCAAGCTTTTCGGTCTTACCTTTCCCAACCCGGTCGGGCTTGCGGCCGGGTTCGACAAGAATGCCGAGGTGCCGCACACGCTGCTGCGGCTCGGCTTCGGCTTTGTCGAAGTCGGCACCATCACGCCGCAGCCGCAGCCGGGCAATCCGCGGCCGCGGGTGTTCCGCCTCAATGTCGATCAGGCCGTGATCAATCGTTATGGCTTCAACAGCGAAGGCGCGGCCGCCGCGTTCAAGCGGCTGACTGCCAGCGCCGGCACGCCGGGCATTATCGGCATCAACGTGGGCGCCAACAAGAACACGACCGACCGCGGCGCGGACTATGTCCGGCTGATCGAATCCTTCGCCCCGCTCGCGAGCTACTTCGCGGTCAACGTGTCGTCACCCAATACGCCGGGCCTGCGCGATCTGCAGCGCGCCTCGATGCTCGATGACCTGCTGGCGCGCGTGATGGCGGCGCGCGACCGCGCGGCGCGGTTCAAGGCCGTTCCCGTCGTGCTCAAGATCGCGCCCGACATGACGCTGAGCGAGCTCGACGATGTCGTCGGCGTTGCGCTCCGCCGCAGGATCGACGGCATGATCGTCGGCAACACGACGGTGTCGCGGCCGAATTCGCTGCGCGATCGGGCCACCGCCCGCGAAGCCGGCGGGCTTTCCGGCAAGCCGCTCTTCCCGCTCGCCACTCGCATGCTGGCGGAGACTTTTGTGCGGGCCGAAGGCGCGTTCCCGCTGATCGGCGCCGGCGGCATCGATTCGGCAGAGACCGCACTCGCCAAGTTCCGCGCCGGGGCCAGTCTGGTGCAGCTTTATACGGGGCTGGTGTTTCGCGGGCTCGGCCTCGTCGCCGAGATCAAGGCCGGACTCCTGCGCGCCATCTCCGGCAAGGCGCTCTCCGATATCGTGGGCGACGACGCGGCCGCCATCACCGCGCAGCCCTGGCCGCAGTAATTCAATGTCATTCCGGGCGCGCGAAGCGCGAACCCGGAATCCAGAGAAACAGAATATCTTCGTGTTTCTGGATTCCGGATCGCCGCTTATGCGGCGTCCGGAATGACGGAGAGCTTTTAGCCGCGGCCTACCGCGTGCCCTTGGCGAGCCGAATGACCAGCCAGATCGGGATCACGACAACGGCGCCGATCAGGAAATAGCGCCATATCCACCACACGGCGTCAAAGCCCATGTTCCAGATGGCGCGCAACAGATCCTGCAGGCTGCGCCAGATATTCAGCGGATCGACGCCGAGCACGTTCAGGATGACGCCGACGAGGATGCACAGCAGAACGAGCCGCGCCAGCACCGAGAGCGGCGATCCTCCAAGAAAACGGGTGACGGCATCGTTCGACATTCATGGCTCCTGAAACAACATCGCAGTACCATAGCAGGAATCATCATGGCTGATTCACGGCGGCAACGCACGCCTGCCCAAATGCTGTCGAGTGCTGCCAAGCCCGCCGGGGGCGCTACTTGGCCGCAGCCGGCGCGCCTGAATTTTCGATTTTCGCAAGGATCGCCTCGAGCGTTTCCAGCCGGTCGGCATCGCGCGGCGGCTTATCCCAGCGCAGCCGGCTGATGCGCGGAAACCGCATTGCGAGGCCGGATTTGTGGCGGGTCGAGCGCTGCAGTCCCTCGAACGCAACTTCAAACACCAGCCCCTTGTCGCCCTCATGCACGACTTCCCGCACCGGGCCGAACCGGTCGGTCGTGTGCTGACGCACGAAGCGGTCGATCTCCAGCAACTCCGCGTCGGTGAATCCGAAATACGCCTTGCCGACCGGCACGAGTTCGTCGCCGCTCTCACCCCTGGTCCAGACCCCGAACGTATAGTCGGAATAGAACGACGAGCGCTTGCCGTGACCACGCTGCGCATACATGAGAACAGTATCGAGGGTGAACGGGTCGCGCTTCCATTTCCACCACGGGCCTTTCGGACGGCCGGGCAGATAGAACGAATCGTTCTTCTTGATCATCACGCCTTCGATGGCATCCGCATCGACGCCCGCGCCTGCGTCAGCCGGATTGGCACGCGCCTGTGCGAGTTCTTCCCAGGTCGCGAACGGAATTTGCGGCGAGAGATCGATGCGCGGGCTTGCCAGTTTAGCGATTAGATTTTCCAGCCGCGTGCGCCGTTGCGTCAGCGGCAGTTCGCGCAGGTCTTCGCCATTCTCGACCAGCACGTCATAAGCCCGCAGATGCGCCGGAAATTCCGCCAGAAGTTTCGCGTTGACGGTTTTGCGATTGAGCCGCTGCTGCAGCACGTTGAACGATTGCACGCGGCAATCGCGCAGGATCAACAACTCGCCATCGACCGCGCCATCGAACGCCAGCGCGTCGGCAAGATCGGGAAAGCTGCCGGAAATATCCTCGCCGGTGCGCGAGTAAAGCCGCGTCACGCGCTCACCATCCGCACCGCGGCCCGCCACCGCCTGCACGCGGATGCCGTCCCATTTCCACTCCGCCGAAAATTCCTTCGCATCGAGCGCGGCGAAATCCGTCTCCTCGATGGCGTGCGACAGCATCACCGGATGGAACGGCGCGGGGTTGTTCGTCTCCGGCTTGCCGCCATGGCCCTCGACCCACGCGAACAGATCGAGATAAGGCGGCTCAAGACCCGGCCAGACCAGTTCGATCTCGTCGGCCTCCTTGCCACCAAGCGAGGCCACCGCGCTCTTCGCCAGCCGCGCCGATACGCCGATGCGCATCGCTCCGGTGACGAGTTTCAGCAACGCCCAGCGGCCGGTCTCGTCCAGTTCGTCGAGCCATTGCGCAAGCTGGCGCGGCAACTGCGTCTTGCCGAGCGTCGACAGCGTCGTAACAACTTCTGTGAGAGTTGGGGTGTGCAGGCTGACGCCCTGCCGCTCCGCCGCCGGCCACATCAGCGCAACGGTCTCCGACAGGTCGCCCACATAGTCGTACGACATCGCGAACAATTCCGGATCGGTCCGCTCCGCGATCAGCGTGCGGATGAGCCCCGCCTTGGCATGCTTGAACGACAACGCGCCGGTGAGCGCCGCCAGCGCGTAGCCGCGGTCCGGGTCCGGCACTTCGCGAAAATAATCCGCGATCAGCCGCAGCTTGTTGTTGCGGCTGGGCTCATAGGCAAGACGGTCGAGCAGCGCGGCGAAACGGTTCATGCAAAATTAGCCGATATTCTGTTCCGTGCTGCGGATAACGCGATCGTTTCTGTAAAAAGCATCGCCTCTATAGATAATCTCGAAACGGACGCCGTGAAGGTTGGAACATGGGGAATATGGATCGCCGCACCCTGCTTGCCGGTCTTGCGGCCGGCGCAACCGGCCTCTTCCCCTTTCGCAGCGCCTTCGCTGCCGTCGACACCACACCGCCCGGCAACGGCCCGCTGAGCGCGAAAGCCGTCGGTGATCTCCTCAGGAAATACAAGGTGCCCGGCGCGAGCCTCGCAGTCCTCGACAAGGGCGCGCTTGCCGCGGCCTACAGCTATGGCATCGCCCAGCCCGGCAAGCCGGTCACGGCGGATACCCGCTTTCAGGCGGCCTCGATCAGCAAGACCGCCAACGCGCTGACGATCCTGCGCATGGTGGCCAACGGCCGGCTGGGGCTCGACGACAAGGTCAATGCGCATCTCACCTCCTGGAATCTGCCGGACAACGCGCTCACCAAGGCAACGCCTGTCACCGTGCGAATGTTGCTCAGCCACACCGGCGGAACCACCGTGTCCGGCTTCGCCGGCTATGCGCCGGGAACGCGGCTGCCGACGCTGCGGCAAATTCTCGACGGCAAGCCGCCCGCGAATTCCGCACCGGTGCGCGTGAAATGGCCGCCGGGGCAGGGCTTTCATTATTCCGGCGGCGGCACCACCGTGCTGCAGCAGATGGTGATGGACATCACCGGCGAGCCCTATCCCGCGACGGTGAGCCGGCTCGTGCTGCGGCCGCTCGCAATGAATGACTCGACTTTCGGCGCGCCCATCAATCCGCCGGCGCGCGCGCAAGTCGCATTGGCCTATGGCCCCAATGGCAATCCCAATCCGCGCGGCTTCATGCTGCATCCGGAACTCGCCGCTGCCGGATTGTGGACGACATCCGCCGACATCGCGCGCATGGTGAACGCCATGATCAACGCCTTCAACGGCGGTCCCAACGCGCTCATTCCGCGCAATCTTGCGCGCGTGATGCTGACGCCGGTGGCCTCGAACTGCGGGCTGGGCGTTTTCATTGACGCGAGAGGCGTGTTCAATCATCTCGGCTCGAACATCGGCTATCGCTCGCTCTATGTCGGCAATCCGAAAACGAATAGTGGCTTGGCGGTGATGACCAACGGCGACAACGGCGAAGGGTTTTGCGCCGACATGCGAAAACGTGTCGCGCAGGTCTACGGCTGGACCTGAGCTTCCGGCGCAGGCGCTTCTTCGTCTTCCTCGTCGCCGTAACCCACCATGTGCAATGGTCGCGCGCGCAACTGGCGCATCGCGCACCAATGCACCAGCGCTTCTTCCGCGCCATGGGTAACCCACACCTCGCGCGCACCTGTCGCAGCAATCGTCGCGGTCAATCCATCCCAGTCGGCATGATCGGAAATCACCAGCGGCAATTCGATGCCGCGCTGACGAGCCCGCGCACGCACACGCATCCAGCCCGACGCAAACGCCGTTACCGGATCGGGGAAACGGCGTGACCACAGATCGGTGAGTGACGACGGCGGTGCAATCGCGATAGCGCCGCCAAGCTCGGCTTTCTTTGCACCGCTGACCAATCGCAGTTCGCCAAGGTCCATGCGCTGGGCGTAGTAGCTCGTGATCTTGTCGAGCGCGCCATGCATGTAGATCGGCTTGTCGTATCCCGCGGCGCGCAGCAGCGCGATGACGCGCTGCGCCTTGCCGAGCGAGTAGGCTCCGACAAGATGCGCGCGTTCGGGAAACACGGCAACAGAACGCAGCAGCTTGTCGATTTGTTTTTCCGCCGCACCGTGGCGAAACACCGGCAGGCCGAATGTCGCTTCCGTGATGAACACATCGCAGGGCACAAGCTCGAATGGCGTACAGGTCGGATCGGCGGCATCCTTGTAGTCGCCCGATGCGACGATGCGCATCCCGTCCTGTTCCACCGCGATCTGCGCGGAGCCCAGCACGTGGCCGGCGGGATGAAACGTCACTTTCACCCCGTTGAGCTCCACGCTTTCGCCATAGCGGATCGCCTGCGTGGTGCCGGCGAAGCCGTCGCCGTAGCGCAGCCGCATCAGGTCGAGCGTTTCCTGCGTCGCCAGTACCGCGCCGTGGCCCGGGCGGGCATGGTCGGAATGGCCGTGGGTGATGAGCGCGCGCTTCACCGGCCGCGTCGGGTCGATATGAAACCCGCCGCCGGGGCTGCACAGCCCGCCCGGCATGGGCTTCAGGAGGTCTTCGGGACGCATCGTTGCTAAATATATCCTACGAAGGCTTTTGCGAGTCCGCTAAAGAAAATCCATGGCTTCGATGTTCCAGTCCTCCGGCGACCTGACCGCCGACCGCCGCTACGCCTTTGCGCAGGATTTCTTTGCACGCGGGGATTTTGCGGCGGCCGCGGACCTTTTCACGCAAACGCTGGAACTCGCGCCCCGCTTTGCGCCGGCGTGGTTTGCGCTGGGTGAAGCTTATGAAAAGCTCGACCGCAAGGCTGACGCGATTGCGGCTTTCGAAAAAGTTCTTCAGCACGACGCCAATGATCCCTATGGCGCGTCGCTCAGGCTGGTCCAGCTTGGCGCGGCGAACGTGAAGGAAATGCCGGCAAACTACGTGCGTGAAGTGTTCGACCAGTACGCCGAGCGCTTTGACCACGCGCTGACGCGGGGGCTTTCCTACAAGGGACCGGAACTGCTGTTCAACGCCGTGCGCAAGGCTTGCGATGACGCCGGACAGGAATTCCGCTTCAACTCGATGCTCGATCTTGGCTGCGGCACAGGGTTAGGCGGCGCGCCGTTCCGGCCTTTGGTAAAGACGCTCATCGGCGTCGACCTGTCGCCGAACATGGTGGAACTGGCACGCAGGAAAGACATCTACGACCGCCTTGCGGTCGGCGACATCGTGACGTTTCTCGCGAGCGAGCCGGCACACACATGTGATCTCGTCCTGGCCGCTGACGTGTTCGCCTATTTCGCCGATCTGGCACCCGTCATCGCGGCATGTTCGCGCGTGCTCGCGCCCGGCGGCGTTCTCGCTTTCACGGTGGAAACCCACGCCGGCGACGGTATCATTCTCGGAGAAAAGCTGCGTTACGCTCACGGCGCCAAACATGTGCAGCAAGCCTGCGAAGCAGCGGGACTTTCGGTAGCCGCGCTGGACCATGCCTCGACCCGCAACGAAGCCGGCGTGCCGGTCCCCGGTCTGATCGTAGTGGCAACCCGCCCGGCGCACGATTAGATGTGGCGCCATGTCCGAGGGACCTGACCTTCCCGAAATCTTCACAGACTGGTTTGGTGCGCGCGGCTGGGCGCCGCGCTCCCACCAGCTTGAATTGCTGGCGAAGGCGCAGGCGGACCGCTCCGCGCTGCTGATTGCGCCAACCGGCGCAGGCAAGACGCTGGCCGGGTTTCTGCCGACGCTGGTCGAGTTGAGCGAGCAGCGTGGACAGTTCGCGAAAGCTGCAAAACAAACATCTCTCGTCTCCACCGGCCGCGGCATCCAGCGTGGCGGCGGACTGCACACGCTTTACATCTCGCCGCTGAAGGCGCTCGCGGTCGACATCGCGCGCAACCTCGAAAAGCCCGTCGCTGAAATGGGCCTGCCGATCCGCATCGAGACGCGCACCGGCGATACACCCGCTTCCAAGCGTTTGCGCCAGCGCCGCGACCCGCCGGACATTCTGCTCACGACGCCCGAGCAACTCGCACTGCTGCTCTCGACTGCGGACGGACCCTATCTCTTCTCCAGCCTGCGCCGCATCGTGCTCGATGAACTGCACTCGCTGGTGCTGTCGAAGCGCGGCGATCTACTGTCGCTCGATCTCGCACGTCTGTTTCGTCTCGCGCCGAACATGACCGCCGTCGGCCTCTCCGCTACCGTCGCCGACCCGGAAGATCTTTGCCGCTATCTCGTCCCGCAGGTCGGCAATGGCGCGATGGCCGATCTCGTGATCGCCGAAGGCGGCGCGCAGCCAATCGTGACAACTCTCAACACCGCCGAGCATCTGCCATGGGCAGGTCATTCGGCACGTCATGCCATCCCGGAAATCTATCAGCGCATCAAGGCGCACAAGACGACGCTGGTGTTCGTCAACACGCGCATGCAGGCCGAGATGATTTTTCAGGAGCTGTGGCGCGTCAACGATGACAACCTCGCCATCGCGCTGCATCATGGCTCACTCGATGTCGAACAGCGCCGCAAGGTCGAGGGCGCAATGGCTGAAGGCCGCCTGCGGGCGGTCGTGTGTACGTCGTCGCTCGACCTCGGCATCGACTGGGGCGACATCGATCTCGTCATCAATGTCGGCGCACCGAAAGGCTCCAGCCGTCTCTTGCAGCGCATCGGCCGCGCCAACCACCGCATGGACGAGCCGTCACGCGGCATTCTCGTGCCGGCCAATCGCTTCGAAGTGCTGGAATGCGCCGCCGCCGTCGACGCGGTGAAGGAGAACGCGCAGGATACGCCGCCGCTGCGCACCGGCGGCCTCGACGTGCTGGCGCAGCACATACTTGGATGTGCGTGCGGTGAGCCGTTTCTCTCGGATGAACTCTATGAAGAAATCAGACAAGCAGCGCCCTATGCTGTATTGTCGCGAAAGGATTTCGACGACGCCGTCGATTTCGTCGCCACCGGCGGTTACGCGCTGAAGGTCTACGAGCGGTTCGCAAAAATCAAACAGGGTAAGGACGGCCGCTGGCGGATTACCCATCCGCGCATCGCGCAGCGCTATCGCATGAATATCGGCACCATCGTTGAAGCCGACATGCTGAAAGTACGGCTGGTGCGTTCGCGCGCGGCGCCGGGCAGCGGCTATTCCGGTGCGGTCGCGCGCGCCGGAAAACTGCTGGGACAGGTCGAGGAATATTTCATCGAGACGCTGACGCCCGGCGACACGTTCGTCTTCTCCGGCGAAATTCTGCGTTACGAGGCAATCGTCAACGACGAAGTCTATGTCTCGCGCTCGCAGGACCCCGAGCCGAAGATTCCGTCCTACGAAGGCGGAAAGTTTCCGCTCTCGACCTATCTCGCCGACCGCGTGCGAAAGATTCTCGCCGAACAGAAGGCCTGGCAGGTGCTGCCCGGACAGGTGCGCGAATGGCTCGATATCCAGAGACTGCGCTCGGTGATCCCGCGCGCCGGCGACCTGCTGGTCGAAACATTTCCGCGCGGCGGCAAATCCTACCTCGTCTGCTATCCGTTCGAGGGCCGGCTCGCGCACCAGACGCTCGGCATGCTTCTCACGCGGCGGCTGGAGCGCGCGAAGCTGCGCCCGCTCGGCTTTGTCGCCAACGAATATGCGCTGGCGGTATGGGGGCACGGCGACGCCGATCAGGCAATTCGCCGCGGCGACCTCGATCTCGCGGCGCTGTTCGATCAGGACATGCTGGGCGACGACCTCGAAGCCTGGCTTGCGGAATCCGCGCTGATGAAGCGCACGTTCCGCAACTGCGCCATCATCGCCGGGCTGATCGAGCGGCGCTTCCCCGGCGAGGAAAAAACCCGCCGCCAGATGACGATCTCGACTGACCTCGTCTACGACGTGCTGCGCAAGCACCAGCCCGACCACATTCTGCTGCGGGCGGCGCGGGCGGATGCGGCTACCGGCCTCCTCGATATCAAGCGGCTGGGCGACATGCTCTCGCGCATCCGGGGGCGAATCGTTCATAAATCGCTGGAGCGGGTCTCGCCGCTCGCGGTGCCGGTGATGCTCGAAATCGGCCGCGAGATGGTCTATGGCGAGGCCGCCGACGCCATGCTGGCGGAAGCCGAGGCCGATCTTGTGAAAGACGCGATGGGATGAATTTTGCGCCGCCACATTCTCGCAACGCGACGCGCCATATCAGCATTTGCGGAACGGACCTCGTGGCCGACCACGACGGTGTGCTGTTCTGGCCGGAGGAAGGCCTGCTCGCGGTTGCCGACCTGCACTTCGAGAAGGGCTCGAGCTTCGCCCGCCGCGGCATGCTGCTGCCGCCCTACGACACCGCCGCAACGCTGGCGCGGCTCGCGGTCCTGATCCCGCGCTACGCACCGCGCACGGTGATCGCGCTCGGCGACAGCTTTCATGACGGCGGGGGGCCGGCGCGTTTATCGCAGCCGGATCGCGCCACGCTCGCGGACCTGCAGCGCGGCCGCGACTGGATCTGGATCGCGGGCAATCACGACCCGGATGTGACGACCGAAGTCGCCGGCATCTTCGCGCAGTACGTCACGCTCGGTCCGCTCACCTTCCGGCATGAACCGACGGGAGAGGTCGGCGAGATCGCCGGCCATCTGCATCCGTCGGCGCGCATTGTGTGGCGGGGCCGCAGCGTGGTCCGCCGATGTTTCGCTGCCGACGCATATCGGGCCGTGATGCCGGCATTCGGGGCCTATACGGGCGGCTTGTCGATCCGACATCAGGCCTTCGCGATGGTGTTCGGCGCAAGCGAATTCACCGCGCATGTGCTCGGCGACCAGCGGGTGTACCGGTTTTCGTCGGCGCACTGCTTCTAGTTAATCCCGCCGGAACACAATCGACGCGCCCCAGCCGGTCAGCAAGGCAAAGCTGAGCGTGGCAAGCCCGTACCAGATGCCGTGCGACTGCGCCGACGTGACGACAAACTGTTCGAAGCCGACTTTCGCGACCTCAAAAGCCGAACTCGATCGTCCGACCAGTTTGCCATCCGCAAACAGCTTAAGGTCGACGTCATAGGTGCCGATCGGAACCGTGGCCGGCAGCGGAAGCGTGGTGCGAAACAGCGTCGGCGTCAGGAACGTCACGCCGCTGGTGTTCTCGACATAGAGTTTGCGCTGTTCCTTAAGGCGCAGAAAGGCCTTGCGAAACGGATCGTCCCGGACCACGTCCGCGAAGTCGGCGCCAATCCGCTGTGTCAGTACCGTGCGCTCCAGGCCGAGTTGCAGCCCGCGGCGGAGGTCCTGCCCGGCAAAAGCATCGAATGGCCGGGTCGACATCACCGCGAGATAGGACGGCACGCCGATGAAATCGCGGGACTCGACATTGACCCACACGCCGAGCACCCGTTGCTTGCGCCGCGTGACCAGCGATTCTTTCGGCCCGGTCACCGTCACGACAAGGTCGTAGGGTCCGTTTCGCGGAGGGTCCGCCGGATCGCGCTCGACCGAGCCGAACAGCACCAGATCGAGGCCGACGAAATTGGAAGTAACAAAGACCTGATGGGTGGTGAGCGAGGACACGATCCGCTCGGCGCTGGCCGGCGTCGCCGTCAGCATCGCCATTAGAGCCGCCACGAGGACCAGCGTGCGGGTCACGGCCCGTCCTCCATCGCGCGGATCGAATAAAGTTCGGTCGGCGTCCATACCAGGTCGAATGCGAAACGCAGGCCAACGGCAACCACCAGAAGCCCAAGCAGCAATCGCAGCCGCTCGGCGGCGAGTTTCTGCCCGGCCCGCGCGCCGAATTGCGCGCCAACCACGCCGCCGACCATCAGCAGCAGGGCCAGAACGATATCGACCAGATGATTGGTCGCTGCGTGCAGCACTGTTGCGGCGGCCATCGTCATCAGCGTCAGGACCATTGATGTCCCGATCACGACGCTGGTCGGCACACGCAGCAGGTAGATCAGCATCGGCACCAGCAGGAACCCGCCGCCGACGCCCAGGATCGCACCGATGAACCCGATAAATACCCCGATCGCGAAAACCGGGATCGCCGAAATGTAAAGCCGCGACTGCTTGAACCGCAGCTTCAGCGGCAGGCCGTGAATCCAGTTGTGGCTGCCCGGCCGCCGCAATGGCGCGACATGGCCGGCGCGCTTGCGCAGGATGGCATGCACACTTTCCCACACCATCAGCGCGCCGACGGCGCAGAGCAGGACGACGTAGGACAGGCCGATGGTGATATCGAGTTGGCCGATCCGCCGCAGCAGGGCGAACAACCAGACGCCCAGTACGGTCCCGCCGACGCCACCCACCAGCAGGACCAGCGCAAGCGAGAAATCGATTGCGCGGCGGCGCCAATAGGACAGGGCGCCGGAAAATGACGACGCTGCCATATGGCTCGTAACCGTCGCCACCGAAACGGCCGGCGAGATGCCGATGAAGATCAGCAGCGGCGTCATCAGGAACCCGCCGCCGACCCCGAACATGCCGGAGATGAATCCGACCGCCAGACCCATTCCCAAAATTAGAAAGACGTTGACCGGCAGATCCGCGATCGGAAGGTAAATTTCCATGGACCCGCCCAATACGAGACATGCCCCGCAGTTGATCTGCGGCGGCGCATGCGACGCGGTTGGCTTAGCGCCTCAAATCGCCAACGCAACGAAAATTTTCTTGAATTTCTCGATATGGAGAACGGTCTCTGTTGCCACGGCCTCAATACGGCGGGAGAGCGGGCTCCCAGACCCAGCGGAAAGAAGGGCTCAGGCTCGCTTGGCCTTGCCCTTGGGGGCCGCTGCGGGCGCGGACGACTGGGTGCCCGATTCCCAGCCTCCCGGCGGCGCCTTGACCGTCACCGCCTCGTCCGGCTGCGGCTCGGGGGCCCATTTCTGCACCGCGCTGCGCATTGCGCTCAGGGTCTGCGCGTCGAGGCGCTTCGCAACGTCGTCGCGCTTTTGCGCGGCGTCCTGGTCACCTGATTGCGCGGCCAGGGCGAACCAACGGTAGGACTCGCCGAAATTCTGCTCGACGCCGATTCCGCGCGCGTAGAGAACGCCAAGATTGTACTGGCTGTCCGGCACGCCGCGCGCCCCGGCCTTCTGAAACCACTGCAACGCGGCGGCATAGTCGGGCTTGCCATCGAACCCGTCGGCATAGAGCACCGCCAGATTGTGCATGGCCTTGGCGTTGCCCCGCTCCGCCGCAGCAACATACAGGTCACGCGCCTTGCTGAGGTCTTTCTTGACCCCGATGCCTTTTTCGTAGAGCCCGCCGAGGCGGAATATGGCCGGCACGATGCCGCCATTGGCGGCACGCTGGAACCAGACCGCCGCCTCCTCGGGATTAAGGGGGATACCGCGTCCGTCGGAATAGCGGATTGCGATTTCATACGCTGCCGCGGGGTCGCCGGCTTCTGCCGCTGTGATGAGCTTCTTGCTGCCGATGGCGGCCGGCAGCGGCGATCCGCTGCTCTCCATGCCCATGCCTGGGAGCGCGGATGTATCGCCCATCGCCGGCGGCCGGTTCATCAACGCGCCGGTCACATCGAGAGGAGGCGAGGCCATGGCCGGAAGTGGCGCCGCGCTTGATTGAGTGGGCGCAGCCGCGGCAGGTGGCGGCGATATGGAGCTGCCGGGCGCCGTCGCTCCCTGTGGCAAGGGCAGCACTCCCGCATTCGGATTGGCGCCGGCGGTAGAGGGAGGCGCAACATTGAGCACGCCGGAATCACCGACTTCGGCCGTGCCAGCTGTCATCGACCGAGACGATAATGCCGGGCTTGCAGCGTTGAGATCTTTGTCAGCCGGCCTGTCAGCTGTGTTCAGAAAACTGAAGGCAAGATGTATGGCACCCGCGGCGATGATCGCGACGCTCGCCCCGACCAGAAGCGTCTTGATATGTTTGCCGAACCCGAAAAAGGACGAAGACTTGGTCGCCGCCGGCGCCTGTCCGGGCTCGGCGGGAGCGCGCGGCGTCAGGGTCGATTCATCGGCCGCGGCAGCCTGCGCGGCCCGCCGCGCAGCAAGGATGAAGCTCGATTTCTGTTCCGCCTCCCCGCCTGGCGCGCGGGGTTCCACCACCGCTTTCGACGCAGCGATACGATCCGACACGCTCGCATGGAGACCCGCGGGGGGTAAGCTTCCTGCCCGCGGCTTGCCTGAACCCGGCTCGAGCGGCAGGTCGGACGGGGGGATATCATCAACCCGAGGGGCCGTACGCGGTGCGGCGGGCTTGAATGCCGAAGCTTGCGGCGCAGCGGGCCTCACGGTTGGAGCCGGCGCGGTTTGAGGCGTAGCCGGAAACGCCGGCTCGGCGCTCTGCCGCATGCCGGTCTCGATCATCGCGAGCCTGTCCACCACATCGCCGATCGTGCCGTGCGCAGCTTCGAGCGATTCCTGGGTGCGCATCACATCATGGGCAAGATTATGGGCGAGATGTTCGGCGGGACGTTCACCAGGATGCGCTGGCGCGGGCGGCACCGGCGGATTGCGACGCATGGTGTCGAGATAGGCCAGAAGCTCCTTCATTCCTCTCTCGATGTTATCGAGATTGCCGAGCTTGGCTTCGGAAGCTTCGAGTTTCTGGGATAAAAGACCGATCCGTTCCTCGATCTGGCGCAGCGTGTCGCTGTCGCCGCGGCTCACACGGAGGCCTTCAATCTTCTCGCTCAACGTACCGATCATCGCGACGATATGATCGACGTCGACGGGCGCCGCCGGTGCCGGAGGCTGGATGCGGTCGATGCGCGCGCCAAGCGCTTCCATGAATGCATTCAGATCCGGCCCGGCAGGATTCGGTTGTTCAGGGGCCGATTGCAGGCGGTCGATCTTGTCCCCGAGCGATCCGATCATCGCGCCAATGTCAGGCCCGGCGGAAATCGGTTCCGGCACAGCCTGCAAACGGTCAATCTTCTCCGCCAGAGACTGGACAGCAGTCTCAAGCGCCGAAGAACTGGTATTGGCGGTCGAGACGCGTACGGTCTCGATGGCATCGGCGATAGTGCTGATCCGCTGCTCGAGGTTGCGCAAAACCTCGGCGCCACCCGTGTCCGCAAAACCAGCCGTCACGCGATCGGACAGCGTACGGACTTCCGCGGTAAGCGCCGCGAGCGAATCGCCGGTTGCGACATTGGAGACAATGCCGCGCAGGCCCGCGATCGCTGCTTCCATTTTTTCGAAGCTTCGAGGGTCCTGCGGACCTGCCGCCATCTGATCGATCTTTTGCGACAGCACGCGGATGGCCTCAGCCGCTCCGGCAAGGCTTTCAGCCGGTGTCAGATTGCGGATCGCGTCGCGCACCTCGGCGAGTCCGCTCTCGATGCTGGAGAGGTCTGGTCCGCCACCGGTGCGCAGACCTTCATCGACGCGAGACGCCAGCGTCTTGACCTCACCCTCCAAGGCTTCGATGGCGCGGCGGGGCGAGGCCTCGACCAGCTTGATGGCAATCTCCGCCAGGTCGCCACGAAGAGCGTCAATGGCTTCGCGCATCTTGACCGCGCCAAACGCCTCAACCTGATCGGAGACCTGTTTCAGCCGGTTGTAGATCGCGACAAAATCATCGCGCGCCCGCGGCGGATAGGTTTGGCCACCCAGATTCGGCGCTGCCGGAAAGATTTCGCCTTCCAGCTCCCGCTGCCGCCGAGCGATCTCGTCGCAGGCCTGGTCGACGCTCGCCGCCCAGTCGCCTGAAGAAGCGGTCTCGACCCAGTCGCTGGTCGTCGCGTTGAAACGTTCGCGGCCGAGCGCCGCAAGGGCGCGGTCAACCGATTCGACCTTCTGGCCGAGCACTTCGGTCGCGCTGCGACCTTCCTGTATGTAGGTCTCGACCCGCTGATCGAGTTTCGCGATCGCGTCGGCGAGTTTGCGTGCGACAGTATCGTCGGCCGGCGGGGCCTCGCGCGCCGCGGCGGAAACGCGCGCCAGTCGCTCTACTTCTTCCGTCAGGCCCTGGATATGATCGGCAATTACCGCCAGATCGCGGCCGGGCGGTTCGGGCTCCTGCGAAGGCGACCGATATTGTTCGTCTGAGTGCTCGGCGCTGTCCCGCCGCGCCCGCCGCTGCGATGCCGAGGGGGCGTATTCATCGTCGTAATCGTCGTCCTCGTCTGCCGCCGATTCGAGGATGACGGCATTGAGCCACTGGCCGACGGACATGCCGGCTCGCCGCGCCGCTTCCCGCGCGTTGTCGCGCACGTCCGGATGCACGCCTTTGATGTGCCACGGAACGCCGGATCTCATGCCTCAACCCGCATTCACAACCCCGCGCGCAGTGGCATGAACGCCACTGCAAGAACCGCCCGAGGACCATGCGCCCCCAGTGTGGGCGCGCGACGTGGACCAACGGCTAAGCGGATTGTTAAGATTTTAGGTAAAGATGAGGTTAACCGCCGGTCGTCAAATCACGGTAGGCTCCACAATCGCTGGAAACGACGCCTCCCCGCCGCCCATCGGTCCGATGTCATGGCCGACTGGTACGGAGGGACGGCCGGCGTTGCCAATTACGTTAACAACCGGCCTGCTTCGAAGAAACAGAAAGGGGCATGAGATGCGCAACCACGGCTGCGGACAGCCCGCATTTATCGCGTCGGCAGCCGCAAGGCTTTCAGCGGTAGCAGCAACGCCGCAAGGAATCGTACGGCCATCCGAAGCCGCCTGACAAGAAGACACGATCGGCGCGCGTCGCAATCCCGCAGGACAGCGCCCCTGCCGCCGTGTAAGAAAACGACCCAGAAGTTTTGCCGGAAACGCCATGACCGCACTCACGCTCCCCCGTCCCCCATGGATGACTGAAGACGTCGTGCTGCTCGAAGAGCAGGCAAGACGGTTCGTCGCCGATGAATTCACTCCGCACGTCGAGAAATGGAACGAAGACCATTTCTATCCACGCGAAGTGTGGACCAAGGCCGGCGCGGCAGGCCTTCTCTGCGCCTCGATCCCCGAAGACTATGGTGGGGCCGGCGGCAGCTTCGCCCACGAGGCGGTGATCGACCGCGCCTACAGCCTTGGCGGCTTCGACTCGTTCGGCGCGCCCCTGCATTCCGGTATCGTGGCGCCATACATCCTGCACTACGGTACGGAAGAGCAGAAGAGACGCTGGCTCCCAAAACTCGCCACCGGCGAACTGATTGGCGCCATCGCCATGAGCGAACCGGGCACCGGCTCCGACCTGCAGGGCGTGCGCACCAGCGCGGTGAGGAAGGGCAATGGCTATGTCCTCAACGGCTCGAAGACTTTCATCACCAACGGCCAGCACGCCAACCTGATCATCGTCGTCGCCAAGACCGATCCGGCGCTTGGCGCCAAGGGTGTCTCGCTGATGGTGGTTGAGACCGACGACGCGCCGGGCTTCCGGCGCGGCCGCAAGCTCAAGAAGCTCGGCATGGATTCCGCGGACACGTCCGAACTGTTCTTCGAGGATGTGCCGTTGCCGGCCGAGAACTTGCTGGGCACGGAAGAGGGCCAGGGCTTCGTCCAACTCATGAACGAGTTGCCGCAGGAGCGCCTGCTGGTCGCAGTCCATGCCATGGCCATGATGGAGCGCGCATTGGGCGAGACCATCGCCTATGCCAAAGAGCGGCATGCTTTTGGCCGGAAAATTCTTGATTTCCAGAATACCCAGTTCGTGCTCGCCGAATGTAAAAGCGAGATGACGATGGCCAGGACATTCGTCGATCATTGCATCGGCCAGCACGTCGAGGGCAAGCTCGACACCACCACCGCTTCAATGGCGAAATACCTGCTCACCGACCTGCAAGGAAAAGTGGTCGACCGCTGCCTGCAATTGTTCGGCGGCTACGGCTACATGGAAGAATATCCTATCTCGCGGATGTATCGCGACGCACGGGTGATGCGGATATATGCCGGGACGAACGAGATCATGAAATTGCTGATCGCGAGGAGTTTGTAAGGCGCCACGCGCGCACTGTGTGACCTCTTTCCGTAAAAATCTTTCCGTAAAAAGAGGGTAGAAACCGGAGGATCCGCCATGCCCGACGCATTCATTTACGATCATGTCCGCACGCCGCGCGGGCGCGGCAAGCAGGACGGTTCGCTGCATGAAGTGCCGGCGCTGCATCTCGCGTCAGGTACCCTCACAGCGTTGCGCGACCGCAACGAACTCGACACCAAACTCATTGATGACGTGGTGCTTGGCTGCGTCGATCCGATCGGCGAGGCCGGCGGCAATATCGCGCGCGTGGCGGCGCTGCATGCGGGATTTGAAACGAGCGTCCCCGGTGTGCAGATCAACCGATTCTGCGCTTCCGGTCTCGACGCGGTGAATTTCGCCGCAGCGCAGGTGATGTCCGGCCAGCACGATATGACCATCGGCGGCGGCGTTGAATCCATGAGCCGTGTCGGCATGCTGTCGTCCGGCGGCGCCTGGCCCATGGATCCGTCAGTCGCGGTGCCGACGTATTTCATGCCCCAGGGCATCTCCGCCGACGTGATCGCAACAAAATACGGTTTTTCGCGCGACGACGTTGATGCCTATGCGGTCGAAAGCCAGAAGCGCGCCGCAAATTCCTGGGAGAAAGGCTACTTCAGGAATTCCGTCTCGCCGGTGAAGGACATCAACGGCATCACGATCCTCGACAAGGACGAACACATGCGTCCGGGCACGACCATGCAGTCGCTTGCTTCGCTCAACCCGTCGTTCGTGCAGATGGGTGAAATGGGCGGGTTCGATGCCGTCGCCGTGCAGGACTATCCCGAGCTTGAGGCTGTGAACCACGTGCATCATGCCGGCAATTCGTCGGGCATTGTCGATGGCGCGGCGGCGGTCCTCATCGGCAGCAAGGAGGCCGGTACGGCCGCCGGCTTGAGGCCGCGAGCCCGCATCAAGGCTTTCGCCAATATCGGCTCGGAGCCCGGCATCATGTTGACCGGCCCGGTCGACGTGACGGAAAAGTTGCTCGCCAGGGCGAGGATGAAGCTTTCGGACATCGATCTGTTCGAGTTGAACGAAGCATTCGCCTCGGTCGTGTTGCGCTACATTCAGGCGTTCAATATCGATCCGGAAAAGATCAACGTGAATGGCGGCGCCATCGCCATGGGCCATCCGCTCGGCGCGACCGGCGCGATGATCCTTGGCACCGTGCTCGACGAACTCGAGCGGCGCAATCTCAACACTGCGCTTGTGACGCTCTGCATCGGCGCCGGCATGGGCACAGCCACGATCATCGAACGGGTGTAGCAGGTGCATCGGGGGAGAGCATGCACATGACGAATTTCAAGCTGGAAGCTGACGCCGATGGCGTTGCGCTCGTGACCTGGGACATGCCGGGCCGTACGATGAACGTCCTTGACGCCGAGGTCTTGAAGGAACTTTCCGACATCGTCGAAAAGACGACCGCAGACGCAACCGTGAAAGGTGTCGTCTTCACCTCCGGCAAGGACACGTTTTCGGGCGGTGCCGACCTCAACCTGCTGCAGACGTTGAACGCGGAATTTGCCGAGGCGCTGAAAAGCCGCGGCGCGGAAGCGGCGGCCAGGGAAATCTTTGAGGGCAGCCGGCAGGCCTCGCTGCTGTTTCGCAAGATCGAAACCTGCGGCAAGCCATGGGTCGCCGCCATCAACGGCACCGCGCTCGGCGGCGCGTTCGAACTCGCGCTCGCCTGCCATCAGCGCATCTGCGGCGACAATCCGAAAACCCGCGTGGGACTGCCGGAAATCAAGATCGGACTTTTCCCGGGCGCGGGCGGCACCACGCGGCTGTCGCGCATGCTGCCGCTGCAGGATGCGCTGCAGTACCTGCTCAAGGGCGATCAGCTCAATCTCGAACGCGCCAGCAAGATGAGGATCATCGATGCGGTCGTGCCGCAGGCGAACCTCATTCAGGCGGCGAAGGCCTGGATCAAGGCAGACGGCAGCGCGAAAAAGCCATGGGACGCGGATGGCTTCAGATTGCCGAGCGGGCCGGTTTATTCCAAGGGCGGCATGATGACATGGCCCGCGGTCAACGCCATCTATCGGCGCGAGACCTATGACAATTATCCGGCGGCGCGCGCGATCATCCAGGCGGTGTATGAAGGCCTGCAGTTGCCGATGGACCTCGCGCTGCGCGTCGAGTCACGTTATTTCGCCAAGATCGTGCGCTCGCCGGAAGCGGCCGCGATGATCCGCACGCTGTTTGTCTCGATGGGGGAATTGAACAAGGGCGCGCGGCGGCCCGCGAATATCCCGCCGACGAAGATCAAGAAGATCGGCATCGTCGGCGCCGGTTTCATGGGGGCCAGCATCGGCTATGTCACCGCGCAGGCCGGCATCGAAGTGGTGCTGATCGATCGCGATCAGCCGAGCGCTGACAAGGGCAAGGCGCATGCCGAGAAGATGATCGGCGATCTGGTCGCCAAAGGGCGCGCTACCGCCGCCGACCGCAACGCCTTGCTGGCTCGCATCACCGCCACCACCGACTATGCCGCGTTGAAGGAGTGCGACTTCGTCATCGAAGCCGTGTTCGAAGACCGCAAGGTCAAAGCCGACGTTATCAAGAAGGTCCAGGCTGTCATCGGCGACAAGGTGACGTTCGGCTCCAATACCTCGACATTGCCGATCACCTCGCTCGCGAGTGAATTCGGCGATCCGGCGCAGTTCATCGGCGTGCATTTCTTCTCGCCTGTCGAAAAGATGATGCTCGTCGAAGTGATCCTCGGCAAGGAAACCGGCGATGCGGCGCTGGCGGCCGCGCTCGATTATGTGCGCGCCATCCGCAAGACGCCGATCGTCGTCAATGATTCGCGCGGCTTCTACACCTCGCGTGTGGTCACTGCTTACCTGCTTGAAGGTCACCTGATGCTTGCTGGAGGCGTGCCGCCGGCGATGATCGAGAATGTTGCGTGCATGGCCGGCATGCCGGTCGGCCCGCTCGCGCTCAACGATGAAGTCGGTGTCGACCTCGGCTGGAAGATTCTCAAGGCGACCGAGGCGGACCTCGGCGCGGGCGCCGTCAACGCGCGGCAGAAGGCGCTGCTGGACGAAATGGTGGAGAAGCGCCAGCGTCTTGGCCGCAAGAACGGCAAAGGCTTCTACGACTATCCCGAGAAAGGTCCGAAAAAACTGTGGCCCGGCCTTGCCGAACTAAAGGAAACGAAGCTCGACCCCGACAAGCTCGATGTGGACGAACTTAAACACCGCATCCTGGGTATCATGGCGCTTGAGACCGCGCGCTGTTTCGAGGAAAAGGTGCTCACCGACGCGCGCGAAGCCGACGTCGGCTCGATCCTCGGCTTTGGCTTTGCGCCGTATTCCGGGGGAACTCTGTCTTATATCGACATGATGGGAACAAAAAAGTTTGTTGAACAGTGCCAGGCCCTGGAAGCGAAGTATGGCCCCCGATTCAAGCCGAACCAATTGCTGCTCGACATGGCCGCCACGGGCGAGACGTTCTACGGCCGGTTCGCCGCGTCCAGGAAAGACAAGGCTGCGTGAGATGTGGCTGCGTGAGATGTGGCGGCGTGACAGCCGGGAGTGATCCCTTCAACTACCGTTATCTCATCGACCGCGCGGCCCGCCTTGGCGGCCGCGTACTCGATTATGGCTGCGGGCATGGCCAGATGCTCGCGCTCGGGCGCGAACACGGCCTCGACATCTGGGGCGCCGACACGTTCGAGGGGTATTACGCGACATGGTCCGACATTGTGCCGGCGTCGGTGTGCGACTACGTCCGCAAGATCGACGGCGGCCGCGCCGATTTCCCCGACGCGCATTTCGATGTCGTGCTGTCCAATCAGGTTCTGGAACATGTCCGCGATCCGGAAGCCGCAATCGCCGACATGCATCGACTGCTCAAGCCCGGCGGAACGCTGATCGCGTCGTTTCCGGTATTTGAAACCTGGTACGAAGGTCACGTCGGGCTTTACTTCGCGCACTGGCTGCCGAAAGGCTCTGCGTTACGCAAAACCTATTTCACGGCCGCGCGAAAACTCGGCTACGGTCTTTACTACGAGGACATCACGCCCGCGGAATGGGCGCACTACTCGGCGCATGTTCTGGACGATGTCTGTTTCTACCATTCCCGCCGACAACTGAAGCGCGCGTTTGAGCGCACGTTCGGCGTCCCGGCCGACGATATCTGCGCCGACTATGTCCGCGCGCGTCTGGGCTCGCGCGCGCAGCGCATTCCGGCCGGCGCCGATCCGCTCTTGCGTTTCGTCTATCACAAACGCGCTGGCGAGCTTCTTTGTTTGCGCAAGCCAGCCTGAATGCGCGAGGGTTCCTCGCCGCGACCGCCAGGAAATGAAAACAAAACGGCGGCCTTTCGGCCGCCGCTTCAAACGCAATTTCGCAAAAATTTATTCCGCCGCGATGCGCACCTCCGGCGCCGCCGCACGCACGTCGGCGTCCACGTGATCTTCGTACTTGGTGAAGTTCTCCTGGAACATGCCTACCAGCTTGCGCGCCGTTTCGTCGAACTCTTTCTTGTTCTGCCACGTCTTGTACGGGTAGAGCAGGTGCGGCTCGACGCCGGCGAGCTGCGTCGGCACCGAGAAGCCGAAGTACGGATCGGTGCGGAACTTTGCGTTCTTTAACGAGCCATCCAGCGCCGCAGTAAGCAGCGTGCGCGTCACCTTGATCGGCATGCGGCGGCCGACGCCGTAGATGCCGCCGGTCCAGCCGGTATTGACCAGCCAGCAGTCGACGCCGTGGACGCTGATGAGTTCGCGCAGAAGATTGCCATATACGGATGGATGCCGCGGCAGAAACGGCGCGCCGAAGCAGGTCGAGAATTCCGGCTGAACGCCCACAAGTCCCTTCTCGGTGCCCGCCACCTTCGCCGTATAACCCGACATGAAATGATACATCGCCTGTGCCGGCGTCAGTTTGGCGATCGGCGGCATCACGCCGAAGGCGTCGGCGGTGAGGAATACGACGTTTTTCGGAATACCGGCACGCCCGGTGCGCGACGCATTGGAAATGAACTCCAGCGGATAGGCGGAGCGGGTGTTTTCCGTTTTCGAATCGTCGTCGAAATCCGGCACGCGGGTCTCCGGATCAAACACGACGTTTTCAAGCACCGCGCCGAAGCGATTGGTCGCCGCATAAATTTCCGGCTCGGCTTCCTTCGAAAGCTTGATGCACTTGGCGTAGCAGCCGCCTTCGAAGTTGAACACGCCCTGCGGACCCCAGCCATGTTCGTCGTCGCCGATCAGCGTGCGGTTCGGGTCTGCCGAGAGCGTCGTCTTGACGGTGCGGGACAGGTCGAAGAAGACGGCCGTATCGCCAGCCGGGCCGACATTCGCCGAACAATGCATCGGCATCACGCTTTCAGCCGGCAGATAGTAGTTCAGTGTCGTGAATACCGACTTCTTCATTTCGCCGGCGTAATAGCTGCCGCCAATCAGGATCATGCGCTTGGCGAAGTTGAGCGCGACCACGGTTTCGCTGCGCACGCCATGACGTTTCGGATCCGCCTTGAATGACGGCAGGCAAACGATCGTGAAGTCGGGAACGTAGTGCGGAATTTCGGCGCGATCCGGACGGATCAACAGCGAGCGAATGAACATCGCGTGCCAGGCAAGCTCGGTATAAACGCGCGCCTTAATGCGATATTTCGGGTCGGCGCCGCCAAACAGGTCCTGCGCGAAAATTTCCTTGCCTTTGGCATGTTCGATGAAGTCAGCCAGCAGAAGATCAAACTGAGCCGGCGTCAGCTTGCCGTTCTTTTCCCACCAGATCGTTTTTTCAGTGCTGTCGTCGCAAACGACAAATTTGTCCTTCGGAGAGCGGCCGGTATGAATTCCGGTCTCGGCGCAGAAGGCGCCTCCTTCGACCACATGGCCTTCCTTGTTGGCGATGGCGTGTTCGTACAGCGCCGGCTCGGTGAGATTCCAGTGTACGGCAGCAATATCTTTGAAGCCGAATTTGTCGGCGCCATGCGCGCCATTACGCAGTCCTGTTTCCTTCAAGGAAGTGTCCTCCTGAACGCCGCCCGGCAACAACACGCAGCCGGGAATGCCTTGATCTTCTGCGACTTTCAACGAAAACCAATATACCCAATAGGGTAACTTACGCGCGAGCTATAATCGCGTGTGCGGGGACTGCCAAGCGCAATTGCATAAGTACGGTTGATGACGCGGAATGCGTCGCGCCATCAACAGCTTATTGCAGAAGCGAACAATCGGCGCGAATTGATTAAGGGTTTTGCCAATTGGACGCACCTCCGACGCAGCGTACACATTTGCGGGTGTTCCGGCAGGAACCGCTCATGCCGCCCGCGCACGCTCCGCGAATTGCCGCAGTACTTCACGCAGTCGGCCCGGTGTTTCGATCCGCTGCGGAAACTGCAGCCGTCGTGCGATGCGGCCGTTCTGCAGATCGAGCCCTTCCGGATCGCAGCCGACACAGCGCCAATCGCCGTCCGGGGCGCCGAGCAGTTTCGTTGCATAGAGGCGCACCGCGTCCGCATGATCGGCATTCATGTGCGCGACGACGCCGGCTTCAGCCGCAACGATCGCGTCAGCGCCGGCAAGATCGAGCACGATGTCGGATGGTGCAAGATCGACGATGCGTCCGAAACCGGCGACGAGATGCGCGCCGCTGATGTCGATCGCATAAAAGCTGAAGTCCGCGAAGCTCGCGAACATTTCCGCTTCCGGCTGGCGATCGAGGTAGCGCCGCCGCGCCTCGCGATCATCGGTCACTTTTGCCCGGCCCTGCAACATTACCCGCGCTCCTTCGAGGGGGTCGCCCGCGCGGCGCTCATCCAGCATCAGCGAGACGCGGGCATCCGCCAGAATATTCCTGGTGTGAACAGCAAGCCGCGACAGCAGCAGGACAGGTGCACCGTCAGCCAGCGTCGCGACATTTACCAGGGAGCAGTATGGGTCGCCCGAACCGGGCATCAGGCTGGCCAAGGCCCCGGAACGGGCCTCCCGCAAGAGCGTCCTGGCGGCAAGCTTAGGATCGAAGTCCGGGGCCGGTTTCATGATGTTCTCGGAGAAGGTCCGCCTTGCCCTGCGTCGCATTAACCGACAGGCTTGTAATCGTAGCAGAATCACATAGTTGTTGCACTAAAGACACATTTCAGCCCGCGTTATCGGGCTCAAAGCGACCGGGAAACCTACGCTTTTTAGGCTTTTTGTTTCAGAAGAGGGCTCATGCCAACCATCGCGCTGGTCGATGACGACCGCAACATCCTCACTTCCGTGTCGATTGCGCTGGAGGCAGAGGGCTATCGCATCATGACCTACACGGACGGGGCGTCCGCGCTTGATGGCTTCAAGACGAGCCCGCCGGACCTTGCGATCCTCGACATCAAGATGCCGCGCATGGATGGCATGGAGACGCTGCGCCGGCTGCGCCAGAAGAGCGATATTCCGGTGATCTTCCTCACCTCGAAAGATGAGGAAATCGACGAGTTGTTCGGCCTCAAAATGGGGGCTGACGATTTTATCCG
>Ga0164243_10001630_pt1 | contig 37974 bp, 33 predicted proteins | sample OricompcompostOP_FD_108781 | JGI IMG/M metagenome (GOLD analysis project Ga0164243, IMG submission 108781) | Organic Plus compost microbial communities from Emeryville, California, USA - Original compost - Organic plus compost (OP) | ecosystem: Engineered > Solid waste > Mixed feedstock >... | reverse complement strand
GAGGTTGTTATAGTTGTGCCCCCACTCCGTTCGCCCTGAGCGAAGTCGAAGGGCGCTACTGAGCGGAGCGAAGTGGGCTTCGCCTGCGGCTCAGCTTGAAACGAGGCGCGTGACTCGTTTCAATCCTTCGACTTCGCTCAGGGCGAACGGAGACAGGCATGTTCTCTCCCCACCCCGGAAGGCCCTTCGACACTCGGGTTTGCAAACGATATAATCGCCTCAGCTTTACCCCTCACGGCTTGCGGCCGATCACGGCGCCGTTCGCGGCGGGTGCGTCGAACCAAACGGTCTCGACCTGCCGAAATCCGGCCGCCTCGAGCCATGCTGAATATTCAGCCGGCGTGTAGTTTCGCCCTTCCGTCTCGATCAGCATGTTGAGGCTCATCAGCGCGGCCGGCGGCGGTCCGGTCTTTTCGTCATTGACGAGAAGCTCACTGATGACGACGGCGCCACCACTCGGCAAAGCTTCGAAGGACCTGCGCAGCAGGTCGCGGTCCTTTGCCTCGTCCCAATCGTGCAGGATCATCGACAAGAGATGCACGTCGTGATCCTTCGGAAGCTGCTCGAAGAAGTTGCCGCCTGCGGTCTCGATCCGATCGGTCAAGCCGGCCTCGGCAATCTTTCCCGCTGCGATCGCGGCTACATGCGGTAGTTCGAATACGGTCGCGCGCAACTCCCCATATTGTTTACAAAGCTCGATGTCGTAAGCGCCCGATCCGCCGCCGATGTCCAGAAGGCTGCGGAAATGACCGAAATCTATGGCCTCGCCGAGTTTACGCGCGGTCATCGTGGAAAGCGAATGCATTGCCTCCCAGAAGAGTGCCAGCATCGTTGAATCCTCGCCGTCGAACATCGAGGATTGCACCGTCGGATCCCACGTAGTTGGCCGGTTTGTGCGCAGCGCCTCTGCGAGCCGTCCCCAACCTGCGTATAGCCGCTTGTCGGCCATCTGCACAAAGCCGCCGAAATAGTATGGTTTTCCGCGCACGAGATAGGCTTCGCTCAACGGCGTATTGCGATAATGGCCGTTCGTTTTCTCCAGAAGCCCGAGCGCTGCGCAGCCGGTCAACAGCATCTCGGCCGGGCGTGGATGCAGGCCGAGCGCTTCCGTCAGTCCGGCGACCGTGATCCCAGCGCCGCCCGCAAGGCGGCTGAAGAGATCCAACTCATGCGCAACGGCCAGAGTCTTGAAGGCCCAGAAACCGGTTGAAAGCGTCATCAGCGGAACGGCGGAAGGAAGTTCCAGCGCGGTGGTAGTCGGCTGGACGTCTGCATGCTTGGCCGGGGGCGCTATCCGTGAAAGCTCATTGGTCATAATTTCCTCTCCTTCAGGGCGAGTCATAGCCATGACCGGCTGGCTCGTGGCCATCCACTCGGCGAACTGTGACAACCGTCTGCTGAGGTGCGAATCCGGCGGCGTGCGGTTACTTTCGGTTATGCTTGAAGCTTATATTGTTTCGTCGGAGTCGCTTGCAGCTCAGCGTTGAAGCGACTTTGCCTTATCCTGCGCCGGAATCAGGATTTGGGAATCGAAGTCGAAGGTTTATCACCCGGTATCGAGCTTGGTTCATGGCCGTGCGGCAACCGGTAGCCAATGGCGGAAGAGGTGGGATTCGAACCCACGGACGGGTTTCCCCGTCGCTGGTTTTCAAGACCAGTTCCTTAAACCACTCGGACACTCTTCCATACCGTTTCGGGGTTGGCAGCCTACGATAGGCTTATGGGTGAAAGATAGGCTTATGGGTGAAACCACCCAGCGAATCGGACTGACACTAACCCCTTGTAACTACCCTCCTATTTCCGCGCGCAGGTAGCCAGCCCCGGTAGCTTTCAAGACCGCTGCCTTAGACCGCTCGACCATCTGTCCATGCTCGATCCTGACGGCGGGCTACATGGCGCCTAATGCAAAGACCGACGCGAAGGAAGGGGTGGCATCGTCGGCGCGAAGGCGTGTCTTGATCGCATCTTTGCGGAAGGCGCCTGCCTGCTCTTGCCAGACTCGCGGCTTTCGCCACAATGGCGGCATGACCGGGACCCTCTCCACCATCTTCGCCAGGCGGATCGCTTCGGCTGTCGCCCTACTGATCCTTTGTTTCTGCCCCGCCGCCTCAGCGCAGATCGGCGGCACGATGGATCAAGGCTTCGCCGCCTATCTTCAGAGCCTGCGCCCCAAGGCCCGGTTGATGGGGGTGACGGACGCGACGTTCGATCGGGCGATTGCAGGCCTCACCTTCAATCCTCGGGTCGCCGCGCTGGATGCCGACAACAAGCCGACGCCGCCCGATGCGCCGATCCCGGATTTCGAGCCCTATCGCCAGCGCCATATCGATACGGCGCGCAGCGCGCGCGGACGGTCGATCTATCAGGCGAACCGGCGTTTCCTGGGATCGGTCGAGGCGGAGACGGGCGTGCCGGAGGAGATCATGGTCGCGATCTTCGGCCATGAGACCAATTACGGCACGATCGTCGGCGATTTCGACTTGCTACGTTCGCTTGCAACCTTGGCTTATGAGGGGCGGCGGCGGGCGCTGTTCGAGCCCGAGCTGCTCTCGGCCATGGTGATGCTGCAGCGCGGTGTCCCGCGCGAGCGACTGGTCGGCAGCTTCGCCGGCGCCTTCGGCTACCCGCAATTCCTGCCCAGCGTCTATCTGCGCGACGCGCGGGATGCGGACGGGGATGGCGTGGCCGCGATCTGGTCCAGCCAAGCGGATGCGCTGGCTTCCATCGCCAATTATTTCGTCCGCGCCGGCTGGCGGCGGGGCGAGCCCTGGGGCATCGCGGTCAGCGTGCCGGCCGGCTTCAATCGGGCCGCCGTCGCCAACCGCATCCGCGCGCCGCGCTGCCCGCGCGTGTTCGAGCGCCACAGCCGCTGGCTGACCATGGCCGAATGGCGGGCGCGGGGCGTGGTGCCGACGAGGGGCCGCTGGCCCGCGGACAATGTCCTGGCGACATTGCTGGAGCCCGACGGTCCTGGAAAGACCGCATACTTGCTCACTGGTAACTATCGCGCGATATTGGACTATAACTGCTCCAATTTCTACGCTTTGTCGGTGGGACTCTTGGCGGATGAGGTCAGGCAGTAAGGCAGTCATCATGGCGGCGCTGGCGGTTCTGCCGGTCGCGTCCTGCAGCATGATCGACGGGCGCGCGAATGGACGGCCCGCGCTCGGCGCAGGTTCGCCCGGGGCTGCCGATGATGCTTTGGTTCAACCGGCCAACGATGATCACCGCGTCATCGGCGCGCCTTATGGCATTGATGGGCAGGTCTATACCCCGGCCGACGTGACCAAGTATGACGAGATCGGCTATGCCGCAGTGCTGTGGAACACGGTCGATGGCCGGCGGACGGCCGATGGCGAAGTCTATGCGCCGACCGCCATCGCGGCTGCGCACCGCACACTGCCGCTGCCCAGCTATGTCGAGGTGACGTCGATCGACACCGGCAAGACGATCGTCGTTCGGGTGAATGATCGCGGGCCGATGCTGAACGATCGCATCATCGCGCTGGCCCCTGGCGCAGCGCGCCAACTCGGTATCGCGACTGACGGCACCGCTGGCGTGCGCGTGCGACTGGTTAGTCCGCTCGAACAGGAGCGCGCGACCCTGCGAGCCGGTGGTCAGGTGCCCGAACGCCTGGAAATCCCGCCGGGCCTGCGCACTGCCATGGCGCGCCGGTTGCCGCCAGCCCCGCTGCCCTTGACTGGCCCGGTGCGCACGGCGAACGCCATGATACCGGGGGCTGCCCCTGAATCAGCGGTGGCCATGCCAGGCAGGGCACCGGCCGCGCCCGCCGTCGCCACGATCCACGTCCCGTCCGCAGCGATTGACGTGTCCCAGACCGAGCCCGCCATGTCGGCGGTCGGCAGACTGGATGGGGCAGCCCCAACCGCGCAGGATCACGCGGCACCGGAGGTGAGGATCGTCGCGGTCCATCATACGACGCCACAGCCTGTTCAGGCTGCCGACAACGCCCCATCGGCAAGAGCACCCGCTGCAGGGCATCATGCGGTCCTCGCGACGGGCGGTTTCGTCGTCCAGATCGCCGCGCTTTCCTCGCGCTCCCGCGCGGATTCGCTTGCACGCACGTTGAGCGGCTATGTGATGCCGGTCGGCGCGCTGTTCCGCGTTCGCACCGGTCCTTATGCGAGCGAGGCGGCGGCACGCGCGGCGCTGCGCCAGATCCATGCCAAGGGCTATGCAGACGCGCGTGTGATGATTAATGACGCTCGCTGAGCGATGGCACGGCCGTCGCCGGCTGAACGTCATTATCGGAATCATTTCATGCGCTTTCCCTTGCCGCTCGCTCTCGCGCTGCCCTTTCTGATCCCGGCGGCGCATGCGAGCACGCCGAGCTACGAATCTTCCGCGCCCATCGCCTATATGATCGACCTGGCTTCGGGTCGGGTGCTTTACGACCGCGATGGTGAGCGTCGTATGCCGCCAGCCTCCATGGCCAAGATGATGACTACGCATGTGGCCTTCAAGCTCATCAAAGACGGCAAGCTGCGGCTCGACCAGAGCTTCACCGTGCGGCCCGAGACCTGGCGCAAATGGCACAGCCAAGGCTCGACCATGTTCCTGTCCGCCAATGAACAGGTCACGGTGGAGAATCTGCTGCACGGCATCGTGGCCCTCTCCGGCAATGACGCCTGTGTGGTGCTGGCCGAGGGCATCGCCGGATCGGAGGAAGCCTTCACCGATCTCATGAATGCGGAGGCGCGGCGGCTCGGCCTTACCGACAGCCATTTCGGGACGTCCAACGGCTGGCCGGACGAGGGGCGCACTTATGTGACCGCGCGCGATCTCGCGGTGTTGGCCCGCGCGACCATCGAGGAGACGCCGGATCTCTACAAGCAGTTCTACGCGACCCCATCCTTCGCCTGGGGTCGCACCATGGGCGGCGCGGAGATCAACCAAGCCAATCGCAACCCGATCCTGGGTCGCATCGCCGGCGCCGACGGCCTGAAGACCGGGCATACCGAGGAATCCGGCTACAGCTTCACCGGCTCGGCGATCCAGAACGGCCGGCGCCTCATCATGGTGGTCTCGGGGCTGAACAGCTTCAACGGCCGGATCGACGAGTCCGTCCGTTTCATGGACTGGGGCTTCAAGGCCTGGCAACTCCGTCCAATCGCCCGCAAGGGCCTGGTGTTGGGACAGGCACAAGTGCAGGGCGGCTGGTCGCGCTCGGTGGACCTGGTCGTGCCGCGCGATCTTGCCGCCACCATCCCGGCCAGCGCCAACGGTCCGATCAAGGCACGCATCGTCTATGAGGGACCGATCCAGGCGCCGATCGTCAAGGGCCAGACGATCGCGCAACTGGTGGTGGATGCCGGCGACGGCACGCCGCAGTCGCTGCCGCTGGTCGCGGGCGAAGCGGTATCGCAGGGCGGCTTCTTCGCGCGCCTCTGGACCGGCTTCCTCTCGCTGTTCGGCTGAGCGGGGCGATGTCGCGCGGCCGCTTCATCTCCCTGGAGGGCGGCGAGGGCGTCGGCAAGTCGACCCAGGCCCGGGCGCTGGTCGCGGCACTGACGACGCGTGGGATCGGGACGGTGCTGACCCGCGAGCCGGGCGGCAGCGAAGGCGCCGAGGCGATCCGCGACCTGCTGCTGTCCGGTACGGCCGATCGCTGGACCGACGCGGCTGAGGCGCTGCTGTTCGCCGCCGCTCGCGCGGATCATGTCGCGCGCACGATCCGTCCCGCGCTCGCAGAAGGGCGCTGGGTGATCTGCGATCGTTTCATCGACAGCAGCCGCGCTTATCAGGGGGCGAGCAAAGCGCTGGCCGATGCGGACATCCTGGCGCTGCATCGCATTGGTTCGGGCGGCTTGCTGCCGGACCGCACACTGCTGCTGATGCTGCCTGCTACCGAAGGTACCACGCGCGCCGGCACGCGTGATCGGGGCGAAAGCGACCGGATCGGCGGACGGCACGCGGCCTTTCACGCGGCCGTTTCCGCCGCTTTCGAGCGGTTCGCCTCGGCCGAGCCCGAGCGGTTCCGGCAGGTGGACGCCAGCGGTCCGGTCGAGGCCGTGACGGCGCGGCTGGTCGCCGCGCTCGCCGATCTGCTGCCATGAGGGACTGGCAGGGCCATGATGCGCAGATCACTGCACTGATCGCGGCGAGCGGCACCGAGCGATTGCACCATGGCTGGATCTTTGCGGGACCGCGCGGCCTGGGCAAGGCCGGCATCGCCTTCGATTTCGCCAAGCGGCTGCTGGCCGCGGGCGCAGGTCGACCGGTCCCTTCGCATCACCTTGCGCCACCTGACGATGATCCCACCGTCCGCCTGCTGCTCGGCGGAGCGCATCCGGATTTCGTCAGGCTCGAGCGACTGGAGCGTGACGACCGGAGAGGGGAGGGCGGCCAACTCGCCCGCAACATCACCGTTGACCAGGTGCGCGGCCTTGCCCGGCTGCTGCACAGCGCGCCGTCGATGGGTAGCCGGCGGATCATCCTGATCGACGCCGCCGACGATCTCGAAACCGGCGCCGCCAATGCGCTGCTCAAGAATCTGGAGGAGCCGCCCGCCGGTGCCGTCTTCTTGCTGATCTCGCATCGGCCCGGCCGCCTGCTGCCGACGATCCGGTCGCGTTGCCGTATGGTGCGGTTCCGGCCGCTCGACGATGACGCAATGACCGCCGTACTCGCCAGCGCCCTGCCGGACCTGGACGTCGTCGAGCGCGCCCGTCTCGTTGCAACGGCCGAAGGCGCACCAGGGCAGGCGATCGCAATGCGCCAACTCGACCTGCCCGGTCTGGAGCAGTCGCTCGAACGGATCGCCTGTGGCGGCAGCACGGCGCAGGCGGAGCGCGGCAAGCTGGTGGCGGCGCTCTCCGGCGTCAATGCCCGGCCGCGTCTCGAAGCCTTTGTCGACCTGGTGCCGCGCTTCATCGCGCGACGGCTGTCCGCACAACGCGGTGCGGCGCTGGGTCGAGGTATCGCGGCCGCCGAGGAGGCCGAGCGTCTCGGCTCGGGTGCCGTGACGCCACTCCAGCTCGAACCTAGCGCGCTGGTGTTCATGCTCTGCGAGACAGTAGAGGGGCTGGGAGGGCAACACTAGCCGTCCTGCATCCCTTCCGTCGGCATGGTCTAGGCAGGGCGGTCCGGCCCAGCTAGAGAGGCGCCGTTTACCGGACGGTCCGCAAAGGCCGCCGCAGCCAGCAGGATTCCATGTCGAGCCCATTCACCATCACGACCGCCATCAGCTATCCCAATGGCCGTCCTCATATTGGTCATGCCTATGAGGTGGTCGCCACGGACGTGTTCGCGCGCGCTGCGCGGATGATGGGGCGGGATGTGTTCTTCCAGACCGGCACCGACGAGCATGGCCTCAAGGTGGCGCAGGCCGCCCGCGCACGGGACATCACACCGCAAGCCTTCGTGGATGAACTATCATCCTATTTCAGAGAGATGGATGATCTTCTGAACATCAGCTATGATCGCTTCATCCGCACTAGCGAGCCGGCGCATCATCGCGCCAGCCAAGCGATCTGGAACGCGATGGCGGCCAATGGCGATCTCTATCTCGATCGCTACGAAGGCTGGTATTCGGTCCGCGACGAGGCCTATTATGACGAAAGCGAGCTGATCGAAAGTGCGAACGGCGAGAAGCGCTCACCCCAGGATACGCCGGTCGAGTGGACCGTCGAGGAAAGCTGGTTCTTCCGGCTCTCTGCCTATCAGGACCGGCTGCTGGCGCTCTATCGTGATAATCCTGGCTTTATCCAGCCCGAGAGTCGGCGCAATGAGATCATGCGCTTCGTGGAAGGCGGACTGCGCGACCTCTCCGTCTCGCGGACCAGCTTCGACTGGGGCGTCAAGGTGCCCGGCTCGCCGGAGCATGTCATGTATGTCTGGGTGGACGCGCTCACCAACTATCTCACCGGCTGTGGCTATCCTGACGATCCGGCGCGGATGGCCCGCTACTGGAGCGAGGGTGGGGACATCGTCCATATCATCGGCAAGGACATCGTGCGGTTCCACACCGTCTATTGGCCGGCTTTTCTGATGAGCGCCGGGTTGCCGCTGCCGCGGACGGTGTTCGGCCACGGTTTCGTGCTCAATCGCGGCGAGAAGATGTCCAAGTCGCTCGGCAATGTGGCTGATCCCAACGCGCTGGCCAGGAGCTTCGGCGTGGATGCGCTGCGCTATTTCCTGCTGGCCGAGGTGAACTTCGGCAATGATGGCAGCTACAGTGCAGAAGCCATTGTGAACCGGACGAATACCGAACTCGGCAATGCGTTCGGCAATCTCGCCCAGCGCACGCTGAGCTTCATCGCCAAAAATCTCGACGGGCGGCTCCCCGAGCCGGCACCGCAGGCCGAGGACGAGGCGCTGCTCGCCGCCGTGCGCGCGGCCGTCCGGGACGAGATGCCGCGCGCCTTCACGGCGCTCGCGCCGCATGAGGCGATCCAGACCTGGCTGCGCGCCGTGTTCGCCTGCAATGCCTATATCGACGCCCAAGCGCCTTGGGCGCTGCGCAAGACCGATCCCGCGCGCATGGAGGCAGTGCTGGCGACGCTCTATGAGGCGATCGGTATGCTGGCCGCAGGCATTTTGCCAGTCATACCGGGGAGCGCCACGGCACTGCTGGACCAGATGGGCGTCCCGTCCGGCGCACGCAGCTATGCCAGCCTCGCCGAGCCATGGTATGCGGCAACCCGATCGGGCGGCTTCGCGATCGCTCCGCCCAAGCCGCTGTTTCCGCGCCTGGAATTGCCTTCGGAGACCGAAGACGCGTGATGCTCGTCGATAGCCATTGCCATCTCAACTATAAGGGTCTGGTCGAGCAGCAGGCCGATGTGCTGGCGCGCGCCGGCGCCGCCGGTGTCGGCACCATGCTCAACATCTCGACCCGCGAGCGCGAATGGGGCGACGTCATCGGCACGGCGGAGCGGGACGGCCATGTCTGGGCCAGCGTCGGCATCCATCCGCATGAAGCGGACGGCCATGTCCATGTCGACACCACCAAGCTGGTCGCTATGGCGGCGCATCCGCGCGTCGTCGGCATCGGCGAGACCGGGCTCGACTATTATTATGACCATAGCGACCGGGTGCAGCAGCAGGCCAGCTTCCGGGCCCATATTGCGGCGGCGCGTGAGACCGGCCTGCCACTCATCGTCCATACGCGCGACGCGGAAGAGGATACGGCGGCCATCCTGCGTGAAGAGATGGGAAAGGGTGCTTATAGTGGCGTCATCCACTGCTTCACCGCAAGCGATACCTTTGCCGACATCGCGCTGGAGCTGGGCTTCTACATCAGCATTTCCGGCATCGTAACCTTCAAGAATGCCAAAGCTCTACAGCAGACGGCCGCGCGTCTGCCCACCGACCGACTGCTGATCGAGACGGATTCGCCTTTCCTCGCGCCGGTGCCGTATCGAGGCAGGATCTGTGAGCCGGCCTATGTAGTGGAGACGGCGCGGTTTCTCGCCGAGCTGCGCGGCGAACCGGTCGAGCAGTTGGCCGAGACGACCGCACGCAACTTCTTCACCCTGTTTGGCAAGAGCACGCCGGCGGCCTGACGTCATGGCGCTGCGCATGGTCATGCTGGGCAGCGGCACGTCGTCCGGGGTTCCGCGTATCGGCGGCGACTGGGGCGCCTGTAATCCGGCGGATTCCCGCAATGCCCGCACCCGCGTCTCCATCCTGGTGGAAAGCTCGACCACGCGGCTCATGGTCGACACCTCGCCGGACATGCGAGCGCAGCTGCTCGCCGCCGGTGTGATCCATCTGGATGCGGTGCTCTGGACGCACGACCATGCCGATCATGCCCATGGCATCGATGACCTGCGCCAGGTGATGCATCATCGCGGCACCCCCGTGCCCGGTTACGGCCATTGCGCGACCATGCGGCAGCTGCGCGAGCGCTTCTCCTATGTCTTTGATGGCGGCGACGGCTATCGACCGACGGTCGTCGCCCATGAGCTGCCACCGGAAGGTGTCATGATTGGCGACATCGCCGTCACGCATGTGGAACAGCCGCACGGCCCTATCTTCTCCTCCGGCTTCCGGTTCGACCATGCCGGCGCGTCGATCGCTTATGCCACGGATTTCAGCGCGCCGACCGACGCCATGGTCGCCTGCTATGCCGGCGTGGACTGCTTCATCGTGGATGCGCTGCGCCGTCGCCCGCACCCGACCCACGCGCATCTGGACATGGCGCTGGAGGTCATCGCCCGGGTGGCGCCGCGCCGGGCGATCCTCACCCATATGGACCAGAGCATGGATTATGCCGCGCTTGCGGCGACTCTTCCGTCGGACGTCGAGCCGGGCTATGACGGGCTGGTCGTCACGCTCTGACGACGGGCGGAGACCGCATGTGACCGACCAGATCGCGCACACCATCTGGATTCTGATGGCGCTGGTACTGGTCGGTAGCAGCTTGGCGCTGCGCAGGCTGCCCAGGACCCGGCTGCTTGGCATGGTGCTGCTCTGGGTCGCGATCTTCGCCATCGTCTGGCTCGCGGTTTATTATTACACGATCTGCTGCGGCCCGCCACGCTGATCCCGCGTTCGCGCGGGCGCAAGCCCGGTTCGCTCCCCGCCAAGTCTGGCCGGTCAGGACGGCTTAGTCTCCCGCTATGGGAGAGGCGAGGCAATGACGGTGCCTGCGTTCGATTATGTCGTGGTTGGAGGCGGTTCTGCGGGCGCGGCGCTCGCGGCGCGGCTCTCCGAGCGCGAGGATCGCAGCGTCGCCCTGCTGGAGGCCGGCGGGGAGGACACGCATCCGTTCATCCATGTTCCCGCTGGCGTGGCGGCAGCGATTGGCACCAGATCGCTTAACTGGTGCTTCGAGACCGTGCCGCAGCCGGGCATGGCGGATCGCCGCATAGCGGTGCCGCGCGGCAAGGTGATCGGCGGTTCGGGCCAGATCAATGGCATGGTCTATTTTCGCGGGCATCCCACCGATTTCGATCAGTGGGCGGACATGGGCGCGACAGGTTGGTCCTATCGCGAAGTGCTGCCCTATTTCACTCGCAGTGAGAATAACGAGGATTTCCCGGCCTCGGTCTTTCACGGCAAAGGTGGACCGGTGAACGTTAAATATGTGCGCAATCCCAATCCGCTGAACCATGATTTTATGGCCGCGCTGGCCTCGCTCCAATTCCCCGCCTGCTCGGACTTCAACGGTCCGAACCCGGAGGGCTATGGCTTCCGGCAGGGACTGATGCGGGACGGGCGGCGCGAGTCCACCGCACGGGCCATGCTGCGGCCGGCGCGGCAGCGGCGCAACCTGACCGTCCTTACTCGGGCGCAGGTCGCCCGCGTCGACGTGATCGGGCGACGCGCGACGGGCGTGACGCTGATCGACGGGCGCCAGGTCGCCGCGCGAGCCGAGGTGGTGCTGTGCGCGGGCGCCGTGCAGTCGCCGCAGATCCTGCTCGCCTCCGGCATCGGGCCGGGCGATCATCTGCGCGCTCTTGGCATCGACATCGTCCACGATCTGCCGGGGGTCGGCGGCAATTATCACGATCATGTCGCTTGCCCGGTTCATATGGAGACGGACGACGCGACCTCCTATGGCATCAGTTTGAAGGCCCTGCCGCGCGGCATCTGGAACATCCTGCAGTATCTCTTCGCACGGATCGGACCATTTGCCGGCAATGTCTTTGAATCCGTTGCGTTCTTGAAGACGGACCCATCGCTCCCCAAGCCTGATGTGCAGTTCGTTTTCCAGCCCGCCAAGCGGCTGACGACGAAGATTCCGCTGCCGGTGGGGCATGGCTATGCAATCAGCCCAGTAGCGCTCTACCCGAAGAGCCGGGGCACCCTGCGGCTCGCCTCGCCCGATGTGCGCGAGGCGCCGCTCATCGATCCGCAACTGCTGGCCGTGGACGAGGATATCGAGCCGCTGGTGCGAGCCACCCGTATCGCGCGCCGCGCCTTCGCCGCGCCGAGCTTCGAGAAATATCGCGGTGTCGAGGTGGCGCCGGGTCCGAACGTGCAGAGCGACGACGACCTCAAAAGCTTCATTCGCTCGGCAGGCTACACTGTGCATCATCCCTGCGGTACCTGCCGGATAGGGACGGACAAGGAGGCCGTCGTCGATCCCGATCTCAAGGTGCACGGCATTGAGGGGCTACGCGTGGCGGATGCCTCTGTCTTCCCCCTGCTGGTCGGGGGCAACACCAATGCGGCCGCCGTGATGGTCGGCGAGCGCGGGGCGGACAAGGTCCTCGGCAAACCGCCGCTGCCGCCAGCCGATCTGCCGCCCGAATCCGTTGCCCGGAAGTCATAGGAAATTTCCGTCTGGAGAGTGAGATGGCTATCGAACATATGAGGAGCTGGCAGGTTGGTGACGTGATGGTCACGCGGATCGTCGAGTTGTGGCGGTTCACCGATCATATCAACATGACCATCGCTGACGCCGAGCCCGAGGAAGTCATCGCGATGCGCTGGCTGCACCCGCATTATGCAACAGCGCAGGGCGAGCAGATCATGAACTTCCAGGGCTTCGTCGTGCAGGCGCCCGGCCTCAACGTCATGCTCGACACCTGCATCGGCAATGGCCGGGACCGTGCCTATGACGTGTTCCGCAACCTCAACACCAGCTTCATTGAGGATCTTGCAAGCCTGGGCCTGGCGCCCGAGGATATCGACCTGGTGCTCTGCACCCATCTTCATTTCGATCATGTCGGCTGGAACACCTATTGGGACGGTGCGCAATGGGCACCGACCTTCCCCAGGGCGCGCTATCTGTTCGGCCGTACCGAATATAAGGCTTGGCAGGAGATGCGCGCGCACGAGGATCATGGTCTGCATGACGTCAGGCATCTGGCGGATTCGGTCGATCCGATCGTGAAGCGCGGCCTTGCCACCTTCATCGACGCTCATCATCGATTGAGCGACGAACTGTGGACGGAGCCCAGCCACGGCCATTCGCCTGGCCATGTCCATCTCTGCATCGAATCGCGAGGCGAGCGCGGCGTCATCACCGGCGACCTCATGCACCATCCGATCCAGACGGCGCTGCCCGGCCGTCCCGCGCGCTTCGACATGGATACGACACGAGGCCAGCAGACCCGCGTGGATTTCGTCGATCGCTACAAGGACAGCGGGGTGCTGGTGATCGGTGCTCATTTCGCCGATCCGACCGCCGGCTGGATCCGCACGGAAGGCGAGGGGACGCGCTTCTTCGGCGTGGGGCTCGAATGATGGGGGACATTCCCAGTGTTCCGGCGAAAGCGGGAGCGCAAGCCAAGCTCCGGGGAGAGGTAAAGCCATGACCCGCGACATCCCCGACTACCCCATCGACATCTTTACCCACGACGCTGTGCGCAATGCACGCGAAGTGGACGATGCCCTGCGCGAATACGCCTCCGCCGTGCGGCTGGCGGACGGCGTGGTGATGATCGGTCGCCACGAGCATGTCGCCGCCGCCCTGATGGACTGGAAGCGCTTCTCCTCAACCTCGCGGCCCTGGCATGATCCAAAGTCGCTGCGGCCCGAGATCCTGCTGACCGACGATCCGCCGACCCATACCCGCGTGCGTCGGGTGATCGGCGATGCGCTCTCGCCACGCACGCTCAATGCCATGCGCACCCTCTTCACGACCGGCGCCGAGCGGCTCGTCGCGGACCTGCGTGCGCGCGGCGGGGAGGTGATCGACGCGGTCGAGGAGGTGACGCGCCGCTTCGTCTATACTGTGTTTCCCGATGCGCTCGGCCTGCCGCCCGGCGACCGCACGCACATGCATGGCTTCTCGCATATGGTCTGGGCGACCATGGGACCGGAGAACGATTTGTTCCGCGAAGCGATGACCGAGGATTTCGAGCCTGTCATCGCCTGGCTCAACGAGGTCTGTGAGCGCGATAGGCTCGATCCGGACGGCTTCGGCATGCTGCTGTTTAAGGCGGCAGACGGAGGCACGATCACGCTGGCCGAGGCCAAGCTGCTGCTCCAGACCATCCTCTCCGCCGGTGCCGACACCACCTATATCACCATGGCCAACGCGCTGCGGGCCTGGGCGGAATTTCCAGATGAATTCGACAAGGTGAAGGCCGAACCCAAGCTTATCCGCAATGCCTTCGATGAGAGCCTTCGCTGGGATTCGCCCTCGCGGATGGCCGGGCGCATCGCTACGGTCGACGTGCCGATCGACGACCTGGTCGTACCCGCCGGCACACGCGTCGGCCTGATGTTCGCTGCCGCCAATCGCGACCCGCGCTTCTGGGATGATCCCGACGCATACAAGGTCGGGCGGGACCTCAAGCATAGCCTGGGGTTCGGCTATGGCATCCATGCCTGCGTAGGCCGGACGCTGGCCTATATGGAAGCGGACGCGCTGTTCGGCGCATTGGTGCCGGCGCTGGAGCGGATCGAACTGGCCGGCGAGGTCGAACCCTGGATGACCACGGTCGGCCACGGCCCGGCGCGCGTGCCGGTGCGACTGCATTTCCGGGGCTGACCGGCGACCATGGCACAGGCGCCCCATCATCGTATCCATGCCATCCGCTATGCCCGGCACGAGCGATCGGCAGCGGATAATTTTCTGGGCGGTACCGATCATGTGACACCGATGCCGCTGGACTACTATGTCTGGCTGATCGAGCGCGACGGCATGGCGCCGCTGCTGGTCGATACTGGCTTCGGCGACGAAGCGGCTGCGCGGCGCGGGCGGACGATGATCCGACCAGTGGTGGAGGGGCTGCGGGCGATCGGCGTCGCGCCCGAGACAATCGAGGACATCATCCTCACCCATCTCCACTATGACCATGCCGGCCGGCTGGAAGATTTCCCCAACGCCCGCTTCCATGTGCAGGACGCGGAAATGGCGGGCGCGACCGGCCGGGGCATGGCCCATGAGGCCGTACGCGCGCCGTTCGACGTCGAGCCGGTAGCACGGATGATCCATCTGCTTTTCGGCGACCGTGTTGCCTTCCATAATGGCGACGAGCTATTTGCGCCCGGAATCACCCTGCGTTTGCTGCCGGGGCATACGGCCGGCCTTCAGGCAGTGGAAGTCAGCACGGCACGCGGGCCGGTGCTGCTCGCCTCGGACGTGGCGCATCTCTATGCCAATCTGGTCCGCAGCGTGCCGTTCCCCATCGTCATCGATGTGCCGGCCTATCTGGAAGCGCATCGCCGCCTGCGCGCATTGGCGCCGGGTTTGGACCATATCATTCCGGGGCATGACCCGCTGGTGCTGACGGCCTTTCCGGCCGGCGCGGCGCCGGACGTGGCGCGGGTCGACCTGCCGCCCCTGCGATCCATCGGAAACCCGCTGTGAGCATGATCGGGTTCATCGGCCTCGGTCGCATGGGATCAGGGATGGCGCTGCGTCTATGCGCCGCCGGCGTGCCGCTGATCGTCCATGACATCTCGGCCGATGCCATCGCGGCGTTGGTCGATGCGGGCGCGCAGGCCGCGGAGAGCGCGCGGGCAGTAGCGGATATTGCCGAGATCGTGATGGTGAGCCTGCCCATGCCGGACATCGTCCATGAGGTGCTGCTCGGCTCCGGTAGCGTGGCCGAGGGCAGGGCAGTGAAGATCGTGGTCGATCTCTCCACTTCCGGTCCCGCCATGGCCAAGCGGCTTGCCGCGGGGCTGACGGCGCATGGCATCGCCAGCTTCGACGCCCCGGTTTCCGGCGGCGTGAAAGGCGCACGGGAAGGCACGCTCTCGCTCATGGCGAGCGGCCCGCAGGCGCAATGGCCGGCCGTCGAGGCAGTGCTCGGCCATTTCGGCAAGAGCTTCTACATGGGCGAGACGCCCGGCGCCGGCCAGACGATGAAGCTGGTCAACAATCTGCTCGGCGCCGTCGCCATCGCGGTGACGGCGGAAGGCATGACCATGGGCATCAAGGCCGGCCTCGATCCCGCCCGCATGATCGAGGTGCTGAACCAGTCGACCGGCGTCAACTCGGCGACGCGGGACAAATGGCCGCGTGCGGTGCTGCCCCGCACATTCGACTTCGGCTTCGCCGCCGCGCTCAGCCACAAGGATATGAAGCTCTGCGTCGAGGAAGCCGAGGCGCTAGGCGTGCATCTGGCGCTCGGCACCCATGTGCGCGACCTGCTGGCGCGGACGTTGCAGGAAGTCGGCTCGGACGCGGATTTCACGGCCATGACGAAGGTGGTGGAGGCCGATGCCGGGCTCGATCCGGAGCGGCCGGCATGAAGGCTTCGCGCTCTGCCAAGCCGGGTTCGCTGAGGTCCAAGCCGGGGACGGGATGAGGGACCTAACGTCCCGCCTATCCGAGGGAGAGTTGCGTGCAGATCAGCGAGACCATCCATGCCCGCGATCGCTGGTTCACCCTGGAAGGTTCGGTTGCGGACGAGTTCGAGCCGATCCGCGATGCCTTCATCGAGAATTTCCGGATCGAGGACGAGGTCGGCGCATCTTGCTCGGTGGTGATCGACGGCCGCACGGTGGTCGATCTTTGGGGCGGCTGGCGCGATGGCGCCATGACCACGCCTTGGGACGAACGCAACACGGTCTGCATGATGAGCGTCGCCAAGGGCATCACCGGCATCGCCTTCAACATGCTGGTCGATCGAGGCCTGATCGACATCGACCAACCCGTCGCGGCCTACTGGCCGGAATTCGCGCAGAACGGCAAGCAGCACATCAAGGTCCGCTGGCTGCTCGATCATCGCGCCGCCATTCCCGTGCTCACCACCGATCCCATGTATCCGGGCGGCATATTCGACCGCGAGGCCTATGTGAAGGCGCTCGAAGTACAGGAGCCGCTATGGGAGCCAGGCACGCGCGCTGCATACCATGTCCACAATCAGGGCTTTCTGCTGGGCGAGGTGATGCGCCGTGTGTGCGGACTGACGGTCGGGCCGTTCGTCCGGCAGGAAATCGCCGGGCCGCTGGAGGCGGACTATTGGATCGGCGGCATGACGGCGCGGGAGCAGGCAACGGTCGCCGAGATCATCCCCAACATGGATGCGCGCCTGTTCGCGGCCAAGGATGTCGCGATGCCGGACAATACAGAATGGACCGGCGAAGTACTGCGCCCGCTCGCCTTCCGTCAGAATCCGGATGAGCCCTGGCACACCACGCTCAACCGGCCTCTCTGGCGCGAGGTCGAGATCGCCAGCGGCAACGGCCATGGCAATGCACGCGGTGTGGCGCGCATTTATGGGTCGGTGGTCAGTCCGGTGTCGATCAATGCCGTGACGCTGATGAGCCTGGAGGGCCTGGAGCGGATGATCACCGAGCAGCACAACCAGACCGAGCTATTGCAGGAGCGGCCCTATCATCAGGCACTGGGCGTGCTGCTCAACACGCCGGCTGCCGTCTATATGGGACCCAATCCGCGCAGCTTCGGCCATCACGGCATCGGTGGATCCATCGGCTTCGGCGATCCCGATGCGCGGATCGGCTTCTCCTATGCCTGCAACAAACTTCACGCGGTCGGTGACAACGGGCCACGTGCCCGCCGCCTGATCGACGCCCTCTATTCCCTGATCTGAAGGACAGGACAGATGGACAAGGACATGTTCGACAAGGGACTTGCCATCCGCCGTTCGGTGCTGGGCGATGCCTATGTCGACCGGGCGCTGGCGAATGCGAACGCCTTCAACCAGCCGCTGCAGGAACTGGTCACGCAATATTGCTGGGGCGAGGTGTGGGGCCGCGAAGGCCTGTCGAAACGGGACCGCAGCCTGCTCAATCTGGGCATGATCTCGATCCTCAACCGGCCGCACGAGCTCAAGGCACATATCCGCGGCGCGCTCAACAATGGGCTCTCCAGGGACGAGATCCGCGAGATACTACTGCAGGTCGCCATCTATGGCGGCGTGCCCGCGGCGGTCGATAGTTTCCGCATCGCCAACGAAACCTTTGCCGAGATCGACGCCGAGAAGGCGACAGTCAGGCCCAAGGGGGCCAAGAAGGTAAAAGCCGGCAAGAAGGGCGGCAAGTCGTGAGCCCGACCGAACGCGCCGAGATCGAGCGGGCCTGCGCACGGCTCGTGCTCGAATTCGCCAAATTCAATGACGATCTCGACCATGAGGCACTGGCCGATCTGTTCGTGGAGGACTGCGTTTTCGCCCGCCCGCTCGACCCCGCGCATCCATATCATGGGCGCGACAAGGTCCACGCGATCTTTCGCGATCGCAAGGCACGGCTCACGCGGCATGTGATGACCAACATCATCATCACGGCGCTTTCGGAGACCGAGGCGAAAGGTCGCAGCTATGTGACGATGATGTCCGCGCCGGACCCGGACAAGCCTTGGCCGCGAGAAGGCGAGGGCCTTTTTATCGGCGCGTTCGACGATCAGTTCGTGAAGACGGATGCTGGCTGGAAGTTCAAGTCCCGCATCGGCAATGTCGCTCTCTATCAGGGCGGCTCCGTGCCCGTGCTTCCCGTTCCCACCCTTGAAGAGACGGGGGCGCAGCGATGAGCGTCGTGGCCAAGAATGAGAATGAGCAGCTTGCGCTCGATTTTCTCGCGGTGCTGAGCAGCGGCGATCTGGAGCGGCTGCGCGGCTTTCTCGATGCGGAGTCGGTGTGGGAGCCGATGGTCCAGGATATCCCCGGCGCCGGCCGCTATCAGGGCCATGCCATCATCGATGATTTCCTGGCGCCGGTGCGTGGCATGTTCGCCGACGGGGATCCCAAGGTGCATGTCCAGACCCTCTTCTCGGACGGCGATCTCGTTGCGGTCGAGAGCTACAGCGATGGTAAGCTGCAGGATGGGCGGGCCTATTATAATCGCTACAGCTGGGTGTTCCGCATGAGAGACGGCAAGATCGGTACGCTCCATGAATATATGGACAGCCACTATGTCGCGCGGTTGTTCGGTCTGTGAGCACGCTGGCGGGCAGGAAGGTGCTGGTCTCCGGCGCGGGCCGGGGTCTGGGCGAAGCGATCGCGGGCCATCTGGCGGGTCTGGGCGCGGTCGTCGCGGTCTGCGACATCGATGAAGCCAATGCGCGCGCCGTTGCCGAGCGGATCATCGCGGCGGGCGGCAATGCGGTCGCCTTTGGCGGTGATCTCGGGCGCCGGCAGGTGTTCCTCGATACCGCCGCCGCATTCGCACGCGCCTATGGACCGATCGACGCGCTCATCAACAATGCTTCCTATCTGGTCTACGAGCCGATCGAGCAGGTGACCGAGGAGACGCTGGACCGGATGCTCGCCAGCGGCCTCAAGGCGGTGTTCTGGGGCGTGCAGGCCTATCTCGCGCATCGCGATCCGGCGGCGGAGAAAGGCTGGATCATCAATTACAGCTCGCCCGTCGCCTATCGCGGGCGGCCGAACACGGGCGCCTATACCGCGATCAAGGGCGCAGTAGCGGCGCTGACCAAGGTGCTGGCCGGCGAGCTTGGTCCGCGCGGCATCAGGGTGAACGCGATCGCGCCGGGATCGGTGCCGACGCCGGCGACGGCGGGATTCGTGAGCGCCGAGGACTATGAGCAGCGCGCCAGGGGCATCCCGTTGCGCCGCAACGGCCGGCCGGAGGATGTGGCGAAGGCGGTCGCCTTCCTGCTCGGCGATGACGCGGATTTCATCAACGGCGCGATGCTGGCCATCGACGGCGGCATCATCGCGGCAGGGTGAGGATGATGGGGAACATCATGCTCGGCAAGCCGGCCCGGTCCCCATTCCGCCTACGGATGGGGTTAGGAGCGGGCAATCCAGCGGCACAGCTGGTTTCTGACTCTGCGATGGAGAAAGCTCATCCCCAGCCCCTCCCGCAACCAAGAGGGGAGATCAGATGAGCGGCTTCTGGCAGGACAGGCTCGACCATCTCAAAGCCGTCATCGAGGGCGATGTCGCATCGGGCGCCTATCATGGCGCGGTGTTGCGCGTCATGCGCGGCGGCGTGCTCGGCTTTGACGAGGCGATCGGCTACGCGGATGGCGAAAAGACCAGGCTGCTCGCTAGAGACAGCGTCTTCTCCATCTTCTCGACCAGCAAAGCCTTCACCAACATCTTGATCCTGCGTGCGATCGAAGAGGGCCGCTTCGCGCTCACCACGCGCGTGAGCGAGGTGCTGCCGGAATTTACCGGCGCGCCGCGCGAGCGGGCGACCTTCTTCCATCTCCTCTCGCACATGTCTGGCCTGCCTGGCGTGTGGATACCGAAACCCGACATGTATCTCGACCGACTGGACGAGCTGTTCCAGGCGGTAATCGAGAATGTCCACGGCATCGTCGAGCCCGGCACGCGCTGCGACTATTCGCCACTTGCCAACCATGTGCTGATGGGCGAGGCGTTGCGTCGCACCGATCCCAAAGGGCGCCGCTTCCGCGACATCCTGCGCGAGGACCTGTTCGAGCCGCTCGGCATGGTGGACACGAGCATGGGCCTGCGCCCGGACCTCAGGGATCGCCATGTGCGTCCGGACATGCGCGGCACCGTGCCTATAAAGCATCTCTCGCGCACCATTCCCGGCGACCATGCACTGTTCGAGGACCCGGATGTCGAAGCGCCACATGTCGGCTGCGCCTCGACCGTGCCGGACCTCTCGCGCTTCGCCGAGATGCTGCGGCGCGGCGGCGAGCTGGGGGGCGTGCGCATCCTCTCGCCGCGCACCATCGAGATGGCACGCCAGGTCTGGACCGGCGACTTTCCCAACGAGCTCTACCGCACTGTCCATCTGCGCATGGGCTGGGAAGAAGCGCCTGCCTATATGGGCCTCGGCTTCAACCTGCGCGGCAGGGGTATCGTGCATCACCAGCTCGGTACGATGACTAGTCCCGAGACCTTTGGCAACTATGGCGCCGGCAGCGCGCTGTTCTGGGTAGATCCGGTGCTGGACGTGAGCTTCGCCTGTCTGACTGCCGGCGTGATGACCCAGGCCGCCAACATTGCCCGCTTCCAGAAGCTGTCCGACCTGGTGGTGTCGGCATGTATTTGAGTTTGCACCGCGCTGTGCTCCCGCGAAGACAGGAGTTCAAAGGTCGACGGCAGTGTCTAGCTGTCCCGGGGCTCCTGCCTTCGCAGGAGCAGCTGAGCGCGTGGAGCACGGCATGAGCGACCCTGACGTCATCGTCGTCGGCTCCGGCCATAACGGCCTCGTTGCCGCTGCCTATGCCGCCGTGGCAGGCAAGTCGGTGCTGGTGCTGGAGCGCAATGGCTGGTTCGGCGGCGGCGTCGTCACCCGCGAGCTGACCTTACCCGGCTTCCGCCACGACCAGCATTCGATGAGCCATATCTTCATCCAGGGGAACCCGATGCTCGTGCATGACGAGCTCGGCCTCAAGGCGCGCTATGGCCTCGATTATATCTTCCCCGATGTGCCGATGATGTCGGTGTTCGAGGATGGCCGCACGCTCAAGCTGCACCGGGACAGCGCGAAATCCGCCGCCAGCATCGCGCAATTCTCGCGGAAGGACGCCGAGGCCTTCCGCCATGTCTCCGCCCAGGCGGCGCAATGGCTGCCGATGATCCAGGCCTCGCTCTACACCCCGCCCATGCCGGTGGGCGCGGGCAATGCCATGCTCGACAGCAGCGATGAGGGCCGCGAGCTGTGGCGCGTCATGCAGATGTCGAGCCACGATCATCTGTGCGAACTGTTCGAGAGCGACACGGTGCGCATGCACTTCGCCCGCGTAGCCGGCGAGAATCTCGTCTCGCCGGACGAGAAGGCGACCGCCATCGGCCTTTATGTGTTCCTCGGCTTCCTCGAGCGCTTCGGCTTCGGCGTGGCGCGCGGCGGATCGGGGAACCTGACCGCCGCGCTCATCCGCTGCATCGAGGATCATGGCGGCACGGTCGTCGCCAACGCCACTGTCCGCGAAGTGACCAGCGCGGGCGGCCGTGCGTCCGGCGTCGTGATGGACGACGGCGCGCGTTACACGGCACGCGAGGCAGTCATCGGCGCCATCCATCCGCATCTGCTGCCGGAGATGGTGCCCGGCATGACCACTCAAGCCGCCAAGGATGCGCTGCGCACCCAGATCACGGAGGCTGCCTGCATCACCATCCATGCCGCGCTCGATGCACCGCTCCGCTTCCGTGCGCCCGATGTCGACGCTGTGATGGTGGAGCTGATGCCGGAGAGCTACGAGACACTGCGCCGCGCTTTCGATGATCTGCGCTATGGCGATTTCGTGCGGACGCCGCTCATCGGCCTGGGTTCCCTAGCGCAGTTCGATCCGAGCCGGGTGCCGCCCGGCAAGGCCATCCTCCATGCCTGGGACTATGTGCCCTATGCGCGCCTGGACGGCCTCTCCTGGGACGAGGGCAAGGCTGGCTATGCCGAGATCATGATCGGCCGGATGGCACGGTTCATCCCGAATATTCGCGATGTGCTGCTGCAGGCGCATGTCGATTCGCCGGTCGACATGGAGCGGACCTCGCCCAGCTTCATGCGCGGCGACCTGCACGGCATCGCCACCACCACCTATCAGTCCGGCGCGCATCGCCCGACGCCCGCGCTGGGCCAGTATCGTGTGCCGGGCGTGGAACGGCTCTATCTTGTCGGACCGTTCCAGCATCCGGGCGGCGGCGTGTTCGGTGCGGGACGCGCGACGGCGCAAGTGATGCTGGACGATCTCGGCATCGATTTCGATAAGGTGCGGGTCTCATGAAGCTCTACACCGCCGATAGGTCCGAGCTCATGCAGGTCGAGAAGATCGAGCGCGACGGCGGCGATCTCGTCCTCAAGGGCAAGGTGTTCGGTACCATGCCGATGAGCGCGCGCCTGACGCCTGCGGAAGCACGTGCGGCGCTGAAGCTGCTCTCGCCCGGTCTCGTCTGGTTCCTCCTCACCCTCCCGTTCCGCAGGGGAAAGCCTCATGCCTGACCACAGGAATCGCGTCATCATCGTCACCGGCGCAGCAGGCGCCATCGGCTTTGCCACTGCGGGTATCCTCGCGGCGCAGGGCGCACAGCTGATGCTGGTCGACATTGCCGACATGCTCGAGGCGCGCGCCGAGCAGCTGCGCGCAACCGGCGCCGAGGTCGTTGCCTGCCGAGCCGACTGCGCGCAGGAGGCCGATGTGCGCGGCTATGTCGCGGCGACGGTCACGCGGTTCGGCCGGATCGACGGCTTCTTCAACAATGCCGGCGTGGAAGGACTGGTCGCGCCGATCCACGACTATCCGGTCGCGGAATATGACCGCATCCTGTCGGTCAATCTGCGCGGCGTGTTCCTCGGCCTGCGCTATGTGCTGGCGCAGATGGTCGCGCAGGGCAGCGGTGCTGTGGTGAATACAGCCTCCATCGGCAGCGAGCGCGGTCTGGCGGGCGGCGGCGCTTACAATGCCGCCAAGCATGGTGTTGTCGGCCTCACCCGCACCGCCGCAGCCGATCTCGGGCCCAAGGGCATCCGCGTCAATTGCGTCGAGCCCGGCGTTGTCGAGACGCCACTGCTCAACGAGATACTGGAGCAGATGTTCGACGGCGACATCCGCAAGGGCCTCGACACGCTGGGCTGGGTCGCGGTGTTCAACCGCTGCGGCATGCCCGCCGAGGTGGGGCATGTCGTCTCCTTCCTGCTCTCGGACGAAGCGAGCTTCGTCACCGGCGCGGCCTGGCCTGTCGACGGCGGCGCGCTCTGTACGATCAAGCATTGAGGGGCGTTACACTGGCGAAAGTTCGAAACTCGCGTGCGCTGTGGAGTTTTGCGCGCCGGAATCCGGTATATCCCGCTCAAAGCACCAGATCGTTCACTGTCGGCCGTCCGCGCGCCGCGCGATAGTCACTCGGGCTCGTGCCAAAGCGGCGGCGGAAGGCGCGGCAGAAGCCGCTCAGATCATTGAAGCCGACGTCGAAGGCGATCTCGGTGATGGTCGCGCCGTCGCCGGGACGGTCGAGTCGCTCGGCCGCGCGTTCCAGCCGCCGGCGTTGGATATAGGCGCTCGGTGTCGTCGCCAGCTCGGCGAACAGCAGCTGGACATAGCGGCTGCTCACCCCGAGGCGCCGTGCGATCCGCCGCGTATCCAGCGCGGCGTCACACAGATGCGTCTCGATGAGGTCGAGCACCGCGCGGCGGCGCAGGTCGCGGCGGTTGGGATCGGGCTCGGCCGGCTCGGCCGCGCTGTAAGCGAGGTCGAGAAGCGGCCAGATGACGTCGCTCATCACATCGCCCCAGTCATTCTCGCCCGCTTCGAGTTGAGACCAGGCGGCGCGCAGGAAGCGGGAGAACAGCGCGCCCGCGCCGCCGTCCCCGCGCACCGGCACGCCGACCATGAGGCGCAGGCGCGGCAGGCGCGCCTCGACATAGGCGAGCGGGAGGCGCAGCACGATCGTCTGGGTCGGCTCGGTGAAGGTCAGCTCCAGCGGCTGTGACGGATCGAACAGCAGGAAGTCGCCCTCGTTGAGCAGGCTGGTGCGTCCGCCGGCATGATTGATGCTGCGCCCGACATGCTGCAGTTGCAGGTTGAGCGCACCCACGTCGACACCGGGCTGATTGTAGATCCGCGCTGGCGAGGAGCAGGGCGAGACGATCTCGCAATCGCGCAGCGCGGCGCGATACATGCGCGCCTCGAATGGGCGGTCGTCGGGCACCTCGATGGTCAGCGGCGCGATGAACCGGTCGGCGAGCGCATGCCAGTAGGGCAGGCGGTCGCGCACGGCGACGCTGCTGGTGTCGATCGACTGCAGCATCATGGCGATGCCTCTCCTTTTCGGCTCGCTCTCTTGGTGGAGCGTTGACGATGTCTTCCGGCTCCAGCCTATGCGCAAACAGGGAGAGCGGCAAGGCGACGGTCGGCGGTGCGGTCCGGTTTGATCTTCCCCCGATGAGGGGAGGGAGTGCAAACCAGCGGTCCGATCAAGGATATGTCCCCTCCCGCAAGGGAGAAGGGGAGCGATTCTGTCAGCATGTCCCCCCATCGCGCTCAGCGCATCGGGAAGTCGATCGCGCCGCCGTCGTCGCAAGCACGCACATGCGCCTCGATGCCGGGCATGAAGCCTTTGTGGAAGCCGACCATCTCGCCGCTTGCTTCGGCCTTGCGCAGGCTCTCCAGCGCCGCCCGCCAGCTGGCGCAGGCCAGTGCGCGGTTGCCGGCATCGCGCGCGATGACGCCCAGGATCATCTGCGAGAAGCCGAGATTGCCGATGGTCCGGCCGTCCGGCGTCCGGGTCGCCGCCGCCTGGCGCAGGGCCACCACTTCCCGCCCGGCCGCAATCGCCGCGTCGAACCGGTCGGCGTCCCGCAGATTCTGGGCCAAGGCTTCCTTGATATTGGCCTGGAGCGCGCGCACCGAATCGTCGCGATCGTCGATCAGTGCCAGCCGGTCGATAGCCGCCGCCGCCTTGCGGATCATGCGGTTGGAAATATCCTCCTGGCCGGCACGGGAGGCGGCCGCGAAGCCGTCCGATCCATTCCAAGCCGCGCGATAAAGCAGCAGTGGATCGTCGCGGCGCTCGCGCAGCAGCGCGTCGAACCGCCGTTCGGCGTCGAGGTGGAAGGCCAGCGCTGCCGCATAATCGTCGTCGCCGTGCAGGATGCCCCGATAATAGACCAGCATCGCGCCATCGCTGCGATTGTCGAAATCGGCGCGCTGCTCCACCGTCCAGGCGGCGCGCTCGCGCTCGGCCTTGTTGAGGATGCCGGCGATGGTCGGCCGCTGGTCGGAGATGTCTGCATAATCGAGCTGAGCCACGCGCAGCGCGCTCAAGGCCCGCGTCCATGCGAGATCGCGGCCGTTCGCGGGAACGCCCGCCAACGTCCGTTCCGCCAGCTCCAGCGCGGTCTTTGCACCTGCCTCGTCGCCCTCGCCATGCGTCAGGATGAGGCTGCGATAGACCGCCGAGAGTCCTCGAAAGGTCGCGGCCTGGGGTTCGCCGGTGGGCAGCGCCGCCAGCAGCCGGTCGGCCGCATCGAGATTGGCGAGGGCCTTCTCATGCTCGCCCAGATTGGGCTCGTTGGGCACGCCCTGGATTTCGGCGAGCCGCAGCAGCCCGCGCGCGGTCTCGAGCTGAAGGTCCGGCGGCGCATCGGGCTTGCCGGCGAGCGCGGACAGGTAGCGCTGCGCCTGCCCGGCGAGCGCGGCGCGGGCGGCGGTGTTGCCGGGGACCCGGGCAAGCTGCCGGTTGAGGTCGAACAGCATGTAGCCGGCCAGGCTGCGCAGGTCGTTGAACCGGCCTTCCGCATCGCCGCGCGCTACCTGGGCGCGATGATTGGCGACGAGCGCATAGGCCAGCGCGCTCATCATCAGCAGCAGCGCCAGGGCGGCGAGGCCTATCGGACCCCGGTTGCGCCGGATGAACTTGGTCGCGACATAGCGCCGCCCGCCGTCCATCGCGGCGACCGGCTGTCCGTCCCGCCATGCCTCGACATCGGCGGCCAGCGCCTCGGCGGCGGCATAGCGACCGTCCGGCTCGGTGGCGGTCGCGCACGACACGATCGCCCCCAGCTCCTCGTCCTGCGCCGGTATTAGCCAGGCGAGCAGCTTGCCGAGCGAATAGATGTCCGTTGCGGTCGACACGGCGCCGCTCGTCATCCGCTCCGGCGCCGCATAGCCGGGCGTCAGGCTGAGGCTGCCGATCGAGGGCGCCTTGCCCGGCTCGCGCGCCGGGTTTCCGTCCGGCGCCTTGGCGATGCCGAAATCGATGAGCTTGGGCATGCCCTCGCGGGTGACGAGCACGTTGGTGGGCGTCAGGTCGCGATGCACCACCAGGTTGCGATGCGCGAAGCCGACCGCGCGGCAGATCAGACCGAACATGCGCAGCCGCTCGTCGCGCGGCGGATCGTCCTCCTCCGCCCAGCGCTTGAGCGAGCGCCCGTCCACCAGCTCCATCACGATATAGGGCGCGCCGTCCGCGGTCTCGCCGCCGTCGAAGAGCTGGGCGATGTTTGGATGGGAGAGCTGGGCGAGCGTCTGGCGCTCGCGCTTGAACCGTTCGGCGAGCGCCTCGCTCAGCAGGCCGGGCTTGATGACCTTGACGGCCACCGCATGGTCGAAGTCGCCGACGTCGCGTTCGCCGCGATAGACGCTGCCCATGCCGCCGCGGCCGATGAGGCCCGTGATGCGATAGGCGCCGATGCGCTGGGGCATGGCGCTCTCGTCACTATCATCCGCCAGCCAGGCGCCTCCAGTGCGCATATTGGCGGTGCGCTCGGCGACGATGAGCGAGCGCAGCCGCAGTTCGAGTGCTTCATCGCCGGCCGTCTGCGCCTTGATCCAGCCTTCGCGGTCGGCCTCGTCGACATCGGCGCAGGCCTCGAAGAGTTCGAGCGCCCGACGCTCGCGCTCGACATCATCCATGCTCGATGGGGCTCGCCATCGCATCGGCAAGCCAGGCGCGTGCCGTGCGCCAGCGGCGCTTGACCGTCGCCGCGGACTGGCCCGTGGCCAGCGCCACGTCCTCGATGCTCATCGCCCCGAAATATCGCATCTCCACCAGCTCCATCAGCGCCTTGTCGATCACTCCCAACCGGATAAGCGCGAAATTGAGCGATTCGAGGTCAATCCGCTGGCCACCATCGACCCGGGTGTTGAGCTCGATCTTCTGATGCTGGCGCTTGTTGGCGGATTTGGCGCGGGCATGGTCGGTGAGCACGTTGCGCATGATGCGCGAGGCGAGCGCGATGAAATGCGCCCGGTCGACCAGGCTGACGCGATCGAAGCGCAGAAAGCGGACAATCGCATCGTTGATGAGATCGTCGGTCGAGAGCGAGCTGCTGGCCTCGCCGCGCAGGCGAGCGGCGGCGATCTGCCTCAATTCCGGCATCAGCGCGGCGATCAGCCGGTCGCGCGCCGCCTCGTCCCCGTCCCGCCAGCTTTGGAACAGACCGGCCCAGTCCGTCTGTGCACTCGCCATTGTCGTGCGACCCCCAGTTCCCGCGCGATCTCTTTTGAGTAACGGTCGTATGACCTCATGAAAGCTTGGCCGGACCATGCTGTCCAGCGCAATCTTTCGCGCAAACCCTGCCGTCGCCCAACCTTCGCCGGATGTCCGATCCCGATCTGGCACATGTGGCGCGATCGGTTTGAAGCCCGGTTTGAGGTGGAATGCCGACCTGCCTCCCCGCCAAACCACCGCGGTTCGATTCGAGTTGGAACGAGACGCGTGACTCGTCCCAACATCGAGCTTGTCGGGAACGCCCTTCTCGACTGTAGGGCACAACTATTACACCCTCTCCGTTAGAACCCAAACGGAAGGAGACGCAAAGACAGGAACCGGATGGCAAGCAGGAGGGGATAAGGTCCGCCCTTGAATGACAAGCCGACCACCGGTCTTCATTCCGGCATTTCGTCACACTTTCGACATGAACGATCGATAGTCTCGGGAAGACGACAGGGGATACCCGGAAAGACTAAGCGCCCAGACCGTTTCCGATCCGGGCGCCCGTGGACGAATACTCGTCTCCCCCTTTGGTGTCGCTGTCCGCGCGCCTTCGCGGCCCCCTCAAGCTTGAAGGCGGGACTGCGACATCCCTGAACCACGGCCTGCTATGAAAAGCCTGTGTTTCGGGGGCCAAGCTAAGCGAGGCCGACGGCCCTGTCACGAGCCAACTGCGATCGCAATGTAATTGATTCCTCATCTGTGCCAAATCCGCAACAGCTGCGCCGGCGCCGGAGCGACTCGCCGGGCATCGCGAAGCCTTGCCTCGCGCGGCTCCGCGCCATAGAGGTGCGCACATTTCCCGCCCGCGAGGACTGCTGCGCCCTCATGATCCTCACCACCTATGAACGCATGATCGCCCGGCGCTACCTGCTGCCGGGCAAGGGCGAGGGATTCATCTTCCTCGTCGCGTCGATCAGCCTCGTCGCCGTCATGCTCGGAGTCGCCGCGCTGATCGTCGTCATGAGCGTGATGAACGGCTTCCGGGCCGAGCTGTTCGACAAGATCGTGGGCCTCAATGGCCATGCCGTGGTCCAGGGCTATGGCGGGCGACTCGACGACTGGCAGGCGATCGCGCGGGACGCGCGTGCCACGCCCGACGTTACCAGCGCCACCCCGCTCATCGAGCAGCCGCTGCTCGCGACCTCGCAGGGAAGGGTCGAGGCCGCTCTCATCCGGGGCATGACGGAGCAGGACATTCGGGCCAATCCGTCGCTGCGCGCGAAGATCGTGGCCGGCTCGCTGGAAGCAGTGCGCACCGGCAGCGGCAAGGTGGCGATCGGCTCGCGCCTCGCGGAAAATCTGGGCGTGAGCGTCGGCCAGACGATCAGCATCATCAATCCGGCCGGCCGCTCGACGCCGTTCGGCACGGTGCCGCGCCAGCTCCCCTACGAGATCGGCGCCGTCTTCGAGATCGGCATCTATGACTATGACAAGGCCTTCGTCATCATGCCGATGAAGGACGCCCAGACGCTGCTGCTGCTCGGCGACAAGGTCGGCATGGTCGAGCTGCAGACGAGCGACCCGGACCGGGTCGGCACCATCCTCGCGCCGCTCGCCGAGAAAGTGCAGGGCAAGGCGCTCATCATCGACTGGCGGCAGATGAACGCCAGCCTGTTCGAGGCGCTGCAGGTGGACCGGGTGGTCTCTTTCGTGATCCTCTCGCTCATCATCCTCGTCGCGGTGTTCAACATCCTCTCCTCGCTCATCATGCTGGTGCGCGCCAAGACGCGCGACATCGCCATCCTGCGCACCATGGGCGCGACGCGGAGCAGCCTGCTGCGCATCTTCGTCACCGTGGGGCTGGCGATCGGCAGCCTGGGCACGCTGGCGGGCCTGGCGCTGGGCGCCGTCATCCTCCATTTCCGCCAGGGCATCCTCGATGCCGCCCAATATCTCACCGGCCAGCAGATCTGGGACCCCTCGATCCGCTTCCTGACCACGCTGCCTTCCAAGCCCGATCCGGTCGAGATCATCGCGATCAGCGTCATGGCGATCGGCTTCAGCTTCCTCGCAACGCTCTATCCGGCCTTCAAGGCGGCCAATACCGATCCCGTGCAGGTGCTGCGCTATGAGTGAGGTGCTGTCGGTCAACGCGCTGTCGCGCAGCTTCATCCAGGGCGGCGCGCGGATCGACGTGCTGCGCGGCGTGGACCTCACCGTGGAATCGGGCGAGATCGTCGCGCTGCTCGGCCCCTCCGGCTCGGGCAAGTCGACCATGCTCCAGGCCGTCGGCCTGCTGGAGGGCGGCTATGGCGGCTCGATCCGCCTGTGCGGCATCGAGGTCGCAGCCGAAGGCAATGACGGCCGCACCCGCCTGCGCCGCGAGCGGCTGGGCTTCGTCTACCAGTTCCATCATCTGCTGCCCGATTTCAGCGCGGTCGAGAATGTTGAGCTGCCGCAGCTGATCCTCGGCAAGACCATGGCCGAAGCGCGGGAACGCGCCGTGAGCCTGCTCGGCAGCCTGGGCCTCGACCATCGGCTCGATCACAAGCCGAGCCAGCTCTCCGGCGGCGAGCAACAGCGCGTCGCCGTCGCGCGCGCGCTCGCCAACCGGCCGGCGCTGGTGCTGGCCGACGAGCCGACCGGCAATCTGGACGAGCGCACCGCCGATGTCGTGCTGGACGAATTCATCCGGCTGGTGCGCGATCAGGGCTCGGCGGCGGTCATCGCCACGCACAATGAACGGCTCGCCGCGCGGATGGACCGGATCGTGCGGCTGCATGACGGCTGGCTGGATTGAAGCAGGCGGCCCGGCTCGCCACATGCGGGCGATCGACGGAGCAAGACGGGAGAGAAGGGCATGGCCACCATCATCATCACCGGCGCCAATCGCGGAATCGGGCTCGAACTGGCGCGGCAATATGCCGAGGAGGGACATGAGGTCATCCGCGCGATGCGCGGCGTCGACCAGGCCGAGCCGGTGTTCGGCACCACCATGACGCTCGATGTGACGGATGCGGAGTCGGTCGCCAAGTTCGCGGCCGCGCTCGACGACAAGCCGGTGGACCTGCTCGTCAACAATGCCGGCATTTCCGGCCCTTCGCCGCAAAGCGCGCTGGAGATGGACTTCGCCGGCTTCGCGCAGGTGCTCGACGCCAATGTGCTGGGCCCGCTGCGCGTGACGCAGGCGCTGCTGCCCAATCTGCGCAAGGCCGATGGCGCCAAGATCGCGGTCGTGTCGAGCCGGATGGGGTCGATGGCCATCCCGCAGTCCGGCCATGTCGCCTATCGCGCGTCGAAGGCGGCCGTGAACAAGGTGTTCCAGTGTCTTGCCAGCGAGCTGACGGGGGAGGGCATCGCCGTCACCATGCTCCACCCCGGCTGGGTGCGCACCGACATGGGCGGGCCCAACGCCGACATCGACGTCGCCACCAGTGCGCAGGGCATCCGCAAGGTGCTCGCGGGGCTCGGCATGGGCAATACCGGTCGCTTCTATGCCTATAATGGCGAGGAGCTGGCCTGGTAGGTGGATGCACTGGCCATTTGATATAAGTTATTGAATTATAATATAAATATATGTTTTCTCCCGTTCGGTGCTCCTGAGGAAGCAGGGGCGTCGGACGCATGAGCAGTGCCCTGCTGCCTTGGGCTCCTGCTTTCGCAGGAGCACGGGTTTCACTGATCCGGATGAGTTCCAGAGACAGCGAGCGGGCGACCGAGCGTATATCCAAGGATCTGCGGAACGAGCGTTTGGAGCGCCGCGCCCACAATCGGCATCACTCTTCCACCCCGTTCGCCCTGAGCTTGTCGAAGGGCCGTCTTTCTCTCCTTCTTCTTCGCGCTGGAAAAGAAGAAGGACGGCCCTTCGACAAGCTCAGGGCGAACGGCTCTTATATACGGGTTCTTATACTAAAATAGGTTGCTCTAGCCCCGGCTATGCGACAATACCGCGAGCTTGCCCTTGTCGATCGCTCCCACGGCACCCTTCAGTTCGTCGAGGCTGGCGGCATGACCTTCGGCCTCCAGCAGGAAACGCTTGTCGACGACGATCAGATAGCGCCCCCGGTTCGACGCGCTGTTCCACTTCTCCACGACCAGATTGCCATTCTCGGTCGTGGTGCGCTCGCGCGTGGTGCCGTTCTCGCGATTGGATTCGATGCCCAGCGCGGCGCCGAAGCCGGTCAGGGCGCCGACAATGGCCATGTCGCTCACCTTGAGCGTGAAGCGCCGGTCGCCCGCTTCATAGACGCCCTCGGCCTTGCTTCCCGGGCCGGCGCGCTCGCTCGACAGCTCCGTGCGCCGATAGCCGCCGATCGTCTCCGGCAGTAGCGCCTGCAGGGCGGCGGGCGCGCTCGGTCCGCTGGCATTGCCGCTGATGGCGTCCGCGGCCGCGGCAGCCAGATCCTCCGTCGCCTGCTCGGTCTGGTTTCCGTTGATCGTCCCGACTCCGGGAATGTCGATCGTGACCTTGTCGCCGTCGCCATCATCGCCTTCGGCAGTAATGGTGATGCCATGATGATCGCGCGCGCTTGGGAACATGCCGCCGATATTGGCGGACAGCGCGCCGGCGATCAGCGCCAGCAGGACGCCGCAGATGATGTTCACCGCCGTATAGTTCATCGCCTGATCGGCCGGGATCTTCATGAGCGGGCCGGTTCCGGTGTGGAAGAGATAGACGGAATAGAGGCCGACGATGCCGAGCGGTGCCAGCGCCGGGATCAGCAGGAAGATACCGGTGAGCCATGCCGCCGTCATCGAATAGGCGACCAGCTTGAAGGCCCGCCGCGTGCTTTCCTCGCCACCGAAGCGCGGCGCGAGCTGGTTGGCGATGAAGGTCATGACCAGCAGCATGAGCAGCGAAAGGATGAAGCTGGAGATCGCGGTGGACAGCGCCGACAGCAGGCCCGGGCGATAGCTGATGCCGAAGAAGCTGTGACCCATCAGTTGGCCGCCGATGAGCCCGGCCACCGGACCGATCGCGGCCAGCGGCATCGCATAGCGCGTGAAGATGTCGCCGCTCGGTGCGGTCTCGTCGGCAATGACCGGCCATTCCTCCCTGGGCGCCTTGAGGATCGCCTTGGCGCGGCTTGCAATGGCGCTGACTGGATTTTCCGGCGTTTCGACGGCCACGAGCTTTCTCCCGATCCCTGGCAGTGTGCTATTTGGATCATACATTAATGTGGCTGACAAGCGAACAGCGACATGTCCTGCCCATCATGGCAAAAGTCTGTGGACAAGTGGGCACGCATGGCCGGCTTGACTTGCGAACCTTGCCGGTCCGGCACCATAATGTGCATGTCATGCCGCATGCGCCCTATGTCCCGCTCCGCAATCTCTCGGCCTATACGCTGCTCGAAGGCGCGATCTCGCCCAAGCAACTCGCGGCGAGGGCGAAGGAGCTGGGCTTTCCTGCCGCCGCGCTGACCGACCGGAATGGCCTTTATGCCGCCATGGCCTATTCGGACGCGGCGACCAAGGCCGGCGTCCAGCCCATCATCGGCACGACGCTGGCCGTCGCCCGGCCGGACCGGCCCGAGGGCGCGCCGCTGGCGCTGGACTGGCTGGTGCTGCTGGCGCAGGACGAGGCAGGCTATGACAATCTCTGCGCGCTCGTCTCCGGCGCGCATGTCGATCGGCCGGTCGAGCAGGACGCGCATGTCGACATGGCGGCGCTGGCGGCGCATGCCTCAGGGCTCATCTGCCTCACCGGCGCGGGCGAGGGCGCGCTTGCCCGGCTGATCGCCGAGGACCAGCCCGAGGCGGCGCGCGCCTATCTCGATCGGCTCGAAGCGCTGTTCGGTGATCGGCTGTATGTGGAGCTGGCGCGGACCGGCGATCCGGTGATGGCGCAGGCCGAGGAGGCGCTGCTCGATCTCGCCTATGATCGCGGCCTGCCGATCGTCGCGACCAATCCTGCCTGCTATGCCGACCAGAGCTTCCATGGCGCGCATGACGTGCTGCTCTGCATCGCCCATGGCAGCTATGTCGAAAGCAACGAGCGGCCGAAAAGCTCGTCCGAGAGCTGGATGAAGCCGGCCGAGGCGATGACGGCGCTGTTCGATGACCTGCCCGAGGCGATCGCCAACACGCTGATCGTGGCGCAGCGCTGCGCGGTGATGGCGCCGAAGCGCAAGCCGATCCTGCCCAGCCTTGCCGGCGACCGCGCCGGCGAGGAAGCGCAACTGCGCAAGGATGCCATCGACGGCCTCGAAGCGCGGTTGGACAAGCTGGGCCTGCCCGAGGCGCAGCGCGGCGCCTATCGAGAGCGTCTCGCCTTCGAGCTCGACATCATCATCCAGATGGGCTTTCCCGGCTATTTCCTCATCGTGGCCGACTTCATCAAATGGGCCAAGTCGCACGATATCCCGGTGGGACCGGGGCGCGGATCGGGCGCAGGCTCGGTGGTCGCCTGGGCGCTCACCATCACCGATCTCGATCCGCTCCAGCTCGGCCTGCTGTTCGAGCGCTTCCTCAATCCCGAGCGCGTCTCGATGCCGGACTTCGACATCGACTTCTGCGAAACCCGGCGCGGCGAGGTGATCCGCTATGTGCAGGAGAAATATGGCCGCGACCATGTCGCCCAGATCATCACCTTCGGCACGCTGAAGGCGCGCGCCGCGCTCAAGGACACCGGCCGCGTCCTGCAGATGGGCTATAATCAGGTCGACAGGCTCGCCAAGCTGGTGCCGAACCATCCGACCGATCCGTGGACGCTCGAACGCACGATGAATGGTTCGGCCGAGTTCGTCGCCGAATATAAGGCGGACAGCCAGATTCGCCGGCTGGTCGACCAGGCGATGATGCTGGAGGGCCTGCCGCGCAACAGCTCGACCCATGCGGCGGGCGTGGTGATCGGCGATCGGCCTCTGTCCCAGCTCGTGCCGCTCTACCGCGATCCCAAGTCGGACATGCCGGTCACGCAGTTCGACATGAAATATGTCGAGGGCGCGGGGCTGGTGAAGTTCGATTTCCTCGGCCTCAAGACGCTCTCGGTGCTCCAGCGCGCGGTGCAGCTGCTGGCGCGGCGCGGCGTCACGGTGGAGCTGGACCGGATCGGCTGGGACGACGCCAAGACCTATGCCCTGCTCCAGCGCGGCGACACGGTCGGCGTGTTCCAGGTGGAATCGGAAGGGATGCGCAAGACTCTGGCCGCCGTGAAGCCCACCGTGTTCGAGGATATCATCGCGCTGGGTGCGCTCTACCGGCCGGGCCCGATGGACAATATCCCGATGTTCGGCCGTCGCAAGAATGGCCAGGAAGCGATTGAATATCCTCACCCTCTCCTGGAACCGATCCTCAAGGAGACATACGGCATCTTCGTCTATCAGGAACAGGTGATGCAGGCCGCGCAGGTGCTGGCCGGCTACTCGCTCGGCGGCGCCGACCTGCTGCGCCGCGCCATGGGCAAGAAGATCAAGGCGGAGATGGATGCGCAGCGCGCCACCTTCGTCGAAGGATGTAAGAAGACCAACGGCATCGACAAGCGCAAGGCCAACGAGTTGTTCGACTTGATCGACAAGTTCGCCGGCTATGGCTTCAACAAGAGCCATGCCGCCGCCTATGCGCTGCTCACGTACCAGACCGCCTGGCTCAAGGCGCATCATCCGGCTGAATTCTATGCCGCTTCCATGGCCTTCGACATCCACCAGACCGACAAGCTGACGGTGTTCGTGGACGATATGCGCCGCATGGGCCTCACTTGCCTGCCGCCCGACATCAATGTGAGCGACGCCGATTTCACCGTCGAGCCCGATCCCGCCGATCCCGCGCGCCAGGCGGTGCGCTATGCGCTGGGCGGGCTCAAGGGCGTGGGCGAGAAGGCGATGGAGACGCTGGTCGAGGAGCGGCGGCGCGGCGGTCCATTCAGGGATCTCGATGATCTCGCTGACCGCATCGAGCCGCGCCTGCTCAACCGCCGGCAGATCGAAAGCCTCGCCGCGGCGGGCGCATTCGATTCGCTTGGTCTGGATCGCGCGGTGGCCCATGCGGCCGCCGAGGCGCTGCTCGCCGTCGCCGCCAATGCGGCCGAGCAGCGGGCAAGCGGGCAGGGGGGGCTGTTCGGCGGCGCGGATGCCGTCCATGCCGCCGTGCCGCTGCCGAGCGATGTCAGCTGGGCGCAGACCGAACGCATGGCGCAGGAGAAGGAGGCCTTCGGCTTCTATTTCTCCGCCCATCCGGTCGACCGCTATCGCCAGATCAGCCGCGAGCGGGGCGTGCGCACCTATGCGGAGCTGTGCGGCCAGGCGGACAGCCTCAGCGCGGGCGAGCGCAGCAGTGCCGCCATGGCCGGCCTCATCGAGGACATACGCTGGCGCGACACCCGCAAGGGCGGCCGCTTCGTCTCGGCGACCTTCTCGGACAGCAGCGGCCAGTTCCAGGCGAGCTGCTTCGACGAGGAAGGCTGCAAGCTGCTCGCGCGGCTCCATGAGGAAGGGGAATGCGCACTGCTCATGGTGGAGCTGGACCGCCAGCCGGGCGAGGAGACCCCGCGCGTCACTGTGCGCGGCGTCACCCCCTTCGCACGCGTCGCGAGCACCGCGCGGCTGCGCATGACGATCGCCATCGAGAGCAGCGAAGCAGTCGCGCCGCTGGCCGCGATGCTCACGCAATGCCGGGGCGGCCGCTCGGAAGTGCTGATCGAGACCCGGACCGACCACGGCCCGGCGCTCGTCCGGCTTGGCACGGATTTCCAGATCGACGGCGAGCTGGCCGATCGCATCGAGACGATCGCCGGGGTAACGCGGGTGGACATGCGTCCGCTGGGTCCGCAACTGCGCGTGGTCGCCTGATCGCGGCGCGGCACGCGCTCGCCCGGTCACGCCCGATTTCCGTTTCTTTTCCGATTGCAGCGCCCGGTTCGACCTGATCTTATGGCGCCGGTCCGGCCACGCACGGGCAGAAACGGGAGAGGACTATGGAAAGCCGGATGGCAAGGCCCGGTCGGCCCGATCGCCGCAATTTCATCGGCGCGGCCTTCGGCATGACGACCATGGCCATGATGGCTGCCGGATCGCGGGGGCAGGCGGCCGAGGGCAGTGCGGCGCCATCCCGCATGATCGACCCGGCCCATCCCGATTTCCGCATCACGCGCGTGACGGCCACCGCCGTCCAGTCGCACGACACGTTCGATTATGGCGGCGTGCGCAAGCCCTCGGTCGGAGCGGGCGTCCATGTTCTGGTCGAGACGGCCGGGGGCCTGTCCGGCCATGGCATGACGACGATCGTCGATAGCCTCGGCACGGCCGCGCTCGTCAACGGGATCGCGGCGCCGGCGATGATCGGGGAGAATGTGCTCGACAATGAGCGGATCTGGGAGAAGCTCTATTGGCGCCTCTCGCCGCGCGGCCAGACCGGCTTTTCCGGGCATGTCATCGGCGCGGTCGACATCGCGCTCTGGGATATAAGGGGCAAGGCGCTCGGCGCGCCGATCGCGACGCTGATCGGCGGCGCGCGCCCGTCCGTGCCGGTCTATGTCACTTTCGGTCCGGCCTTCCTCGATCGTGCCGAGCTGGTCGCCGTGGCGAAGGACATGACCGCACGCGGCTACACCAGTCTCAAGATGGTGGTCGGCAACGGTGCGCTGCAGAATCGCGACCGCATATCGATGGAGGATGTAGTGCGCGAGGATATCGCCCGGGTGCGGGCCGTGCGCGATGCCGTTGGCGATACGGTGCGGCTCCATATCGACGGCAATTGCAGCTTCGACCTGCCCAATGCCGAACGGCTGAGCCAGGCGCTGGCCGAGCTGGACATCGAATTCTTCGAGGAGCCGATCGCGCAGAACGACGTCCGCCTGATGGCCGAACTGCGCCGGCGCACCGGCATCCGCATCGCGGCGGGGCAGAATGAGGCGCTGTCCTTCCGCTTCCGCGACATGCTCGTCGCCGAGGCAGTGGACTTCGTGCAGCCCAACGTCATGATCTCCAGCGGTTACACCCATGCCGTCAAGATCGCCGGCATGGCGGCCGCCTTCAACATCGGCATGCACAATGGCGGGGCCGGCGCGCTGCAGAACATGCATCTTCACGCCGGGCTCGCCAATGGCGGCTATTGCGAATGGCACCTGCCCTGGATGGGGCTCAACCATCGCATCTACCCGGACATGCCGGTGCCCGAGCAGGGGCGCCTCACCATTCCCCCGAAACCCGGCCTCGGCTTCGAGTCCGATCCCGCGGTCGTGCGGGAGCTGGCGATGAAGGCTTAGGCTGTAGTGACGATTTAACTATTTGAGCCATAGCATGATGCTCGCCAGTTTTATGGAGCCAAGGAAGTTGGCGGCGAGTTTGTCGTATCGGGTTGCGATGCGGCGCCATTGCTTGAGCTT
>Ga0164243_10001629_pt1 | contig 38002 bp, 30 predicted proteins | sample OricompcompostOP_FD_108781 | JGI IMG/M metagenome (GOLD analysis project Ga0164243, IMG submission 108781) | Organic Plus compost microbial communities from Emeryville, California, USA - Original compost - Organic plus compost (OP) | ecosystem: Engineered > Solid waste > Mixed feedstock >... | reverse complement strand
TGCCCTTTGTGATGAGTGCCCGATCACTGGAACGGCATGCGGCTCCGGTTGGCCTGCCACGTCCGCGAAACCGATAGCAGAAAGCGTAATCGGGGAAGACGTAGAAGCGCCGTGTGAGGGGGGGAATCTCGATCGAGGTTGCAGCGGAGAGACTCCCGAGGTAGAAAAAGAAGTGGTCATTCGTTTCTGCTGTTCCTGGCAAGAACGCGAGGGACCACTTCTTTTTTCGCGTCGACTTTGCTTGCTTTTCAGCTCTTGTGTATTGATCTCACTTCTATCAGGTTGACATAGCGTGTCTTTTTATAAGCTCATAGCGGAAGGAGGATGATCTATTCCGGTTTCGCGAAACCATTCCAGTCTTTCGATGTTATTGTGTGGTTTTGACGGCAAAGTAGCTTCTCTGGGCGAGTTTTCCGTTCCAGTATACTTCGACCTGTCCGGATAGCGGTGTATCGAAGATGAGCGGGAGCACGATATTCTGTCGATCTCCGTCTTTTGTGGTTTTTGTCTGGCGAGTCTCTTCGTTAAAGATCTCTCCATCTGTGTACACTTTGATGGTGATGGTTGCAGGATTTTTGTCCAGTTTAATTCCTGTAACGAAGTAGAACTTGGTTCCAGGGGCAAAGGTATCGCCGACAACGCCGGGGTTGCCGTTTTCGGTGGTTGTTGAGGCAAAGACGGCAAGGTCGACCATGTTCGCTGCTGGTCCTGGCTCACGCTTTTTAGGATCAGGAATATTTTTCTGTGCTGATGCTGGCTGAATTGGTGGAGGCGAAGAGATGCCAATGAAGCGCTGAATGTTATCCAGCATGCCGCTGACCTTTGCATAGTAGCCTGCACCACCACACAGAAGCAGCGTGACGATCAGCATGCTAAGGAACCCGCTGATAATGCGACGTCGGGGAATAACCGGGCGCGGCTTCGTATACATCTGAGGAATGTAGACAGATCCCTCTTCCTCTGGCAGCGCCGGTAATATCTCTTCGACGCGCTGTACCGGTACCATCGATACAGGACCACCATTCGCCACCGCGATTGGAAGTTGTGAAGGAGCCTGAGGTTGCTCCGGCTCAACACTCCAATAACTTTGTGCGTTTGGCGCTGGCTGTGCATTCCAGGAACCGGGTTGTGCAGTTGCTGCTGGCTGTTGCGAAAAAGCGAAATTGTTCGATGCATTGCCTGCGTTCCATTGGCTTGCCTGATTATTTCCATATGCCATTGAAGAGGCGCCACAGTGTGGGCAGATAACCTCATGTGTTTCTTTAGGGAAATTGCAGTTCGGACAGATCATCAACCTTTTACCTCATAAGCAGATAACATCTCTATTTGTTACAATCAACAGTATCACTGTAGAGAGGAAGTAGCAAATAGAGTGTCCTTCTTTAGACCATAATGGCTAGAACTTCCTTTCTATCCCCATAGAAACAGGTATACAAGCAATGTGCTTGCAAGAAGCATCAGGAATGAAAGGTGACCTCTACTGTTGTGCAATCCCGATAAGGAGCAAGCTGGCTGGCTTCGGCTTCAATCTCTGCCTGTGTCTCAAGGGAAAGCACCCAGAGCGGTTCGACGGTAACAAGCAGACGTTTTCCCTTCTTCTGACCGCGCCATGTCGCAACAATTTCGCCGTCGGCTAACACAACCCCGGGATTGCCAAGCGCTTTCCAGATTCGTTTCTGGTGAGCGAGCTCAGGAACTAATGTTGAGCGATCGGGCTGGTCAAGATAGATATCATAAGCAGGCAACAGGCGAACCCCTTCGGGTTGTGTCGGGTGCTCAAAAGCGGCTCTATCGTCAGCATGCAGCCAGGTGCGGCGCCCATCTAGAGAAACTTCAATAAGTTGCACTGCCAGACGTTGAAAAGATGCCTCCGCTTCAGCAACGGAGATACCAACCCAGCGGGCAAACTCGCTGCTTGTTGACGGACCAAAGGCACGCAGGTATCGACGAAGGAGTTCCTGGCGTGCAGCTACACGATCTCGCTCTGTGTCTGGTTCAAGGTGCTGAAAGGCCATGCTCCGACCTGCCCGGGGTGCGATAACATAAGCTCCATTGACGCCAGCCAGACGAAAGAGCGTTTCGTTCACATGAAAGGCGTTGCAGGGCCGACACCAGGGCGAAAGCGTTTCAGGAATGCGGCGCGTGATCGCCTGACTGAGCACTGCTTTTGAGAGAGTTTCCGTTCCAAGAGCCTCTATAGCTGCCTGAGTCGCCATTTCAAGTGCCGCTGTCGCCGGTATTCTGGCTTCCTGAAGCGCTGGTGCAAGGCTTACAAGCTGTGTGAGCAATGAAGCGTCGTCTGCCGGGAGCGCGCCCAGCGTAAAGATGAGCATATCTTGCGCTGGCACAATGAAGGGTGAGCTGCGCACGCTGTACACTTCAAGGAGCCCATGCTGAAGAGCATCTGGCGAAAACGCTTCAAGACGCGCATGGAAGGCTAAGAGCGCCGAGCCCGGTGGCGTGTTGCGAATGCCACACACTGCCGCGACATCGAGCAAGCTATCTACCGGTTTCCGTTGCAAGAGATTCTGGCTGCTCAAGCGAAATGCGAGTGCCTGTGTACGTGTTGCCTGGATCATCGTTTAACACCGTCTTTCCCTGTTATAGAAGCTATTTTCTACACAGAATACCACCCAATCCGGTCAAAAGTCGTCCTGATCCTGGCTCATTTGAAGGTGTCAATCCGCTACCATGCCTTCAATGGCTGTTTCCGTATCTCCGGTAAAGAGCAGGAAGTAATTGGTTTCATCGCGCACCGACGTTGCCAGCACATACCAGTGATCCTCTTCGGTTATATGGGTTGCGTCGGTACACTCATTGGTGCGCTTAAAACAGACCCGCACATGAAAAGGATGAGCAAATTTCGAGAGCTTGAGATTAATGTCTTTGCAATAGGGAGAGGTGTTTAGCCACTTTTCCGCGTTATCTGGATACGCAAAAACAATTGCCGCGTTATGGCTGAATGTCTCCGCTTGACCGTAGCAATCGGTGGCAGGCCGAGCTTCCCGCGCTGAGGTAGAAGAGACAGGCAAGAAGAGAAACATGCAACAGAGGAGTATGCTGATCAGGATACCACGAACCACACGTACATTGCACTGCATTGTCTATCCTCCACTCCTTTTCACGAATCACCTGAAGACCATTTTCAGTCTGCTGTATCTGCAATATTCATCATTATAATAGCATAAATATGCAACTGCATCACCAGGAATAGCCCGAAAGTTTCTCACCAGTTTTGAAACGATGCTCCTGTGCTGCCACTTTTCTATCAAAAGGCTGGTACGGTTACGCGAGCCCTTGCAGCCTGCGGGCGAAGATCTCACAGTACGCTTGCAGGGCCTTGATAGGAAGCGCCTCTGCTCTATCGACTTGCTGTTGCATAAACAGGTGTGGACCTCGGAGCTCTTCCGGGAGATCGCGCGGACGAGCGAGCATATGAAAGTGGACATGCGCGAATCCCTTTTTCTCACCAAAACATACGAGATACTCTTTTTGTATGGAACTATCCTGGCCCATAGCATGTGCAAGTGCATATTGGATGTCTGCCAACTCATGGAACTCTTCTCGGGTTAGCTCGTGAAGCGCTTCGACATGGCGAAAGGGCAGGATAACAAACCAGCCGAGGCTTGCACAGGGATAGCCATGCTCGACTTGCCAGCAGGTACCGCGATACACGGGAGGAACCGGCGTGATAGGCCGTTCGCCACTCAAATTCAGGCAGGTAAGACATTCCATACACTTTTCATCTTTCCTTGAAGCTTTTTTCTGAGTATACTATGCTGAACAGCAAAAAGGAAGGCTTGTCTTAAAGAGCGTACCTTTTGTACTACCATCTTTTCCGCGAAAAGTGAGTGAACAGGTAACAAATGCCAGTATAAGGAGAAAATGACATGGAGAATGCAGCATATAACGAAATCGTCACATGGTATGATCAATATATACAGGAAAATCCGTTCTATTCTGATATGCTTCTTCCATCATTGCTGGAATGTACCGGTGATGTGCAGGGACAGCATGTTTGTGATCTGGCTTGCGGGCAGGGCTGGTTTGCCCGAATGCTGGCAAACAGGGGCGCTCGGGTTACAGGGATCGATTATGCTGAGGGCCAGCTTGCTCGGGCACGAGAGTATAAAGAGCCTGAGGGCATTGTATATCTACACGATGACGCTCAGGAAGCTCGTTCACTGCCGGATCATACCTTTGATGGGTGCGTCTGCATTCTGGCTCTGATGGATATCCCTGACCATCGGGCAGTCTTTCACACGGCGCGGCGCGTGCTCAAAGCCGGTGGCTGGCTGGTTTTTGCGATTATGCATCCCTGTTTTGAGGCTCCTGAGGCGGGCTGGATAGCAAACGAGCAGGGAAAGCCAGCACGTGTGATCAGCCGCTATACCCGAGAAGGGTTCTGGAAATCGACTTCAGGCGGCGTGAGAAGCCGTGTGGGAGCCTACCACCGTACACTGAGCTCATATACGAACGCGTTAATTGATGCGCGGTTTGCGCTTACCCGAATGCTTGAACCGCGTGCCGGTGACAGGCGCCTGAAACAGGTACCCGGCAATCAGGAAATTCCCTCGCTGTTGATTGTACGTGCAGTCGCGATGGAATAATTGCTGAAATACTGAAGAATGGATTACCTCTTCATGAGTGAGGTATTCATCAGGCACTGATTAGGCTTCCTGGGCGGTGCGAGACTCTCCCTATATAGTGGCTATCCGGATATCGTGCCATGCTCGGAACAACATTTCGCGAAGCTCCCCTTCTTGATGGAAGCCCGGGCGCTTGGGGGGCTGGCTGACTTGCGTATTGAAAGGGAAAACGCCCGGAGAGACACGATGCAAGCCAGGCCTTTGCAACACATGGGCTAAGAGCGCCCGTTGCGCCTTACGAACGTATCCATTTCCTCAACAATCCTCTCTCAAAGAGAGAATAATGCACTCCGTTTTTCTATTCCACTAATCATAGAGACTAATGCTGACATGTCAATAAATTGACGAACTGCATTTCTACAGAGAAAAACATGTAGAAAAAGAAGAAGTCGCGATATCGGCTTTCTCTCTTTATCGAAATGAGTCAGAAGCGATGCAAAATCGGGAAATTGGCAGTAGCTGGCAGCGCTTTTGCTGGAAATGGCAGTGTGCCGGGCCGTATGATCAGAGCAACGCGGACCCTTTGAGGGGTCTTGCAACAGCCAAAAGCAAGAAAGGACTTCGAATGATGAAAGCAACAACACTTCTGCGCGAACAGGTACAACAGGCACATGATTTTCTTGAGGCAACAATGACTGATGTAACGAGTGAGCAGGCGCATTGGACACCTCCCGGAACCGCGAACCCGCTTGCCGCGACATATGTCCATGCGATCGTGAGCGAAGATGTGGCGATTCAGATGGCGCTGCGCGGTGAGGCCCCGCTATATGCCAGTGCGTGGGAAGGAAAAACGGGTATCAGCGAGATACAACCGCTTTCTACAGCAGAATGGGCGCGTCGAGTGAAGGTCGATCTTCCCGCTTTGAGGGCCTATGCACAGGCCGTTCATGCTGCGACTGATGCCTATCTGGCCTCATTGCTTGAGCCAGAATTGGAACGCGTGGTTGATCTTTCCAGCTTTGGTCTGGGTCAAATGACGGTGGTCTCTATTCTCAATCGACTGGTTCTCGGCCATATCGATAATATGTGTGGTGAAATTTCAGTCTTGAAGGGGCTGCAAGGTGGCCGTGGCTATCCTATGTAGGACAAAAAATGGGACTGCACGCTTGTCCGTCGCAGTCCCATACTTCTATTTCTGCACTGGCTGATCCGGATAGCAAACAGGCAGGAAATATGAGAAGTCGTCAAAGATCAGCTTACGCGCTGCCCGTACACCTACTGCCGAGGGCTCTCCGGCGACAACGAAGCAGTTATGCACAAGGTTGACTTCGGTGCGCCCGTCTTCTGTCTGGATTGTGGTTGTAGGCGGCTCCGCATACTGTTGATACACCATGACCTGATCACTGTAAAAATTCAGGTCACTCTGCTCAACCACTTCACCCCGATGACACACGGTGATCGAGATACCTTCACGCCCATATACAGGCTTGATGACGTGCCTTCCCTGAATGAATGGCTGTCCCTGGGCATCGTGTGGCGCGAGATATGTTGGAAGAAGATACTGCTCAATCCATTGGTGCTCTTCCTGCGTGAAGAGCTCGCTTTGCGCAAGATGCAGGGCCCAGAGGACCGCGACCAGCGCTTTGTTCTGTAGCACAAAAGCGGTCGGCGGATTGATAATGGCGAGCTGTCGCCTGCGAACCAGTTCCAACAATGCCAGCCCGATCGGGGTTCCGTCGGATGACTCATCCTCAATCAGGTATTCAGTTGGATAGAGCTTGTAGAGCACGTCAACGCGTTTTCCCTCGGCAGTGAGCAGGGCATCATCGGTCACACGAAGCGCCTCAAGGCTCTGATAGGCGGTTTGATAGGGCAGAGGCCCCCGGCTTTCAAGCAGGTGACGGTAAAACTCGGTTGTGCCGCGCTCTTCCTTGTCTGTTGACGAACTGAAAATGATCGTCGCCTGTTCCGGGCGCTGCTTAAGCCAGCGGAGAGCCCCTTCAATGCTGGACTGAATTGCCTGTGCCAGTTGCGCTTCACAATGTACATTGGGATCGCGTAGCCCAAAATCAGTACACACCTGACTGTTCATATGGAAGAGCTCAACCACAACCGTCGGTGTTTCGGCATTAAATTCAAGGAGTTTTGGTCCAGCAGCCGTCATTAAAAACTCGTAGCGTCCGCACATGACCGCTGGCATTTCTGGAATAACAATATGTGCGTAGGGAATAGCTGCCTCTGGAATACCGATATCTCGTAATGCCTGATCGTCGGCCTGTTGGAGGACCTGAGCAAGGCGCGTCATCAGGCGATAGAGCCGGCTTGCAGCCATGCGGAGCGCCTGAACATGTTCGGGCGGAAGAACAAGCGCTCCATATAACGCGTACTCTTCCACTTTCAGACCGGGGAGCGTACCCCAGAATTCGGGAAAGCGATTATAGTACGCACGTCGCCATTCTCGGTATTGACTGGTAAAATCTGCGGAGTGGCTGGTCACCACAATTACCCCCCATTGTAACAATCGGTACCGATACCTGCTGCTCCGCTGGTGCCGACGGTGAGCTTGCCGGGATTCGGGTGAATCCCGTCGTCACTGGGCACCCAACCGCCGAGCGCCGGTATCCAGAGGAAATAAGCTCCATTACTGGCCATATATTTGATCGGCGTGGTGCCGCTTACCTGTGGCTTTGCGGTGGCTTCAGGAGGGCAATCCTCGTTTGGACGACCGCATGAGCTCAACGGCATAAGCAGGGCTGCACCCAGACCAACCGCTGAAACGATCCGTGCCACACTGGAAGGAAGGTACCAGGCTTTGCGTTCCGCAGGTGGCTGAAACGGCTTATACTCGACGTTTGTAGCAACCGGAAAAAAGGTCGTTCCCTGTACGCTCGTTTGCTCTGCTTTGCTATTGTGCGTTCCTTGTGTCTCTACAACTGGTCCCTCGTTCGTCTGTAGATCCTTCTTTATTTCTTCTTGCATATATTGCTTCTTCCCTTGCTCCCTTCTTCTCTGGAGTTCTGGCACAGGATACCGCTTGCGAAAAGGGACTGATATAGAATGGATACGAGAAATGAGTACTCCAATCAAATCACGAGGGTATTTTTCCTGTCAAAGGGAGTGTAGCAGAAAAGTGAGGGCTGCGCTATGACGTACCTCTCTTTTTTGAGAAGGTCAGATCAGGCAGCAGCGACGTATGAGAGTACTGGTAACAGAGGGGGTTCTTGCGGAAAATGATGTGAAATGGCGTAATTTTTATATTTTTTTAACACGAACGGGTATTGTTTTTGCTATACTGGTTGCACGTTGAGTTGATGAGTCGTTATTAGTACGTCAACTACCCCTGAACTCACTGGAAGCCGCCCGATGAGATACGGGCGGTTTTTTTCTGCTCAAAAGAGGTGCCTTGCCCCGGGAGACAGGGCAAAGACACTTTAGCGATTCCGTTCATTACGCACAAACAGGTAGGTCCCGGCCACCATAAAAATGACGAAGAGCACGCCGATAATCAGCAGATTGAAGATCGGATTCATTAACACAATCTGGTTATAAGCTGGATCACCTATATAGATGATGCCGCGAAGTAGATCAACAACATAGCGGAGCGGCGTGAGTTTTGAAAGAATGTCCAGGTACCAGGGAAGCACACGTATGGGTGTGAATACACCTGATAGCAGAAATTGCGGCATAATAAGGAAAGGGATGAGCTGCGATGCGGCACGAGCGCTGCTGGAGAGCGACGCAAGCAATGTGCCGAATGCGCCTCCAAACAGACAGGTAGCCAGAGCCGCTGGGATGAGCAAGAGCGCGGCTGTGAGCGAAAGATGCAGGCCGAAGAGCAACAGTCCTGAAAGAATGATCTCAATGCATTGGACAAGCGCGACTGTTGTTTCGCCAAGAATCTTGCCGAAAATGATTGCGTAACGCGAGACCGGCGCAATAAAGAGCTCCTGAGAGAAATCGGTTTCTCTTTCCTCGATCAGAGAGGTAATGCCCATCATCGGCGTTTGAAACAGGTTCATTGCCAGCATACCAATAATGCTGAAGGTCGTCAGATCATAGTTGACTGCTCGCCCGAGATTGCTCTGAAGCGTCCCGGTAAGCCCACCAACAAGGATGAGTGGTAAGATTAATGAGAAGATCAGGCGCATGGGATCGCGCAGGAAGCGTAGAATATCGCGTCCTGCGATAGTCATCATTGCATTCCATGTCACAAAGCGCACCTGTTTTACTTCCGGGCGGATAATAGTCTGTATCATGTATAATTACTCCTTTTTAGTCCTCTTGCCGGATGATTTGGAGGTAAACGTCTTCTAAAGAAGGGGTGAAGGTTTTTACGGTGGTAAGTGGCGTCTCAATTGCCTTGAGCACCTTATGCATCTGCTGATTGGCCAGCGAAATCGAGAAAAGCTCTTCTTCCACAAAGGGCAAGCCAAGTGCCTGTAATTCTGCTCGCAGACTTTCGCGATCGTCGGCATGAAGAAGAAGTTTCGACTGCGTAAGCTCATCCTTGATCTGTTGCGGAGAGCCCTTAGCGACGATGTGTCCATGATTCAGAATGCAGAGCGCATCGGCTCCCTCGGCCTCTTCAAGGTAGTGTGTTGTGAGAAAAATGGTGATGCCTTTCTGTGCGCGAACCTCTCGCAGGTAATCCCAGAGTCGCCGCCGACTTTCAGGGTCAAGGCCCGCTGTTGGCTCGTCGAGGAAAAGCACGTCAGGATTATGAAGCAGGCTGCGGGCGATTTCAAGCTTGCGTTTCATGCCACCAGAAAAGGTTTTCACCGGCTTAAACAGGCTGTCCGCGATGCCGAGCATTTCCGCCAGTTCCTGAATCTGATCACGGTAAGCCTTTGGCATCATGCGGTATGTCATGCGATAGGGGTAAATGCCGTACAGGGTTGCATGTAAACGTACGTTCTCTTCGGCTGTCAGGTGAAGGTCCAGGGTTGGTTTCTGAAACACGATACCGATATGTTTTCGTACCTCGTTTGCCTGTGTTGCCAGATCATACCCGGCAATGCGCACAGTGCCACTGGTCGGAGCCAGGGTCGTGGTCAGAATGGAGATTGAGGTTGTCTTACCCGCTCCGTTGGGTCCGAGAAACGCGAAGAGCGAACCTGATGCGACCTCAAAGGAGATGTGATCGACCGCGTTCTTTGATGATTTCTTATACCGCTTGACCAGATCCTGTACAAACACGATTGCTTCAGAAGGAGTTTTTTGTTGTGAGCGTACACCATCGTATGTACTTAAAACAGATTGTCGTACCATTTTTCATAAGGCCTTTCTAGCTATATGTTTAAGAAGTACCGGGGTTCGCTCACAAGTATAGAAGGGGAAAGGATGAAAACACATCATCCTTCGTGACGAAGAGAGAGGATGATTTCGCGGGAGGTGCTGAATGGATTAGAGTAATCCCAGGCGCCGCGCTGTCTCGCTTGCTGCATGTCTGTTATGAACCTGAAGCTTGCGGTAAATGCTCTGTACCTGCGAACGTATTGTATTGATGGAAACAATATGTTCCCGGGCAATTTCAGCATTGGAGAGTCCGGAAGAAAGGAGGCGCAATACGCGTAATTCCTGCTGAGATAGCGAGTCCTGTAAAGGAGAGAGTTCAGTTACTACTGTTGCGGGACAGGGCATACTTTGTATCAGATCATGCGCGTATTTGCGGATCGTTGGGCTGGTGAAATAGGGCAACGAATCACGTAAAAGGGCTTGTAAGGCCGGTCCTTCATCAAGAAAGAGACGCTGGAAGCCCTCGGGGTATGCAGCCTCAAGCGTTTCTTGCAGGAGTGTTCTGGCCCTGATTGGTTGCTCCAATGCGGCGTAAGCCCGGGCTAGCAACAGCTTTATCTGAAGTGCACTGCGGATTCGTCCCGCTTCTATTGCGCTTGCAAGCATACTCGACAGAAGATGTAGCACCTTTTCAGACTCACCCTGAAACAGGAGAATGCGAGCATGCAACAGGGAAAGCTGCTCGTGTAAGGTGTCTGACAGAGCGCCATTGAATAGTGTTGTGCTGTGTTCCTGAATCGGGGCGGCCGCCGGTTGATCGGGAGCTGGAAGCGCTCGAATACCCTGCTTACTCATAAATGTTTCTAGCCAATATTGCGCAGTCGCTGTGTCACCGAGTAAAAGGGTGTACTGTACATAACTTACGAGTATATCGGAGTGGAACAGGTGTGAGAATGACGGTTGCATGTTACTCCAATATTTGAGTAGTTGGGACAGAATAGAGCATGCCTGTTCGGTTTTTCCCTCAAGGTGGAGCAAACGGGCTTCAGTAATTTTGATAGGTATGGTGAGAAACTCGTAGATGTTTGCCTCGGCCTGTTCAATCACGCCCAATAAATCCTGCATTTTTTGCTGCATCGCATGCTGGTCATTCCACTCATAGAGAATCTGCGTTTGTCCCAGAGAGGCAATAGCATAAGCCTGCATCCGCTCATTGATCGGCTCAGGGCCCTGACTCTGCTCGAACTCCTGATAGTATTTGATTGCCTGATGGAGCTTTCCCTGCTCAATACAGAGCATCGCCAGCAGAAACGACATTCCACGAGCCGCGTCAGCGCTGCCAACTGCACGCCACTGCTGCTGTGCTTGCTCAAGGTAGCCTCTGGCCTGATCCAGTTGTCCCTGTTGCAACGAAGAGACGCCCAGGACCATGAGACTGCTAGCGCGCCAACCTGTCGCGGTCTCTGCTAGCTTTTCAAGCGCTCTGGATGCATAGATGACTGCCAGTTCTTGCTGATTGAACCGAAAATCGAGCATGGCTCGAAAAGCGTCAATTTGTGCCTGAATTGCATCATTTTCCGTTTCCTGACAGAGAGCCTCGGCCCGGTTGAGGAGCTCGGTTGCTTGATGCTGAATATCACTACGAAGCTCTGCTTCTTCATCGTGCTTAAAGAACAATACCATCGCTTTTGTAAGGCAAAGTTCAGCAGAATTGTGTAGATAATGTGAAGGGAGTTGCTGTATCCATTGCGATATAGTGATATATTCGTGTATCGCTTGAAATTGGAGATATTTGCTGATATAGCGCTTAATAAAAGCGCAAGCACACTCATAGTCCTCTGCTTTTAGTGCGGCTTCAATTGCTTCTGCCTGAAAATCGTGTTCCATCAACCAGCGAGCAGCGATCGAGTACAGGCGGCGAATCTCGTCTTCTCCCAGTTGCCGTCGTGCCTCATGCTGCATCGCCTCGGCAAAAAGGGCATGGTAGCGATACCACTCATCATCAAGCGTCTCAAGAAAGCCGTTTGTACGCTCCATCGCCTCTAGAAGCGCCCCGCTCTCCTGGTTGCCGCTCACCTCCGCACAGAGGGAAGGGTGCAGGCGCGGGAGAATACTTGTACAGAGCAGGAAGGTTTGCAGCGGCTCAGGAAGCGCTTGCAGCACTTCGAGCACGAAATACTCTCGGACCTGTCGCTGTGTGCCGTTGAAATGGGATATTGTATGTTGTATCTGCTCTTGCGTCTGTTGTCGTTGGAGCGAAAGCGATAGCAGGCGGAGTCCGGTCGGCCAGCCTTCCACACGCTCATGAAGCTGCTCAAGCGTTTCTGATGGAAGAGAAAGCGAGGCTGTTTGCCATAAAAAGGCCTCCGTTTCTGACAAAGAGAAGCGCAGGTCGGTCGCTTGAAACTCGTTGAGCTCTCCGCGGGCACGCAGCCTCGCTAAGGGGAGAGGTGGTTCATGGCGAGAAAGAAGGATGACATGCATATTTTGGGGGAGATGTGTGATAAAAAAGTCGAGCAACTCGTGAATTCTGGTATTAGTGATAAAGTGGTAATCTTCGAGCACAAGCAGGTTTCCGCTGGTGTCGGATGCGAGTTTGTTGAGAAATGTCGCAATGATCTCTTCGAGAGAGAGTGGCTGAAATGCAAGCGGAGAGGCCGCGTGAAGCAGGGATGCCAGTCTATCATCTGTGGTCTGAAGCCAGCTCTGACAGGCATGCAGAATGGTATACCAGAAGCGGAGGGGATCATTGTCCCCACTGTCTAGCGCGACCCAGACTGCCCGTATGCTTGTTTGGCGCTCGCTCAGCCACTGGTTGAGAAGTGTTGACTTGCCGAAACCTGCCGGAGCCGAAAGTAAGGTAAGGCGATACGACTGCCAATCATCGAGGCGTTGAAAGAGCTCAGGGCGCGAGATAAGGCCCTTTGGGAGTCGGGGCGGATGCAACTTTACTTCAAGCAAAGGCGGAATGGACTCGTGCTCGGCTGCTTGTGATGCTTCTGTGTGCTGAAAGCGCTCGGTGACTTCTTCCAGCCGTGCAATGGTGACTTCGGAGGTGCGGCCAATATACTGCTTGCTTGTACGCCTCTGGATCGAGCGGTACGCATACCAGTAACTCCCGCTCTGCTTGATCGCTTCTTTACGCGCGGTACAATATGCGCCCGATTGGCTGTAAAAGGCAAAAGAGGTGATGCTTTCCAGCCAGGAAAACCAGGCGGGAGTATCTGGAATAAGGAGATCCCGGGTATCATTTTTGATGATTTCATAGCTGTGAGTTTGGGGTGACCAGCGTACAGCATGGGGCGTTCTTCGGGGCATGCTTCTCCTTTCCGCTTGCGATGCGGCACCTTCTCAATAACTCATGCAAAGTATATCACATAACCCGGCTTTAGGTAATACAGGAATGATTCCTCATTATTTCTGGTATTTCCTGCCGGTGTACGGGTGAAAAAAGGGCATGCACTCAATGGCATGCCCTCAACTACGCTCGTTATTTTAGCGTACAGCTTTTTGTGCCACTATCGAGTACATCAGCGGCAAATTCGGCTGTTCTGGCGGGAGTTGCCAGCGCTGGTCAGGCAATTCCTGCATATTCTGGAATGGCTTGAACCCGTTAGCGTATGGATACTCCTTGAAGTCAGTGAGTGTCAGGCCGCTTCCGAGCAGGGCGCCGAGGATCTCAGAGATGTTCCACGAATAGAGGTGGCTCCGATGCGGGTTCTTGAAATCCTTCACGCCTTCTTCGCCCGATGTGCCGAACAGCAGCCCTGTGTCTGAGAGCGCGACGTAATCGCCCACGCCGCTTTCTTCGGTGAACGCACGGCCCTCCGTAAAGTAGGGATAGCGGCGCTCCATGTCCCATTCATAGAGCATGCAGACCGGGTGAAAATCGATGACGATAAAGCGGCCTCCCGGCTTGAGAACGGCTGCGATGCCTTGCGCCCAGAGAGGCAGGTCAGAAAGCCAGCATAAAGCGCCATACGAGCAGAAGACGATGTCAAAGCGTTGTGAGTCGTGAGCCGCCTCTGCAAGCCAGTCGTAAACATCCATGCGGTGGAACGTGGCGGGAATGCCGCTCTCCTGCGAGAGGCTCCGGGCAAAATCAATCGCTGTGTCGCTGATATCGACTCCGGTGACAGATGCGCCCAGGCGGGCAATGCTCAGGCTATCCTGGCCAGAATTGCATTGCAGGTGAACGACAGAGAGACCATTCACGTCGCCCAGGAGCTCGCGTTCTTCCGGGAACAGGGTTGAGCCGCCCCGTCGAAAGAAGGCAGCTTGATCGCCTTTGTGGCTGTTGTGTGCAGCCGTTGCTGCATTCCAGGAAAGCCTATTCTCTTCGTGTGCTTTCTTATCCATATAGTGAATTTATTTCCTTTCTACTGCGCTAAAACATGCTATGCCGATCCCTCGTGGAGGTAAGAGAGCTCATTTGGGTGTTGAAGGTCAAAAAGTGTCTATGATGTGATGTAATGGCTGATGCGAGGCGTAGTGCGGGAAGGCAGAAGAAAGGAACGATCAGAGCAGGCGGAGAAAACCGTACTCCAAGCGTACGACATATCTGTTGCGTCTTTCCCGCTGCTTACCATCGACGCGAGGAACCGGTAAGCAGCGAATTATCCGTTTTTGCGTAAAACCGTTAAAAACCAGGCGCTTTGTGAATCGCGACCCATCTGTTTGCTTTCTCCTATGTAATCTAGCTACCAGTATACAGGAAAATGTTACCGAAATCAAGGACCAATATGTATAAAATGACGTTTTTTAACAATACTGCGTACGCACTTTATGGTATGCTGCGTAGGAAGAATGGAGGGCGAACATGTTTCATAGCACCTGTCTGCGGACCAGATTTGCTGAACCCGGAATCTGGGCGCACTTTGCTCGCACGCTTGAGACAACGGTTATGCGTAGTTGCTATGCTCGAACGGTGCATGAGGCGCTTGGAAACTTGCGGCAATGGTCTCGAGCTGATCGAGAGCTGATACAAAGAGCGCTGGAACGGCTCTATGAGACGCATGGTCATGTACGTATGGAAGAGTTGGCCGCTCATTGTGGCCTCTCGCTGCGTCAGTTTGAGCGGCGTTTCAAGCGACGAATGGGCCTCGCTCCGAAAGTCTTTGCTCGCCTGTTGCGCTTCGAGGCTGCACGTGATGCCCTGTTGCAAGGACAGGAGGCGGATGCTATTCGGTTCGGATATCAGGATCAGGCGCACCTGATTCGTGAATTCTCGTTTTGGTCGGGAATGACACCCGGAGCATTTGTAGAACGAGCGCGTCAGCGAGCAGCGCAAACCCAACGCCCTCAACGACAACATACGTTTATTGCTCTCTTTTTAGTATAAAGGAAAATACAAAATGAGTATGTGGAATGGAATTCATCATATTGCACTGGCAACCGCGAATCTGGATGCAACCATCCAGTTTTATCGCGATGTTCTACAGATGACTATAAGTGCTGTTGCTCCCTCAAAAGAGGGACGAGGACGACATTGCTTGATCCTGGTCAAGGAAAATGATGAGGACACGTGGGGCTTCCACTTTTTCGAGCGACCAACCGTCGGCAAGGGGGCTCAGACGCTTGCTGAGGTCGATCCGACGGCATTCCTGATGCATATTGCGGTTCGCCTGAGAGATGAAGCAGCCGCCAGAGCACTGCGCGAGCGCCTGGAGCGGGTTGGCACGCCCATTACAGATATCCCTGAGCTGGGAACGTTTGTCTTCCCTGATAACAACGGCATCATCTTAGAAGCAACCTGGCCGCGAACGGCTTAACCCTCAAAGTGTCGTGGTGTGTTCTTGCTTGCCTGCTATGAAGCGAGGCGAATGGTGCGATCTCCTCATGCACCATGTTTGCGACAACTTTGTGACAAATAGATGATATGCTTGCGACAACTTCCACCTATACTTCATAGCAACAACACAAAAGGAGAACACACCATGACCATTGCTCAACATATTACCAGTACCGTTTCAGCTATTCTGCATTCGCATCCAGCGATCGAGCAGCATGTGCGGGGGTGGCTTGAGCATGACGAGCTTCCGATTGAGGATCAGAAAACGCGCACACTCGAAGAACTTGAGCAGGAAGAGGATGCTATCTTTACCCTGCTGGCGAACTCGCTCTTTGACACTTCCTGCATAAACTAGAATGCGCTTGTCCTCTATTTATAGAGCCAGTTGATTCCCCGGCAGGGAGGGAAGACTGTCGGGGTAGCTGTGATTTGCTGAACTTCAACTTTCAATCGTTCCATTCCAGAGAGAACGCATTGCTTCGCTGGTCTCAAGCAATTGCTCAAGCGGTCCAGCGGCCACAAGACGTCCATCCTGTAGCACAAGGATCTGATCAGCCTGTTGCAGCGCGAAACGCCGATGTGATACAAGCAAGCAGGTATGTGCTCGATTGGTGAAAAGGCGTTCCCAGAGCTGTCGTTCAGTCTCTACGTCGAGAGCGCTGGAAAGATCATCAAAAACAAGTAGATCAGGCTCGCGTAAGAACATTCGAGCCGCCGCCGTTCGCTGAATCTGTCCTCCTGAAAGTTTGGTTCCCTTCGGCCCGACAACCGTTTCTAGCCCTTTCTCAAGCATCTGAATATCTCTCTCCATCACAGCGGCATGAATGGCAGCATGCAAGCGCTCTGGCTCGTCAGGAAGCCCCATCAGAATGTTCTGCCTGAGCGTCTCACTGCATAGACGGGGCACCTGTGGCGTGTAGGCGCTCTGTGGGGGGACGAAGAAGCTGGCCGGGTTCGTGATCTGTTGACCGTTCCAGTAGATCGCTCCACTTGCGGGAAGCAGCCCCAGGAGCGAGCGCAACAGCGTTGATTTCCCCGAACCAATCCGCCCTGTGACAACCGTGCAGGTGCCCCGAAGCAGCAGAAAGCTGATATCCTCGATCCCCTTTTTGCTTTGCGGGTGCAGGTACGTCAGGTTGCGCGCCTCCAGACGCGTAAGCGGTTCAGCCTGCCTCTGAGGCTGTGGCAAGGCGGGATATGTGCCACGAAGATGAAGTGGACTCTGATCTACAACGGCATTCTCAGGCACATCTGCGGGCAAGATTGCCTGTAATCGCTGTAAAGAAACTCCTGCCTGCTTCCTTTTTGCCAGCCCGATGCTGAACTGAGCAATGAACGCGGTGATCTGGTCCAGGTACAGGATAAAGAAGGCAAGTTCCCCAACAGTAAACGAACCCTGTTGCATTGCCTGAGCCGCCAGAAGCAGGATGATCCCGAACGCAATATTCGTAGTATTGCGAGAGACAGAAACAAGTACAACATTCGTAAAAAAGAGGCTTTTGAGTGTGGTCTGACGGCGCTTCTCATTCAAATGGCGTAGATGTGCGATCACATACTGCTGTGTCCCTGTAAGCTGAATCGCCTGCGTATTTTTCAGTACTTCTCCGAGAAAGGAGCTGACAGCTCCTGCTGCCTGTCTGCTCTCCCGATGGTAGGCGCGAATGCGAGTTGTCATGCGCTCCATCAGGATATTTGAACCTATCATCGGAATAAGTGCAACAATGGTGATAAGCGGATTAATTGATAACAGCGTAATGATGGCGATCAGTGCCTGTACACCTGCACCAAAGGCCATAAGGTTATAGACAATCGGCTCTGAAACCTGATGTGCATCCTCTCTGAAGCGGTTTAACATGTCTCCGGAAGAGGCTGGAAGCGTCCGGGCTCCTGTTTTCATGATGATCTGCTGGAAGACATTGCGCCGCAAAAGCGCCTTCCCTGTTTCAACGCACGTTGTGTCTGTGGCAACGCTGCTCAACATAGCAAGCACTCTGGCGATGCCAGCACCCACCAGAAGCGCCCCGAGCGTCCAGAGATTCCAGCCCGATTGGTGCCGATGACTGATTGAATCGAAAAACGCCGCGATGATCGGGCCAGGTAGAAGAAGAAAAATGCTGCGAAAGATCTGCAAAAGGGCATTCAGCAGATAGAGCTGTGGAGCGTACATAATGATTTTGAAGAGCCCGTTTTTCATGCGATAACCTCCGTCAGGCCGCTCTGGATGAGCTGTGAGAAGCGTGATGTGGGATCAGAAGCAAGCAGGTGACGCTCGCCATGTTCGCGGATGTGGCCATCCTCAAGGATCAGGATGTCATCGACGCGTTGAATGGTGTCCAGGTGGTGCGCGATGATGATCCCCGTTCGGCCCTGAAGCAAGCGCCCAATTGCCTGTTGAAGCAGTCTTTCTGTCGCTGGATCGAGTCGAGATGAGGCTTCATCGAGGATGACGATATCAGGATTGTGCAGAAACACGCGCGCAAAAGCCAGCAACTGAGCCTCTCCTGATGAGAGCATTCCGCCGCCTTCTGTCAGCACAGTATCCAGGCCATGCGGCTGCTCTGCAAGCCATTGCGTCAGGTGAAGCTCAGCGAGCGCGTGCATGATTTCTGTGTCTGAGATGTTCGGATTGAAGAGCGTCAGATTTTCTCGGATGCTTGCTTGAAAAAGCTGGACATCCTGCGTGACGACGCCAATGCGGGCACATAGTTCCGCACGGGTTGTCCTCCGTATATCCGTGTTGCCAAGCAGAATCGTCCCCTGCTGCACGTCATAGCCTCGATAGAGCAGACGCGTAAGGGTGGTTTTGCCACTTCCAGTTCTCCCGAGTATCCCGAGTGTACGGCCTGATCGTAGCTCAAATGAGATATCATGAAGTACCAGTTTTTCTGGAGCGTACCCAAAAGTGACATGCTCAAAACGAAGGGCAAGCGGTCCATCTGGTAAGAGGCCCCCTTCTCCATCGACGATAGCGCTTGTGGCGCTGTGGAGCTCCGTAACGCGTTGGATGCTTGCCAGCGCCTTCTGAAATCCATCAAGATGGAAGGTGATCTCGATCAGGCTATTCGTCAGCAAATTTGTGTAGAAAAAAGTGGCGTATATTGTGCCAAGGCTCATCTGTCCATGTCGCGACAGGTAGGCCCCGAGCGTAAGAATTGCAGCCATCAGCGCCTTTGCCCCGATTTCAAGCGCTCCCGAGAACAGACGGCCATAGACGCTACTCAAGCGGGCTGTGTGCAGAATGCGTCGGGAGAGCCTGTTCAGCCGTTCCATAACGTAGGGCTGTGCGCCGTTCCCACTGATATCCTCAAGGCTGGAAAGCCGTTCTTCAAAGAAACTGGCAAGCTCTGCATCGGCCTGTCGAGCTGCCTGAAACATTGGTACACCTCTTTTTTGAATCGGCTTGAAGAGCGAGAACAGGAAAATGGTGAATATGAGAAAAAGCAGCCCGGCACGCCAATCAGCCATAAACGCAATTACGATGATGCCAAGCAAGAGCAGAAAGCGACCAAGCATGACGAACACGAAGTTGGAAAAGAAGTCTGAGAGCGTGGCGATATCCCCGTCAACGCGCTCAAGAAGCTCGCCTGGCGTGTGCGCTTTATGGAAATGCATATCCAGATTGAGACAGTGGAGTGTCAGGTCAACGCGCAGCTCGTTCGTCGCTCGCCAGCCAACAGCCTCGCTCAGGTAGCTTGCAAAGGTAGTGCACAGTTGATTGAAAATGGTAAAGCAGAAGAAAAGGAGTACTGGAATAAAGAAAGAACTACTTGGATATTGAAGTGTATCTATAAAATTTTGCAGAAGAAGCGGGCTGAGCAGTTCAAGGCCGATGCCTCCCAGGAGTAAGAGAGCAAGTATGCAGACATTGAAGCGCTGCGAAAAAAGGTAGGTCCGCAACAGGATCAGGTAGCGTTTCATTCTGTCCCCTTTTTAGTGAGAGTAGTGGTATTGGAGTAGAACATTTTTAGTATCCATATTCGATGTATCGGTTATCGTTATATCCGCGATCGATATATCTGTGTTCGATATAGTAACCGCTGCATCGGGTGTCTGTCAAGCCCTGCTTGCTGCAAAGTGGTTGGTCTTCGGGCATCTGAGCAGATCAACTGAGAATCGGTATACTTTCTCTAGAAGAGTTTGTGGGAAAAGGTAAGAGGTAGAGAAAGAGAAGAATACTTGAAAAAGGGATAAAAAAGAATGTAGGATAGAGATGTATTATGCTGTGCTATCGTGCCGGGGGACACGGTCAGCACATCAAGGTCTCTTGCACATGGCGATAAAGCGTGAGGCTGCTTCCCGAGCTAATTGAATGGTATGTCCCTGCTCAGAGAGACAAACTGTTTTTCAGAAAGGAACACGTTTGCATGCATCAAGCCGTAGAGAACTTGCTTCAGAGTGTCTTACAAGGGTCTGAACTCTCCGCTACTGAAGCGCTGGAACTGGCAACTTTTGATGATATGCCTACCCTATTAGGTGTAGCATCACAATTGCGAGATCAAGGCCATCATCAGCGTATTTCCTATTCGCGTAAAGTGTTCATACCGCTTACACAGCTTTGTCGCGATGTTTGTCACTATTGCACGTTTACAAAGCCTCCGGTGCGGGGGAAGCGCTCCTATCTAACGCCAGATGAGGTGCTTGAGATCGCCAGAGCAGGTGTTCAGGCAGGTTGTAAAGAAGCGCTCTTCACGCTTGGCGACAAGCCGGAGCTGCGTTATAAGGTGGTCGTGCAGGAGCTGGCTGACCTGGGTCACGAAACGACGATCTCATATCTGGTCGAGATGGCCGGGCTGGTTCTGAAGGAGACCGGGCTGTTGCCCCATGCGAACCCGGGCGTGTTGAGTGCTGCTGAGCTGGCTGCTCTGCGCACGGTGACGGCTTCGCAGGGCATAATGCTTGAAAGTGCGTCCAGGCGGCTTTCTGAGCGCGGTGGGCCCCATTATGGCTCGCCGGACAAGGAGCCGTCGGTGCGTCTGGAAACGATTCGGCAAGCGGGCGAGCTGCGTATCCCCTTTACTACTGGCATACTGATCGGTATCGGTGAGACGCGCCTTGAGCGTATCGAGTCGCTTCTAGCGCTGCGTGAGCTGCATCGTCAGTATGGGCACATTCAAGAATTGATCATTCAAAACTTCCGTGCCAAACCGGGAACACGCATGGCGAAAGCGCCTGAACCCGCGTTGGAAGAGCTGTTATGGACCATTGCTGTTGCACGGCTGCTTTTTGGTCCTCGGATGAATATTGAAGCGCCTCCCAACCTTAGCCCTGGCGTCTATGAACGGCTGGTGGGCGCAGGGCTGAACGATTGGGGTGGTATCTCACCTGTGACGCCCGATCACGTGAATCCCGAGGCGCGATGGCCGCATCTCGACGAGCTGGCAGAGCGCACCAATAGTGTGGGTAAGGAGCTGGTTGAGCGCCTGACAATCTACCCGGAATATGCATTGAAGCCGCATGAGTGGCTCGATCCAAAGGTTGCACCGTTGGTCTTGCAGCAGCTCGACAGTGATGGTCTGGCTCGGGTTGATACGTGGTCACCGGGAACAAGCGTGCAACTTCCCCTTGAAAAGGATCTCGTGCTGCATCGGAGGCCACCTGAGCGCTCTACCGCAGAGGTGCGTGAGTTGATTGCACGGGCGACTGAGGGGGAGGATCTCAATGAGCACGAGATTGTGCGCCTTTTTGAGGCAAGGGGCGACGACTTTGCAGCAATCTGCCAGGCAGCGGACGAGCTTCGCAAGCGGGTGTGCGGCGACACGGTCACCTACGTGGTCAATCGCAATATCAACTATACCAACATTTGTTACTTCCGTTGTCAGTTTTGTGCCTTCTCGAAAGGGAAATTGAGCGAAAACCTGCGTGGAACGCCATATGATCTTGCTCTGGAAGAGGTGGTCCGGCGGGCAAAAGAGGCGTGGGAGCGTGGCGCAACCGAGGTCTGTATGCAAGGCGGCATTCACCCTGAGTACACGGGTCAGACGTACCTCAACATGTGTCGAGCAATCAAGGAAGCGGTGCCGGAGATCCATATTCACGCCTTCTCGCCGCTTGAGGTCTGGCAGGGAGCGCAAACGCTTGGGCTCAGCGTACGCGAGTTCTTGCGGCAATTGAAGGATGGCGGGCTCGGGACGCTTCCCGGGACTGCTGCCGAGATCCTGGACGACGAGATTCGAGCGCTGATCTGTCCCGACAAGCTCAACACGGAACAGTGGCTCTCGGTTATTGAGGAGGCGCATGGGATCGGCCTTCGCACGACCGCGACGATCATGTATGGTCATGTTGAGCGACCAGTCCATTGGGCGCGGCACCTGTTGCGGATTCGCAATCTCCAAAAGCGAACAGGCGGCTTTACGGAATTTGTCCCGCTCCCATTTGTGCATATGGAGGCTCCACTGTACTGGAAGGGGCGCGCGCGTAAGGGACCGACCTTCCGCGAGGCCGTATTGATGCACGCTGTGTCTCGTCTGGTGCTACACCCATATATTACAAGCATCCAGGTATCGTGGGTCAAGATGAGCCCCGAGGGCGTGCAGGTGTGTTTGCAAGCGGGTGCGAACGACATGGGTGGAACTTTGATGAATGAGAGTATTACACGAGCGGCTGGCGGAGAGCTCGGCCAGGAGCTTCCCCCGGCACGGATGGAGCAACTGATTAGTTTGATTAAACGAGTTCCACGGCAGCGTACGACGCTCTATGGCGATGTACCCGAGGAGCGCTATCGGGCTTCACTGGCCGCTCCAGAGCTGCAGCCAATTGTTTTGACTCCTATCAAACGCTACATGCGTAGCAAGCGCCCGACTTCAAATGCTCAAAATATAAACTAGTTTGGATGAGACCAGTTTGTGCAAACCAGTTTACGTAAAGGCGAGAGATTGGTGGTATATGATGGTTCCGGATGATGCGGCAGCGATGCGCCAGGCACTGGCCTGTGCACGAAGTGTCGAGGGGCGCACCAGCCCTCGGCCACCGGTAGGTGCTGTTGTGGTGCGTGATGGCGAGGTCATCGGGCAGGGGGCAACTGCTCCCCCCTATGGCCCGCATGCCGAAGTGTTCGCGTTACGTGAGGCCGGAGAACGGGCAAGAGGGGCGACGCTCTATGTCACGCTGGAGCCTTGTTGTATTACCCGGCACACACCTCCATGCACGGAAGCGGTGATTGCAGCGGGGATTCGCCGTGTTGTTGTGGCGATCTGTGATCCGAACCCCCACGTGTGTGAGCAAGGGATTGCGCAATTACGCGCTGCTGGAATTGAGGTGACAGTGGGTGTTGGTGAAGAGGAAGCTCGCGAAATAATTCAGCCGTTTCTCTCCTATATCTCGAAAGGCAGGCCCTATGTAACGGCAAAGTGGGCCATGACGCTTGATGGCAAGCTGGCGACACGCACAGGGGACTCGCGCTGGATCAGTGGCCCGCGGTCGCGTTTGCGGGTGCATCAGCTTCGTGACCGGGTTGATGCGATTCTGGTTGGCGCAGGGACGCTGCGCCAGGATGACCCACAATTAACGGTTCGCTTGCCTGAAAAGCTGCGTGGTAAGCCGCGTCAGGGGCCACTGCGCGTTGTGATATCCGCTTCGGGCGATGTACCGCAACAGAGTCGGCTCTTCTCGTCCGAGCTGGCTGAGGGAACCTGCCTGATCGTTGGCGAAGGAAGTGAGCGCCGTGAGCTCCTTCAGCGCCTGCGTGAGCGTGGTGTCTCTGTGCTTGCCGCACCGCTTGACGCGCGTAATCAGGTGGATCTGGATGCTGCATTGCGGTTGTTGGCTCAGGAAAAAGATTGTATGCACGTGTTGCTTGAAGGGGGAAGTCACCTGCTGGGGAGTGCCCTTGATTGTCGGCTGGTCGATCATGTGCAGGTCTTTATTGCACCAAAAGTGGTAGGCGGCTCCACTGCCAGTTCACCGGTCGCAGGCGTCGGTCTGGCCCTGATGTCCGATGCATTTCAGCTACAGCATATGTATACAGAGATAGTCGAGCATGATATGTTGATAGAGGGAGATATATACTATGGTCCGGGAAATGGGAACTGAGGCCAATCAGTTTTCGGTGCTGCATGCTGCTCGTATGTTGCAGGAAGGGCGCCCGGTGCTGTTGTATGCTGGCCTGCGCGATGATCCGCCGGTACTCTGTCAGGCCGGGCAATTTGTCACTGCTGAAACAGTTACTCGCTTGCTGTTGATTGCGGGTGGTGAACTGCGCGTCCTGTTGCGTCATGCCCGTCTGGATGCTTGCCGGCTGACGCCTCGCGCTCGGGCTGGTGAACCTGCCAGCCTGGTACAAGAGATCCGCAGGCTGGTTTTTCTATCTGCCTGTACTGACGATCAGGAACCGCTTCTCATGCGGGTTGATGCTGCTGGCTATGAGGAAGCGGCGCTTGATCTCCTGCGCATTGCTGGTCTGGAAGAGGTTGCGGTGCTCTACGAGGTGCGGAGTGCGGTCGATGATATCGCGTTGCTGGAACTGGTAATGCATCTGGATTGCGGTATTACTTCTATCGAGGCAATCAGGCAATACCGAAAGGCCCGCCGTGTCAGCCTGATTACAGAAATACAGCTACCGACTATCTATGCTCCATTCCGTTTGCAGCATTATCAGGAGCATGAGACGGGGCTCCCCTATCTTGTGCTCCTGCTCGGGGATCTAACAGGCGATCCTCCTCCGCTTGTGCGCCTGCATTCTGAATGTAAAACCGGCGACGTATTTGGCTCATTGCGTTGCGATTGTCGTGCGCAGCTTCAAGCAGCGCTCAAAGAGATTGCGCAGGAGGGACGCGGTATGATAATCTATTTACCGCAAGAGGGGCGGGGAATTGGCTTGAGCGGCAAATTACAGGCGTATCGTTTGCAGGAGCGCGGCCTTAACACGATTGAAGCAAACGTGCAACTGGGATATCCGGTCGATGCACGCGACTATACCAGCGCTATAGAGATTCTACGTCATCTGAAATTGCGCTCGCTTCGCCTGCTGACGAACAATCCGAAAAAGCTACAGGTAGTGCAGGAAAGCGGTTTTCAGGTTGAGCGAGTGCCGCTAGAGATCGTGCCTGACAGCGCGAATAGAGCCTATTTACAAACGAAGTATCAGCATATGGGCCATCTCTTGAGCCTGTTTGCGGAGTAGCAACTGATTGCAGGAGCATATGGGAAAGAGCAGCAGGAAGGGGGGATCTTCCCGCTGCTCCCGTGCTACCTCTTCTACACTCAATCTATTCTACCAAGAGATAGCTACGAGACACCTTAACAAAGTGAAAAGCCGTCTTCCCGCTTACGAAGCCGCTCTACTCGACTGATGTTGTTTCTTTTAAAGATGAAGGATATTGATCTTGATCCACTGCTGAAGCCGTCTCGTGTCTGAGAAGATGTATGACTCAGGGAGTATAAGTGGATACCAATTGTCTTTGTAGACAAGCCCATACACTGGTTGTTCATATCCCCTGACACATCCACATCCTTCTACACGACACTCAAGCCGGGCCCCGATTTTTCGGGCTTCCCGTTCAATTGCCGCTAACTTTGCCTGTGGACTGAGTTCCAAAATGTGTACCTCTCACAAAAACATCTACGAGCGAATAAGAGGTAGCACATATTTTATATACCATTACTTCTATCCAGGAGTAAAGATATATAAGAGAAATTATGTACTTTGTTGAAAGGAAAGGAGCAGACGAAATAAGCAGGGATCAGAAGTATCACTTTTGCTATCTGCAACAAGAGCAAACAAGCAGAAAAAGAGAAGAAGGAAGGTGTAACATATGAAAATAGGGATTTTTTCAGATGTACACGGAAATTTTGTTGCGCTGCAAACTGTTCTGGCCGAACTGGAACAGGAACAGGTTGACCGCTTGCTATGCCTCGGCGATATATGTGCACTGGGGCCACAGCCTGCGGAAGTAATTGAGCGTCTCAGGCAGCTCCAGTGTCCGGTTATTTTAGGGAATACCGATGCATGGTTAGAAGACCCGTTACTCGCTCGTGAGAGTGAGGCCGAGCGGCATCGTATCTTCTATGAGCTGGCGTTATGGAGTGCCGAACAGCTTTCGGAGAGTGATCACGCCTTTATTCGGTCCCTCCCGTCGACGCTGCATGTGCCGCTTCCGCAGGAAAACTCGCTGCTCTGCTTTCATGGCTCTCCGCGCTCATTTGATGATGTCATTGCGGCGGTCACGCCTGACGATGAGGTTGCACGTATGCTGCAAGGGCAGACGGCGACAGTCATGGCGGGTGGTCACACACATATTCAGATGGTGCGGCGCTATCAGGACTCATGGATTCTCAATTGTGGTGCCGTTGGCCTGCCGGGTGTTAATGCAGGGAGCCCTGAACTGCCGCAGAACCAGAATGTTTGTTGGGCCGAGTACGCAATTCTGCGTGTTGAGCAGGGACGGATCTCGCTTGAGCTTCGTCGCACTCCGCTCGATGGCAGGCAGCTCGTTCAGGCGCTTGAGCGCTCTTCGATGCCCCATAAAGCATGGTGGTTGCAAAAGTGGCGTATCGATTGATGCTCGATGTGCGTACACAAAAATGCGTATAGAGGACGTGATACTTCCTGAACCGGTGCTATACTAAAGCAAGGTTCCGGAAAGGAAGGAGGATGTACATGAACGACTACAATCGCAAGGTTATTGAGGAGTTCCGGGCGAATCGGGGAAAAGTCGGCGGTCCATTCGCGAATACGCCGCTGCTGCTTCTGACCACAAAGGGAGCACGTAGCGGAAAGCCGCATACCACGCCGCTTGGCTACCTGCCTGAAGGCGAACGGATGCTGATATTTGCCTCGTATCTCGGAGCTCCGAAGCACCCGGCCTGGTATCATAACCTCGTTGCCCATCCTGAAGTGACGGTTGAGCGAGGTGACGAGACCTTTGAGGCGCGTGCAACCGTGCTCGAAGGTGAGGAGCGGGAACGCATGTGGCAGAAAGCCGTGACAGCCTTTCCCTTCCTGCTTGAGCATCAGGCGAAAACGTCGCGCCAGATCCCGCTTATTGTCCTGACGCCCCGGGAGCGCTTGTAGCGAGGAAGCACGCATCCGAGTGTTTGCCTGCCTCTCTGGTTCTCGTGAGGGAGCCGTCAGGCAGGCGTTTCTGTGTTCCTGAGAGATTCCAGTTGTATCTGGCTGATCGCTGCATCTATGTAGCTGCTGAGCCATGCGAAATCGCTCCAGGAGCAGGCGGCACAACAGAAGCACGCGTTCAACTAGCCAAAAAACAAATGCAGAACCAGCAGAATACATACTCACCCCTTCAGAACATACTTACTCTTCAAAAGAGTATCTCACATGGTGAAAGTAGTTGCAAGCAAAACAGCCAAAATGGCTAGCAGTTCTGCACTTTTCTCATAGAAAAGGTCTTCAGCTCCCTCCATAGCACTATTCAGGATATTTTATGCATTTTTGCTGCATATACAATTCCACCAATTCCACTTAAACTGTTCCCTCCTCTGAGAAATCTCCTTATTGTTCAGTGACTCCTCTTGTTTGTGGCATACGTATTCTAGAGTAGGGGAATGAAAAATAGGTAAGAAAGAGAGCAAAGGTATGTTCAAGCGTATCCTTGTGCCGCTGGATCGCTCAGAAGTTGCCGAGAAGGCGCTTCCTGTCGCGTTTCGCATTGCCCGAGCCACAGGAGCCTCAGTTCTTGTGTTGAATGTCCTTTCATCGGGCACTGATTATGCATGGACTATGTTACAGGCTCCAATGGTGATAGGGGAATATGTTGAGCAGGAGCAGCAAGATGCGCAGAAATACATGCAGAAAATAGAAGCGCTTGGCCAGAAAGAGCAAGTGTCACTGAGCTCGCTGCTGGCGCGTGGCAATGCCCCTGATACCATTATGGAAGTAGCGACCGAGCAGAAGTGCGACCTCATTGTACTGTGCAGTCATGGTGCAAGTGGCTTGCAGCGCTGGGTGATGGGAAGCGTTGCCGCTCAGGTGGCTCGTCATAGCACAGTGCCGACCCTGATTCTCCAGGAAAAGGCCGAACAGAGCATCGTGCAGCGCGTCCAGGCGGGGCAGCAGATCAGTGCTCTGGTGGCGCTTGACGGCGGTCCGGGAGCCGAAACGCTGCTAAAACCGGCGGTCTATCTTTCATCTCTCCTCTCCTCACCGAAGCCCGGCAAAGTACGATTGATCCACGTTGTATCGCAGAGTACCTTGAGGGGAAGAGATGAGAGCGGGAGACATGAGAAGCAGATGAAGGAATTCGCGAAACTGGGTGCGGAAAAGTATCTGAACGAAGTAAAGCAGCGAATAGAGAAAGAAGTAGGCGCGCAACTTTCCTGTCAGATCGAGACCGTAGTTTTGAGCGGGAGTGATGTCGCATCGGTCTTGCTCGATACCGCAAAGTCCTGTGAGCAAGCTGGCGAAGGGGCTATTCTGGCACTGGCAACGCATGGGCGCAGTGCCCTGTCTCGCTGGATTATTGGGAGCGCTGCTGATCGGGTGCTCTCGACCTCGCAACATCCACTGTTGATCTATCGCCCGGAAGAGGCACAAAAACAGCCTCAAGCATAGAAGAAAAGGGCTACGTCCACTGATGCGTAGCCCTTTTCTATGATTTTAAGACTCTGTTTTTCCGCTTTGTTCAACGACAGGGGTATCTCTCATAACAGGGGCGATCTTTTCGCCTTGAATACCTGTTTGGAGGAGAGCACTGTTGCTGGAAATACTGCTGCTGCTTGTGTGCTTTCTCCCGGCCTTCCCTGCAATCGGCTTGCCGAGCGCTTGTGTCTACCCGGGTGAGAGCCTGCTTCCAGCATTGCCCACCCTGAGACCTCAGATGGTGCGGGTATTGCCACGGGGCCGCTGCTTGCATCCGCCTTGATGGCCGTTTGAAAGCAGACAACCGAATACAGCTTACACCTTCCAGAAGCGGATAGTACCATCGGTGCCAGCAGATGCGATTCTGGTTCCATCAGGTGACCAGTCGAGCGCTGTAACCTCGCCTTCGTGTGCCTGATAGAGCGTCTCACGTTCACCTTTTGCGCTGTTCCAGATATGGACAGTGCGCGTGCCGGCAGAGGCGACTTTTTCCCCGTCAGGCGACCATGCAAGCGCGTTGATGGCCTCCTGATGGCCCTGATAGGTAGCAAGCGGAATACCGGTCGCGGGATTCCAGATCTCAATATTGCCGTCGGCGCTGCCATAAGCCAGAATGTTTTTCTTCGGCGACCAGCGAAGAGCCTTAATTGCGCTTTTCGTCACGCCTCGGTAGACCCGGCTATGCTCACGGAACGTGTGATTTTCGCCTTGCACCTCCATAAACCAGAGCTGGAAAGCGCCATCTGAACTGGCGGCAACGATATACATGCCATCAGCCGACCAGTCAATTACTTGCACGTCTTGCAGCTTGATCGGATAGCTGACGAGCACTTTTCTGGCTTTGATATCCCAGATATTCACGTTCGTCCCGGCAACGCTGGCAATCAGCCTACCATCCGGAGACCAGGCAAAATATTGGATAGGCACCGTCTCCTGACAGATCTGGAGCAGCGTGCCAGATTTCGCGCTCCAGACCTGGATGATGCCATCGTTGCTTGCGGAGGCGATCATTGTCGACATGCCGTGTGGGCCCCAGGCCGCCTTTTTGACCCGCGTGCGGTGTCGTTGATAGACCTGGAGTACTTTCCGGTTGGCGACGTCCCAGACATAGATATGTTTCTCGTTGCTCCGCGCAAGCAACTGCTCGCTATCAAGCGACCAGCCAACCATAGTGACTGGCTCGTTCTGCCGCCAGAACAGCTCAGCCTGGGGAAGCTGCTGTTGCTGCTGGACAAAGAGCGGAGTGGGTGGTGTTAGTGAAAAGCTGGAAGGGCGTCGCAGGGCTCCTGTGGCGCTTGTAGATAGGGCGGCCTGTTCCAGTGCCATTGCAAACGTCTGGATATTACGAAAGCGCTCGTTCGGGTTCTTTGCCAGAGCGGTAGCCACAACCTGCTCGACGACCGGGGAAACTTCCTGCGCCCTGCTGCGAAGCGATGGCGGTGAAAATGCGAGGTGCTGGGCGATGACCTCCCTCGGGGTTCCTTGAAACGGCAGGTCGCCGCTGAGCCAGAGATAGACGGCGAGGGCCAGCGCATATTGGTCGCTTGCTGGTTGGGGCTTCCCTTGAATCTGTTCGGGAGCCAGAAAGGAGACAGTGCCTCGCGCAGCCTGCATATTGAGCGAAGAGCCTGAATTGGGAATCGCCGTAATGCCGAAATCACTCAGTAAAATCTCGCCCTGAGCATTCAGAAGCATATTTTCTGGCTTCAGATTACGGTGAAGCAATCCATGCTCGTGTGCGTATTGAAGGGCGCTTGCAATCTGTTTGACGTAGCGTACCACCTGCGCCAGCGGAAGCCGCGTTCCCTTTGGAATATGCTGCTGAAGCGATCCCCCTGATGCATATTCCTGCACCAGAAAGGGCTTGCCTGCCTGAATGCCAAAGTCAAGCAGACGAGCAATGTGGGGATGCCGAAGGCTTGCGATTGCCCTGACTTCCTGATTTGCTTCTCCTGCCTCTCTCTCCGTAAGTGTAGTCTGTAGAATTTTTATTGCTACTTTTATCTGCAATTGCTGGTACTCTCCTAAATACACCTCAGCAAACCCGCCTTCTCCCAGAAAGCGAGTCAGCCTGTACTTACCCCAGCTTTGCCCGATTACCTGCTTCATGCGTTATATACCTCACCTGATGAGAAATAATAAGTCCCTTAATGCGTAAAACAACGTACCCTTTACTCTCTGAAACTCTACCGAGAAAAGATATCGTTTGTCAATGAATTCATAACAAATAAGCATACGACAAAAACAGTGAAATCTATCACGCGTGCTATTTGCTGACTATTTATGTCATACATGCTTCTGAGTAGTGTTACTGACAAATAAAGGGCGGAAATGGATGCCGAAAAGCGCTGCCCATAAGCACAAATGGGACGCAGAGAAATTGCCATACCTATTTCTAAGGAATCACTGTATGTCTCACCCATTGGTTTCACGCTGGTCAATAGAGGGGGAGTGTGCGGGCCGCCAAAGTGCACCCGACTGTAGTGGGGATGTGCATACATGCGATCTGTTCTATCGAAGTCGTATGTCACCTGCTCTTGTCATTGTACCATAGTGGCGAAGAGGCTAATTGCAGGTTGATGGTGCAGCGCTTATAAGGTGCAAGCAGCATATCAACATCTCGTGGCGCCTGATGAAGCGCAATTGCATTATTAGGATAGAGCTGAAGCCCGTTTTCGTCATGTAATAGTGTAAATTTTTTGTGGAATGCTGCATCTCGCCGAAAGCGCCTGGCAACGCGATCCTGTGGACGACGAGAAAGGAGCACCCAGGTAACCTGCTTCTCTGGCTTGAGGAGCGCTCTTTCCCAGTAATGTCTGTTTCCCTCTCCGACAAAGTTGCGGAGGGCTATAGACAAATCTGGGAGAAAGACTGCACCCTCATCCAGAAGAATACGTTCTCCCTGCTGGTAATAACGCAATAGCGTTCGTACGGCTGGCTGCGCGGCCTGACATGAATAGCCATATTGTCCATCATAGAGGGTGATCACACCCTGAGAAATGAGCAGGAGCGGCTGACTGAGCACGATAACGATGCACAGAGCGATTCTGAATATAGATACAGGAAAGTGAATGGCGCTGATGCGATCGATAAAGAGTGCAAGAGCAAGAGCGACAGGCACAACCATTGCTGCACCATAGCGTACATTATAGATCGTGGTTGGCCCTGTTCCAGGAATGTAGATGACCGCCTGGCCATTATAGAGAGCAAGAGTGTAAAACGGGAGCGGCGCAAAGAAGGGGAGAAGGGCCCAGATGGTGAGCTCCCGCCGATGTTGAATGCAGTAAAAGAGGATTGCTATTCCTGCAAGAAGCAGCGGAACGGGACCGATCGTTGCAATTATAGTAGAGAGATAGGTCTGTAGGGCGACAGACAGGTTGTGAAAGGTTGAGACAACGCCCTCCTGAATCAAGCCTGCATGTTGTGTTTGGGCTGAAAAAGCGCCATGCTGGAACTCAAGCGGATCGCCGAAGAGGGCAGCGTTCCAGAGAAACCAGAGGAGAATGCTGAAGCCGCCCGCGAACAGGAAGAGCGTCATGTGACCTATCAGTTTGCTGAGAGAATAGCGCTTCTTCCAGCATATGAGAGCGATAAGTGGTAGAAGGAGTATAAAGAGGAACCAACCATCATAGCGTGAAGCGGTGGCTGTATTGGTCGCAAGTGCGCAGAGGAGAAACGTGCGGGTGCGCCCGCTCTGAATCCAGACAAGAAAGCAAGCACAGGCAATGGTTGACGTGCAGATACAGACCAGCTCTGATAGCGGAGTCGTCTGAAGATAGAGAATGTTCGGATTCAGCAGAAAGCAGAGCGTTCCGAGACAGCTAGCAGGTTGGTTTCCTGTCAGGCGGTGGGCGCTGTGATAGAGCGCGAGTGCCGTTGCCACATAGCAGCACATGGAAACAAGGCTTCCTGCTAGTCCGGTGTGCCAGAGTGTGTCATTCCAGATAAATGGAAACATCAATATATGATGAAATGGGAGCCAGACTGTACCAAGTTGTGCCAACCCCGGGGTGAGGCTATCAAAGACCTTTCGTGCTATCCGAAGATGGGAAAGGGCGTCGGCATACAGAAGTGTTTCCTGTCGAGCCAGAAAGAATAGCAATGCACCTGAACTGCAAATGATTGCACTTATGAGCGTAAGGCGGAGCCAGAGATGTGATTTGCTCTCTTGCTTTGAAAGTGCAATCTCAGGTAGGCGATGTAAGAAAGGGGGTGCGGGAACATAGGGCACAATATCCCCCTGCCTGATGTTCGGGCGTGATGTTTTGATTGCACTCCTCTGTTTTGAGGCGTGCCTGTGCCTTTGGTCTCCCTGTTTTTGTGAGGAAGAGACAAGGTGAAATCCATGTGCGGTCTTCTGCCAGTAATGTGGTTCCCGCAACAGCTCGTAGAGTGCGATGAAAGCTGCAAGCCAGGTGAGCGCCCAGTAACAGAGGATACCCAATGTCCAGGGAATAAGCTGGTAGTGTTCCTTGCGCATGCATCCATACATATAAAGAAGTACATAATAAAAGTTACCGAACACAAAGCAAAGAAAAGCCGGATAGAAAATCGGCGCGGGAAAGAGTTGCTGATAGAACCACTCGACCGATGGGCGTGCCAGAAAGTAGATGCAGGAAAGGATCCACATAAGTGGAGTAAAAAAGAGAAGTGTTACACTACTTCCAAGCAGAATATTGAGCACGAGTAGGTATCTCGGATTTGTTTCTCGTAAAAGGTTGCCTGGCTGTCGGATATGTACAAAATAGGTTTGCATATATCCCTTTATCCAGCGGGAACGTTGCCGTAGCCAGAAGAGCAGCTTCGAAGTTGCTTCTTCTTCTGTTGTCGAGTCGATCATAACTGTTCTGAGGCCACGACGCGCGAGCCGCAGGCCAACATCACAATCCTCAGTCACGTTATAGGCATCCCAACCACCAAGCGAGCGTAAATCAGCAGTGCGAAAGTGGTTGGAAGTGCCTCCGAGCGGAACGGGAAGTCCCAGGCGCTGCAAGCCTGGCAATATCAGATGAAACCACATGGCATATTCGGCGGCGTACCAGCGCGTAAGCAGGTTTTGTGAGGCGTTATAGCAACTGAGCTTCGCCTGCACACATGCGACTTCAGGTGGCTGCACAGCAAAGGTAAGAGCTGCCTTTTTTAACTGAAGTAGGTCAGGAATATCTTCAGCATCATAAATAACAATATAGTGACCTCTTGCCCACATTAACCCGTAGTTGCATGCCCGTGGCTTGGTGCGTGGGCGCCCGGCAGGAACCACAAGCACCTCGAAATGTTCAGGAAGGTGCATTCTTTTCAAGGCTTCACGTGTCTCTCGATCCTTTTTCTCAACAAGAAGGAGAATCTGGAGCTTATCAACCGGGTAATCCAGCTTTAGCAGTGCCTGAACTAACTGAGGCAAGACGGCTGATTCTCTGTATAATGGACATAAAATAGTATAGGAAGGCCACGGAGCACCCTGTAACCTCTGTAGTAATGCTTCATCGATCGAAAATGTATCGGATCGAAGCGCTGTTTGGAATGACAGGCTCAGGCTGAGCGCCAGGGTCAATATATAGAGGAGAGTAATAAGACCCATTACGAGCGTCAAGAAGCTCCACTGAAACATAAATACTGCAAGCAGACACGTACAGAGTAGAAAACCAAGTATCACGCGTTGTGCTCTGGTCAGGGTCTTGTGTGCTGAATGCTCGGGTCGACAAAGCGAAAATGATCCTGGAAGAGCGCTATACCGCTTGATATGCTTTCGATAACCAAAGCATTCTTTGTACTTATCTATCTGTAGTTCATGCTGTTCATGTTGTAAGAGCCAGGCTCTAAAGTGATGTTCCTGGGCCAGACGGCCTGATGTAGACGGGCGAAGGTGAGCCGGTGATTGTGTGCTCTGTTCCATATCATCACTCTCCTGCTCTCTTCTGTATACGCTTTCAAATCGATAGGTTTATTTTTAGCATAACCATATGGGGCAAGTCTTTATCAGGACAGGAAGATGAGCAGGGTGTAAAGGAAGAGGAGAATGAAAAGATCCCCGCTGCTTGAAAGCGGGGATGTCTGTTCTACTGATAAGCGAAAGTGACGTTGACTGATAATCATCTGACCCGCACCGGCACCTGGGCGAATGAACAGATGGTTGGTCGGACCAGGCGCTCAAAGTCCGCAAAGCGAAGCTTCATGGTCTCGGTATGTGTGCCAATCGGGAAAACAATATTCTCCTGACGCTTTAGGCTTGAATCTACAAAAACTGGAAGATGGTACAGATTCCCGAATGGTGGCATAGAGCCAACATCGCAATTAGGGAAAAGCGTTCGCAGGTCATCTTCTGCGGCAAGACGGACATCCGTTGCTTGTAGTTCGTGCCGCACTTTGTCAAAGTCGACGCGAGCAGAAGCGGGTAGGACAAGCATGCAGATTTTGTTGTCTGCGTACACAATGACGCTCTTCGCGACCATTTTGCCCGAAACGCGCTCATATTCGGCAAGCTGCTGAGCAGTATACGCGACGGGGTGATGCTGAATGGTGTAGTCTACTCGCTCGCTATCAAGATATTCTTCCAATACTTTCTGGCATTGCATGGTAAGCACCTCATACATGACGACGAGGCATCCTGCCGAGTGCCGTATCTCCCAGTTATGATACGTCTGAGGGCTCCTCTACGTGTCAGTGTATAGCTTGCTGGTGCCTTTTCCGCGCCCGTTGCATGAATTGCAAAAACGATCGATCAAGGCGACTGGCCGCTTTGTACCCGTTTTGAGCATATTGCTGTCGAGCAAGCTGTGATATGCTGCTGTCTGTTCTTGTTTCACCAGGAAAAGGGTGATATACTAGAACTATACCCCTACCCGGGGGGTCTGCACTTGAGAGGAACTGCTATGAGTGATGAGAGACAGCAGGCAACCTGCTTGCCTGTTTCGATCAGTGAGAAGGCTGAGCAAGCAGAGAGGCGGAAGAACCCGCTTTTTGAGCGCCTCTCTTGCGCTATGCCCTCGACTGGCCGAATAGAAAATATAGGAGCAATCATCGGGGCACTGGCTCAGTTGCTTACCGCCTCTCGCCAGTTTGTGCAATCGCTGAGCTGGCTCGGAGACGCCATGCAAGCCCTGCCGACAAAGGTCGTTGTTGTGGAGCGTGTGCGTGATCCGGTATGCGGCAAGCGCGTTGATCCACATACCACCCGGCTGACAATCGAGCATCAGGGGCGAATCGAGTTTTTCTGTTCAGAACAGTGTCGCGATCTATTCACAGAAACGGCTCCACAGGCGGAATGATTGCGTGAGTCAGCTCGGTTCGCTGCATCTTTGCGACAGACTGAGGTGTGGCATACAGTATCTCTGATATGCTTTACTAAAAATAGATTCTCATCTGTTCTGTGAATCACTAGAAAGTGTATAGTGTTGTATCATGGAGAAGAAAAAGTATACAGTTCGTAAAGGAGAACCACACGATCTGGTAACGATTGAAGCGCTCTGGTCGGCTTCTCAGGACGCTGATACCGCTGCATTTCGGCCTTCATCCGGTTGGTGGTCGCTTGTGGCATGGGCCGATGAGATACGGCTGTTGCTGGCGGATCACGAGCCAATCGGCGTTGTTGCGGTCGTCTTTGATGAGAGAGGGTACGTCGAGGCACGTCTGGCCCTGGCTCCTGTTCATCGAGAGAAAGAGGCTGCTGATCTTCTGATTGAGCAAGTAACTGCATTAGCCGCAGAAGCGGGAAGAGCGCAGATTCGGCTCTCCATTCCCTCGCTTGCTCAATGGGCGTTGGAGGCTGCTCGCCGTCATGGGTATACGCCATTGCGAGCCATTCATATGATGCTTCGTCCCGCTCTGGAAGGTCGTTTGCCGGTAGCAACGCCGGAAGACGTGCAGATTCGGCGTATACGTCCAGATGAAGACTTAGCAGTTCTGGATGCATTGAACCGTGCCTGGTCGACAACCTGGAACTTCCGTCCGATCAAGCTGGAGTCGCTTGAGGCCGACTTGCGCGGTCAGCGAGATGGCTTCTTTGTCGCGACGCCGAAAACGGATGAGGCGCAGATTGTGGGCACGGTACATGCGCTCTTTGATCCGACTGCACAGAATCCTGATCAGCAGCCGTATGCCTGGATCTCGAACCTGACCGTTGATCAGTCGCAGCGGGGCAAGGGGCTCGGGCGTATTCTGCTGGCGACCGGTATCAACTACTTGAAAGAGAAAGGGGCCGGTTCGATTGCATTGGGTGTTGATGGTGGTTCAATTGCGCCTATGAAGCTCTATCGTTCGGTCCATTTTGAAGTGATCCGCACGGTCGATATTCTCCAATATGTGTTGACGTCGGATGAAATGGCGACCGATAGAAGGGGCACAACTGCGCTGGCGTAGGATGTTGTTCAGGGCAGAGCGCAATGAATCGAGGATAGATGCGCATGCCCTGAATAAAATCCCTTGCTCTTCAGAAAAATGTATGGTATGATAAAAGTATACCCCCTGGCAGGGGGTAAGGGTAAAATCCCTTTCTTTTTTGTACACCTGTAACCCCATCCCACCGGGTATGGGAGATCATAAAGGAGAAAAACAATGGCACAAGTTATTGATCCCGTTTGTGGAATGACTGTTGATCCAAATACCGCCCGCTTCTCAAGCGAGTATCAGGGCGAGACCTTTTACTTCTGCGCCCCCGGGTGCAAAAAGACGTTTGAGCAGAACCCTGCATCCTTCCTTCAGCAGGGTGAGACGGAGCAGAAAGGGCATACCTGTACCTGCGGCCACTGCTCGTAAAGCCTCTTCATAGGGAAATCGTGCTCTGGAAAAGATGCTTGCTTTTTCTAGAGCACGTTTCATTTTTCCTCTGTATTTGTTTGCCGGAAAACGCGCTGCCAGAAAGAAAAGAACTGAAAAACCGAACAGGGTGGAGGTCTTTTCGATGCAGCTTTCCCGATCTGTTGATCGTTTTATACAGCTTGCCTATTCTCCGTCTGCTCCCTTGCCTGGTGTTCTTCCTCCGGCTGCTCAGGCCATTATCCGCAATGCGCAGCTTGCGACTGCCGAGGAAGTGGATGCGGCGCTTCAACGTCTCCGAGAGCCTGTAGAGCGTGCTGAGCTGCTCCCGGCCGCCGTTGCATCGTTGGTATGTGGCACTCTGGTTGAGCAGGGCGCAACGCCCGAATGTGCGGGCGAAGCCATTCTTCGGCGTACACAGAAAACACTTGCACTTGCAACATCCTTTATTCAGGCATGTATGCGTGAGGCCGCTGGTGAGCTTCCAGCAGAGGTTTGTGTTACCCGCTATCGTGAGGCTGTAAGCAAGCAGCTCCCACAAGAAGCGCAGGCGTTTGCTCGTCAGGATATGTTCCTCTCCGCTGCTACAGCGATTCTATTGCGCAGTGGTGCTTTGCGTGCCCTTTTTCAGCGTGATGATGCATTTCTCGCTTTGCTCAAGCGCTATCCTCTTGACGAAAAACTCTACTATCTTGAGCGGCTGATGAGCATGCTTGATGGCGAAGAGATGCTTGTGATCCATCCAGAACTCAAGCGCGGATATCGCATTCGGATCGATGGCATCGCCGACAATTTTCAACTGCATACGCTGCTTGCCGATACACTGATCGGTGATCCCGATGAAGGTTGGCTGCCCGGTACGCGCCCTGATCCCCTGGCCGCAGAAGCCTGCCGAGATGGCTATTTTCCGCAAGAGGACGATCCTGAAGCGGCACACTTTCCGCTGGTCGAAGGGGCATTCAACCTGTGGAACTGGACAGCATTGCGCCCGGATGGCACGCTTCCTGAGCGCCCTTTTGATGCATCTTCACACTGGATCTGGAATGAGGGGACGCCGGCTGATATTCAGTTGTTTGAGGGAATTCGGGTGATTCTGTTAGGGCC
>Ga0164243_10001627_pt1 | contig 38016 bp, 34 predicted proteins | sample OricompcompostOP_FD_108781 | JGI IMG/M metagenome (GOLD analysis project Ga0164243, IMG submission 108781) | Organic Plus compost microbial communities from Emeryville, California, USA - Original compost - Organic plus compost (OP) | ecosystem: Engineered > Solid waste > Mixed feedstock >... | reverse complement strand
GTTGGCGCTGACTGTGTCGGCGTTCATTGCCTCAAGGATTGATCGTCGTGCTCTTACACGTACTTCCACAGGTACCGAGAAAGAAACCCGCTGAAGATTTTCTTCGACTAAATCGCAACGACCGAGGCCGGTGTCGCGATCATACGCTTTCACTCGAATGGTTATCAGTGATGGCTCTTCATCGAGGTTGCGGGCGTTGATATCTTCGATGGCGGTTTTGTCGAGGTCTGCAAATGGCTTGCGGGTTGAACCTTCGGTTAGGCGCATTCTGGAGGCAGACCGCCTCAGCGGGAGACCAACTTCTGCAATTTGCGGTCTTACACGAGACGTTAGTTTGGCGAGTTTATTTTGATCGATAGACTCGAGTTCGCCTTGATACCTTTCGAAGTCTTTTTCTCTATCGTCATAGGTTTTTAATTTTGTTTGTAGTTGACGTACTTCTGCTGGACTGGAGTCGGCTTCTGTGATTCTAGAATCAGTTGCCTCTAACGCTCGCGAAAGGACGTCAATGGCGGTTCGAGTTGTGATGTTTTGAGTTTCAATCATACGTCTGACTTCCGTCAGACGCTTTCGTTCTTCGGCACTCTGCTTTGTTCTTTCTTTCTCTATGGCGAGCTGGGTGTTTGCGAGGGAAAGAACTAGCTTCTCTTCTTTTGGAAGCAGTCTTGTTACTAAATGAACGACATATTTGAAAAGAACACTTAGAGGGACACTAGAGAGATGTTTGGCGGCTTCGGCGACGATTGGAATTAGGATATCGATAGGAAAGGAGCCTCTTTCCGGCGCTCGGATTATTATATTTATGTAGTTTCTACTGCCGACTTTCTTGAGGACCACCCCCTCTCTTCTAAAATGCTCAATCGTCGAAACGAGTCTAGCAAGCGCGTAGGCGGCTCTTCCATACTCGTAAAAATGCAATTGCCCAGTGGCAGCCAATTCGCCGTCGTAGATTATTGAAATCAGCTCTGCTCCACCTGTTGAGGCTGGTTGTCGCGCCATGCTTTCCCCCTAATTCACCACATTAAATTACCGGCGAACGGTAAGTGGTGACAGTAGAATTTAAATAATCTTGATATTTATCCTATTATAGGTCTATAAACCCCTCACCTCGCCCGGCGGGGGCGTCAACCGGTGACGCCTGTTGATGGGGCGAGCAGGGGCAGGACGGGCCGGAGATCAGGCCCGAAACGCCTCTGGCCGTTACGGGAATGGCCGGTTGCTCGGCCAGGACCGGACAAGGGTGTGCGGCTCTGCGGAAGCGGTTCGTCAGCCGCGGTCGCAGGCGTTTCGGCGCTCCACCTGGCGGCAAAGGCTGCCTGGCTCTGGACCCGATCCGCAAAACTGCCGCTGACGTGGAGCGCCGAGAGGCGGCGTGCTTTCGCAGCGTGGGTGCGCGGACTTTGCGTGGACCTGCTGCGGTGAAGCGCGCGCCGCGGACGCTGTGCGGGCCTCGCACGCCCGTGCGGTTCGCGGACGGACACGATCGCGCCTGTCGGCGCTCCGCGCCCCCGCATTTTTTGGGGCGCGCAGGTGAAGCGGAATGCCGGCGCGCCCGCGCCGTTCAAACAATGGGGCTGATCATGCGCGCCCGTCGTCGAGCGAAGTCCGCGACGGTCGCGCCAAATCAAACCATGCGCGCGTTCAAAACATCGGGACAAAACATCGGACATGGCAGCAAGCACGGTTCACCCTCCCCTGGGGGGGAGGGTCGACGCGAGCCACGCGAGCGTCGGGGTGGGTGAAATTTCCAAACGGCCACCCCACCCGGCTCGTATCTCGTTTCACGCGATACTTCGCCGACCCTCCCCCTCCAGGGGAGGGTGGAGCGATCGAGGAGGATCAAATCAATGCGGAAGAAAAATCAGGCGGGCGCTATCGCGCCAGAATTTTCACCGGCGCGGGCGCGTCGGTCGTCACGGGTTTGCGCGGGCCGCCGCTGCCGCCGCCGCCGAGCGTCATGATCGCGGTACCCATCGCGGTCGAGCCGAAGGTGATGACAAAGCCGAACAGCAGCAGGCCGATGGCCGCGCCGCCGGCGCGGTCGGCAAGGATCAGGGTCCGCAGCCCGAACGGGTTGAGCGCCAAAAGTCCGCCGATCATCAGCGCGGCGGCGGCGATGCCGATCGCGAGATTGATCGCCAGCAGGCGGAACAGCGGCTCGCGCAGCACAACGGCGAACGGATTCGTTCGGGGGTTTTTGCGGGAATTCTTGCGGGGATTCTTGCGGGGATTTTTGCGGAGCGTCCGGTCGCCCATCTGCATCGCCTCGTGCCTTGTTGCTGCGGCGCCTGGTCGGGTCGAATTGCGTGGGCCGCTGCCTCGCATTCGCCTATAAGAATGTGACATCATGGCCAGATTGAGAGGGTTGGGATTTGATCATGATCATACGGTGGCTGGCGGTTTTGAGCATCGGCGTTGGCATCGGCGTCGGCCTGGCGGTCTCCGCGCCCGCGCAGGCGGCGCAATGCGGGGGCGATTTCCAGACCTTCCTCGCCAGCATGGCCCGTGAGGCGCAGGGGCAGGGCGTCTCGCGCGCGACCATCGACCAGGCCTTTGCCGGCGTGACGCCGGACGCCAACGTGCTCGCCTTCGACCGGCGCCAGCGCGGCACGTTCCGCAAGAGTTTCGAGGATTATGCGCGGACGCGGGTGACCGCCGGGCGCATCGCCAAGGGCAAGCAGATGCTCCAGCGTCACGGCTCGCTGCTGTCGCGGGTGGAGCAGCGCTCCGGGGTGCCGGCGGAAATCATCGTCGCGATCTGGGGGCTCGAGAGCGATTTCGGCACCGGCGACATGGGCAAGCTGCCGGTGGTGCGCACGCTCGCGACGCTGGCGCATGACTGCCGCCGCACCGAGCTGTTCCAGCGCGAGTTGATCGCGGCGCTGCAGATTCTCCAGCGCGGCGACCTGCCGCTGGCGGACCTCAAGGGCGCTTTCGCCGGCGAGCTGGGCCAGACCCAGTTCCTGCCGTCGTCCTACATCAAGTACGGTGTCGACTTCGACGGCAACGGCCATGTGGACCTGCGCCACTCCGTGCCGGACGTGCTGGCCTCGACCGCGAACCTCTTGAAGGTCAACGGCTGGAAACAGGGGCAGCCTTTCGGCCTCGGCTCGGCGAATTTCGAGGTGATGCGCGAGTGGAACCGCTCCGAAATCTATCGGCGCACCATCGGCTATTTCGCGGAGAGGCTCGGACCGTGATTTTGGGACGGCAACCTGCGCGGCCGCCTACGCGGCCTCGATCTTCTCCATCATTTTCCTGACCCGGCGCAGATCGGCGATGAACTTCCTGTACTCGTCCGCCTTCCGCTCCGGCTCCGGAATGCGCAGCAGCATCGAAGGATGCACGGTGATGAAGCCGGCCTGGCCGTGAAAATCCGCCGGCCCCCGCGCCCGCAGGACCGGCACCGCGCGGCCGACCAGCGCCTGCGCCGCCGTCGCGCCGAGCGCCACCACCACGTCGGGACGGATCGTCGCAAGTTCGCGGTCGAGCCACCACTTGCACGCTTTTATCTCGCCCGCATTCGGACGCTTGTGCAGGCGGCGCTTGCCGCGCTCCTCGAACTTGAAATGCTTGACGGCGTTGGTGATGTAGGCATCCTTGCGCGCGATGCCGGCGTCTTCCAGCGCGCGGTCGAACAGCGCCCCGGCGGGGCCCACGAAGGGCCTGCCCGCGATGTCCTCCCGGTCGCCGGGCTGCTCGCCGACAAAAACGAGCCGCGCACCGGCGCGGCCTTCGCCGAATACGGTCTGCGTCGCGTGTTTATAAAGATCGCAACGCCGGCAATGACGGGCTTCCTCGCGCAGCTCCGGGAGGGGCACGCGCGGTACCGGTTCTGGCGCGGCGCGCTCTTGTGCAGGCTGTTCCAGTGTAAGGGCCGCTGGTCGTACCATCCTGTTCATCTCGCCCTGCCGGAGGCCGGAGGGCTTCGTATGCCCTCGAGCACAGCTTGAGAAATAAAGTGTGGTTTGACACAGGCGGTTCCATGCCTTTTCTGCGGGAAGACGAGAAGCGCGAGTGCTAGTCTCCACGCCAATTCCAGGTTCCGTTATGGCGCCACCAAGCAAAGCCAGCGATGCCACGCAAAGTCCCCTGCGCCTGGAGCAGCGCCGGCATCAGCTTGCGCCGCGGGGCGTTTTTCTCCGGCGGATGCTCTATGCCGTCATGCTGTGGCTCGGCATCACCGTCGTGGGGTTAATCATTGGCATGGCTGGCTACGCCTATTTCGAAAATATGTCGCTCCCTGATGCCTACGTGAATGCGGCGATGATCCTCTCGGGGATGGGACCGGTCAATGAGTTGAAGTCGTCCGGCGGCAAGATATTTGCGGGCACCTATGCGATTTTCTCAGGGCTTGTGATCATTATCGCGACCGGCTTCGTGCTGGCGCCGATTTTTCATCGCGTGCTGCACCATTTCCACGTCGATGAAAAAGACGTGAAGTAGTCTCACACGACGATTGTCAGCGTCTTCGCCGCCCGCGTGATGCCGGTGTAGAGCCAGCGTGCGCGGCTATCGGGAAATGCAAAGCTTTCATCGAACAGCACCACGTCGTCCCACTGCGAGCCCTGGGCCTTGTGTACGGTCAGCACGTAGCCGTAATCGAACTCGTCGTATTTCTTGCGCGCCGGCCAGCCGAGCGCTTCGATATTGCCGCCGAAACATTCGGTGTGCACGGAGACCTTGACGCCCTTGCTCGCCGCATTGTCGTCGGGTGTCAGATGCATCTTGAGAACTTCCCGGCGGGCGGTTGGGCGCGCTTTCACCTGCCAGAGGCCGCCGTTGAACAGACCCTTGCGGCGATTGTTGCGCAAGCATACGAGCTTGTCGCCCGCCATCGGCAGGGGCTCGGAAAAGCCGCGCCGCTCGCGCATGCGCGTGTTGTAGGCGCGTCGCGTATTGTTGCGGCCGACCAGCACCTGATCCGCGCCGATGACGCGCTGCGGGTCGAGCCCGTCGCGCGATACGACCTGGGTGCCGTTGTCGTCAGAAAGGTCTCCCGGAGACAGGGACTTTCCTTCACGTACATCCATGGACAGGCGAATGATGGGATTGTCGCGCGCCTGGCGGTGCACTTCGGTGAGCATCGCGTCGGGCTCGGCATCGGTGAAGAACCCGCCGCCGGAGATCGGCGGCAACTGCGCCGGATCGCCCAGCACGAGCAGCGGGACGCCGAACGATTTCAGGTCCCGGCCAAGGTCCTCGTCCACCATCGAGCACTCGTCGATGACGATCAGTTTGGCCTTGGATGCCGGCGCCTCGTCCCACAGTTCGAAACTCGGCGTTTCCTCACCACTCTCGCGGGCGCGATAGATGAGACTGTGGATGGTGTTTGCGCCTTCGCACCCTTTGGCACGCATCACCAGGGCGGCCTTGCCGGTGAAGGCCGCAAACGCGACCCTGCCGTCGACTTCCTGCGCAATGTGGCGGGCCAGCGTGGTCTTGCCGGTGCCGGCGTAGCCGAACAGACGAAACACTTGTGGGGCGCCCTGGCCTGGCTTGTCGCGCAGCCATTGCGCGACCGCGTTCAGAGCGGCGTCCTGATGTGGCGTGAACGTGGGCATGACTTCGATGCAAGAGGCTCAATCAAGAAAAAGTATCACAGGAACGAAATGAGAACAACGCTGCGCATCCACCCTTGATCATTTCGATCACGAACCAGCGGACGCAAGACGTTCCCATTTCCTATTCGGTTCTAATGGCCTCTCGCGTCACCAACACCCTCACTTGGCGGCGAAACGCCCTCATGATGGGTGCAGCTATAACCGCACATCATCCAGGATCACCTCTGATAATAAAGTTATTCTCCAACCCGGTAATATCAGCAGGGATTAGAACTCAATTTGCCGCAAAAGCTGGCAAAATAGCTTTGAAACGGGGCATATTAAGCAAAGTCAAAAAAAAGACGTTGCGTTTGGCCACGATTTGTCGGAAGCCTTAAATGCGCAGGGTACGCCCCTCGCGGGCGTGCAGGCGCGAACCTGTCTTTATTATTGATATGTTGGAGGCCATCGTGGCGACCGGTACTGTTAAGTGGTTCAACCCGACCAAAGGTTATGGTTTCATACAGCCAACGGGCGGTGGACCAGACGTTTTCGTTCATATTTCGGCGGTGCAGCGGGCAGGCCTCACCACGCTGAATGAAAATCAGCAGATCGAATACGAAATCGTCAGCAATCGCGGCAAGAGCTCAGCCGAGAACCTCAAGGTCAAGTAAGGCGATTTTCGCCTCGACAACCCGACACACTGGATCAGGCGGTTTCGACATCTCAAGGTCACCAGCATAGCGGCTGCTGTATGACCTGGGATACGAAATCGACCAAAAGGTCCGGTGTGATTTCGGCTGTCTGCATGCCGGATAGCATGGGTGGTTTTTTGCTGCGGCATACAGCGCTTTGCCGCACATGTTGGATCATTCACGGGTATACAAGCCGCCGACATTGCGCGTGCTAAGAGTGAGGCCGCGTTCGGACCGGCCGGAGGATTTCATGGTTTCTTCAGTTCTTTCGCGTGCTTTCGCCGTCAAGGTCGCCGCAGGCCTGATCGCGCTTGCCGGTCTTGCTCAAGCGGCGATGGCGCAAGAGGAAGACTGGAATAAGGTCGCCGCGGACGCGAAGAAGGAGGGCAAGCTTGTCCTCTACACGGCCTATGTCGGTCAAAAGAGCACCAAAGAAATCGCGGCCGCGTTCGAGAAAAAGTACGGCATTTCAGTTGAGGTGCTGGAAGCGCGTGCAAGCGAAATCCGCGAGCGCGTGCGGGTGGAACAGTCGGCGGGACGTTACGCTGCCGACGTGATGTTCACCAGCGAAGGCCAGACCAAGCTTTACGACCGTGAGGACAAGACCGTTGCACCGTTGCCGACGACGCCGGCGCGCGCAGGCGTCAAGAAGGAGTTCCAGCTTCAGGTTCCGATGGCAGCGGTGATGAGCATCCCATATGGAATTCTCGTCAACACGAACCTTGTGAAGCCGGCGGACGAACCAAAGACCTGGGCCGACGTTGCCGATCCCAAATGGAAGGGCAAGATTCTGGGCGACGATCCCCGTGCGGCGGGCGGCGGCTTCCTGTGGTATTTCGTCACGTACAACGCGCTTGGCGAGGACTATCATAAGAAACTTGCCGCAAACGCGCCTGTGTTCAATCGCGATCAACGTGAATCGCACCGGCGCGTCGCGCGCGGCGAGTACGCAATTTATATTCCGATGATCCTGCCCGACGTGCTGACGCTGAAGGGCTTGCCGGTCAAGGCGATCGTGCCCCCTGAAGGGGTGCCTTACGTTCTCTACGGCAACATCCTGCTCAAGAACGCGCCGCACCCGAACGCGGCAAAGCTCTATATCGACTTCCTGCAAACGCGCGAAGCGCAGCTCATCTACGCGCAGAGTGGCCACGGCTACGTGATCGACAGCCTGGAAAAAGACATTCCGGCAGACGTGCGGCCAATCTCTGGCGTCAAGCTGCTCGGGACTTCCGACCCGGACAAGCAGAACGAGATGATCGATATCGCCAAGAAGATTTATAAATAGCCCGGTAACAATCCGTCGCTTATGGCCGGACTTGTTCGGGTCACTGTGATCGATATGCGCTTCTCATAAGCGAGATGGCCGGGACAAACCTGCCGTGACGAATTCGCAGTGATGGGTTCGCGAAAATGCCCGCGAAACCGCGGGCATTTTTGTAAACCGGAATTGAGGCGAGCTTACTCCAGCCCTTCGGCAATCCGGATTTCCCGCTCAGCGCCCTTGTTGAGAGCCTTCAGCGCGGTCTGATAGCCCGGGCTGTCGTGAGTGGCGATTGCAGCAGCGACGCTTGGAAATTCGATCACGACCATGCGCTGGTTGACGCCATTCTCATAAACCTGGGACGGCATTCCGCGCACCAGAAACTTTCCGCCGCCTGCCTGGATGGCCGGCGCAGCAAGCTTTGCGTATTCCGCCAGGGCGTCCGGATTGCTCACCGAGTGATACGTCGCGACCCAGTATCCTTTAGCCATGGCATTTCTCCCGTTTGTTCGATGCCCACGCCCATGAATCGGCGGCGGCAAACGTGCAACTTAGCGAAAATTCCGGCTGGTTCAACGGGGAGGTTTGCAAGTGCATCCGGATATCGTTGAATACGATTTGTCCGTCGGGACCAAATCAAAAAAAACCAAATAAGAGGAGCGCCCTATGAGAATTCCAGCGCCGGTTTTTCACCCGTCATTCAACATCACGCGTGCGAGTCACGTCGTGATGAGCGTGAAAGATCTCGCGGCCAGCAGGCATTTCTACACCGAGATCGTCGGGCTGATCGTCAGCGAGGAAGATAACGACACCATCTACCTGCGAGGCCTTGAAGAGGCATGCCATCACAGCCTCGTGCTGAAACGGACGGCAAGCGAACCGTTGTGCGAGCGCATCGGGATGCGCGTATTTACGGAGGGTGATCTCGACAAGGCAGCGGAGTTTTACGAAGCGGCCGGATTGCCGGTGAAGTGGGTTTCCGTGCACGGGCAGGGACGTACGTTGCACGTCACTGATCCTGCGGGAGTGCCGCTCGAATTCTGCGCGACGATGACGGTGATGCCGCGCAATGTCACTTCGTTTCCGATCTTCAAGGGCGGCTCGGCGCACCGCCTGGACCACTATCAGGTTTTGGTGCCGGACGTGCAGGCGGCGTGCGATTTCTACATGTCGCAAGGCTTCCGCATGTCGGAATACGTGGTGGCCGACCGCGTTGAGGAATTCGCCGGCATATTCCTGCAGCGCAAGGGCAACCCGCACGATATCGTGTTTTTCTCGGGTCGCGGGCCGCGCCTTCACCACTTCGCCTACACCAGCATCGATGCGGCGACCCTCCTGCGCGCGTGCGATGTGGCCGGCACTTTTGGATTTGGCAACGCGGTCGAGCGCGGACCGGGCCGTCACGGGCCAGGTCACGCGCAATACGTCTATTTCCGCGATCCTGATGGACATCGTGTCGAACTATTCACGACCCACTATCAGGTCATGGATATCGAGTGCGAGCCGATCCGGTGGGACGCCGGCAGCAAACAACGGGCGCAAATATGGGGAATGCCGGCACGGCGATCCTGGGTCGAGGAAGCGACGATGTTTACCGGGGTTGCGGTCGCCCTGCCTGCCTTGATCGAGCCTGTAATGACACTCGAGCGCTTTTTGGAGACCCGCGGCTAAAGTCGCAGGGCTGCCCTCAGGCAATCACCAGCCAACGATCTCCCGGAGGTCGTAAAGCGTGGCCGCGACCGCGCAAAAGCCGAGTCCGCTCCACACCAGCATAGGAACGATCTGGCCGGCTTTTGCGGCACACGTCGGATGCTGGGTCGCGTCTGTCCGTGGCGTCTGCATGTTCGCCTCCATCGCGCGGAAAAGTCGTCAATGACACTTCCCTCAACGCCGCTCCCGCATATCGGGTTCATGCGATCCGCCCGGAAGCGCTTTCACTGCAAAGCAGGGCTGTTTTTGACGCGGATCTTGAAAACACCTTCGCTGCAGCACTGCACAACGGCAAACGCCTAACTGCCGCGGCGGATCGCAATCGGGCAATCACAGTTTCGTCATTACGACCCGCCGCGCTCGGCGCGAGCGCTATTGCGGGATGCTGTCGCCGCCATAGGCGGAATTGTTGACCGTGGCCGTCGCGGGCGGTCCTGCAAACGGATCCGGATACAAGCCAAAAGGATTCGACGACGCTTGCATCTGGCCTTGCGGGATACGAGAGACATGGCGTTTGCCGCGCCGGCGAACGATCGTCTTCCGGCTTCCTTCCCCGGTTCTGGCGCGGGGCAACGGAGGCGTTATTTTTGACCAGTCGGCGTGGGAAAGGCCGGGCCCAATATCCACGGGGGGCGCAGCGGCATTTTGGGTCGCCTCCGGAGCGGCGTCTTGCGAATTTTCAGCCGCTGTGGGTACCGACGCCGGTGCGACAGCAGACTCCTTTTCGGGATTAGACGTGACCGCGGGAAGCGGGACGACAACATTCGCTTCATCGGGTGCCGTATCATCCGCGACGGGCAGACTGGCTACCGTCTGGGGCGCCGGCGTCGGTTCAGCTGTGGATACCGCCGGGTCCGGCTGGGCGGGCGTGTCCGCCGGCGCAGCTGCCGCGTCCGAAGGCGATGGACCGGAGGGTGTCGCAATCCAATCCGACAGGGGAGCGCTTGCAAGCTCTCGCAGCCGCTCGAGTTCCCGCGACCGGCGCACAAAGGCGAGCACATGCATGTGTTGAGCGTCGCGCAGGTCGCCGGCCGCGATGGTCACGCCTTGACCGGGCCGCGGCTGCTCGCTGATCGGAGGGTTCTGAGCCGTGGTGACGATGCCGCTGCCGAGCAAAATCCACGGCAAGGCGGCAATCAAAGCCGCAGCGAAGACAAATCGCAGCCGTGGCAGCATGGGCTTCATCCCGAAATGCGTCGGCTGGCCAGCCGCGTCGCCGATGCGAATCACACTCATAACAGAATCGTTGATGGCGGTGAATCCGGAACGCTGCCGCGCGCCGCGCAGAATGAGTTCAGAAAATCGTTGTGGCCGGGAAAAAAATGGTAGTTTGTGCCGCGCTTTCGAAATGCCTCCCCGGCAAGCCTCGCTTGCCGGGGCGGTGTTTTCGTAAGGGCCTGTAGCTCAATGGTTAGAGCTAGCGGCTCATAACCGCTTGGTTGCAGGTTCGAGTCCTGCCGGGCCCACCACGCGCTCCCTTGTACGCGGAGATTTCCTAGCTTTGATCAAAAGGCCCGCTGTACGCGGGGATTTGATCGGCCCGTTTGTCTCTGGCGCAGCCGTTTGAAGTGCGTTGGGGCTGTCACGACCCGAAATCTCTGGCGTCGAATTTACGTTTCCCGGAAAGCGGAGACGGCGGTTGCGGAGACCGGTTCGACTTATGCGCCGCTATTGAAACGGCAGACCGAGCGCTCGGTGTTGGAGGGACCATTCGGCGGGCATGTCGCAGAGCCGGGTTACGCCGATGTTTCTGCCCAGCCGTCCTTCAAGCGCGGCCTTGACGATGGTCGGGGACAGGAATGCGAGCGAAATTGTCATGTTCACTTTGCGTGAGCTGCAACCCTCGCGGCGCGCGATCGTCTCGGCCGTCGCCCCTGGATTGCGTGTGAGTTCGTCCAGCCACCAGCGCCCTCGCGAGATGGCTTCTATCAAAGTCGCGCGGGTCTCTGCGCGAATCGGACGTTTATCAGCTGGGCTTTCAAATGAGGGGAGAAGGAGTTCGCGGCGGCGTTTAGATGGCGGCTTTTGCCACGCGACATAGAGCTTCTTCTGGGGCGTTGCGTCTGCATCGGCGTCCTCGTCGCTGCTGCAAAGCTCAATGACAATTTCTTGGGGACGCACTTCGATGCGTCTGACGTGATCGGCGATGATGTCCTTGTCTACTAGTTCGTCCGGGAGTTTTAGGCGTTCTTTCAAAGACTTTACGATTTGCGCTTCGATTTCGGCCGCCGGCACGCGACTGACAGAGCCAACGTCTTTGGGGCGGCCATCGATCAGCGCTGAGGACAGATAGTATCTGTATTTGACACCGTTCTTGCGGGCATGCGTTGGACCCATGCGGTTGCCTCGATCGTCAAACGTAAGTCCCGTCAGGAGCGCCTCAGATTGCAGACGCGTGGCGGTATGGTGATTTGCTTGCTCCGTCAACTTGGCCTGAACCTTGTCAAATAAAGCTCTGTCTAGGATCGCCGGTTGTTCGCCGGGCAGGATCTGGCCTTTGAATACGACGTCGCCGACATAGAATCTGTTTCGGAGGAGGTAGGCGAGGGGTCCTCGCGTGAGGTGAATCCCACCGACCTTCTTTCCCGTCTTCAGGGTACGTCGTTTGGTGACCACACCCTGACGCCGCAAGTCCGCCATCAGCAGGTTGAGGCTACCGAGTTCCAGATAACGCCGGAAGATGAGCCGCACCGCAGTTGCTTCCTTCTCGTTGACGCTGATCTGGCGATCCTTGCTGTCGTAGCCCAGCGGAACCATCCCCCCGACCCAGAGACCTTTGCGTTTCGAAGCGGCAATCTTGTCCCGGATACGCTCGGAGGTGACCTCCCGTTCGAATTGGGCGAACGAGAGCAGCACGTTAAGCGTCAGCCGCCCCATCGAGGTGGTCGTATTGAATTGCTGTGTGACTGAGACGAAGGAAACGTTGTGGGCGTCGAACAGCTCGACCAGCTTGGCAAAGTCCGCGAGCGACCGGGTCAGCCGGTCGACTTTGTAGACGACAATGATGTCGATCTTGCCGGATTGGACGTCCGATAGAAGCTGTTGCAGTGCTGGCCGGTCGGTGTTGCCGCCGGAGAAGCCCCCGTCGTCATACCGGGTTTTGATCTGAGACCATTCAGCGTGGGCCTGACTCCGAATATAGGCTTTGGAAGCCTCATACTGCGCATCCAGCGAGTTGAACTCCTGATCGAGCCCCTGATCGGTGGACACCCGGGTGTAGATGGCGCACCGGACCACCTGTGCTTTCTTAGCGGTCATGTTTTTCCGCCAATTCCCAATCGCTGACCGTCACGTAGCCCGAAGAACTTTGGTCCATTCCACCGGGTGCCTGTGATCGCGAAGGCCACCTTGGATAGGCTTGGATACGTGGCGCCGTTCCAGGCGAAGCCGTCTGCCATAACGGCCACCCGGTGCATCTGACCGTTCCACTCCCTGCCGAGCACTGTTCCCGCTCGGACGGTGTTTGCACGACGGTTTGCATCCGCGGCGCGCGACGAAGCGTGCTCGGGCGAACTGGATCGATCTAGAATATTCCGGCTCTCGGTATCGAGGTCGCCCAGCCGATCGGTCTGCAGCCGATATGCAAGAATTCGAAACAGGAGATGCCGGGGCAAGTGAGATGGAGCTTTCTTGCAATGCGCCGACTCCCAGCGCGCCCTCAATGCTCCGACATCAAGATCGCGCAAGCGCGCGATCTCCACATCTAGCGACGGTCGCTCTCGCGCTTGCGTCGCGATTTTGACGCGGGCCATGTGTCAGGATTTCAGTTCTTGAGCCTGAGCCGTGTTCCGCGCCTTGCCACTCGTCATCACTCGGTACACACGCCGACCGTCGACCAGCGATGAATCAAGATTAAGCCCAAGGCGCTTTCGAATCACACCGGCCAGAAAGCCGCGCACGGAATGCTGCTGCCAACCAGTCGCTTTCATTAACCCGTCGATCGTCGTACCGCGGGGTGAGCGAAGCATCGCAATCGCGGCCGACTGCTTGGTTTCGTTACGTTCCTTCGGCTGCGTTGCTGCTTTGCTCGACTTCTCGGTTTTCGGCGTCGTCTTCGACCGAGCACCAAATCGCTTTTTGATCGATTTTGCCATTGGGACCTCCGTGGTTTAAGCGACCATCTGGCCGCACCACCGAAGCCCCGCGGTGGCGATCAAGCCGGCGGGGCGGAGGCCCGGAACGCTTAATGCGCTCCTATTCCCCCACAGTACCGCTCTCTTCGAGTAGGAATGCCAGTCTTTTCTGGATCATTTTGTTGCTCATTGGAGCGCGCTCTAGCAGCCCTAAGTTATCCGCAGCGGCACGTGAATACGCTCTGTAATTCTAACCCGCCAGACGGCACACGGCGCTGAACGATCCTGATGGCCTTATCGACAATGTGAGGTCGGTGATCAGTCGACAACGGGCACTCAAAGCGCGGAGTTTCCGCTAATCTGGCTCTTGTCCGAAACAATGCGGACCGTAATCTTGGCTGAACAGGGAGGATCACGCCAATGGAATTTCACATTATTGAATTGCCCGAGAAGCCGACAGGCTTTGTCCGCATTTCAACAAGTAGCGATTGGGAAAGCTGGATTAAAATCAGCCTTCCCACCGGACTGCATACCGACATCGAGAAGCGTCTCATCTCCAATCTCAAGCACATCTTGGCTGGCCTCGAACTGAAGGCCGCTCTCATCGTCCCACATGCTAGGTTTAAGAATAATCCCTTCCTCCTCTTTGAGCCTTACTTCGAAGTCATGATTTTTGAATTTTGCGTTGGAGTATTCTCCCTGTGTGAGGGATTGGGCTCAGTGCACTATCTCAGAGAGAAAAATTTGGATGGTTCAGCGTCCGATCAGATCAAGCCGGTGGAGTGGAGGCCCGCCTTGGAGAGGAAGTTCGATCCAGCGAAGCAACACAATCTGGACGCAGATGTGGGAGAGGCAAGAAAAGTCAGGGACAAGCTTCATCAAGATCATCTTGGAGCCCGCACGGAAATTGATTGGCATGCCTTTTCGTATGACGGTGCCTTTGTGCCAGCGGCACGCGCTGTACAAACGCTGCTGAAAACGAGCCCGGACAAGCTACCTGCCGGTACAAATCTGAAAGGCGACTAGTTCACTGTGATTGAGAACGTTCCCACGGCGTCAGACCTACAGCTCGTAAGCTTGCGGCTTTACTTCCGAGCTTGGGCAGACGTCACCGGTATCATCACGGAATGGGCCGAGTACGGGATGTTAGTGACCGAGAACAGTTCCAGCGACGAGGACAATCCGGAGTGGCACCAATACATCGAAGCTGCCCAGAGCGACCTTCAGGCGGTCTACACTTTGATTCAGCAAAGTCAGGAGATTGGTGTCAAAGCGCGCATTTGCGAAGTAAGCCCATTCCTGCTCCTTAAGCGGACGGACATAAAGGCTGCCGATGAGAAAAACAGTAAGTGGGACTTTACTGACTTCCCTACGCTGGATGCGTCTGAGCTGACGAGAGTGCATAATATCTTTTGCGCGACGATGCTCTCGAAAGAATTTCAGGCGATCTACGAGAGCATTCGTCGCAGCCGCAATAAGATTTCTCATCTTGGAATCTACAAACAGCGCATCGAGCCCCACGCGATCATCGACATTTTGCAAGCGCAGTACGCCGAACTTTACCCAGACCGGCAGTGGATGAAGGATCGGCTAGACTTCGCTGCTCTTGGCAGATGGGGCGACTCATTCTCCGACAATGACTTTAACGAACGAACAGGGTTGTTCTCGGAGCTTGGGCACTTGGTCCCCCTCTTATCCGACGAACAATTTAAGCGCCTCACCGGACACGAACGTGCCGAGCCTAGCTTCTTATGCCACGAATGCGGGATCGACGCGTCTCTAGCAAATTTCAACATCGATCACGTATCGACAGCATTCATGGTCGATGAGAATCATGTCCGATGCGTTATTTGCGAACGCGAGCACGCGATGCAGAAGGTAGTCCCATGTCCTGCGACGGATTGCGGCTGCGAATTTCAGAGCATTGAGGGCGGTTTTACTGGGCAGTGCATGGCCTGCGGCTGGGAGCCCAAAGAGTGGACGAAATACCAGGAGCGGAGAACCAAAGGGTCCGGCTGACAGTGAGTGCTGCCTGCTTCAGGGATCGCTGAGTCATCTTTGGATTTGCACCACAGCCCGTTCGTGCGCGGAGCGGCGATCGTGCCAATCTTCGGAACGGTGCGGAGTTATCGCGCGGTCTGCTTGTGCTGCTCTACGCGCTTTCGTTCATCGTTCGATGCCGCTCCAGCGTTTGGCGGCCGGTCCAAGAGGGCGATCTCGACCACATCCGCGTGCTAATTGGGGCCTTCCTCGCTGTTGTTGACCGCGTACTGCCCGAACAGTTTCTGGAAACGATCACTGGGCAGAGAGTTTTCGCCAAGCAGCCGGGCGCGTTTTATTAACCCGACGATGGCGGAAGAAGCCCTTTTATAGGCGGGAGCGTCGAATTAGGCTGGTCTTACCCTTGGACGAATCACCGTCCTGAGCGGCTTGAACCCGACATCCCATGGCGATCAAACTCAATAGGCGATTTGTCGAGTGCAAGGACGACGGCTCGACTGACCCCAATCTCGTGGCTCGGTTCGGTCGGACAGATTCGACGTTGGGGTGGGCTGATCTCCTGAAGCGCCGCCGCGTCGTTTTCCTAGCGGAAGCGGGCAGCGGCAAATCGACCGAAATGATCGCGCAGTCGCGCGCTGTGCCGGAGAGCGCAGGCCAAGGGTTTTACGCTACGGTCGAGGATGTCGGCCGCTTAGGCCTTGAAAGTGCCTTGCGCGCTTCGGATCGCGAACGGTTGGCGGCGTGGCGGGCGTCCGAGCAGGAGGCGTGGTTCTTCGTTGACTCTGTCGATGAGGCGAAAAGCGACGGCGTAAAACTCCGAACCGTTGTTGCAAACCTCGCGGATGCCATTTCCGGCTGCGAGCGTCGTGCGCATATTGTCCTTTCGGGCCGTTACACAGATTGGGAATTCCGTCGCGATCTTGGTCTGGTGCGCGACGCGCTTGCCATGTCGCCAGATGAAGAGTTGCCGTCAGCACCCACGCCGGACGAGCTTGTCATCAGCGTGATACATCGTGAGCGTCGCGACACGCCGACGCCTCCCGAGGACGTTCTTGTGGTCGTGATGACCGGGCTGGACGAGGCGCGCGTGCGCCAGTTTGCCGTAGGCAAGAAGATCGATGACGTCGATAGGCTCCTTGAGCAAATCGAAAGCGGAAATTTGTGGCAGTTCGCACGCCGCCCGCTCGACCTCGATTGGCTCACCGAATTTTGGAAGGCTAATCGTCGCCTCGGCTCGCTCGCGGAGATGTTGCGGGTTTGCGTTGCGGAGCGATTGCAAGAATCAAACACGGATCGGACGCGGCGGGATGACCTGGCCGCAGAACGCGCCGCTGCCGGTCTTGAGCGTCTCGCTGCGGCACTTGTCTTTGGGCGGAAAGACACGATCGCAATTCCCGACGGCGAAATCGATCTCACCGCCGATCAAAGCGCAGTTGATTTAGCGGACGTGCTGCCTGATTGGTCGCCGCAGGATCGCGCACGCCTTACCACACGGGCTGTATTCGATCCTGCGACCTATGGCCGGGCTCGGCTGCACAACGATAATGAAGGCGTCGTTCGCGGGTTTCTGGCCGCACGCTGGCTTTTGCGACTAAGCAAGGCGAATCTCTCAAAGCGTCATCTGCATGATCTGTTGTTTGCGGATACTTACGGCGTGCCGGTCATCAAACCGTCGATGCACGAGACGGCGGCTTGGTTGTCGTTGTGGGACGATACTATTGCAGGAGAGGTCGCAAAGCGGAACCCGTTCCTCCTTCTTTCGTCAGGCGATCCTCAGTCCCTTCCACTCGCGACCCGTGAACGGCTGCTGTGCGAAGTTGTCAAACGGGTTGCGAGCGGGGAGCGCACGCCGATCATTGATTTTGATGGCCTACGGCGTTTTGCTCGTGGCGATCTCGCCCCCGAAATCCGTCGCTTGTTCAAGGCGCATACGAACAACGACGAGGTCGAGCAACTCCTCCTGCGCATGATCTGGGCGGGCAAGATTGAAGCATTGGCCGACTTGGCAGAAGAGGCGACACTCGACGCGTCGAGAAAACGCTATACCGCCATCCTTGCTGGTCGGGCCCTTATGGCGACGGGGAATCATGATTCCCTTGTTCGATATGCCGAGCGCGTAAGAAAGCATGCGGGGAAGCAGCCCGCCACAGTGGTGTGGGATGCTTTAGTGACCATCTTTCCTTCGGCGCTCACGATTGATGATGCGCTGGATATTCTGTCTCGCATAGACGTGACCGACCGAGATGGCGGTCTGGGTTTGGACTACGCGGGCCCAAAGCTCATACCGAAAATTGCTTCTGCCGCGGATCTTGAAACATTTCTTAGAGGCGCGCTCGCTCGACTGGGCGGAAGCCCATCAGCCGGCGATCGCGAAGAAACTAAGCGAGAGGCTGCCTATTTTCCGATGGTCAGCGCCGCCGCGACGCGGCTTCTTGAGCTTTCTCCATCGACGCAGGCGCCGGACCCCGCGCTCGACGCTGTCGCTCGAATTGGAGACAGCCTACGAGCGTCATCGCATCGCGCGCGGAAGGTGCGCCCAGAACTTGTTGCGGAGCTGAAGAAGACGCCGGAACGGCGTCGGCTGGCGTTTTGGCGCTTCTCTGAAAGATTGCGCGGGCATCGTATGTTGGCGGGGCGGGAGATCACCTCGATCTTCGACATGTCGCTGGTTGGCTGGCCTCTAGATATGGTCGAGGAGGACATCGACTGGCTGCTCGCGGACGCGCAAGGCAGGCCATTGGGTAGTGAGCGGCGGCTCGCTATCGACACGGCGATGTTCGTCTGGCGTGACCTCGGCCGCCCTGACGCATTACGCGACCGCATCGCACAAGCGGTCGGGGAAGACGCCGATCTGAAAGCAACGTTCGCCGCTTGGACAACACCGGCTCCAAAACCGCCTGAGCTGGTGAAGAGTGAAAAGGAGCACGAGGCGCTTAAAAAACTGAATGCCTTGGAGCGTGCGGCGCACGACAAATCATGGACTGATTTCGCGGCAGAGGTGAGGAACGATCCGGACAAGCTCCGTAACGCGCAGCCGACGACCGAAAAAACCGCCGACTCCCGAGTTTATCACCTCTGGCTTCTGTTGCGGGACGCGTCGTCCGACCGGCAGTACGCGCTCGATACGGTCGCGCCATTGGAGCCGATGATTGGCCGGGAGGCTACAGACGCGTTCCGTGCCGCGCTAATTGCGCATTGGCGGCCTTGGAAGCCTTGGATCAGAAGCGCGCGCAAGAACGAAGAACTTAGCCAAGGTCGAAACTTCGATTCGATGGGCATTGCCGCGATCACCCTCGAGGCTCACGGCAATCCGAATTGGGCTCGCGATCTGAGCGAAGGCGACGCAAGGCGTGCTGTCGAGTATGGCACGTTGGAGCTTTCAGGGTTCCCCAAGTGGCTTTCGGAACTTGCGACACATAAGCCGGCTATCGTCCGTGAGGTTCTGGAGCTTGAATTGAAGGCCGAACTTGCGCGGCCGCCCGATGCACCAAGCTTCGTTGTGGCCCAAGACTTGGCGAATGGAGATGACCGAATCGCGGAGCTGCTCGCGCCTGTTGCAATCGACGAAATCGAGCGGACTGAGGAGATAGCGTCTCGGCCGCTATCGCATTTGCTTCGCATTGCGCAACGCGCAAAAGGCGGCGAGCGCGATCGCCTGATGGGTATCGCCGCCAAAAGATTCCGCACTTCGACCGAACTCGACCGTACAACGCAGTATGCTGCGGCATTATTTGCGCTTGATGCGCGTGCTGCCACGAAGCTGCTCATCGAGCGGCTGAGTAAAATGAACGTGGATGATCAGGCTGCGCTGGTCCAACGCGTTCTTCCACGGGTCTTCGGCGGCCTGTTTGGCCGCGACGACGAAGCGATTGTCGAGAATTTCCTGTTGAAAGAACTGGAGCGATTGGTTCGCCTTGCGTATCGAACTATCCGCACGAAAGACGATATCCGCCACGCTGAAGGTGAAGTTTATTCGTCGACGGATCGCGATGACGCCGAACATGCCAGAGACGCCGTTTTCAAACGTATCGCCTCGATGCCCGGCCGCGCGGCGTTCGACGCGATCGGGAGGATGCAATCGGACCGCAATATTACTGTCCCGAAGGCCTATCTCCAGGAACTGAAAGTCGAACGCGCCGCGATCGATTCAGAAATGGCTCCATGGGTCGCGCGCGATGCAATGGAATTTGAGGCCACTGCGGAAACGCAGCCTCATACGGCCGTCGATCTTCAACGGCTGGCGCTACAGCGGCTTGAGGATATGCAGCACGATCTCGTCAACGACGAGTATCAGCAAGGCGAGACGCTGGCGCTATTGCCTAAGGAAAGCCGCGTGCAACGGTGGCTTGCCGACCGAATGACGCTCAAGCAGGGGCGCTCCTATTCGGTTGATCGTGAAGTTCATGTTGCAGACGAAAAGGAGCCCGACATCCGGCTTCGGTGCAAGCCTACGGATGCGACGATGCCCATCGAGGTCAAAGTTGCGGAAAGCTGGACCTTGGAGCAGCTTGAAGACGCACTCGTAAAGCAGCTCTGCGGGCGTTACCTGCGCGCCCGAGACGGACGGCACGGCGTCCTGCTGTTGGTTCACCAGAAGCAAAGACCTCGCGGCTGGCCAAGGAAGAAAGGAGCCCCTCTGACATTTGCGGAGGTGGTTGCGCACCTCAAGAAGATGGCGGTCAAGATATCAGGTGCGGCAGTGGGGGGGCCGCAGCCTGAGATCGCATCCCTTGATGTTTCGCAGTTTCGTAAGAAATCAAAGTCAAAAGCCGCCGGAAAGCGCTCCGGTAAAGCCGTAACGAAGGCTAAGAAAGCCAAGACCAAGGTGCTGCAGAAGGTCGTCGCGAAAGCGAAGAAGCCGGTTGCGGGAAGAGCTAAAACGGGGAAGGCAGGCAAGAAAACCTCGAGGAGAGGAAAAGTCGGCAAGAAAGCTGCGATCCGGTCGCGTCCGACCGCGAGATGATTACATAAACCTCGTGAACGGACGTGAACAGACGAGGCCGAACGCGACGAGAAACACTTGGTTTTGCTAATTTCTCGGGTGGAGCAGACCGTTCATGACGGTCCGGCCGCAGGTCCTAAAATTAAAGTGGCTCCGGATGGACGGAGATGTTCCATAATGGATCTTTCGCGTGCACCCGGAGGCTTGTTGCGCCAGTGCTTTTTTCCGAATGAGCGGTGTCACCGGTGGCGCAGCATAGCCGGAAGGCAGAGATAAGGCGTCACCATTCTCACGATAGTTTCCGCGAGCGAGAAAAAAGCCGGCTATTCCGGCTTGAATCCTGAGTTGCCATATGAACAAAAGGAGAAGCTTAGCTACTACTATTTGTTGCGATTTTTGTTTCCAGTGGTGAGCTTTGCAAACTATCAAGAACGACGCCAGGAATGGCGGGGGTTCCAACCTAGAATCTGCTTGGCCCGAGCGTTCGAAGCGGCGGGCTTGCTCCCGGTAAGCGGCTTCGCCAATTCGCGAATAGCTGGATACAGCCGAGGCAATAGTTCGCTTAGAGGTTCAGCGACACTGCTCTCGTCGTTTGCCACGAGCAAGGCAACATGTCCTTTGATCGGCCGCTCGATCGACAGTCGGAATGCTTCCGCCAAATCGCGAACATCCACGTAATTGAAAAGCTGAAAGCCTCCGATTTTCCTGCCGCCTTGTTTTCGCAACTCCTCCAATTCCTCTGGAGCGCAGACCCACGGCGGGCGGATCGCGACGGTTTCCATGGCGTATCCTTCAGAGTAGGAACGCGCAATCGCTTCACCGGCAATTTTTGAAAGCCCATACGGATCCTGCGCGCGCAGCGGATGGTTCTCGTCGATCGGCAAATAGTCTGGCAGGAAATCATGACGCCGGTAGGTCCATCCGACTGCGGCCTCGCTACTCGCTGTCACGACTCGCCGAATGCCTAGCCTTGCCGCAGCCTCGTGGACATTAAACGTCGCGAGGGTGTTTGTGCGAAACACAACATCGTCGGGCACCGTCCAAGGATGCGGTATGCCGGCAAGATGAATAACCGCATCGGCCCCAGCCAGTACACCAACCACCTGCCCAAGATCCAACACATCACCCAAAATTAGACGGACACCGGGAGGTACGTCCCCGCGAACATGATCCAATACCGTGATCGTGTGCGATTCACGCCCTTGAGTGCTCTCGAGAAGTTCTCGCACTACATACTGTCCGAGTTTCCCAACGCCGCCTGTAACGACTACCTTCATCGGTGGCCTCCCGCAAAAAACTCTTCTTCAATCGTGTCAATTGCAGCCAAGTGCAATCGGTGGGGCAGGCATTTCATAAGGACCTCTAGAACGTTTCACGGCGTCAAATTGGTGTGGGCGTAGCAATCCATGTGCATGGTCGGGTCACTAGTTCAGGAAGCGAACGACGGCCAACGTCAGGCTAGGAAATGCGACGAGCAGCGCAAGACGAAGAAAATCGGCCACAACGAAAGGCAGTACGCGTCGATAGACATCAACGATGGACAAGTCTCGCGTAATACTCGTCACTACGAAGACGCCGAGTCCCATCGGAGGCGCTATCAGCCCGATTCCGATGACAGTTAGAAGCAGCATTCCAAACCAGATGCCTACTTCGTCCGCAGGGATCCCAAAATCCAGGCCCACAATAACTGGAAAAATCACCGGTACGGTCAGGAGCATCATTGCAAGCTCGTCCATGACCGCGCCCAGAAAAATGTAAAAAACCATAAGGATCGCAATTATCGCATAGGGCGAGATTGTTAGGCGGCCGATAAATTCAGCAGCTTGTTCCGGCATTTGAGTCAGCGCTAAAAAGGCGTTGAAGATTTCTGCTCCGAGCAGCACGCCAAAAATCATGGCTGACGTGGTGGCCGTATTTCTCAAGCTATCTACGAAGTCCGCTGAACTCAGCCGGCGTAGGACCAGGCCCGCTATCAGCATTAGTACCGCGCCTACGCCCGCGGCCTCTGTGGGAGTGAAGAGGCCCACATAGATGCCGCCCAGCACCACTAAGATTACGGCTAGTGCGGGCCACACGTTTGAAAGGGATGAAAAAATCGACTCACCTTCCGCAGTGGTACTTTGAACTGGTGCCAATAGTGGTCTGCGCCCAGCCATAAGACGGACGACCACGCAATAAAGAAGGACCGCGAGAATGCCGGGAACCAGCGCGCCCTGGAATAGCTTTACGATGTTTTGTTCGGCGATAATCGCGTAGATCACCAAAATAATGGATGGCGGAATCAAGAGATCAACCACGCCTCCAACGGCGACGATCGCGCCGGCGAACGAACGATCGTATCCGCGTCTCCGCATTTCTGGTAGCGCGGCTCTGCTGAATGTCGCTGTCGTCGCAAGTGAAGAACCGCATATCGCTCCGAATACGGCACATGCACCAATGACGGAAATTCCGAGTCCGCCCGGAATTCGCCCGGTCAAATGGCCACACAATGTAAATAGATCGCGCGCCAATCCAGACCTTTCGGCGAAATTGCCCATCAGCACAAAGAGCGGGATCACCGAAAGTGTGTAATTTGCAAAGAGATAGTACGGCGTCGCGTTAAGGAACTTAAGGAAGCTGCCGATATCGACGAAGTAGGCATACCCGACGCTTCCGACGACTAGCATTGCGAGCGCGACCGGCATTCGCACCATGATAAGGATAAACATAGCGACGAAGCCGACGATGCCGATCGCGAAAGGGCTCACAATGAGCTCCGGGATTCGCGTATCACCATAGTCGCAGCGGCTGCCGCAAGTAGAACGAGAAAAATAGTGCTAACGATCATAGGCCAGCCAATTGGCAAGCCCAGCACGGTTGTTATGGTATTGCTGCGCAATGCGTCAAACGCTCCGATAGCGAGACGCCAAGATAGAAACAGTGCAACCACTGCATAAACAAGGTCCCACAGCGCATCTATTCTCAAACAGGCGCGGTTTGAGAGGCGCTTCGTGAAAGTGTCAACGACGATCGTCGATCGCGTTATTTGTCCGAGTGGAAGAAAGGCAAATGCCGCGATCGCGGTAGCGGTTTGGATCAGCTCCACATCTCCTGGAACCGACGTTGCAAACAACCATCGTGCTGAGATGCTCGATACAATCAGCCCGCCTGTTGCCAGCACGACGTATCCGCCAAACAGAGCGGCCCCGCCCGATAGGCGATCTACGATGCCGGCTTGTAACGCAGAGTCGTCAACTGTCTCGCGCGACATAAAGATTTAGGCTGTCTGATATTTTGCCACGAGTTCACGTGCGCTTTCCAAAAGTTTCTTTCCGTCGTGGCCTTGATCAGTAACTTGTTTGACCCATGCCGTATGTATCGGCTCAACAATCTTCTGCCAGGCCTTAACGCTGTCGCCGTCCATTTGCTCAACCGTGTTTCTACGCTTGCGAACGAGTTCAATAACCTCTTCGGCCTGATCATCCCAAATGGCACCCGCTTGTGCGGCCGGATTAATCCCGCTGTTCGCGTCGATAACGGCCTTCAAATCATTGGGTAGCGAGTCATATTTTTGTTTGTTCATAGCCAACAAAAAGGAGGTTGTACTCAGCGTCGGCGAGCCAGGAATCTCGGTATGAAACTTGACCAATTCCTGGATCTTCAGCGTTGGTACCGACTCCCACGCAAGAACGCATCCGTCTATTACGCCCTGCGCTAGCGATTCTGGCACCTGCGGAACGGGGATCGACATTGCGTTAACGCCGACGGTTCGCAAGGCATCGCCAAGCAATCGCGCGGAAAATCGTATCCGCATGCCGCGCAGGTCATCGACGGTTTTAATCGCCTTGTTTGCGTGAATAACGCCATGATCTTGCGCAAAAAAGCAGATCGGTCGGACCTCCTTGAACTCTTCACGCAAATGCAGTTCGGAGAACTCCTGCAATGCTTTTGAATTAGGTACGGCTTTGCGAGCACCTACAAACGGCAGGTCAAAAACTTCGATTAGTGGAAAGCGGCCTGCTGTATAGGCTGGTAGGGTCCAGACGAAATCAACAACCCCGTCGCGGGCCTGATCGAACAACTGCTGCGGACTGCCGCCAAGTTGCATAGACGGAAAGATGTCGATCTTGATCCGTCCGTTGGACTCCGTTTCGATCTTCCGTGCCCACGGTGTGATGAATTTTGCAGGTACGTTGCCATTTCTAGCTAGGAAATGGTGAAGCTTTAGCCGAAATTCGACTGTCTGACCGTAACCTGGTCTGGCCACAAAGGGCGCGGCAATGATGCTCGAACCCCCGACCAAAACCGCCCGACGAGATATAGACATGTCGTTCCCCCACAAAAAAAGACGACCAGCAGTCAGACATCTGGGAGCGTATTAATAAGAATGTGAAATATCAATGCCTTTTAACACGTTTTTGCGGGGGTCAGGCAGTCGAATTAGTTAGGCGATGGCGTGTACTCAGGATTCGGACAACTACCAAAGTTCAAGCGGCACGTTACGCTTCGTACTATGTGAACGTCTCGGTCTTCCGAGCATTTCGTCTTGCGGCCATTCATCGCCAATCTTGTAGTGATTTGTTTGTGCGCCCTACGTGAAGCACCAAGCGGCGACAACCAGCAATGCACATAGAAACATGATGGTTTGCCCAAGAACAAAATCGCGCCGATTGCCTCGCATGGGAGGGTGACCATGGCAAATCATGCCTGGCATCAACTCATCTTCGGAAGCGTGATTGTGAAACATTGGTACTGGCCGCAATTTTCTGCAACGCCGACTAAAGAGGTGAGGATTCGTCTGGACGAATGTTCCGTAGGGTCTGAAGAAGCGAGAGGTCCCACTCGCGAATGTTTGTGGCCCTCCTTGACGTGCCTTCGTTATCTGCACTGCTTCGTCGAGTTGTTCTCGTTACAGTCGCCCAGACGCAATAGATCGTTCGCCGCATTCTGCCCAGATGTTCCTACTGAGGTTTGATGTTCGCAAAGCGGATGACCTTTCCCCACTTGTCGATTTCACTGGCAATGAACTTAGCAAAATCTTCTGGAGTGCCGGGCATTGGTATCGACCCAAATTCGGCGAGCTTTGCTTGCATAGCGGAATCGTTGAAGGCAGCATTTGTTGCCTTGTTAAGCGCGTCAATGATGTCGCGCGGTGTAGCTTTCGGCACTCCGAATCCGAACCAGGCACTGGCTTCGTAACCAGGCAGGAACTCTGTTACGGCTGGTACTCCTGGCAACGCGTCCATTCGTCCGGGGCCAGTCAAGCCGAGTGCAGTGAGTTTTTTTGCTCGGATGTACTCAATAGAAGAAGGAAGAATATCAAAAACAACCTGAATAGAGCCCGCGAAAAGGTCCATGATCGCGGGGCTAGTCCCGCGATAAGGCACGTGCACCATGTCGGTGCCCGCCATCATGTTAAACAGCTCAACTGCGACGTGGTTGGACGTGCCAATCCCGGCGGATCCGTAGTTTACCTTGCCAGGATTAGCCTTGGCGTATGCAATCAGTTCGGGAATTGTCTTCGCCGGAAAGTCCGGCCGCACTTCCACCACATGCGGTGCTTGCGCTAGTGCCGCAACGGGCTCGATCACCTCAAGATAATTGATGCGGTCGTAGAGTGACGCATTGATGGCGTTGACGGGGCCTGAGAAGTGCAACGTGTAGCCGTCGGGCGGAGCCTGTCTGGCCGTCTCGACAGCGATATTCCCGGCGCCGCCCGTCCGGTTCTCGACGATGAACGATTGCCCCATCTTCTCGCTGAGCCACTGACATATTACGCGCGCCAGGATGTCAGCCGTGCCGCCAGCCGCGGTCGCTACGATAACCCGCACCACACGGTTCGGATACCCCTGTGCAAGGGTTGCTCTGCTTAGGGCAGGCGCAGCCAGAACACTTGCGGCTGCACTCTTCAGGAACGATCTGCGACGAAGACTCAATTCATCCTCCATGGGAAAATCGCATTGTGCCTTCAAGACGCCGAGCCAAGGGCGTGGCGCGTCGTTTAAAGGCCAGGGTCCCGGCAGCCATTACAAGACGATATCGTATTGCAGTGACATTTCAGCGTAATGTCAGATATCGCTATCTGTCAAATCGCGGGGGCGGCGGCCCTAGTCCGAAAACTTACGCATTTTCGGGCCAATCTGGCTCCAACGCCGTATCGGCCTCGTAAATCCGAGGTCGGCAGCGGCGCCGAACGGAGGCACTTGCTATTAGGTCGGCCTCGTCCGATAGCGGAGTTCGCTAATGCTTGCTGGCCGGCGATTTACGTCGCGACAAGCTTCCCCGCGCGTCGAAATCCTTGCCGTCACTGCGCTGTTCTCGCAACCAGCCGCATATTTGCTCAAGGGCCTAACGTTAGTTAGCTCGAATTGCTTTTTCCACATTGTAAGCGACGTCCAAGAGTCTGTTGTCCCGTCCACGTGGTGCCGCAATAGTTATCCCTACCGGAGCTCCATTTGGGTCGCCAATCGGTATCGAAATGGCGCATCCGTCAATCATGTTAATCGCTGTGGAATTCCGTAACACCAGCAGATTGACGCGTCCAAAGTCGGTGGGATCTTCGACATCTAAGAATCTGGGCGGGACGATGGGGCTGGTGGGAAACACTACGCCATCAACGTCATTCAGGACCTTCGACGCATCTGCGACCAACAGTCTTCGCGCCTCGAGCACCTCAATATAGTCGGCAGCATCCTGCGTCGCGCCGCGCCGCAGGCGCTCTGAAACGCGTGGATCGTAGTTCCCCTCTGCACGGTTCAACATTTTGCGGTGGCTGGCATAGGCTTCAGCCGCGGTAAGGCCGCCCTTTGCGTTGATTGTCGGAATGCGATCGAATGGCTCTATGTATCTTCTATCGAAATTCGCCCCGCAAGCGGATAGCCGGGAGAGCGCATTCTCGAAAGCAATCGCGACAGCGTTATCCATCTGATCAAATACGTAGTTTGTCGGCACGACAAAACGAACGCCGCGAAGATTTGACCCTGACCATTCAGGTTCTGGTGAATTCGATAGGATAGCGTCGGCAATGGCGCAACACTGCACGCTGCGTGCGATGGGACCGATTGAATCAAGGCTGCTAGATAACGGTAGGGCGCCCGCTAGCGGCACACGCATGGCAGTCGGTTTGTAGCCTACGAGTCCATTGAAGGCAGCTGGAATGCGGCACGATCCGCCCGTATCGGTGCCGAGCGCGAGATGAGCCATTCCCCGCGCGACTGACACGGCTGCACCTGAGGAGGATCCACCTGGAATGCGCTTGCCACCCTCTTGCCAAAGATTCGGGGGCGTACCGTAGTGAGGATTAAGACCGAGCCCTGAGAATGCGAACTCAGTCATGTTCGTACGGCCGAGTACAATGAAGCCGGCCGCTTTTAGGCGCCGCACCGCTTCGGCATCTTTCGTCGCGGGACTAGAACCGTCGAGTACGCGAGATCCGCCGCGCGTCACCTGCCCCGCTATATCGAACAGATCCTTTACGGAAATCGGAATGCCAGCGTAAGGGGAGGGGGCAGCATTAGCCGAGCGCAGCTTGTCCATGGCCTCGGCGGCCGCGCGCGCGTCGGTTCTATCAATATAAAGGAAGGTTTCGCGCGTGGCGTCGTCTCGTTCCATTTGATCGAGGCACTCTTCGACCAATGCACTGCTCGTGATCGCGCCGGCAGAAAGGTCGGCTGCCATGGCTGCTAGTGTCTTCGAAGGGGAACGCATTGATGTGTCTACTCTCTCATTTACCCATGGATAGTCGGCGGGATCGATCGTCGCGACTATAGCGTCATTGTGTGATCCGGGAGCTTCTCACAAACGCTCGTAACCCTTGTGTGCACGACCGATGCGAAAGCGAACGTTGACATGGCTAGCTTGAATGCGCCATTCATGCTTATACACCGTATAAAGTGGCTTTGAAATATCACAATCATTGTTCTCTGGAGGTCGCGCATGTCGAGTTTGGTCCCGCTCACGATTGCCTGTGACGAATACGATCGAACACGAGCAATCAAGGATGGGAGGGTACAGGTAGATGGTTGTGAGGTAACGTACCTAGCCCTTCCGCCGGAGGAGCTTTTTTTTCGGGCGTTTCGCTATCACGACTTCGACGTCGCAGAGCTCTCGTTCAATAGCTTTTTAATGTCGACATCACGAAATGCGTGTCCTTACGTGGCCATACCAGCATTTGTGTCACGGCGTTTCCGTCACTCGGCGATTTTTATCCGGACCGATCGCGGTATCAAGAGTCCAGCTGACCTTAAGGGTAAACTCGTCGGGCTACCCGAGTATCAGCAGACTGCGAACGTCTGGATGCGGGGAATTTTCAAGGAGGAGTACAATATTGAGCCGTCCGACATCCGTTGGCGGACGGGCGGGCAGGAAGAGCCAGGGCGCGACGAGCGCACACCGCTGAAACTCCCGGGTTCGATCGACATCGCCCCAATCCCTTCCGACAAGACACTCAACGGCATGTTGGTGTCTGGCGAGCTTGACGCTGTGTTCAGCGCACGTGAGCTGTCTTGCTATGTGAAAGGTACGCCGAACGTTGGCTTGCTATTTCCCAATTATCGCGAGGTCGAAGCCGACTACTACCGGCGCTCCAAGAATTTTCCGATCATGCATTTGGTAGGGATCAAGAAAACCCTTGTCGAGCGTTATCCGTGGCTTCCGGCTACAGTCTATAAGGCGTTCTGTCAGGCGAAGAAGATCGCCGTCGACAACATCCAAGCCATGTCCGCAGCGACTGTCACGCTGCCGTGGCCAGAAACTCATGTCGCGGATGCGAAGAATCTCATTGGCGAAGACTATTGGCGTTACGGTATTCTTGAAAGCCTGCACGAGATTGAGACGCTCGCGCGCTATTCGTACGAACAGGGTCTCGCGACACGCGTGCTCAAACCTGAAGAAATCTTTCATCCATCGGTTTTTGAGATTTCGAAAACTTAGCTCCAGCACTCTGGACGGTGCGGGTTTGAAAGAGAGCTATCTCAAACGCTCTCTCGTTAAGTATTGGCGTTACGTCTCTCATGTCGCTGCCGGAACCTGTTCGCTGAAATGCTGGACGATGTCCCGGCCAGTTGCGTTCCACACGCGGCCGCTTGCCATGACTTTCTCGAGGACTCGGCGTAGCCCCGCGATTCTGTGAGGATAACCGAGGATCCATGGTGAGATTGACAGCGAGAATACCGCGCTTGGACCCTGCGCGGTAGCTTCTTCCATCAAACGTTCGAAGGCATTGCCGATGTGGTTTTCATAGTCGCGTAGCGTCAGATTATGTTGAACGAGCAAAAGGCGATCGGACAATTCGTACGTAAGCGGCATCGCTACGAGCCGACCGGCGGGCGTTGTGACCCAATACGGCGTCTCATCGTTCACCCAGTCTGCTACGTACTTGAACTTCGCCTCTGCAAGGAGCCTCATCGTTTGGGCCGATTGCGAATGACCGGGTGAGTGCCAGCCGAGCAAGCCCGCGCTGCCAGCTAGTGGTGCAAGTAGTTCCTTCGTTTTATCGATATAAGACTGCTCGTGCTCGAGCGGCACTTGCGCATGATGAGCGTGGCCCATATCCAGCCCGTTTGCGATGATCTCCCAATGGCGTGCGGCGATCGCGCTCATTACCTCTGGGTACTCGGTCACGGCGTGGCCGTTGACCGCTGCAGTAGCGCTCAGGCCAAGCGCATCGAGTACGTTCATTATGCGGAAGATACCGATGCGCATTCCATAGTCGCGATTGCTATAACTCCAAAAGTCAGGATATCCGCGATCAAGGCCACCTAATGGGCGAACCACCGGCGTGGGTACGTCGAGCGGAAAAAACTCTATGGGGACGGTGATCCATAGCGCGACGTGAGCGCCATTGGGCGATGTTCCCTTGGGGCGTTGCAATATCGTGGAATGCTGAAACCATCCATGGTCGAGGCCTTGCTTTCGGAGCGGGTATTGCAGTCGATCGGTCATTGAGCGACTTTTCCTTTCTTAGCACTGAACCGAAGCGCTTCCTCATAATTATGGGCGTAAAAGTGATCTGTAATCTCGCGGCCGGTGGCGAACCATACGCCATCGTGCGAGCTGACGTGTTCGAGGACGTTATAGAGCGCGCCGATTCGATGCGCTTGACCAACGACGTATGGATGCAGCGGCATGCAGCAAACCATGCCGTTGTTTTCCCCCTCAGCATAAAGCTGGTCGAAACAAGCCTTCATCATGTCCGCCCAATCCTCGGGCGGATAGCCGCGCACGCCCATGACCCGGATATCGTTGATTTCGGTTGAATACGGCATCGCAATCAACCGCCCGGAGCGAACCTTGATCGGAACCGGCTGGTCGTCGGGCACCATGTCAATCGTATATTTAATCCCGAATTCCGGCAGCAGATCAAACATGCTTTCGGTAGCGCTGATCGCCGGACCGAGCCAGCCCACTACATCTTGGCCGCTCCGTTTCTTGATTGCGGCCAGGCTATCACCAATGACTTCCCGCACCTGGTCGTCTGTCATGCCGCTGATCAAGCGCGTGTTGTAAATTCCATGGCTGAACAATTCCCATTCGTGCTTGAGGCACGCTTCGACGATATCGGGAAGATGATCCGCGACAGCGGCGTTCAGCGACACGCTCGCACGGATCTTGAATTGACTTAACGCCTCGATTACGCGCCAGACGCCAACCCTATTTCCGAAATCCCGCAACGAATAGCTAAGGACGTCGGGTTGCGGCCGGGGCCAGATCGGTCGGCCTTGTCCGCCAGGCGGATCGAGTTCGTAGAACTCAATATTTGGCACGACCCAGAAAGCAATCCGCGCCCCGTTCGGCCATCTAATTACAGGGCGGTCAATCAAGGACATGTAGTCATAGCGGTCTGGGCGTCTAAGCATAGTGTCGTCCCCAGGTTAGGTTCAAGTCGACGAGCGGGTTGACTTGCAAGAGCAGTGATGTTTCACTGTATTTTATCAGTTGTCTAGATCGAATTTCTGGAGATCGGCATGTCGAATTCCCCATCGTCCTTTGTCCTCAAAGGTGCTCACGTTATCGATTCTGAGCAAGGGCTGAACAAGGTAACGGACGTGCACGTTACGGATGGCCGAATCGCCTTCGTCGGCGTCCGGGACATCCCCAAGGGCGTTGAGATCATCGATGTCAAAGGCTCTTATCTGAGCGCGGGGTGGGTCGACATTCACGTCCATGCATACGGTACCCTGGGTTTTGCTGATCCGGACAAGATTGGCGTTTATCAAGGGGTCACCTCGTTCGTGGACGCTGGCGGTCCAGGGATCGGCGTGCTCGATCAGTTCATGGAGCTCATCGGTCGCCTCGAGACTAGCTTGTATGCCGGGGCCTTTATCCGCCCCATGGGTCTACTCGGGCTTAACTTCATTGAAGGCAACGTTCGTACTCTCGGGAACGTGCCGATCACCGAGTGGGTGGATTTTGCAAAGCAGAACCGCGACATGTTGCGCTACATCAAGTGCAATGCGATGGGAGATTATGGACCCGGCACACTCAAGCTTACGAAGGGTCTTGCAGAGATCTTGAACTTGCCGCTTTACATGCACATCGGCGAGTTCCAAATGCAGAATCCAGAGCACCTTTTGGCGTCCGAGGCGTTCAAGATCGCTGAAGCCGGCGATATGATTACACATCTTTATCACGGCAACCTGGGTCAGGTAATTGATGAGAAGGGCAGGGTCCTCGATGTGGTACGCGACGCGCAGCGACGCGGGGTGCTCTTCGATCTCGGATTCGGTGGTTACAATTTCTCGTGGGCCGTAGCCGAAAAAGCATTCGCGCAGGATCTTATACCGCACACTATCAGCTCAGATCTGCAGCAGTTCAACGTCGTGCGGCCGGTAAAGTCGTTGGCCAACGTGATGGGCTCAATGCTGCACCTTGGTATGTCGCTGCCCGATGTTGTCCATCGCGTGACTTTCGCTGCGGCCAAGGCGATCTCGCTAAATGATCGGGCAGGGGCGCTTAAAGTTGGAGCGCCTGCGGATATCACGGTCTTCCGGGTCGATAGCGGCGAGTTCGAAATGTCTGATTGCTATACCCAGACCCGCAAGGTCGTTAGGCAGATTGTTCCGCTCATCACCTTCAAGAACGGCAAGCGCTTTGATGCAGATTTGACGATCGCGCAGGACGAGGCGAACTGGTTTCTGCAGATTGCCGAAGACCATGTCCCGGCGGGAGCGAGTGCGCTGAGTAACGCGCAGCGCAGTTTCTTGAGCGAACTCGCTGACAGTCTCTCCGCCCACAGCTGGGAGCTCTCGTCCGCCGAACGGTTAGACATCGAAAAAGCGCTTGATTTGCAGGATACGTTCCATCGTTTGCGGGCCACCCACAAGATTCCGCTCGGACAGGCGCTGCAAGCGGTCTACTCGTCGTTCCTCGATCAGACTTTCACAATGCAGATTGGCTTGCTGTTTCTACGTCTCGACCGCAATTTTGTCGTTGAGCGCTTGAGGCAGGTGTCGGGACAGCGTCCGCTGGCTGCCTGAACGGATCATCAATTTAAGTGTTAAAGGGCTCTACGAGCCGGTGTTTGGAGATAGCGATGTCGGATAAGCAGTGGCAACTTCTTCCCAACATTCGTGCCGAGGAAAGCACCTTTCCTGCGCGCACGACCATCGATGGGGAGGGCATTATTATCTTCAGAACAAAGAACGGATATCGTGGGGTGCAGCGTGTCTGTCCGCATATGCAGGCAACAATGATGAATGCGGAGCTCGCGGGCAACGACACCATGATTCGTTGTCCGCTTCACGTGTTCACTTTCAAGCTATCGGACGGAAAAGGCGTTAATTGTCCCGGCTTCGAGATCAAAGTTTATGAAGTAAAGGAAGAACAGGGTACTCTGTGGGGACGCGGCGCCAACGAACTGACTTTGGCGCCTGGTGTGAGATAGCCAAGACATAAAGAGCGGAGTGCCACCGCAAGAAAATTTGCGGTGGCTCCCTGCGGAAGTCTAGCCTGCCATGACTTCCACATCATCGCCGTCGACGCGCACTGGAACAACAGTAGCGTCGCAGGTAATCGGCGCGCCGAGCCCCTTGCCAGTCTTGACCTCGAAACGTCCGCCGTGCAGCGGGCATTCAATAATGTCACCCTCTAACCAGCCGTCGCTAAGAAAAGCGTGGGCATGGGTGCAAATATCGTGGGTGGCGTAAAACGATCCGTCGACGTTATACAGCGCGATCTCAAGATCGCCGACCTTCACGCCGACCACGGATCCCGGCGAGACTGAAGAGACTTTTGAGATCTTTACCCACCGGCCCGTTTGTTGATTCATCTATAATACCCCTTGGCTATCTAACGACTGAGATCTTGGAGGCTGACGTTGCTATCGGCCAGCGCGGTGGCATCGAAATCGCTGATCTTTGCAAGCATGCGCCGCACGAAGCGCATATCCTTCGCAGCATTCACGGCAATGGCACCTACTAGTTTGGTGCCTGACATCTGAAATACCGTGAAGCTTCTGGCGTTTACGTCGCCACGCACGACGATTGAATCGTTGTCCAGTGGGGCACCGGCTATCTGCATATTCATATCGAATTGATCGGTCCACAACCACGGGACTTCAGCAAACGGATCGTTGCCCCCTGCCATAACTTTGGCGACTGCTATGGCTTGGTTTTGCGCGTTCTGCCACGCTTCCAACCTTATCGCGCGGCCGAGCAGGGGATTGAAATGTTTCGTTACGTCGCCTGCTGCGAAGATAGCGGGGTCGTTTGTCCTGCCGAACTCGTCTACCACCACGCCATCGTCGACTGTAAGGCCAGCTTCGATAGCAATTTCGACGTTTGGCTGTGCGCCGATGCCAACAACGATTAAGTCGACCTCAAAGCGACGCCCATCACCGAGCAAAACGGCACTGGGGGCGCCCGCCTGGACGTTGGTGATTGCGCACCCGAATTCGAATTGAATACCATTTTGCTCATGCAACTGCTGAACATAATCGGCGACCACCCGCGGCGCGACTCGTGCGAGTACGTGTTTCGCTGTTTCAAAGACAACAACGTGACACCCTTGCTTACGTGCTGTCGCCGCTACTTCGAGCCCAATAAACCCTGCTCCGATCACCGCGATGCGCTTTCCGCGATCACAAGCGAGGTTAAGTGCGAGAGCCTCTTCAATTGTTCGCAGATAAAAGACGGACGAGCTGGGTGGTACGCGCGCGAGTTGTCGTGCGCGCGCGCCCATTGTCATCAGCAAGGCCCCATAAGGAATGGTTGCGCCGGTCGAAAGACATAGCGTTTTTGCAGTGCGATCGATCTTTTCTACCCGTACTCCGAGCAGCAAGTCGACTTTGGCGTCTGTATACCAACTGGTGGGTTGTAGATAAGTTTTCTCCGGCGGAACGACGCCCGACAGTAATTCCTTCGATAACGGAGGACGCTCATATGGCGGATGCTTTTCATCTCCAATCAGCACCAGCCTTCCAGTATATCCGGATTGTCGCAATGCAGCTGCCGCACAACCACCGGCCTGACCGCCACCAACGATCACAATATCTTCCATCACTCTTCCGCCCTTCGCTGGATTTTGCCGGAACAGCAAGGAGTTACTGCAGGTCAGCAACTCGCAGATCAAATATGATTGTGATATTTTACAATAATATTAGTGTGATTGGAAGCGTATAACGGGATTGACAGCCTCGTTTCAGTGAAATATCAGATGTGTATTTGGGGAACATCGGATTGATGCGTCATGAGCAATAGCGATTCGGTGCCGCCATCCGTCAATCGGGTGCGGGATCGCAAGCCCGTATCCCTTCGCGACGCTGCCTATCAAGAGATCAAACGCCGGATCATTACCTGTGAGTACGCGCCTGGCGAATGCATTAACGAAGCTGCGGTTTCGTCCGCGCTTGGCTTCGGCCGTACGCCGGTGCACCAGGCACTCGATCGCCTGATGCTTGAAGAAATGGTCGAAGTCATTCCACGCAAAGGCGTCATCATTAAGCCGATCGTCATGCAAGACGTGCTCGAGCTAATCGAGGTCCGCAAGGTTAACGAGGTCCACTGCGCCAGGCTGGCAGCACAGTACGCCAATAACGCCCAGATTGCGGAGCTCGCATCTGTTGTGGAGGCTGCGCAAAATGCAGTTGGACGACGAGACATCAACGCGCTGATGACACTCGATGGTCAATTCCACAATCTGCTGGCGGAAATCACGCGAAATTTTGAATTAGCAGAAGTCGTAAAGCGCCTTAACGAGCGTTCGCTTCGCTTCTGGTTCATTTCTTTCACCACTCCGACACATCATTCCGACTTTCAGCGTCAGCACGAACGCATCTTTCTTGCAGTACGAAACCACGATGCGGATGAGGCTGAGGCTGCGATGCAGGAGCACATTGAGTCATTCCGGCGCAGCGTCGCACGGCAACTCTAAAATCGGACATAGCGCGTTCCACGGTAAATGCGCGGAAAAGAAATAAATGTTGGACGATAATAAGCGTGTACTTATCTCTGGCGGCGGCCCGGTTGGCCTGCTAAGCGCGCTGAGACTGGGACGGCAGGGTATTCCCGTTCAAGTCTTCGACAACAACTCAGAGCTTCAGGCTGACCCACGGGCAGCGACGACGCATCCCGCTACGCTGGACCTCTTGTCCGAGGATGGGCTCGCCGAGGACATGGCGAGGGTTGGGCTGGTTGCTCCGATTTTCCAATTCTGGGATCGCCCGTCAAATCGACTGGTTGCGGAATTCGATCATGCGTTGCTCAAGAATGACACCCGGCATCCCTTTGTCGTGCAGTGCGAGCAGTTCAAGACTTCCAAGCTTATCTTCGACCGTTTGAAAGACCTTCCGAATGTTGAAGTTCTTTTCAATCATGAGGTGACTGACGTTGAGCAAACGACGGATAGCGTGACGGTGACGGTCAAAACGCCTGGCGGAGTAAAAATGAGGACGGGCGCATATCTTATCGGCGCCGATGGCGGTCGTAGCATCGTGCGGAAAAAGGCTGAGATTGCGTTCGATGGCTTTACTTGGCCGGAACGCTTTATCGTTCTTACCACGCCGTTTAATTTCGAAGCCAACCGCGGCTACTCGTTCCGCAGCTACTTTGCCGAGCCCGGAGCATGGTGCAACTGTTTCAAGGTCTCGGCTGATGGACCGCCAGGTCTATGGCGAACGGTGTTCCCGGCCGAACAAGAGATCAGCGAATCTGATCTGATGAGTGATGCTGGTACGCAGAATCGGCTGCAGAGATTTTTCCCCGAAAGCAAGCCATATGAGATCGTTCATCGCAATCTTTACGTGACGCATCAGCGTGTGGCGGCGACCTTCAGGAAAGGCCGCGTCGTACTCGCGGGCGATGCTGCGCATGTCAACAATCCGATTGGCGGCATGGGACTTAACGGTGGTATTCAGGATGCGATCAATCTCGCGGACAAGTTATTGCGTGTGCTGATCGGTGGAGAGTCTGATCGTTTGCTTGACCTCTATGATCTGCAGCGACGTACAGTGGCCGTCGAATTTGTCCAAGAGCAATCGATCGCTAACAAGCAGCGGTTGGAACAAAGCGAGCCAGCCGCGCGGCGGAAAAATCTGGACGAGTTGTCTCGCACCGCTGGGGATCCCGCCCGCGCCAGGCAATTCCTGTTGCGTTCATCAATGATTGTGAGCCAGCAGCGCGCGGATTTGCTTACGCTCAGCTAGCAGTAGCCCGCTGTCCGCAGCGGGCGGTCCTGTGGCTTACGCTTTTAAAGCGTCGCGTAACCAGGCGGCTGTTGCGAACATATCGAAATCGCGGTCGCGGAATCCGAGCACCTGCAGCCCTAATGGGAGTCCATCGGCCTGTAGTAACGGGAGCGCTGCAGCAGGTGTACCCAACAGACTTGCAGGAATTGCAAAAATCGGGTCGCCGGTAGATGCAATGCCCAGCGGCGCTCCGCCCGGAGCCGTAAGCGTGATGCAAGCATCAAAGTCCGCAGACAGCCGCGCGTAGATGGTTCGTGCGCTTTCTCGCTCCTCTAGCCACGCTTGGTTTTGCTCCAGCGTCATGGCCTCTGCTTCGATCAAGCGCTTTTGCATCGCTGCGCTCAGCCCAGCGCGATTCATATCGCGTGCGTAAGTGTTGAGCGGCCAACGAGATTCCCAGGCGTTGATGCTGCGAGACAGCTGCCCCGCGTCGTGAATAGCCTTTTCAACTAACGCGATCGCGTTGCTATCATCCTGAGACATCACCCTGATGCCGGCGCGTTTTAGAGCTGCAACTGCTTTTTCGAACTGTTCAGCGGCATCCGAACTCAGTGAGTTGAAACCTGCAGTTCGCAAAACAGCGAGTGCGTTGGGCTTTTTTGCCGATGCAGCCGTCTTGGGGCCAGACAACCCTGGAAAGCCCGGATCGCCGCCGACCCGTGATGACATCTCGCGTGCGACAATCCAGAGCTCCTCGAGCGTGGCTGCCAATACTCCGGCACAGCTTTGGCTAAGGTAGTCGAACTGACCACCACGATTGATGCCACCCAGACTCGTCTTGTATCCATAGCAGCCGCAGTAGCCTGCCGGTCGGATAATTGAACCGATCACCTGTGTGCCTAGCGCAGCCGAGACGATCCCCGCAGCGACCGCAGCGGCTGATCCGCTGCTCGAGCCCCCAGGTGTCCGGGCAAGATCCCATGGGTTGCGCGTCGGGCCTGGCTCGGTGGCAGCGAACTCAGTCGTGACTGTTTTGCCTACCACGACGGCGCCAGCTTCGCGTAATGCGGCGACTGTGGCCGAATCCCGTACTGACTGCCATCCTATAAAGAGTGGTGAGCCCTGTTCGGTTGGGAGATTGGCGGTTTCAATGATGTCCTTGATGCCGACGGGCATGCCATCTATTGG
>Ga0164243_10001626_pt1 | contig 38016 bp, 35 predicted proteins | sample OricompcompostOP_FD_108781 | JGI IMG/M metagenome (GOLD analysis project Ga0164243, IMG submission 108781) | Organic Plus compost microbial communities from Emeryville, California, USA - Original compost - Organic plus compost (OP) | ecosystem: Engineered > Solid waste > Mixed feedstock >... | reverse complement strand
TTCGGCGGATTAACCGATAAAGAAATCAGCCAAGTAACCCTGGTTACCGTGCCTTCGGGAAATGCGGAGCAAATTTTGCGCAGCGGTCAGATCGATGTTGTTCTCTTAAGCGGCGTAGCGAGAGACCGGGCTTTGGAAAAAGGCGGTCTCGTGGAATTATTCAAGGATATCGACGTTTATCAGACGGAGTTTACGGCAGGGGATTACTTTTTTACTGAGGAGTATATTAAGAACAACCCGAATACAGTAAGGCAATTCGTTGAAGGCGTCGCGAAAGCGATCGAGTGGGAGCGCACCACGCCGCGAGAAGAAGTGATCAAGCGAATGGAGAGCATCGTTGAGAAGAGAGACGGCAAAGACGCAACCCTGAATCTGAAATACTGGAGGAGCCCGGGGATTGCTACGGAAGGAGGGGTGATCACTCCGGATGAATACCAGCGCTGGATCGATTGGTTGGTTAACGAGGGCGAACTGAAGGAGGGACAGTTGAAACCGGAGGAACTGTATACCAACGAATTTAATCCCTATGCGAAGTAACCGTTAGAGATGATGGGGGCCGTTCCGTTGATGGGGCGGCTTCTTCTTTCTGCCTGTTGATGAACCTCCACGATATGGGTAAGTCTGCTATCATGCTATAATAAGTTGAGCTTAAGGATCAGAGGGGGATCACACATGTACCTGTATCGATTGGAGGCCGACACTTCCGCCGGTCCGTTTACGATTGTCATTGCCGCCGATGGGGAGGAAGAGGCGTTTGCCGCGGCGGAAGAGCATTTGCAGCGGCAAGTGCTGCCCGCTCCTACAATCACGGAGCTGACGATTGTGGAGAAGAAGCGGCTGGTGCCTGGGGCAGGGTACGTCGTGGCCATCAGCGAACCGCGCTAAGGACAGAAGCCCGTGACCGAAGGAAGGTCACGGGCTTCTCTTATGGCGATTCCGCCGGATGAATCAGGCGGCTGGCTATACGGCGTTGGATCATGATTAGGCGATATAGCAGCAAGACAGCGGCCACAGCCAGCCCGGTAATGAGGCCAATCCAGTATCCGTAAGGGCCTTGCGACGTGTAGTTGGCCAGGAAGTATCCCAGCGGCAGGCCGATGATCCAGTAGGCAAGCAACGAGATCCAGAAGCCGGGACTGACGTCCTTATACCCGCGCAGCACGCCTTGGGTGGGCGTCGCAATGGCATCGGACATCTGGAAGAAGATCGCGTACACCAGGAAGTGCTTGATTAGCGATACAACTTCGGGTTCGCTGGAGTAGAGCTGGGCGACACCTGTACGGAACAGCATCAGCAGGACAGCGGTGGCCAATGCCATAGCGGCAGCGGTGCCGATGCCAAGCGCCGCGTATTGCCGGGCGTCCTTGAGCCGGGCAGCACCGGTCTCGAAGCCGACGAGGATCGTCAGCGCCAGACAGATGCTGAGCGGGATCATGTACAACGTTGAGGCGAAGTTGTTCGCCGCTTGGTGAGCCGCGATCGTGACGGTATCGAACCGGCTCATCAGCAGCGTCACCGCGGCAAAGACCGCCGTCTCGAAAAAGATCGCGAAGCCGATCGGGACGCCGATTCGCATCAGCTCCCACCATTTGGTCAGCGATACGCGATGCAGCTTGCCGAACACGCCGTACGCCGCGAACGGTTCCTTCCGATGCACGATCCACAAGGCAATCAGGAAAATGCACCAATACGTAAAAGCCGTAGCGATTCCGGAGCCGATGCCGCCAAGACGGGGGAAGCCGCCGCGGCCAAAAATCAGCAGGTATCCGGCGCCTACGTTTAACGGAAGCGAGATCAGCGTAATCATCATCGATATGCGCGTTTGCCCGAGCGCATCGATAAACGAACGCAGCACGATATAACCAAACAATGGAACGATTCCTGTGGAAATCGCCACGAGAAAATAGAAAGCCACATGGTGAACCTTGGGCTCGAGGCCCATCGAATTCAGTACAGGGGAGACCGACAGCGCACCGGCCAGCAGGACAACCAGGCTCACGGCTACCGATAACCAGATTGCCTGAATAACATGATAGCCTACTTTATTCTTCTCTCCGGCCCCTACGAGCTGAGACACGATGGGCGTGATGCCCATCAGGATCCCGCTGAGACCGGTTTGCACCGGAATCCAAAGGCTTGATCCGATCGCTGTTCCCGCCAGGTCTGCCGGACTTGCATGGCCGGACATCATCGTATCGAAGAAGGTCATTAACGACATCGTGACCTGGGTGATCAGAATCGGAACTAAAATGCGTAAAAATTGAGCATATTTCTGCTTCAGGGTATACGTTTGTTTCATAAAACCACTTAACTCCGATCATAGTAGTTACTTGAGTACAAGCCCAACCAAACCCGAACCCGGGCAACAGGCCCGGGTTCGACGGCGGTGCAGCTTTATTATTCATAATCGACGCCGGAAGTATAACGGTTAGAGGCGTTCCAGAGCAGGAACTCATCCACCTTCATTTCCTTCAGCGCCCGAATTTGTTCTTCCACTTCATGCTTGCCGTATTTGATATAATGACCGCTTCCCAGCCAGCTGGCCGTAAAGTCTTGAATCCACGGACGAATGATCGGCTGCTTCTCGCCAAGTTCCGCGAGCTTGGTCTGAGTATCCTGCACCGCACCCTTAATGGTCTGGTAAGGAGCTTTGTCAGGGTCTTTGGCATTAAACCATCCGGTTGTATAATGGCTTGGATAAATCATCGGAGAAATGACGTCCACGTTGTCGGAGATCTTCACAAAATCCTGGCCGATGCCTTCGGCCGCAGGCACAGATGCGGCGTACCCGAAAATATCAACGGACACCCGAACCCCCAACGGTTCCAGCTGCTCCTTGGCGTATTTAACGAATGAGGAGACGGCATCAACGCGGCTCATCTCATTTTTGGTATAGATTAGACTGTCTGCTCGCTTCTCGAAGCCTTCCGGGAAACGCACGTAGTCGAATTGAATTTCCTTAAAGCCTAATTTTGCTGCTTCCTTCGCAATCTCAATATTATAATCCCAGACCTCTTTGTTATAAGGATTTACGAAGCTGTCGCCCTTGCCGTTGCTCCATACCGATCCGTCCTTATGGCGGAAGGAAAGCTCCGGATGCTTCTTGGCTAAAATCGTATCCTTAAACACGACGATCCGGGCGATTGGATAAATATCATGCTTCTGCAAACGGGCCATTAACGCATCGATGTCGCGGATGAACGGCTGCGGTTTCCCCCATTTGATGAGATCGGAATTATCCGTCTTGTATGTGATATACCCTAAATCGTCCTTAATGTCGATGACCATCGCATTCAGCTCGGTCTGATCGACGAGATCAACAAGCTGATCCATGCGGGATCCCCCGGCACTGTAAGCTGTAACGTAAATCCCCTTCACTTTCGGAGCATCTACCTGCGGGTCTACCTTCAAATCCGATGGTTTGATAGGATTGTCCAGGCGACCTTCTGCTAGATTAACCTTAAAAGTGTGCGCGACCGATGTCCACATCGTGTTCGCCTGCACGGCTTCGTTCCCCGCAGCCTGCTCTTGAGGCGCTGCTCCGCTGCCTGTTCCCAAGGCCAGAAGTAGTAATGTCCAGATGATGTTCACATGATATCTCTCCCTTGTATGCACTCGCTGTTAATTATATCGGAAGAGGGGCCCCTAGAGGGAACAGGAATGTCATAATTGGTAAAAAGTTTCAGAGTTTCATAGACGAGAAGAGCGCAAAAAGTCGTTTCCCCTGCATAAGCAGAAGAAACGACCTCATCCTGCATGGAAGCGTTACATATTTTAATGAAGCAACGCCGGGTTTTGATGTTCGCAGATGCTGAATTGAATAATCTCCAGTGCATCCTGCGGTTCCAAGATGGTTAAGCCATCTCGGAGGAGAATCGTAGAGTTCAGTTCCTTTTGATTCAGAAAAGGCAGCATATCCGGAAACCACTTCTTTACGATTTGTTCCAGTCTTACCGTTTCCATTTCCACATCCATCACCCTTTCCTTTCAGAATCATTCGCCGCGGAATCAATCCTAAATCGGAAAAGCAAAAAGCCTGTGAAATACGGGGTAAAGCTGAACCCTTTAAAATTGTGAAGGAACCGCTGTGATTATTATAACAAAGAAGCAGCCGTTTGAAAACGGCCGCTTCTTTCAAGAAAACGCTTAACGACGCCGAAACGCGCCCATCACCCCAACCGTTTCCACGATATTCACGAAAGCGGCGGGATCGGTTTGCTTGATGATTTCCCGCAGTTCAGCCAGTTCATAGCGGGTCGTGACGGTCATCAGCATATCTTTTTCTTTGTGGGAAAAAGCGCCCTGAGTTTTCATCAACGTAACCCCGCGCGGCAGTGTCAGCAGTCGTTCCAGCAGTGCTTCCGTTTTGTCAGTGATAATAAACAACGTGACTTTGATATGACTGATATGAATCAGGTCAACGACTTTGCCGGTAATATAGATCGAGACCATGGATGCCAGAGCAAGATCCCAGTTGCCTTCGAGATACCCCATCGCAAGGATGACGATGCCGTTTAGTCCGACGATCACATTGCCGACGGGGAAATCGCGGAAGCGGGTCACGATCGAACCTACGATATCGAAGCCGCCAGACGAGCCGCCGACGCGGAACGAGATCCCGCAACCGATGCCGACGAGCACACCGCCGAAGACTGCAGAGAGCAGGGTATCCGATGACAGCAGCTTGTCCGGTGTCGGAATCAAGGTAATGAACCAGGTTGTAGCGGCAACCGACAGGATGCTCAGTCCGATAAATCGTTTCCCCAGCAGAAACAACCCGGCGATCAGGAGCGGTACGTTATAAGCCAGATACATCGTGCTAATATCGAGGGGAGTGAAGTAGGCGGTCAGCATCGCTAGCCCAGACACGCCGCCGCTAAGCAAATGAAGGGGCACGAGGAACAGGTTAAAACCCGCAGCGATCAAAGCCGCCCCGAGTACAATAACAGTCGCATTTCTAATTTCTTTAAACACTATCGTTCACCTCACGAAAATAAAGGAAGTATCCCAACCTGCTTGCTGGTATTCCATTTATGTTTTGTGCTATAATGTTTGAGATATTCTTGAGTAGGTACTCTTTTCCATTTTTCAAGCTAGTACCAAGCTAGTTCTATGTAAAATTTACAGGCGGATTGGACAGCCTATAAACGTTTGAAGGTCCCCCAAGGTCAGGTATTGAGCGTGGGCAAAGCAGGACTAAACGCTACTTAAGAATACCGTTAAGCTGGTGGAATGTCCACTATATAGAAGGAGTATGATACATTGAACACATTCGCAGATTTCGGCCTAGAGCCTAAAGTATTGCAAGCTATTACGGAACTTGGATTTGAAGAAGCAACCCCGATCCAGGCAAAATCGATCCCGATCGCATTGACCGGTCGTGATTTGATCGGACAAGCACAGACGGGGACAGGGAAAACCGCGGCTTTCGGTCTGCCGCTCATCAACAAGATTCCGAAGGAAGAAGACCGTATTGTTGCGCTGGTTATGACCCCAACTCGGGAGCTGGCCATTCAGGTCGCTGAAGAAATCGGCAAGCTGTCCCGCTTTAAAGGCACCCGCTCTCTTCCCATCTACGGCGGACAAGACATCGTACGCCAAATTCGCGCATTAAAGAAGAAGCCCCAAATTATTATCGGTACGCCGGGCCGTTTGCTTGACCACATTAACCGGAAAACGATCAAACTTGACGATGTTAAAACCGTCGTTCTGGACGAAGCCGACGAAATGCTCGACATGGGCTTTATGGACGATATTCAATCGATCCTGAAGCTGGTTCCAGAAGATCGCCAAACGATGCTATTCTCCGCAACCATGCCGGCAAATATCCAGAAGCTGGCTCAGCAGTTCCTGAAAGATCCGGAGCATGTGTCCGTTATTCCGAAACAGGTCAGTGCACCGCTCATCGATCAAGCCTACATCGAGGTGCATGAGCGTCAGAAATTCGATGCTTTGACCCGGTTGCTGGACATGGAGTCGCCGGAGCTGGCGATCGTATTCGGTCGGACGAAGCGCCGCGTGGATGAATTGTCCGAAGCGCTGCAGAAGCAAGGCTATTCCGCCGACGGCCTTCACGGGGACCTGTCGCAGAATCAACGTGACAACGTCATGCGTAAATTCCGTGATGGCAGCATCGACGTTCTCGTGGCAACTGACGTGGCAGCCCGCGGTTTGGACGTTTCCGGGGTAACCCATGTCGTGAACTTTGACCTGCCGCAGGATCCGGAAAGTTACGTTCACCGGATTGGCCGTACCGGCCGCGCCGGGAAAGAAGGGGTCGCATGGTCCTTCGTGACGCCGCGCGAAATGGATCACCTTCGCTTTATCGAACGGATTACCCGTCATAAAATTGCTCGTAAGCCGCTGCCAAGTATTGCTGAAGCGATCGAAGGCAAGCAACGGATTATTGCAGAACGCTTGATCGAGCTCGTGGAGAACGGTGAACTGAACGAGAACAAGGGCATCGCAATCCAGCTCCTGGAGCAATACGATTCGGTGAACCTGTTGGCGGCTGCGTTTAAGCTGATTACGGGCGACAAGAACGAAAAAGTCAACATCGAGCTGACACCAGAAGAACCGATCCGTGTGAAACGCCGCAATCCGGACATTCGTTCCAGCGGACGCAAGCCTTCGGGTTACGGTAATCGCGGCGGGGGATACCGTCGTGATTCGCAAGGCGGTCGCGGAGGTTACGGCAAAGGCGGTTACAATCGCGACGGCCGTGACTATCGTTCCTCTGATCGCAAGCCGCGGACTGGTTCGAGCGCCGGGGACCGCAGACCTTCGAAATATGACGGTAACTCCTCTTTCGATAATTAATCGAACGAGAAGCTTATCCCATATCATAAAATGAAAGAAGACGGAGGATTCTCCGTCTTCTTTGTGTTTGTGTTCATTACAGGAAGATCGTGCGGCTCACGATTACGAGCAGAATGAACAGAACCAGAATCGTACCCGTGGAAGTCCAGAATCCACCGCCATATCCTACACCGGACATGTGATAACCTCCTTTGAAGATGTTGATGGTTTGAAGTTACGGTATATACTATGGCACAGCGGCCCGATGAGATTAGACACTTACCCAAAGCCGCACAAATTAGGCGCTGGAACGAGCTGGACGAATCATGTATAGTTAATATAGGCAGAGCGATTCCACTATACAAAGCTTGAGAGGGGAACTTTACTTGGAATACAAAGGTTTGATGGGCGGATTTTATAAAATTACCGAATGGATTATGCGTATTGCCGGCAGTAACCTGCTATGGCTGCTGTGCTCCTCGCCGTTTATGATCGTCCTGGCAATGAAACTGCTCTTATTACTGCAATCACCGACGCCTCAGCCGGAGACGCTCACGATTTGGATCATGGGTGTTTTGGCACCGTTTACACTGTTTCCAGCAACGGCCGCTTTATTTTCCGTGACTCGGAAATGGGTGATGGGGGAAAGTGACTTAAGTATCATCAAAGTTTACTTCAAAGGGTACAAAGAAAATTACAAGCAAAGCATGATCGGCGGTATCTTCTATACGATCCTGTTCGCGATTATGTATGTGGACTATGAAGTGTACATGAACCAGATGAACAACCTGCAGATGATTGGCATGGTGATGCTGTTCTTCCTGTTGATCTTATCTCTATCGTTGTTTAACTTCTTCTCGCTGGTGGCCCACTACCATCTGGGTGCACTTCAGTTGATCAAGAATGCGATCCTGTTTACGATTCTTCGGCCGTTCCGCACCTTGTCCACCCTGATCTGCGCGGGTGTGCTTGGGTTTCTGACTTTGCGCTTCGGCTGGTTGATCTTCTTCGGGTTCGGCAGCTTAACAGCCTTCGTCGCGTTCTATAACTTCTACATCGCTTATAACAAGATCCAGGAGAAGGTAGAGCGGATGCGCCAAAACGAAAATGCTTCGAGCAGCAGCACCCAGCAAGACGATGAGGACTTGGGACTTGAACTTCCGTCAAGTGAGGAAAAAGAGAAGGATTGAAAAATGGCGGAAATTGCCATCCCCATCCTTGTCAGATGAGTTTACATTTGCTTAACGAAGCCGTATAATAGGTTTACGTCCTGCGATGTGCGTTTCGATTTCCGTTATTTTGAACCAATGACAGTTATCTCGGGAGACCTACATTGCGCCGCCGCTGAAAGGCCCTATCCATCGGATGAGGGGACTTCATAAGCGTCGTTGCGGTCACCCACCTGCGGGTGCAGGTTCGAGATAATGTAATCGGACGGCATAGGCGGGTCTATTAATGAAGCATGAGAATGGTACCTTGTACTCTTTTTGCCAATGAAAGGGGACAAGGTGCTTTTTTGTTTGTGCCAAAATGTTCAACCTCGCTTTTGTTTGTCTGCCAAGAATGTTAAACTAGAGATTAAGAAAACGCATACCCAAGTTACATAGGGCAGGATCGTGAAGGAGGAAGAACAGTTGTCATTTAAACGTACGTTAATCGGCATTTTCCGCAGCCAAGAAGGAACCAGCGACCGTGCGAAGATGCCCGAACTCAAAACCAGATATTATCAATTATCCAAAGAGAAATGTTGGGAGGAAGTTTCCTCAACGTTAAAGAAAATTCCGGGCTATAAGGTACTGCATGAAGTGCCGTCCGTCGGCGAGATCACGTTGGAGAAACGGACCAGCCTCGGTCGTGTCATGGACATTACTGTATCGATCGTGGGCACTGGGCCGGTACGGAGCGCGATTGATATTTATTCGGCGACACGTGGATCGATGGGGGACCTCGGCGCAAATTACCGGAACATCCTTCAACTTTTCTCTGTGCTGGATAAGAAGCTGGCGGCTTATAAAGTATCTTCGAACCAGTAAACCCGTATGGTTACGACAAAAAAGCGAGCAGGGAGATGCCTCTCCTACTCGCTTTTCGTTTGTACCGAAGTCCTCGGCTTAAGAAAGCAGCGCTTTTACGGCAGCTACCGGTTTTTCGTAATCCGGATGCTCGGTCATTTCCTTCAAATATTCGACGTATTGGATCTTATTGTCTTTATCAACGACAAACACGGCACGCATGTCGAGCGCGAACTCTTTGATCAGTACGCCGTAGGCTTTGCCAAAGGAGTTGTCTTTATAATCCGAGAGCGTGATGACGCGGTCCACGCCAGCAGCGCCGCACCAGCGAGCTTGGGCAAAAGGCAGATCTGCGCTGACCGTCAGCACAACGACGTCATCGCCAAGATCGGCAGCTTCTTGGTTAAACCGACGGGTTTGCGCGTCGCAAACGCCGGTATCCAGTGAAGGAACTACGCTGATCAGTTTGATTTTGCCGGCGAAGTCCTGAAGTGTAGCTTCTTCCAGCAGGTTTTTATTTAAGCGGAAATCTGGAGCTGTATCGCCAACTTTCAGTTCCGGGCCGATCAGTGTGATCGGATTGCCTTTAAATGTAGCTACATTTGCGCGTTCTTGGGCCATGTTTATTTCCTCCTAGACAGATGGATTTATTCAATCAAATTTAATTATAATCGTTTTGAAAAGAAAATGTCCAACATTAGGAAAACAACGGTAAGGAGGCGGTCCGTTTGATTTTCATACGATACGAGAACTGGCGAAGCTACCTGCGATATTATCCCGTCACCTGTCTGCTTCTGGCAGCTAACATCGTCATGTTTATCATCCTTGCGCTGAATGGGGGATCGACGAACCGGATTACCCTGCTCAGATTCGGGGCGATGAGTGATATCGAGCCTTTCGCCGGGGAAAGCTGGCGGTTGTTTACGGCGATGTTTCTGCATAACGGGTTTGATCATCTGTTTTCGAACTCGTTTGCGATTCTGGTATTTGCGCCGCCGCTGGAGCGACTGCTGGGCTGGTGGCGATATGCTTTGGTCTATTTGGGCAGCGGACTGGTCGGCAACTTGATCAGCATGGGGGTGTATCAGTTTAGCTCGGTGCCTCATATCTCAGTTGGGGCCTCAGGCGCTGTCTATGGCGTGTATGGCGCATTTCTCTACATTGCCTTGCTGCAGCGTCACCTGATGGATGAAAGCTCGCGAAAAACGCTGTACAGCCTTCTCATTATTGGGGTGATCTATTCACTATTAGTTCCCAAGATTAACCTAGCCGCTCATGTTGGCGGGTTGGTTGGCGGCTTTTTGATCTATGGACTTCTTGTCCGTTTGTTAAAACGGCGTTGAACCAATGGATTGTAAATGGTACATTAAATTTAGAGTATTATGTCATCAGAAGATGTTCGATGTTCGTAGCACATGCGAAATGGAGCGATCAGATTCGTGGAATTGAGACAACTGCAGTATTTTGTAAAAGTGGCGAGGAAAGAGCACGTGACTCAGGCTGCCGAGGAACTGCACGTCGCCCAATCGGCGGTAAGCCGGCAAATTCACCAGCTCGAGCAGGAGCTTGGCGTTAATTTGTTTATGCAGAAGGGCAGGAATCTCCACCTTACCGCTGTGGGCCAGCTATTCTGCAGCCGGGTGGAGATGATTCTGAAGGATCTCGACCGGGCCGTGAGCGAGGTGCACGAATTTCTCGATCCGGAGCAAGGGGAAATTCGCTTAGGCTTCCCTAATAGCCTAGGTATTCATATGATTCCTAGTGTAGTGGCAGAATTCCGCAAGCTGTATCCCAATGTGAAGTTTCGGTTCAGGCAAGGCACTTATCCTACATTAATTCGGGATGTAGTTTCGGGAGAAGTGGATTTAGCTTTTATTTCTCCGTTTCCGGAAAATCATGATCAAGTCACCGGTAATGTGGTATTAACTGAAGATTTGGTAGCTATCCTTCCGCCGGGGCATCCTCTGGCTGGGGAGCAGAGCATCAAGCTCAGCCAGCTGAAAGACGAGAAGTTCATTTTGTTCAGCAAAGGATATTCCTTGCGGCCAATCGTTTGGCATGCCTGCCTGGAGGCTGGGTTTACGCCGAAAATCGCCTTCGAAGGTGAAGAGACCGATACGATCCGCGGGTTGGTTGCCGCTGGGATGGGCGTCAGTCTGCTGCCGGAAATGGCGCTGTTTCAGAGCTTTACGCTTCAGCCGATCCGTGTGCGGATCTCTGAACCGAAGGTGACTCGCACCATCGGGCTGATCCATCGGGTCGACGAGAAGCTGCCGCTGGTAGCCCAATCGTTCCGAATGTTCCTGCTGGAATACTTTGGACTTCAGGTGGATACGCCGCCAAACCAACAGAAGTAATGGAATCATCAAGAAGAACCTATTTACGAGGTAGGAACGAAAAAAGGCTGCACGATCTCGAGCCGATTGGGCTCGGTACCGTGCAGCCTCTTTTTTTGAGATTACAGGTTATTCGCGGTTGCTTGTAAAAATCAGAATGTAGCGAAGCAACTCCAGAATGGAAATCAACGCGGCAGCTACATAAGTTAATGCTGCAGCATTTAATACTTTGCCAACACCGCGTGCTTCATTCGGCGAAATGAAGCCTTGTTGAAGCATGACTTTGCGGGCCCGATTGCTGGCGTTGAACTCCACCGGCAGCGTCACGATCTGGAACAATACGGCCGCGGAGAAGAAAATAATCCCCAGACCAATCAGGTTCAGTGCGCCGAACAGGAAGCCGGCGAGAAGCAAGAAAGGAGCAACCCCCGAGGCGAAGTTCACCACCGGGAACATCCGGTGACGCAGCACCAACATCGGGTACTTCTGCTTGTGCTGAATTGCGTGTCCGACCTCGTGGCAGGCAACGGCTACCGCAGAGATGGAGCTCTCATAATACACCGGCTCCGACAAGCGGACAACGCGGTGAATCGGGTCGTAATGGTCTGTCAGCGCGCCGCGCACCGGTTCGATAGGGACATCATAAAGCCCGTTCGCATCCAACATCCGTCTCGCGGCATCATGACCGGTTAAGCCATAAAGGTTCTGGACCTTTGCCCATTTGTTAAAAGTGCCTTTCACCCGAAACTGCGCCCACAAGGACAACCCAAATGCGAGCAGAATGGGAATCAGCATCACGTCTGAATACATGAATCATTCCTCCATATGATTTAGTTATCAAAGAAGCAATTGAGGCTGTTCAGGAGTAAGGGTTAGGAAAAGGGTCCGTGATTCAGCAGAAGCCGAATCGCTTCCATGCAGGCCAAGCTTTGCGGAAGCAAATTGGCGAAAGCGCGTTTGGCCTGGTTCGGCTGTAAGCTGGAAATGAGCGGCTCCAGCTCTTTGACCTCGCGTTCTAGCTGCTGCATATGGAGCTCCAACGAGCTTAGTTTCTCCGTCACTTGTTCTTCCGGAGAAACCCGGTGCCACTGGTCCAGCTTCTCGCGGATCTCTTCCAACGTATATTTCTCCTGTTTCAATTGATTAATACGTTCCAGCCTGGTCAAGGTTTCACTACTGTATAAACGATAATTTGTCTGGGTTCGCTTCTCCGGGGAGATCAGCCCGAGCTTCGTATAATAATCGATTGTACGTTCGCTGACATCAGCTGCCTTCGCTAACTCTCCGATCCGGTACAGTTTCTTTACTCCAATGTCATCACTCTCCCGACAATTCCAAAGGATAGCATTCTATATTTATTCTATTTATCCCCATAATACTTAACAACAAGCATACAGTCAAACGTCATACTTTATTTTTGTCAGTAACTATAAGGTGTGTTATTATAATACCTTACATACAATGTAATAATACATGCAATTTGGCGATTTTTTTTGAAAAAAGTATTGTCATCCCTGAATCTTTCTCTTATAATCACATTAACAATTCATTTTGTGTTAGGAAACTTAACATTGGGGGAGTGTTCAAAATGAAGAAGAAGTGGCTTTACGGGGTACTCATTTTTCTTGCATCGTTTGCGTTTCCGGTCTCGGCGTTCGCAGCGGAGGGAGAGGTTACCGCTCCGGTTCTGGAGCTGGGCCTGAACTCGCTTTTCGTATTCGTCGCAGCCATGCTCGTATTCTTCATGCAAGCAGGCTTTGCTCTTCTTGAAGCGGGTACAGTTCGGATGAAGAACGCCGGACACGTTGCAGGTAAAACCGTCCTCACCTTGGGGATTGCTATTCTTGCTTGGTGGCTGATTGGTTTTGGCTTCGCTTTTGGCGACGGCAACAGCTTCCTAGGTACAACCGGGTTCTTTTTTGGAGGAGAAGGGGATATCGGTTCGTTCAGCGTATTTGCTGAAATCGGCGTACCATTAAATCTGATGTTCCTGTTCCAAATGGCGTTTGCAGCAGTATCGCTGGCGATCGCCTGCGGCGGGATGGCAGAACGTGCGAAACTCAGTGTCTACATTATCTTCGGAACAATCTTTATCGTATTGATTTATCCAATTGTCGCTCACTGGGTATGGGGCGGCGGCTGGCTTGGTAACTTGGGAATGCAAGACTACGCTGGTTCGACGGTAGTTCACTTAACGGGTGCTACAGCGGCGCTTGCAGCAACGATTCTGCTGAAACCGCGTCTTGGTAAATACAATAAAGACGGTAAACCGAACAACATTCCAGGTCATAACCAAGTGTTGACGGTACTCGGCGTTATCATTCTGTGGATTGGCTGGTTTGGTTTCAACCCAGGTAGTGCATTAACTCCTTTGGGTGATGGATTCTTCGGTTATGTGTTGATGACAACGAACCTGGCTGCTGCAGCTGGTGCAGTTGCTGCATTGCTGATCTCCTGGGCAGTTCTGGGCAAGTCGGATATTCCAAGCATGCTGAACGGCGTGCTGGCGGCTCTCGTAGCGATTACTGGTTCTTGTGCTTTCGTTGATGCTTGGGCTTCCGTTATCATCGGTGCGGTTGCTGGGATCTTGACCTTCTTTACCGCTAGATGGTTTGAACGTGCTGGTGTGGATGATCCGATTTATGCCTTCTCCGTACACGGGATCGCCGGGGTATGGGGTGCGGTTTCCACCGGTCTCTTCGCAACGCCGGAGCTGGCTGAAACTACAGGTGTAGGTAAAGCAGGCTTGTTCTACGGCGGCGGTTTTGGGCAATTAGGGGTTCAAGTGTTGGGTGTTATCGGGACTTTCGCTTTCGTATTGGTACTGTCGTTCCTGATTCTCGGAATTATGAAATGGACGATGGGGCTTCGCGTTACAGAAGAAGAAGAAACGATGGGTCTGGATATCAGCGAACATGGTACTTACGGGTATCCGGAGCAAATGAGCATACTGAACAAAACAACTTCGTCTGGTATTCCTGCGGAATAATTGAAGACAGAGATCCTGGCGTGAGGCGTCCGGAAGAGAAAGGAAGTTGGGCTTATGAGTCATGAGACGGCCATGAACAACGCAAATTTAGACGCGATTCGGTCCGCCGCAACTCCCGGTTCGCTAAGAGCGGCCAGAATCGATGAGCAGAATCGCTTGTACAGCAAACTGACAACGATGCCGATTCAGGATTGGAACCGTGAAGTCTCGGACCTGCATGATGCCGTCATGACCCAAGCTTGCCGATGCTGTGAAGAAGAAATGATCCAGGAGGGCTTCGGCCCTCCTCCTTCGCATTATGCCTTTATTGCGTTTGGAAGCGCCGGTCGGGCGGAACCCACGTTATGGAGCGACCAGGATAACGGTTTGATTTACGGGGATGGTGATGTGGATCGGCTTGAAGTCTACTTTGAGCGCTTTGGTGAGAAGCTGTCAGAGATTCTCGAGCAGGTTGGTTATCCCCCATGTCCGGGCAAGGTGATGGTGTCCAATCCGTTATGGCGGGGCAACCTTGACGCGTGGGAGAAACAACTGCTGGAATGGCGAGATATTTTGGCTTGGGAACAGGTTCGTTACTTGATGATTGCCGCCGATTTGCGCCATATCTGCGGGGATGCGAAGCTAACCGATGGCTTGCGCAAGACGATGAAGCGGATTATGGAGGCGGATCAAGGCGGTGAACGCGATGTGGTGACGGCCATTTTGCGGAATACTGTCCGTCACAAAGCGGCACTAAATGTGTTGGGGCAAGTGATCACAGAGCAAAGCGGTGAACATGCCGGGGAATTTGACGTGAAATACGGGCTGTACATCCCGATCGTGAACGCCGTACGTTACTTGGCTTTGCAATACGGGATCGAAGCCTCGAACACCTGGGAACGGATTGCTCAACTTCTTCAGCTTGAGGCTGTTCCGACACGTTGGTTGGAGTCGTGCAGCCGCGCGTTTAACACGGCGGTGAAGCTAAGATCGCTTGTATCACCGGTCATCGAAGACGGCTTGCTCACGGGTTCTCATTACCTGCCCCAAGAAATGCTAAAACAGAAAGAGCTCCGGCGCGAGCTGCGGGAATCGCTCAGTACGGTCAAGGTCATGTACCGCACACTCCAAAGGCAGCACCGGTATGCGGAAAGGAAATGGTTATGAAAGAACCGATGAAGGGAAATGGTGGTTTTTGGGATGCTTTTAAGGGCGGCGGAGTGTCGCCAAGGATCGCCTCGATGCTTGGTGCCCCCAGCGCACAGCAAATCGCTTTCGTTCGTTCATTAACCAAAGGACAGCGCCGTCCGGAGACACTTCACGTTCCGCTGGCTGAATTGAAAACGGCCGTCTTCGATTTGGAGACTACGGGATTTCATTACCATTATGGTGATGAAATCTTGTCCTTTGGAGCCATAAAAGTGGAGGGGGAGCGAATCACCGATGAGGTGTATTACTCGCTGGCCAAACCGGCTTGCCAAATTCCTGAGCGAATCATTGAACTAACTGGAATTACGCCGGAGATGGCTCAGTCAGCTCCATCCTTGCTGGAGGCGTTGCGCGAATTTATGGCATTCGTGGATGACCGGGTGTTGGTTGCCCACGGCAGTGCCCATGACAAAGCTTTTTTGGATGTGGCGTTATGGAAGACCACCAAAGCTCATCTCGGGCATCGGGTGCTGGACACGATGATGATCGCCCGGAAGCTGGAACCGGACCGGCGTATCTCTGGCAGCCTGGACGAATGGCTGGCCGTGTACGAGATTCCAGTAACGAAGCGACACCACGCATTGGAAGACTCCAAGATGACAGCTCAGCTGTGGACCGCGTTAATCCAACGGTTGAAAGAACAAAACGTGATTACTTTGGGAGATCTGTACACCTTCTTAAGCCGAACGTAAGCCTTTGCTGTCCTAGTTTTCACGTAACTTGATGGGCAGCAGACGATAACCTCCTGAATAAGCACTTATCCCATACGCGTGTAGCATGAAGCCGTCCGGTTCGCCGGGCGGCTTATCGTTTGATGGATTCATCCGACCACCAATTAGGTACAATTGAAGGCGATCGGCAAAATTCGGAAGCTGACGCAAATCCTCTGACGATGGCTGCGGCGGTGAAGTGGGGTGGGTGTGGTAGACGCCAATCAATCGCGGATCAAAGCAACTGCGAACCCAGATGGCGGGGTCGAGTTCAAAAGCGTGCAACGGAATCTGCGAATGGTTCGCCACAGGAAGATAACGTTCAATGGTGCCGATGCGGCCGTCCAGCGATCCAAACAGCAGCCCGCAGGCTTCCTCCGGGTAACGATCTTGCCCATCCTGCAGCATTTCGTCACGAATATGCGGCGGCAATATCCAGGATTGATTCATTTTGCATGCTCCCGTCGTGATAGGTTAGAGTTCACCTTTTTCTCGATCCATTGTAACAAATCGTTAAAAAAGGGTACAATAATTACGGTAAACATAAGCTTCAAAACCAGATGAGGTCATAAAAGGACGGGCAAAAGATGAAACGGAATCGATGGATACTTGCCGGGTTGCTAGTGTTGCTGGTTATCGCTCTGCTGGACCGTGGGGGACAGGAGGGCTGGTTTGGCAGCTTCCTCAGCGGCTCTAAGGGAGACAATAACGAACCTTCGCTTGGCGCCATGGCAGCCGAAGGGGCTCCGAAGCCAGGAACGACTGCGCCAACGTTCGAGTTAACCGGTTTGGATGGCAAGACGTATGAGGTTGGGGGCAAGCGGGATAAAGTGCTGCTTCTGAACTTCTGGGCGTCCTGGTGCGATCCGTGTAAGGAGGAAGCGCCTGAGCTGAAGGCGTTATCTGAGAAATACAAGGATTCACTGGACATCTATGCCGTGAACGTTACATTATACGATAACCTGGATGAGGCCAAGGCCTTCGTCAAAAAATATGGCTACACCTTCCCGGTTCTCTTGGATGAAAAAGAGGAGCTTTACCGGAAGTATAATGGTATTGCCTTTCCGACCAACGTGCTGATTGACGAACAAGGCGTGATTCGAGACGTCATCGTCGGAGTCATTTCGCCGGAAGAGTTAGAAGCCAAGATCAAAAGCTTGATATAGCACAGAAAAAAGCCCGAATCACCGTGAGTAACGGAGATTTGGGCTTTTCGCATAAGAGATGGCGTTTAATGGTTGACGAGTCCCCATCCGGCGGAAGGAATCTCTTCGTAGTCCTCCCGTTTCGTCTGTCCCAGCAGCGCGTAACGGATGGAGTCCACTAGCGCTTCCCAGCTCGCTTCGATGACGTTGCTGGACACGCCAACGGTATTCCAGGAATTGTGATAATCCTGGGATTCGATCAATACACGTACCTTCGATGCGGTAGCATCTTTGTCATCGAGGACGCGCACCTTGTAGTCCGACAAATGCATATCCTTCAAGCCTGGGTAATAGGCAATCAAGGCTTTGCGAAGCGCATTGTCGAGGGCGTTAACCGGACCGTTGCCTTCGGCCGCGGTGTAGACGCTGACTCCGTCAATCTTCAGCTTGACGAAGGCTTCAGAAACAACTGGACGGTCAGCGGTCTTCTCAACGAGCATCTTAAACGATTCGAAGACGAACAGTTCCTTCATATCGCCATTCGCCTGACGCAACAGCAATTCAAGCGAGGCGTCAGCGCCTTCGAATTGATACCCTTGATGCTCCAGTTCTTTAATCTTGGCGATAACTTGTTTGGTGTTCTCGTTCTCCGGATTGAACTCGATTCCCATCTCCTGCGCTTTGGACAGGATGTTGCTTTGTCCGGCCAATTCGGAGACGAGCACGCGCTGACGGTTACCGACCAGTTCGGGAGCGATGTGTTCATACGTCCGTGAATCGCGAAGGATGGCCGAGACGTGAATGCCTCCTTTATGGGCGAACGCGGCGTTCCCGACATACGGCTGGTTGACCGGCATATGCACGTTGGCGATCTCACTGATGTAACGGGCGGTATTGGTCAGTTGCTTTAACCGGTCAGGTTCAAGCACTTCGTAGCCGAGCTTTAGTTGCAGATTTGGAATAATCGAGCAGAGGTTGGCATTCCCGCAGCGCTCCCCGTATCCATTCATCGTCCCTTGGATTTGGCTTACGCCGGCACGGACGGCACTAAGCGAGTTGGCGACGGCCAGCTCACAGTCGTTGTGGGTATGGATGCCCAGCTTCGAGCCGGGAATGACTTGGCACAATGCGCTGACGATATCATACACCTCGTGCGGCATCGTTCCGCCGTTTGTGTCACACATGACCAGCCAGTCTGCGCCAGCCTCTTCCGCTTTGCGTAAGACAGAGAGGGCGTATTCCGGATTGTTCTTATACCCGTCAAAAAAATGTTCCGCGTCAAAAATGACCTCGAGCCCTTGCCGCTTCAGATAAGCGATCGAATCGAAGATCATGGCGAGGTTTTCCTCTAACGTCGTTTGCAGCGCGGTATGCACATGGAAATCCCACGATTTTCCAACCAGCGTCGCAGCTGGAACACCGGCTTCGATCATCCGATTAAGGTTAGCATCATGTTCGGCTAGGCTGTCTTTTCGGCGTGTACTGCCAAAAGCGGTAATCTTGGCTTGCAGCTTCAGCTCCTTAACCCGCTTAAAAAATTCGATGTCCTTCCCGTTACTGCCCGGAATTCCACCTTCAATATAATGGACCCCAAGGTAATCCAGCTTTTTGGCGATCTTCAGCTTATCGTCCGCCGACAGGCTGATGCCCTCGCCTTGGGTACCGTCTCGCAAGGTTGTGTCGAAGATGGATATTGGCTTTGACATGATCGAAGTATCCCCCTTTAGCAATGGATGAGGGTGGTTAGCTCTCCCCGAATGTTTAGTTTTTAATTAATAATTATAACATCAACATGTTAAATGTAACATGCTTTTTTGAGAGAACAGAAAGTATAAACTTCTTGCCCCTTAGCGATATTGACCGACTTTCCGGGGACAGGTATGCTGAACTTAGGAGTAACGTATGATAAACGAGGGGTAGGAAATGAGAGATACCGCTGATTTTTACCCGGCGCGGGGTAGAGTCATTTTACATGTCGATATGAACGCTTTTTACTGCTCGGTTCATGAGGCGGAGGAGCCGGACAAATATCGAAACCGACCTACCGCGGTAGCGGGGAGCGTGGAGCTGCGCAAAGGAGTAATCGTCACCTGCTCGTATACCGCGCGTAGAATGGGAGTGTCGACCGGAATGACCGTGAGCCAAGGGTTGAAGAAATGTCCCGAGCTAATCGTCATCCAGCCGGATTTCCATCTATACCGCAAATATTCCCGGGCGTTTATGGACATTGCGTACGAATACACGCCGCTCCTTCAAGCGGTTTCCATCGATGAATGTTATCTCGATATTACCGGCTCCAAACAATTTGGGACCCCGCTTGAAATTGCCAATCAAATCCAACAGCGGATCCGTGAAGAACTAGGCCTTCCCTGTTCGATTGGGATTGCGCCGAACAAGCTGCTAGCCAAGATGGCCTCAGATATGAAAAAACCTAACGGCATCACCGTGCTGCGCATCCGGGACGTGCCGAAGCTGCTGTGGGACAAACCGTGCAGCGACTTGTTTGGCATCGGCCGGAAGACGGCCGAGAAGCTGAAGTCGATGCGAATCTATACGATCGGGCAGTTGGCGGCTGCCGACGAACGCAAGCTGATCGAGCGGTTTGGGGTGGCCGGTGCTTGGATGAAGCAGGCGGCGAACGGCAGGGACGATTCGCCGGTGAGCGATGAGCGCGAGCGGAATAAATCAATTGGCCATACGACCACCCTTCCGCGGGATATCAGCCGGATGGAGGACGTGCAACGCGTGCTGTTGAACATCGCCGATCAAGTTGCGCGTCGGCTGCGGCGGCAAAATCTGATGGCCCAGACGATCCAGATTACGATCCGCACCCCGGACATGAAGACGATCACCCGCTCGCAAAGTTTGGATACCGTCACCGAACAAGCGGAAGTGATTTACCGGGAAGCCTGTGAGTTGTACCGCCGCCATTGGAGCGAAGATAAGCCGGTTCGACTCCTAGGAATCACTTTGCAAAATTTGGTTCCCAGGGAGGAATCGGCGTTGCAACTGGATCTGTTTGATTATGAGCGGCAGCCCAAAAAAGAGTCATTAACGCGAACAATGGACATGCTAAGAGATAAGTTCGGAGAAGATGCTGTGCTGACGGCAGGAATGTTGACCGATGATCCCTCGGCATTAATTCGCAATCATCGCATTCGCGGAACTTCGTTGCAAACTGACTTCCTTCGCCAGAACCGGGACGAAGAGGACGACCCTGCTCGTTGAAGGAATTATCACCTATCGGGATTGGAATAATACGGAAAATGAATTGAAATTGTAAACTATTTATATTATATTGATCATGGTGTTATAAAAAGCACCGGACTCGTACCGTTTATTCAGGAGGCAGATAAGAGATGGCGAAATATACTTGGGTTGAGAAGGACACATGTATCGCTTGCGGCGCTTGCGGCGCAACAGCACCGGATATCTACGATTATGACGATGAGGGTTTGGCCGAAGTAATTTACGGCAATGACGGCAACCGCGGGATCACGGAGATTCCGGAAGATCTGTACGACGATCTCCAAGACGCTTGCGACGGCTGCCCAACGGATTCCATCAAAGTTGCAGATGAGCCATTTAATAAAGAAGGCTAAGCCTTTGGAATAACTGCTCAAAGAACGCTCTGCGCCGATTTTGGCGAGGGCGTTCTTTTTTTACGGCGGCCAGGGTGGGATCAGGCGATTTTCTATCAATCTCGGCCCCTTTTTGCAGGAATATCCCGCTCGGTCAGGTAGTTTTGTTTAGTGCTTTTGCAGGATTATCCCGTTCGCTCAGGTCTTCGTCCTCCTTCCTATGAGCTATCCCATTGGATCAGAATGAATAGGAATTTGCCTTCCAACAGAATGGGTTCTGAATGAAAGGGATAATCATGCAAAAGAGCTGTCCAGCCAGTGACAGGAGTCCGGCAGCTTTTTGATTATGAGGCCTGCTTTGCTGGGTACATAGTCGCGAAATTTTGAGATTGGTGAAAAACTGGATAAGAAACGGTGTTGTTTTTGCCGATATAAGGAATGAAAGGGATTTCTCAACGACTCTCTAATTGGAGGAACTGATGGGGAACTCGGCTTACCTTAAAAAATATGTGGAAAACCACCCACATAATAAAATGGCTTGGTATCTGCTAGGCAAAGAATATGAAGCAAGCGGGCAAGCGGGGAAAGCCCGCTATTGCTATATTCAGGCGGGCAACGTGTACGAGGCGTTTGAATCAAGCAAAATTCCGCTGCCTGAGGAAGTGCTGGCCGGTTATAAAGAAGGGCTGTTGCAGGAGTCGCATCGCAAGGAAAAACGAAGCCGCTTCCTGCGCAAGCTCAGTCTTGCGCTGCTTCTTGCGCTGCTGATGTGGATTCCCTCGGCGGCTCACGCGCCGGGGGATCGACAGGCGGCGGTGCCCGTGCACGCCGTCGATGCAGGTGCGGGTGACGATGCCGACCACGAGGAGGCATCGGAGGAACCGCTGAAGCCCGCCGGGGATGAGGCGGGCGGAGGCGCGCCTGCGGGAACGCCGGCTTTCGCAGAGCCGGCGTTCACCGCCATCGGCTTCGCCGGCGACCCTGCCGGGACGCAGGCGGCAGCCGTAAGCGGTTTGCTCGCGCTGCAGCGGCAAACCGCAACCCCTCTGCTCCATGCCGCAGCGCTGGGCATGGAGCAGGCCGGCGACTGGCTGGTCTGGTCGGACGACCTGCCAGTCGCGTATGGCTTGGAGCAGAGTCCGGCCGAGGGGCGGACGGCGCTCCAAGCCTATGATGCGCGCGCGTGCGAATGCGCGCCGCCGGATTCAGCCGCGCTGCAACAGCGCGCGCGGCAGTGGATCCCGCAGCAGGAATCGCTGGGCGTGCTTGCCTCGGCGATGATCCACTACAAGCAGGCGAACGGGGCATGGCCTGCGAGCCTGCAAGAGCTGGCGGGGCCGTATCCTGACAACTGGATTGCCGGAACCGATTCGACGATGGAGCAGGCGTTTCAGCCGTTGCTTGTACAGTTAAAACGCAAAGGCGTTGACGGAGTAACCGGAAATGCGGATGCGCCAGAAGTGCTCGCGAAGGGGATGGCACCGGGGCAGCAGCCTTTTTTTGCCGAACCTTATGAAATGATCGTCGATACGGACACGCACACTTTGGCAGTGGTCAGCGGGAACGTCTTGATTCGAAGTTATCCCGTTGGATTGGGCGGCTCGCAGACACCGGAGGGTACGTTTGTTATTTCTGAAAAAGTGATCAACCCGAACGGGAAGGATAACGGCGAATTTGGCAGCCGCGGCATGCAGCTATCCGATACGAACTATGCGATTCACGGAACAAATGAGCCGGATAGTATTGGAAAGGATGAGTCGTTAGGTTGCGTCCGGATGGGGAAGAAGGATGTGGAGGAGCTGTTTGATTTGGTTCCGAAGGGAACGAAGGTGAGGATTGGGAAGGGGATTTTGCCGAAGCTGAAGAACGTCCCGGCGGAGCGTTTCGCCCTGGGCGATAGACAGGATCAGACTAATCCCCACCGCACTTACCATTGGCTGAACTAGCTTAGGTTACAATTAAAAGGACGGTAGTCACGATGACCAGCGCGGCAACGATGGATATGGACCAGATGAGCGCTTTCTTGTTGACTTCGTCCTTTTTCTTCTGGAGTGCAGGCGGCATGCGCTTGGCAGACATGATCATTTCCCCTCTCTAACCTAGTTTTAAGCGATATTAGAGGTGCTTTCCCCCTTATTGTAATGGCTTTCACGGCAAAATTCCATCACCTTGTTGTTTCTTTCACGTGGCATATAGGTTAAACTTTTCTTTTCCAGCGGAAACAGCTAAACTGATATTAGCAAAAATGCAAAGCGTAAGATCGGAGTGAACTGTACAACGTGTTGTATCGCACATTGGGAAAACCGGTATTTTTTCGGATGGATCCGGAGAATGCCCATCATCTCGTTATCAACGGATTACATACTGCTGCTGCCGTTCCTGGAATGCTGCCGCTCTTGCGCGGAATGTACGGCGTGCCGGAAGCTCCGGAGCTCGCGACGGACTTATTTGGAATTCATTTTCCTTCCCCGGTGGGGTTAGCTGCCGGTCTTGATAAAAATGCCGACGCGGTGCCTGGTTTCTCCGCCATCGGATTCGGATTTATGGAAGTGGGTACGGTCACGCCGCTGGGACAGCCCGGCAATGATCGTCCAAGGTTGTTTCGCTTGCCTTCGGACGAAGCGTTGATTAACCGGATGGGCTTTAATAATCGCGGAACGGAGGCGATGGCACAGCGTCTAAAGGCGCTGAAGCACCGCCCGATTCCGATTGCCGTCAACATTGGCAAAAATAAAATCACACCCAACGAAGAAGCGTATCGAGATTACGAGAAATGTATTTCGGATTTATATGAATACGCCGATTTCTTCGTTGTGAACATCAGTTCACCAAATACGCCGGACTTACGTAAATTGCAGCATGGCAATGAGTTAGCTTCGCTGCTAACTGCAGTAACGGATCGGATGGCGGCCGAAGCGAAGCGGCATGGTAAATCCAAAGCAGTGCTGGTTAAAATCGCGCCGGATGTAAGCTTTGATGAGCTGGAATATATGGTCGACACCATTCGCAATAGCGGCGTTTCCGGCATAATCGCCACCAATACGACGTTGTCGCGGGACGGCCTCACGCACCAGAACGCTCGGGAAACTGGAGGCTTAAGCGGAAAACCGCTGAACGCGCGATCCACAGAGATCATCTCGCGCGTGTATCGGCAAACGGAAGGCCGATTGCCGATTATCGGATCGGGTGGGATTTTCACAGCGGAAGATGCCTATGCCAAAATCCGGGCTGGCGCCAGCTTAGTCGAAATCTACACTGCGTTGATCTACGAAGGCCCGGAAATCAACCGCAAACTGCATCGCGGCTTGCGGGAGTTGCTGCGCCGGGACGGCTATCGCCATATCTCCGAGGCGGTTGGGGCGGATCTCCGATAAGCTAAGCCGGCATCGATTCAAGCCGGGGGACAGAAGACAGGAGGCATAAGGATGGACAGTAGAGATTGGGGAACATTTTTGCTTCCATATGAACAAGCGGTAGAAGAACTGAAGGTTAAATTCAAGACGATGCGCGCCGAGCTGAAGAAACGCGAAGAGTATGCGCCAATCGAATTCGTTACCGGACGGGTTAAGAAAATCTCCAGCATTTTGGACAAGGCGAAGCGGTTAAATGTGTCCATGGACAATCTGGAGACCGGAATCGAGGATATCGCGGGCATTCGCATTATGTGTCAGTTCGTTGAGGATATCCGCCGGGTGGCGGAATATATTCGTATGCGTAAGGACCTGAAGGTTCTTTACGAAAAGGACTACATTACAAACTACAAGGAAAGCGGCTATCGCAGCTTCCATATGATCGTGGAATATCCAGTGCAAACCGCGCTGGGTCAAAAGCAAGTGCTGGCCGAAATTCAGATTCGTACGCTGGCGATGAATTTTTGGGCGACGATTGAGCATTCTTTGAACTACAAGTATCGGGAAAGTCTGCCTGAAGAAATGCGGGGCCGGCTCAAAAAGGCTGCCGAAGCTGCATTCGTACTGGATAATGAAATGTCGAGCATTCGCCAGGAAATTTTGCAGGCGCAGAAGAGCTTTGAGGACGATTCTAACGTGGTTTCCTCCGTGCTTGCGTCGATTCATCAGCTTTATTTTTACCATCTGGTCAAAGAAGCCATCGAGAGCCAGGACCGGTTTAACCGGTTGTGGGAAGCGAAGGATTTTGATGGGCTGAAGCAGCTGCAGGTCGAACTGAAGGATCTGATCAAGCTGCACAAAAAAGTGGAGGAGCCCGGGGATGAGTTATGAGCCGCTGTTTGTGGCGTATCTCGTATATTTCAACCGCGACCGCGATTATTTCGAGTGCCATGAGGTGCTCGAAGAATTGTGGCTAGAGCAGGGGCATAGTCCGCTGTATAAGGGACTGCTGCAGGTTGCTGTCGGATTATTCCACGCGCGGCGCGGCAATTTGTCCGGCGGACGGAAGATGCTGCAATCCGCTTTAGAGCGGTTGGCCCCCTATCCGGAACACACGCTTGGCATCGACCTGGGGAAGCTGCGCCGGGACACGGAAGCGTACGTCCGGCAGCTGACAGAAGGGAGTATTCAAGCTTTTACGTATTACGACCTCACGATCCAGGTGCTGGACCCGGAGTTGGTGCGCCTGGTGGCGGAGGCTTCTCATAACATCGCCCCGAACATTCCGCAGCGGCGCACGCCGCAGCGCGGGGAGAAGCATGCGGAGCGACAGCGGAAGCTGGAACAAAGGAGAGCGCGTGAACAAGGCTGAGAGCGGCCCGTCCCCCGGTGTTGGGGAGACGGGCGTTTTTACGGTATGCCGTTTGCGCAAGGCTGCTACCAACAGGATTGAAACAAAGAATGGATGGGACAAGCATGGCGGTTCAACTACCAAAGGAATTTATAGAACGGATGCGCGGGCTTTTGGGCGAGGAAGAGTTTGCGAACTTTTACGCGTCTTATGACAGTCCTAAATTTGCAGGAATCCGGGTTAATACGCTAAAGATCGATCCGATAGACTTCAAGGCGGTAGTGCCGTTTGATTTACGGCCGATCCCTTGGTGCCAGACAGGGTACTACGTCGAGGAGCAGGCAAAGCCGGGCAAACATCCGTATTATCATGCCGGGCTATATTATATTCAGGAGCCCAGTGCAATGGCGCCGGTCGAACTGCTGGATGTCACTCCCGGAGAGCGGGTGCTCGATCTTTGCGCAGCCCCTGGCGGGAAGTCAACGCAAATCGCAGCGAAGCTGTGCGGACGAGGAATGCTGGTCACCAACGACATCAACCCGGAGCGGACGAAGGCGCTCGCCAAGAACATCGAGCTGTACGGGGTTCGAAATGCCGTTGTGCTGGGGGAATCGCCGGAGCGGATCGCGCGGGCGTTTCCTTCTTTTTTCGATAAGATCCTGATCGATGCGCCTTGCTCGGGCGAGGGCATGTTCCGGAAGGATGAGGATATGGCGCGGCATTGGGAGCCCAATTGGGTTCGGAAATATGCTGACATGCAGCAGGAAATTTTGAAGTCGGCTGCGGCCATGCTGGCGCCGGGCGGGAGAATCGTCTATTCTACCTGCACGTTTGCCCCGGAAGAGAATGAAGCGACGATCGCTGAGTTTCTGCTGGAGCATCCGGAATTTCGAGTAGTGCCTTTGGGTTTAGATTATGGTATCGCACCCGGACGGCCGGAGTGGCTCACTTGGCTGGCTGACCGGGGAGAGGGCAAAATGTATCCGCCGGAAATCGCCGAACAAACTGCCGGCTGTGGACGGCTTTGGCCGCATCAGGTGGAGGGCGAGGGGCATTTTCTCGCGGTGCTGGAGCGGCAAGGGGAAGAGAACCCTGAGAAGAAATTAGAAGATGAGCGTCAGGTTTCCTCGCAATGGGAAGAGAACTCTCGCGATAAACGGAATTCCCGTCACTCTCATCGATCCCGTCCCGGTGGAGGTCGTGATGCGAAGGCGGTGGACGATCGGGAGGTGCTGGAAAGCTGGCGGGCTTTTGCCCAGGAACAACTCGCCGGAGCGGAATTGCCGGGAGAACCGCTTCTCTTTGGCGGCAACGTCTATCTGTCCCCACTGACGAAAGAGCGGCTGGACGGCTTAAAAGTCGTGCGTCCCGGGTGGTACGTCGGAACTGTGAAAAACGGGCGTTTGACGCCAGGACAACCTTTGGCAACGGCACTGTCTCCGACCGAAGCGGCGCGGGTATTGGACCTCTCTTCTGCGGACGGTGAGGCGATTCGGTATCTGAAAGGTGAGACGCTGCAGGCGGACAAGGAACGGATTCGTTGCCAGGAAGGCGCCAGCCCCAAAGGCTATGTGCTGGTCACGGTTGACGGTTACTCGCTGGGCTGGGGCAAATGGCAGGACGGATTGCTGAAGAATGAATATCCCGCCGGGTGGAGGTGGACATAAAATGAGTAAAGGCAAGAAGACGCAGCGCTTGGACAAAATATTAGGCCATCTGGGTTACGGTACCCGGTCGGAGATTAAAAAATACGTTAAACAAGGCCGGGTCACAATCAACGGTGCGGTTGTCAAGGACAGCGGCATGCAATGTGACCCGGAGGTTGATGTTGTGGAGCTGGATGGCGAGCAGATTTTTTACCGCGAATTCGTCTATTTGATGTTACATAAGCCGCCTGGTGTGATCTCAGCCACAGAGGATATGAGAGAGAAAACCGTCATTGATTTGTTGCCGGTGGATTTTCAAGTGTTCTCCCCGTTTCCTGTCGGTCGGTTGGACAAGGATACAGAGGGTCTGCTGCTGTTGACCAACGATGGTCAGCTGGCACACGATCTGTTATCTCCGCGCAAGCATGTGCCGAAAACGTACGAAGCCGTTGTTCTCGGCCATGTGGGAGATCCGGAAGCTGCCCGCTTCCGGGAAGGCGTCGAGCTCGACGACGGTTATGTCACCTTGCCCGCTGAGCTGAAGGTGCTGGAGCATCGTTTAGATACCGACGGAACTCCTATCTCACGCATCCAGCTGACGATCTCGGAGGGGAAGTTCCATCAGGTGAAGCGGATGTTCGAAGCCGTTGGCTCGAGGGTGACCTACCTGAAGCGCATATCGATGGGCCCGCTCGTTCTTGACGAGACCCTGCCGCTGGGCGCTTTCCGCGAGCTGACCGAGTCCGAGCTGGAATCGCTGCGAACTTACAAAAACCCTGCAGCCCCTAAAAAGCAGCCTACAACGTAAAAGCACAATAGTAAGCGAATCCCGCAGGGAGAGCGTCGGGTTTGCAGGAAAGAGATAAAGAAGCACGCAGTAGCACCAACAAACCAGCGGTTTGCGCAACAGTAAGCGAATCCCGAAGGGACAGCGGTTTGTTTGCACGGCGTAGAAGGATAAAAAGCCCCGCGTCGCAGTTTTCGTACCAGCAGGAGCGCCTCAAGTAGAGCGTGCCCGCAGGGCGACAAGCGGCTTAGCGCAGAGAAGTCTGCCCGGGTGCGCCGACAGAAGCAGATTTGAGCAGCGCGGTTTACCAGGGAACCCGGGAGCGCCAAAAGTTAGACGTACCCGAAGGGGGAAAAGCGTTCCACAAGCCAACCTAAGCGATTCCCCAAAGGGGAGAGCGTGCAGGAGCGCCTCTGTGCCTCCTACGTTCCTCCCCTTTGCGGGAGACCAGAGGGCAGCAGGCCCTCGGGCCCCCTCCCTTACGGTAAGGGAGGGATGGGGAGGGTTGAGACAGAGAGACAGAAAGGAGACCACACCATACATGAAATATAAACTGATTGCTTTGGATGTTGACGGCACGCTGCTGACGGACGACCACGTCCTGACGCCAGGAACGATCGAGACGATCCGCGCCATCGCGGAACAAGGTGCAGAGTTTGTGTTGTGCACCGGCCGGGCTCCTCGGAGCTCGATCCCATATATGCGTGAGATTGGCTTGGGCGGCTACGTCATTTGCCATAACGGTGCAGCTACGGTGGATGTGCGGACCGAGGAGGTTATCCATGAATTTGCGATGAATCCGCACGGGCTGGAGCCGTACATGGAGTATTGCCGCAAACACAACATTCATTTTGACGTGAATACCACTTTTACGTTGTATGTGGAAAATCTGGCCGGGCTGACCCAAGAAACGCTGGACGTGTACCACCAGTTTTTTATGGAACCGGAGGATATGCCAGCCTGGGCAGATTTCACCCAACCGATCGTGAAGTTCACCGCAGCCGGCGGGATGGAGGAGCTGGATCGGGTGTATGCTGACTGGAGTCAGTGGACGCAGGAGTTTAATATGCTGCGCAGCGGCGATTTCTTCATCGACTTGATGCATAAAGACGCCTCGAAAGGAGCGGCCCTGCAGAAGCTGGCGGAAAAACGCGGAATCCCGGCGGAAAACGTGATGGCGATCGGGAATTATTATAACGATATCACGATGCTCACCTATGCCGGACTGGGCGTAGCGATGGACAATTCGCCGCTCGACGTAAAAGCTGCCGCCGATGCCGTCACGGCCTCGAATAACGAGGAAGGCGTGAAGCGGGCGTTGGAGAAATATTGCCTGGAAGCCTAACAGCGTGAACATAGATCAAGCCGAGCCCGGAACCGGGTTCGGCTTTTTTGGTGTCTCTAAGTGGTCAGTCCAAGGACATTTGCGGCGGCGGCTCGGTTTCTTTCAAGGGATGGGCCTTGCGGCGGTGCAGCAGCCAGACCATGGCAACGGAGAAGCCCAGCAAGGTGAGGAGCGTTCCCCCGGCGAACCCCAAGGTTCTAGGCGCTACGGCTTCCAGCAGGAAACCGGAAGCGAGCATGGCGACGCCCATCACGGTATTTTGCAGGGTGGCTAAGCCGCCGAAGAACCGCCCCTGCCATTCACCGGGAATCAGTTGCATCAATACCGTCTCGTTGCAGGCGTTGCCCACGCTGGTGATGACCGCCGATAAGGCCAGCAGCCCAACCAGCAGGAGAAAAGACGGCGATTGGCTGCTGATCACTTGAGAGATTCCTTCCAGTCCAAGGGTGAGGACCGCGGCGGTCCGCATATGACGGGCCATCTTGCCGGCGAGTCCAGAGCCGATCAGCATCCCGGCACCCAGCGCCCCATACAGCAGCCCAATGCCGACGTCTCCCATGTGAAACACTTCAGAGGCGTATACGCTGATCAGCACGTTAAAGATCCCGTCCCCGATCGGCCAAATGGCAAAGACAATCAGCATGATTTGCAAAAAGAAAGTCTGACGTACCAGCCGGCGAAATGTGGTGGATGAGGGCATCGCGGGCTGCGAGCTTGACTTAGCCGCTTCTGCGTCGATCGCGTCTGCTCCGGCTGCGGGCTGGGCTGCCGGATTCAAGTGAAGAAGCAGCAGGCCGGAGACGAGGAAGGACAGGGCGTTCAACACAAAAGACACCTGGCTGCCAACTGCCGCAGCAACGATGCCGCCCGTGACAGAACCGCCGATGAGTACAAATCCCGTCATCGCTTGCTCCAGGCTGTTTACCGCCAGCAGGTTCTCCCGACGGACGAGTCGGGGAATGAGCGACATGCGGGCCGGGGCATAGATCGCTTCGCCCGCGGACAAGGCAAATGAGCTGACATAGATGATCCAGACGTCTCCGGCATCGTGAACGAGAAGCGGTGTTAATGCAAAGAAGATCCGGACGGCGTCGGTGAAGAGCATGATCGTTTTTTTGGTAAAACGGTCGGCAAGCCACCCGCCAATCGGTCCAAAGACAAGGTAGGGAACGAGGCGAACCGCAAAGGTGATGCCGACGGCCAGACCTGAGCCGGTCAACGATAGCAGCAAACCGAGGACAGCCACCTGACTGAAGCGGTCGCCGATGCCGTTCACCAGACCAGCCGCAAACAGGCGGCGGTAGGAAGGTTCGTGGCGCAGGATTCGTAATGATTTCATGGGATGAGGCCAACTCCTTTTATACATCTATCTAATTAAATGATTATCTAATTACATTCGCGAAAAAAAGGCAACAAGGCGAAAAGGGCACGGCCAGCCTTATTGCATGGCGAGATATTCCTGGACCGCTGTTGTTGCAATCAGGATGGGCTCTTGTCCCAGAGCTCCGGCGGGTTCAACTCGTAAATATCATTTTCGCGGTACATGAAATGGTTCATGATAAACTCCCGGCGTATCGTCGCATAATCCTCGTGGTATTGCCGAATATACTCGTTGATTTCTTTTTCCGTATATTTGCGGTGCGGCTCCAGGCCTTTGACGAGACGTTCGAGCACAATCAGCTTCTTCTTGCGTTGAGCCGGCAAGTGCTTAAGGGTACCGTCTCTGTTAAAGAAGTTGTCCTGGATCGCGGCTTTGCGTGCCGCCGCTTCTTGCTTGTCCTCGGCCGCAGAACTCGCCTTGCCGACTTTTAGAATCGCTTGAGCTTGTTGGGTGAGGCTTTTTTCGTTCAAATAAAAATAAATCGTATTCTTGTCGCGGCGTTCGTACACCAAATCCGCCTCCCTTAACTTGGTCATATGGTGGGTAATCGTCGGCGGCGTGACGCCAAGCTTTCCGGCCAGTGCCTGACCGTGTAACGGGCCGTTTTGAAGCAAGGCGATAATCCGGATCCGGGTCACATCGCCAACAGCTTTATGAAAATGAACTAATCGGTCGAGCTGCATCCTCATCCCTCGCTAATTCGATAATCATTTAATTAGATGAGTGTATTATTTCATCCTAAGCGGTTTCTTGTCAAGGGATAAAAAAAGAGGTTGGAATCCAGGCCGGATTCCAACCTCTTTACAGGCTCGTGGCTGCATTACACCAGAAGCGAACGGGAAACGATCACGAGCAAGATGAACAGTACCAAAATTGCTGCCGTTGAAGTGAAGCCCCCTCCATGGATTCCACTCATTGTTATTCCTCCCTTACGTCAGGATGGTTTCCCGTTTTTAAAACGAGATAGTGCATTGTATGCAGCCAAGGAGGTATACGTTTGGACATCCGGCAGGAGTGACCTGCAAATAGGCGCCTTTGAAACTTTAATGACGCAATCCTTTGGGCAGGTGATTTTTCAGCTGTCCGCCGCTGGCTTTGCCCCAGCCCAGCGGATATTGGTCGTCGCCGCAGGCGACGGTCACGAGGTGCCAGCCGCGTAAGGAGGCCGGCACCTCAAGCGTCTCGCCGCGCAGATAGGCGGCGACGAGCGGCGATTCCGCGTCGAGCGTCCACAGACGCGGGGCGGCTTCGTTTGCGCTGAGCGCCATCGCCAGCGCATGGGCGGGCTCAAACCGGCCTTTGCGGACGTCGCCGAGGTGCAGCCCGGCGCGCGGGACTTTTAGGCCGGTTAAATGTTCCGGCGTCAGCGCCAAGCCGCCGCTGGCCGGAAGCAGATACAGCGCCTCGCCGAACAGAAGCGGGGTGCCTCCGGCGGGAGGCGCGAAGGCAGGCAGCTCGTCCGCCGCCCAAGCGCGAAAGCTGTCCCAGGCTGTTGCGGCGCTGCGCTCGGACGGACCGGAGCGGGCGCCGCGCTTGCGGTTGCGCTCACGTCCGCCGCGGCGAACGGCGTCCGCCCCCTCCCGATTGGCGATAGCAGCGGAGATCGCAGGGGTTTTCTCGTCATGATCCCGTTCGATCAGGGCGACGTAATGGCCTTCCCCTTGTTCGCGGTGCGGCCAAATCCGCTTCTCGGCGATCAGGCGCAGGAACGGGTACTCCGCCAACAGACGGGCGATAGTGTCCTCGTTCTCACGGCGGTTAAACGTACAGGTCGAGTAGGCAAGCCGCCCTCCGGGCTTCAGCATCGCGACCGCGTCCTGCAGGATGTCCCATTGCCGGGCAGCACACAGCTCCACAGCCTCCGGCGACCATTCGCTGATCGCGTCGGGATCTTTGCGGAACATCCCCTCGCCGGAGCAAGGGGCATCCAGCATGATGCGGTCAAACGCCAGCGGGAAGCGGGCGGAGAGCGCAGGCGGTGGCGCCTGCGTCACGACGGCGTTCCGAATGCCGAGACGCTCCACGTTTTCCGCTAGAATGCGTGCGCGCTGCGGGTGAATTTCGTTGCTGATCAGCAGACCTTGGCCGGCCATTTTGGCAGCGATTTGGGTTGTCTTGCCGCCGGGGGCAGCCGCTAAATCCAGTACCGTCTGACCGGGCTGCGGGTCAAGCAGCTCCACGGCGGACATCGCGGACGGCTCCTGAATATAATAGAGACCGGCAGCATGGTAGGGGTGTTTCCCCGGCCGGGTGGATTCCTCGTAATAATAGCCCGTCCCGCACCAAGGTACCGGACGCAAGGCGAACAGCTCCGCGAGCTTGTCAGCCGCCGGGGAGGACGGAGGTATTTTTAACGTATTAAATCTAAGTCCATAGGTGCGAGGCGCATCATAGCTTGCTAGGAACGCCTCGGTCTCGGCCGGGCCGAGCAGGGCCGTTACCGCTTCAACGTATGCGGTTGGCAGGGATGGATTGCTCATCGTTGTTGCTCCTTCCACAATCTAAAAAAGGCCGTCATAGGCCGGAACATCTATACTTCAGCAGTTTATCATATCCCTTTTTATTCACAAAAGAGGCAGTTGATCCAGCAGTGATTTTTTAATGACTCGTAAAAAAGGGGAATGGATGTTCCTTCCTGCCTATGGCATAATGGAAAAAGAAGCGGATTTAAACGCAAAAAACGTACGACATGCAAAGGAGAAGCACAATGAAACTGCTGCAGGCTTTATTTTTCCCGCCGGAACAGCCCGGTGGCGTATCGTCGATGATTCCGTACCTGCAAGATCGGTTTAATCCTCCACATTGGGAGATGGAGTTGTTTTCACTGCCCAAACGGATCCGTTCGAAGGGGAGCGATCCCGTTATTTTCCATACCTTTGATTGGCAGCAATACGGGGACAGCCCGATCGTCCAAAAATACGTGCAAACCTATCGCGACTATTTGTGGTGGACTAAGCTGCGATTGAAACAGCCTTACGATTTGATCCATGCCCATCACCCGATCGCAGGGCTGGCGATGAAGGAAGTGTTCCCGCAGACGCCGGTGATCCAAAGCATTCACTCGAGTTATGAAAAAGAATTGATTCTCAACGGCCGCATCCGAGAGAACGGGCCGGAGCACCGATTTCTTACGTCGCTGTACCGCGAGCTGGAGCATCGCACCGATCGGCTGTTCACCGTATCGAAATCTTTTGCCGAGTATTTGGCGCCGTATGTGGACGATCCTGCGGCTATCGGCGTGATCCCGAACGGGTTTGATGAGAAGCGGTTTAAACCGGTCCCTCATGAAAATGAAGTCGCTCAGCTCGTCACCGTCTGCCGCCTCGTGCCGGCCAAAGGGTTGGACACGTTGCTGCATGCGTGCGCCGAACTGAAGAAGCGCGGCCATAACTATGTGCTGCACATTATCGGCGACGGTCCCATCCGTCAGGAGCTGGAGCAGCTGGCGCAACGATTGGGCATTTATGATGATACGATTTTTTACGGGTATACGCTGCATCCGGAAGAATTTATGCCGTTCTTTGATATTTTCGTATTGCCTTCCCGGGCGGAGGCCTTTGGCAATGTGTTCGCTGAGGCTGCGCTGTGCAGTCTGGCACTCGTCGGAACGCGGATCGGCGGGATTGCTGAGCAAATTGAGGATGGCGTGAACGGTCTGCTGGTGCCTCCGGAAGATCCGAAGGCGTTGGCTGAAGCGCTGGAGAAAGTGATCGTGGATCCGGATTACCGTTATCAGCTGGCCCGCAGCGGGTCAGAGAAGGCGAAAACCCATTACTCGCTGAACCGGGTGGTCCACGAGCTGAAGAAGCTGTACCTGCAATTCAAATAGGAAAGAGTTGTTGTGCGGATGAAAGCCTTTCGTTTTCTACACGCAGCCGATTTGCACCTGGATACCCCTTTTTCGGGGATGTCCGGGGTGCCGGATCGGCTGCGCGAGTTATTGCGGGAATCAACCTTTACTGCGTTCGAGCGAATGATTCGGCTTGCGATCGAGGAAGCCGTTGATTTCGTGGTGATCAGCGGCGATATTTACGACGCATCGGACTCTTCGCTGCGCGCGCAGCTGCGTTTGCGCGAGGGCTGGGACAAGCTGGGAGAGCACGGTATTCCGGTGTATCTGATTCGGGGCAACCATGACCCCTTGTCCGGCCGGAGGCTCAGGTTGGCTTTGCCTGATCATGTGACAGAGTTTGGCCCCAAAGTGGAAAGTGTGACCGCCGTACGGCGCAGCGATGGGGAGCCGGTGGCGGTGCTGACCGGGGCTTCTTATCCCACTCCGGCGGTGCATGAGAACTTGGCGATTCAATATCAGCGCGAGCCAGGCTCGGACCTCTACCACATCGGGCTGCTGCACGGCAACGTGGACGGCCAGGAGGGGCATGACGCATACGCCCCGTGCTCGCTTCGCGATTTGCAGGCCTCGGGATACGATTATTGGGCGCTGGGTCATATCCATAAGCGGCAGATTCTCTGCGATTCACCGTGGGTGGTGTATCCCGGCAACATCCAAGGGCGCAGCTTAAAGGAAAGCGGACCGAAGGGCTGCTATTTGGTGGAGGTTGCGGAGAACGGTGAGGCGGAGCTCTCGTTTCGGCGACTCGATCAGGTGTTGTGGCTGGAGAGCCGCTTGTCCATCGACGGGTTGGCCACGGAAGAAGCGTTGAAGCTGAGCCTCGAGGAGCAACTGGACGAGCTGCGGGAGGCCGAGCCAGATCGGATGACGGTCGTTCGGTTGATTTTGACCGGGCGCGGGCCGCTGCACGGGATGCTCCAATCGGGGCCGGAGGCGGCAGAGCTGCTGCAGGAGCTGCGGCGCCAAGAACTGGGACGCTTTGAGGCCGAGGCTGTGGAAGCAGGGCAGGGTGAAGGCATCGTATGGCCGGCCGGCTTCAAGCTGGAAACTGGGGTGGAGCTGGACCGTGAGGGGCTAGTTGCGGAGGACAGCTTCCTCGGTGAGCTGTTCCGGTTAGGAGAACGCACAGCCGCTGAACCTGAACGGGTGGAGGAGTTGGTTGACACCGCGCTGGCACAGGCGGCAGAGAACCGGCAACTGCGACGGATCTTGCAGGAACTGAACCCGGAAGCCAAGCGGGAGCTGGTTCGCCGGGCGGAGGAGTTGGCCGCGGCCTTGCTGATTGATGACACGCCGCCGACCTCACGGGAAGGGAGAAGCGTCTCATGAGGTTGGAACGGATGCAGATCAGCGGCTTTGGCCGCCTGAATGGGCTGGACGTGGAGCTTCCGGGGCAAGTAACGGTGCTGTACGGTCCCAATGAAGCAGGCAAAAGCACGCTGCTGGGCTTTGTCCGGGCGATGCTGTTTGGCATCCCTACCCGGGCGGCTGCGGCTGAACGGTATGAGCCGCTGCGGGGCGGTGCGCACGGCGGGGTGCTGACAATCTTGGGCGATGACGGAACGCGCTGGATGATCGAGCGGTATGCGCAGCCGCCGGAGGGACGAAATTTGCCGGGCACCCGCGGCGACCGGCTGCGGATCACGCGCAGCGATGAACAAGGCGGCGTGCGGGAGGCATCGCAAGAGGAAATGCAGCGGGAGCTGCTCGGCGGCATGTCCAAGGCGATGTTCAAGCAGCTGTTCGCCGTGTCGCTGACGGAACTGCAAGAAGTAGGCGCCTTGCAGTCGGAGGAGCTGAGCCGTTACCTGTTCCACGCCGGGATTGGCGGCGGAGCAGCGGTGCTGCGCGGGGAGAAGCGCTTGGTCCAGGACATGGACAAGCTGTATCGGCCGCGCGGGCGCACGCAGGAAATCGCTCAGCTCCTCCAGGCGGTGGAGCGGCTCGAGCGCGAGGCCGAGGCGGCCAAAGCGCTGCTGCCGCGTTACAACGACGTGCTGGAGGAGCTGGAGCGGCTGGCCGCGCAGCTGGCGGAAGCCGAAGCGGCCCGCGCCGCGCGCAGCCGGGAGACGGCCCGGCTGCAGCGAGCGGTAGGCAGCCGGGCCGATTGGCTGCAGCGCGAGGCGCTCCGCGCGGAGCTGGCGGCGCTGCCGCCGGTCGCCCGCTTCCCCGCGCAGGGGGCGGCGCGCTGGCAGGCGCTGCAGGCGGAACGCGAGCGCCTGCAGCTGGAGCGCAGCGAGTGGGCCCGGCGGCGGGAGGCGCTGCAGGCGGAGCTGGCGCGGCACCGCCCGGATGCGGCGGTGCTGGCGCAGGAGCCGGCGCTGCGGCAGCTGGCCGGCCTCCTGCCGGGCTACGAGGCCCGGCAGGGCGAGCTCGCCGAGCTGGCGGCGGAAGCGCTGCAGCTCGAGAGGCGGCTGGCCGAGTGCCTGCGCAGCATCCACCCGGCATGGGGCGCGGAGGATTTGCGCGCTTTTGCCGGGACGGTCGGCGAACGGGAGAGCGTTCGCCGGTTTGCGGCGCGGTTTGCCGCGTACGACAAGGAGATGGAGCTGCTGCGGAGCGAGCGTGCCAAGCTGGAGCGGGCCGCGGCAACCGCGGAGAAAGCCGCTGCGGCAGCGGTCGCGCGGCTGGAGGCCAGCGCTGTGGAAGGGCGGCGGCAGTTCGCCATGCTGGTCCCGCAGCAGCCGAGCGAAATCCGCGCGCTCTGGAGCGAGCTGCGCGGCGAGCTGGACCGCTGGCGGGAAGGCCAAGGGCGGCTCGCGTCTGAGCAGCGGGCGGCTGACGCCAGGGCGCTGGCCGCAGCGCAGATGCGTGCGCTGTACCGCAAGCTGCTCGCCGGCTGCGGCCTGCTGACGGTGGCGCTGCCCGTCATCCTGTGGCTGACGGCGGACGCGCCTTGGGCGGCCGCCGCCACGGCAGCAGCGCTGCTGGGCCTGGACGCGGCCCTGGCGTCGGCCGCCTTCCGCAGCGCATCGCCTGCCGGCGAGCGGCGGTTGCGCCGCGGTGCGGCCGCGTTTGGCCCTGGCGACGACGCCGGCCCGGAAGCGCGGCTTGGCGCGCTTCTATCCCGGCTCGTCCGCCATCCGCAGAGCGCCGCGGCCGCTTCCCGGTCGCGCAGCGGGGCCGCCCCTTCGTCCCGTCCGGTGGACTGGGACGAGGAGGAACGCCAGCTGCGCCGGTTGATGGAGGCGTGGCTGCTGTGGGATCAGCGCCACGCCGCGCTTCAGGGCGAGGCGGAGGCGGCCTTGAGCCAGGCCTCCGCCGCCCGGGACGAGCTCGCGGCTGCCGAACGCGAGCTGACGCGCCGTGAAGCCAACTTTGAGGAGTTGGCCGGGCAGTGGGAAACGTGGCTGACCGAACGAAAACTGTCCGCCGATCTGTCCCCGGAGGCGGCTGCAGATGTGTTCCGCCTCGCGGAGCAAGGACGGGACTGGCTGGCCCGCTTGGATGGGCTGGCGGCTAAGATGGCCGCGCTGCGTGCGGAGAACGAGCGGTTTGAACAGGAATGCTTGGCTTATGGAGACCCAGCCGCCCCTGATCAGGC
>Ga0164243_10001624_pt1 | contig 38039 bp, 31 predicted proteins | sample OricompcompostOP_FD_108781 | JGI IMG/M metagenome (GOLD analysis project Ga0164243, IMG submission 108781) | Organic Plus compost microbial communities from Emeryville, California, USA - Original compost - Organic plus compost (OP) | ecosystem: Engineered > Solid waste > Mixed feedstock >... | reverse complement strand
TGCCCGCCGGGGACGCCGCTCGTGGGCAGGGTGCTGCGCATCAGGGCGAGTTCGGTGGCGGTCCAGGGGACGCCGACGAAGGCGGCGAGGTCGTCGGCGTACGGGCGGAGGTCGACGGACGTACGGTCGCGGGTCCCGTCCTCGCCCGCGCCCTCGCCCGCGCCCGCGCCCGGCCCGCCTCGGCGGCGGCTGCGCCCACGGGTGCGTCCGCGGCTGTGCGCGAGCGTGACGTGGGCGTGGAACCGGGGCCGCTCGTCGAGTGCCAGCCCGGAGCGGCGGCCCGCGGCGTGCGCGGCGTCGGCGAGCCGGTGCAGCGCACGGACCGCGTCCGGCGCATCGGAAGTCCGTGCGCCGGGCCCGTGTTGGCCGTTCCCGGCACGGCCGTTCGGCGCCGGCACCGGCCCCGGCGCCGACTCCGGTTCCCGCTCCCGCTCCCGTTCCGGTCCCGGCGGCGGCTTCCGCTCCGCGCCCGCGTCCGGCCGCGCCCCGGCGCCCGTGCCCGTACCGGACGCGTCCGCGATGCCCGCCCACAGCACCCGGTCCCCGAACCGGCCGCCGCCCGCGACGCACAGCGTCAGCGGGCGGGAGCGCGCGGCCGCGCGCGCGAGGCGGGCGCACAGCTCGGGGAAGCGCCGCTCGGCCACCTCGCCGTAGAACGCGAGCGTGAGGTGCCAGTTGTCCCGCTCGGTCCAGCGCAGCCGCTCCGCGTGCGGGCGCGTCCTCAACTGCTCGCGTACGGAGAGTAGTTCGGCCGTTACCCGGTCGGGCGGCAGCAGCGCGGCGAACAGTCTCATGCGGCCAGCATGCCGCAGGGCCCGTGGCACCGCCCACCTCCGGCGGCGCGGCCGGCGGCGCGCACGTACGGCCGGGCGCGGGTCACACGCCACGGTGCCCGGGCCCGAACTCCCGCGCCCGCAGGGCCTGTTGACGGCCGGCCGGCGCTCGCGTACGGACTGCCGCGTACGTCGCCACTCGACGGCGGGGACGGCAGGCCGCCGGGCGGCAGCGCGGGACGCAGCGCCCCGCCGCTCGCGTCACACCGTCGAGGCCACCCGGTCGCCGCCTCCCCGCGGGCTTCCGCGGCCCGGGCAGCCTTCGGCCTCGGCCTGCTCCGGCCCCGCCGACGCCACGGAACCGGCGGAACCAGCAGAACCCATCGAGCCGGCCGAACCGACTGTGCCGGCCGCACCGGTCCGCGAGCCCGCCGCCGGCACGAACCGCAACGACCGCCGCCCGCGCCGCAGATCGACGCGCAGCCGCAGCCCGCTCGCCCGCGCCAGCAGCAGCCCGACCGCCGCCGCGATCGCCGCGGAGACCACTCCGCCGGAGAGGAAGCCGACCCGGGCGCCGAAGGCGTCGGTGATCCGGCCCACCAGCGGCCCGCCGATGGGCGTACCGCCGATGAACACCATCATGTAGAGGCTCATCACCCGGCCCCGCATCGTCGGGTCGGAGGCGAGCTGGACGCTGGAGTTCGCGGTGACGTTGAAGGTCAGGCCGACGATGCCGATGGGCGCCATCAGCACGGCGAACAACCAGAACGACGGCGAGAACGACGCGACCATCTCCAGCACGCCGAACACCAGCGCCGCCCCGACCATCAGCCGCATCCGCGCGCTGCCGCGCCGCGCCGCGAGCAGCGCGCCCGCCACGGAGCCGGCGGCCATGAGCGTGTTGAGCATCGCGTACGTGCCCGCGCCCTGCGCGAAAACCTTGTCGGTGAAGGCGGTCAGCCAGATCGGGAAGTTGAACCCGAAGGTGCCGACGAACCCCACCAGCACGATGGGCCACAGGAGTTCGGGATTGCCGCGTACGTAGCTGAGGCCCTCGCGGAGCTGCCTCTTGCTGCGCGGGGCGCGTTCGGTGGTGTGCAGCTCGCTGGTCCGCATCAGCAGCAGGCCGGTGATCGGCGCGAGGAAGGAGAGCCCGTTGAAGAGGAACGCCCAGCCGCTGCCGACGGCGGAGATGAGCACGCCTGCGATGGCCGGGCCGACGAGCCGGGCGCTCTGGAAGTTGGCCGAGTTGAGCGAGACGGCGTTGCCGATCTGCTCGGGTCCGACCATCTCGGAGACGAACGTCTGCCGGGTCGGGTTGTCCAGCACGGTCACCAGGCCGAGCACGAAGGCCAGCGCGTACACGTGGTAGACGTGCACCTGGCCGCTCAACGTCAGTGCGGCGAGGGCGAGTCCGGTGAGCCCCATGACGGACTGGGTGATCAGCAGCAGCTTCCGCTTGTCGCAGCGGTCGGCGAGCACTCCGCCGTAGAGCCCGAACAGCAGCATGGGCAGGAACTGCAGCGCGGTGGTGATGCCGACGGCCGTGGAGGAGCCGTGGGTCAGCGTGTTGACCAGCCAGTCTTGGGCGATGCGCTGCATCCAGGTACCGGTGTTGGACACGGCCTGGCCCATCGCGAACAGGCGGTAGTTGCGGACGCGCAGCGAGCTGAACATCGACGGCTTGGCGGGGCGCCGGGCCGGGTCCCCGGCCGGGGACGCCTTCGCCGCGTCCGGCGTCTTCGCCGCGGATATGCCGTCGGGCACGGCCTCGGATTCGGGTCCGGATTCGCGCCGGGCTTCGGAGTCGGCTCCGGCTTCGGGTTCGGGGTGGGATTGCGGTGCGGGTGCGGAGTCTGCTCCGTGGCCCGTACTCAATGTGGGTTCGCCTCCTCGGCTTTCTGCTGTTCGGCTCCTCAGCTGTGGGCGAGCTTCTCCAGTACGGGCGCGGCCGCACGCAGCCGCGCCCACTCCTCATCGTTCAACTGGCCGGCCAGCTCCGCCAGCCAGGCGTTCCGCTTCTCGCGGCTCGCGGCGAGCATCGCCTCGGCGCGCTCGGTCTGCGTGACGACCTTCTGCCGGCGGTCCTCGGCGTGCGGCTCCAGCCGCACCAGCCCTTTGTCCTCCAGCATCGCGACGATGCGCGTCATCGACGGCGGCTGTACGTGCTCCTTGCGGGCCAGTTCGCTCGGGGTGGCCGAGCCGCAGCGGGCGAGCGTGCCGAGCACCGACATCTCGGTGGGGCTCAACGACTCGTCCACACGCTGGTGTTTGAGCCGCCGGGACAGCCGCATGACCGCGGAGCGCAGCGAGTTGACCGCGTCCGCATCGGCGTCCGCGCCACCTTCGTCGTACGCACCGTAACCGCCGCGCTCGCCAAGGGTGTTGGGGTCGTCACGGTGTGCGTCCGCGGGTGCGTACTCCGAAGTCTCCGGCATGTATTTAGACTAGCTCATTACTCGCTCTAACGACCAGTCGGGGGCGCTGCGTTCAGTCTGTTCTGCCGTCGCTCGCGCGCTCCCGGCGTTCGCCGCCGTCTCACACATCCGGGTGAGGTCGCACAGAAACCCGGCGCACGGGCCCCGGGCGCCCCGGGAACGTGGAGGCCATGACGGCGATGACCGCGAGGAGTTCGGAGACCACGGGGATGACGGACGCCACACAAGTGCTCAGCGTGCGCATGGACAGCGAGCTGTTCGACCGGCTGCACGAGCACGCGGAGAAGCGCGGGATGAGCGTGCAGGACTACGTCGTACGCACCCTGGTGCGCGACGACTTCGATCAGCGCTTCCGGGAGTCGGTGGACGAGACGGAGCGCTTCTACGGCTTCCGGGCCTGAGCCGCACCGGCCCGGCTCGCCCGTACGCCGCCGAACTCGCCCCGTACGGGCCTCACTTGACCCCGACCAGCTCCTGGATCGGGTGCAGCAGGAAGTAGACGAGGAAGCAGGCCGCGACCACGTTCAGCAGCCACGGCACCGTACGGAACCGCCCGGTCGCCGCGCGCAGCACCACGAGCGCGAGCACGCCGATCCCGATGCCGTTGGTGATGCTGTAGGTGAACGGCATCGAGACCATCGTCAGGAAGGCCGGGATGGCGATGGTGAAGTCGCCCCAGTCGATGTCGCGGACGTTCGCCGCCATGATCAGCAGGCCGACGACGAGCAGCGCGGGCGTCGCGGCCTGCGAGGGCACGACGGTCGCCAGCGGCGTGAAGACGAGGGCGAGCAGGAACAGCACACCGGTCAGCAGGTTCGCCAGGCCCGTGCGCGCGCCCTCGCCGACGCCGGCCGTGGACTCCACGAAGCAGGTGTTGGCCGAGCACGAGCCGAGCCCGCCGCCCGCGACCGCGATGCCGTCCACCATCAGGATCCGGCCCATGCCGGGCAACTGCCCGTTCTCGTCGGCCAGTCCGGACTCCTCGCCGACGCCGATGATGGTGCCCATCGCGTCGAAGAAGCCGGACAGCAGCACCGTGAACACGAACAGGCAGCCGGTGAGCCAGCCGACCTCGTGGAAGCCGCCGAACAGGCTGACCTTGCCGATCAGATGGAAGTCGGGGGCGCCGACGACCGAGTGCGGAATGTGCGGCACGGCCAGGCCCCAGGCACTCGACGGCACGTGGGCCGCGGAGTTGACGACGATCGCGACCACCGTCATGGCGACGATGCCGATCAGGATCGCGCCCTTGGTCTTCCGTACGACCAGCACGAACATCAGGACCAGGCCGAGCACGAACACCAGCACCGGCCAGCCCTTGAGCTGCCCGCCCTGCCCGAGCGCCAGCGGCACCGTGGTGTGGGCGGCGTCGGGGTTGCGGGTGACGAAGCCCGAGTCGACGAGTCCGATGAGGGAGATGAACAGGCCGATGCCGATGGCGATGGCGCGGCGGAGGCCGTTCGGGATGGCGTCCAGGACGCGCTGGCGCAGCCCGGAGGCGACGAGGATCATCAGCACGATCCCGGCCAGCACCACCATGCCCATCGCGTCCGGCCAGCTCATCCTGGGGGCGAGCTGGAGCGAGACGAGTGCGTTGATGCCGAGCCCGGCGGCGATCGCGATGGGCATGTTGCCGATGAGCCCCATGAGGAGGGTGCTCAGCCCGGCGATCAGGGCGGTGGCGGTGACGAGTTGGGCGTTGTCGAGGTGGTGGCCGAACTTGTCCGTGCCCGAGCCCAGGATGATCGGGTTCAACACGATGATGTACGCCATCGCGAAGAAGGTGGCGAGCCCGCCGCGCAGTTCCTGGGTGACCGTGGAGCCGCGTTCGGAGATCCTGAAGAGACGGTCGACCGTGCTGGTGGCCGTGGCGGGCATGCGTGACCTCTGACGTGTGTACGGGCACGGGTCGGCGAACAGCCGGGCGGGCAGGCCGAGTTGGGCGGACCGGAGGGTGAATCCCGTCGGCTTGCTCTTCTTTGGGCCATCCGACGAAAGAAACCAGTCAGTTCCAGTTGAATGCAGTATGAACAAACAAACGCGGTGATCGCCATCTTCGCGCGTAGACAGGGTCGGCGGGCTGGCTGGGCTGTCGGCCCGTACCGGGCGAGGGAGATCCGGCGGCGGGCCGGGCGTACGGTCGGCACAGCGCGCGCCCGTAGGCGACGGGCGGCGATCGGGAGGGAGCCGCAGCATGGGCCTGATGAACAAGTGGACCGACGGCCAGCGTGCCGCGCCCGAGCCGCTGGAGGGCAACGTCGTGGCCACGATCACCACCGGCACCGTGCTCTGGTTTCTGCTGCTCGTCGCCCAACTCCCCTTCTACGACTGGTATTCGGCGCACGGCCACACCTGGTTCCTGTGGACCTGCGCGGCCGGTACGGGCCTCGGCCTCGTCGGCATCGGCATGGTGCGCCGCCGCGAACGGGGCCTCCGCGCCGCGGCCGTCCGCGAGGAGCAGGCGAGGAAGCGCGGCGGTGCGGGCGGGACGGGCGAGACGGGCGGGACGGACGGCGCGGAGCGCTGACGCCGCGCCCGTCCCGGCCGCACGGCCCTGAACGTCCGCGCCGCGAACACCCGCGCCGCGCACGCCGGTTGGCCGCCCTTGACTTCAAGTGCACGTGAAGTATGAGCCTGTGGTGGCGCGTACGGAACGACCGCGTACGCACCGCGCTCACAGGGAGTCGAGATGACCGTACGGAACGGCAGCTATCCGGACCCGGCCCTCGCCGGAGCACACGCGGCCTTCTTCAGCCACTGGCGCGTGGGCACGCCGGAGCGCCAGCAGGCCGCCGTCGACGCGATCGACGCGGCCTGGCTGAAGCGGCCCTGGCCCGGCGAGTGGCTGCTCGGCTACCACGTCTACGCAAGCACCGACGGCGAACTGCTGCTGCACTACTCGCAGTGGACCGAGCAGTCGGCGCACGGCGGCTACGTCGGCAGAGGGCAGCGCGACGAGCGGGTGGCCGAGATCGACGCGGCCGTGCCCGGCATCGAACGGTTCGGGCTCACACCGACCAGCCGCTACCGCAGCGTGAGCCGGCGGAACGCGGAGCCGGGCGACGGCCCGCACCGCGGCTCCGGCGGCGAGCACGGGCCGCAACTCGGCGGCGAGCCGGGCTGCTTGGTGCTCGTGGACGTCACCTTCGACGGCCCGGACGAGGAGCGGCAGCGCGCCTGGGTGGACGCGGTACTGGAGGCGCTGGCGGACGATTCGGCTCCGCATCCGGGCGGGCTGTCCGCGCACTTCCATCTGAGCAGCGACGGCACGCGCGTCCTCAACTACGCGGAGTGGACGGACGAACAGGCCCACCTCGACGCGCTGGCCGCACCCGGCGACGGGGCCGGCGGGCCGACGGCGGCCTGGCGGCGCGTGCAGGAGTTTCCCGGGCTGACCGGAAGCACCGTGCGCCGCTACCGGCTGGCGACCAGCCTGCGGCCGCACTGAGCCGGCCGGCGCCCGAACCGGCGCCCGAGCCGGCGCCGGTTCCCGCGTCGCCCACGTTCGGTGCGTACGGCCTCTCGCGTGCGGCACCGTTCTCCCGTGCCGCACGGCTCGCGGACGGCGGTCGACGTACGGCGGGCCGAAGTGCACGGCGGACGCGGGGAGTTGAGCGGAGCGGCGGCGGCACCGTGCGGAGCGGGCGGCGAGCGCCGCGTCAGCCGGCGGCGCGTACGCCGCCGCTCCGTCTCGCCGATCTGCGGTCGAGGAACGCCACGACCAGCAGCGGGACCACGCCGAGCAACGTCGGCAGCAGCACCGCCCAGGTGACCCAGCCGGGGACGGCGGAGTCCGCGGGGCCCGTACGCCACATCACCGTGCAGGCGGCGGCGAGGGCCGCGCCCTCGCACAGCGCGAGGAACAGCGTGGCGCGCGCGATGCGGCGGGCGCCCTCGCGGGTCGCCGGACGGTTGACCGCCTGCCGGGCCCAACTCCCCTGCCACGGGCCGTACGTGACGCGACCGCCGGCACCGGCACCCGTACCGGCACCGGACTCGGCCGGAAACTCCGACTCCGGGCGCATCCGCACCACGGCCGCGGCGACGACCGCCAGCAGCAGCACGGTCCCGGCGTGCACGAAGACGGGCACGAACACCGCGCCGACCGACTTCGCGGTGTAGGCGTCCACTCCGTCCGGGCCCATGTGCTGCGGCACGCGCGCGGGCAGCCGCGGGTACACCGCGACGCCCCAGGCCGCCATCCCGGCCAGCAGCGCCAGGTTCGGCAGCAGCCACAGCCAGGGAAACGCGGGCCGGCCGCGCTCCCCAGCACCGGATTTCGCGGACTTCGCGGACGCCGCGGACTTCGACGATGCGGCGGATGTCCTCGCCATGGCGTGCTCCCCCTCGTGTTCGTGTACGGCTGCACCCCGGGCTCGTACTGGTCCCATCCCCCGGCGTCAGAAGGCGTACCAGCGGACGCCGGTCTCCCCCGCCCGCAGCGAGGCGACCCGGCGGGCGAACTCCTCGCGCGCCGCCGGGTTTTCGGGCGCGTGCTGGGCGACCCAGGCGCAGCTCGCGGTCTCCCGCGCACCGCGCAGCAGCCGGTGCCCGGGCCACTCGCGGACGTCCCAGCCGTAGACGCGTACGAACTCGGCGTACGCCTCGTCCCCGAGGCCGTACCGGTCGCGGCTCAGCTCCATCACCACCAGATCGTGCTCGCGCAGGTCGTCGGAGAACGTCTCCAGGTCGAGCAGCACCGGCCCGTCCGGTCCCGCGAGCACGTTGCGGGGCAGCGCGTCGCCGTGGATCGGGCCGGACGGCAGCGCCGGCGTCAACTCGCGGACGGCGGCGGCGAGTTCGTCCCTGCGGGCGCGCAGGTAGGCCGCGTCGTCCGGCGGCACGGCGTCGCCCGCGAGCCGCAGCCAGCGCTCGACGCCGGAGAGCAGGTCGCGGGGCGGCAGCGACAGCGCCCGCGGCGGCGCGGGCAACTCGTGGACCAGGCGCAGCAGTCGGGCGAGGTCGCCGGGGGTGGCGTCGCGTACGGGTGCGGGCAGCCGCCGCCAGTACGTCAGCGGGTGGCCGTCGACGACGGTGACCTGCGGGCGGGCCGCGCGCACGGCGGGCACTCCGTGCTGTGCGAGCCAGTCGGCGACGCGGGGTTCGCGCTCGGCGCGCTCGACGAGTTCGGGGCCGCGGCCGATCCGTACCACGGTGCCGTGGCCCCCGTCGCCGGCCGCCCCGGTCTCCTCCAGGGCGAAGACGGCGTTCTCACCGAGCGCCAACAGCCGTGCCGCGTCCACGCGTTCGCCCGCGGCCGCGAGCAGTGCGCGCGCCCGCGCCTCGGTGAACGGCGCTCCGGCGGCGCCTTCGCCGCCCGCCTCCGCCTCGTTCGTCACGGTGTCCTCAGCCTCGCTCGTCATGGCTCGCAGGTACTGGTGTGGCCCGAACACAGCCAGTCGGAGAAGCCGTTCTCCTTGTCGGGGTGGTCGAGGGCCTGGTTCAGGGCGACGGCGTACCAGAGCACACAGCCCAGCAGGACGACGGCGATCGCGCCCACCGTCCAGAACACCACCACGCCCGCCTTCCGGCGCCGGCCGCGGCCCCGCTGCCCTTCACGGGCCGCGGCCCGTTCCGGGTCGGGGGTCCGTTCCGGGTCGGGGTGCCGCTCCCCTTCTCGGTCCGCGCTCCATTCCGGGTCCGGGTTCCGCTCCCGCTCCCGGCGGGGTTGCTCCCGGCCGGGTTGCGGCCTCCCGCGGGCGGCCGTGTTGGCCGCCGTACGACGCCCCGGCACCGCTGCACCTCCCTCCCCTGACGGACTCCGCCTACGGACTCCGCTTACGGACTTCCCGGCCTTCCGCAGCGCCGCGCGGTCAGTCGAACCAGCGGGCGCGCTCCAACTCCGCGACCCGCTCCGGATCCTCCAGCAGCGCCGCCACCTCGAACCGACGCGCCCAGTGCCCCGCCGCCCACGCGAGACCCGCCGCGACGCCCTCCAGAGTGGCGGCGTGCAGCACACCGTCCGGAGTGAGCCGCCAGTCCGACTCGACGCCGTCGACGAGCAGTTCGTCGTGCTCGCGGTACTCGGCGGGCGCCCCGGGCAGCAGCCGGCGCACCGCCTCCGGCACCTCGCGCCGTACGCCCTCGCCGGACACGGACGTGTCGATCTCGCCCGGTACGGCCTCGCTGAGCCGGCGCACGTCCAGCACCGCCGCCAGATCCGCCACCCGGTCCGGCGGCACCGGCAGCAGCGGGCGCCCGCCCGCCAGCGGCACCAGGTCGGGTGCGTCCGCGAGCACCGCGTCGGCGGCGGGCACCACCGCCACCTCGCCCGTTCCCGCGTACACCGCCCGCAGCTCGTACGGCAGCGTCACCTCCTCGGCGTCCAGGCCCGCCAACAGCGCGTACAGGCCGTGCAGTTGGGACGCCCGCACCGGCGACTCCGGGTCGGCGAGCCGGGCCAGCAGCTCCGCCGCACCGCCCGGCTCCTCCAGCAGGGCCGCCGCACTGCTGCGTACGCCGAGCGCGCGCAGCACCCGCACGTCCGGGCGGCCGCCGGAGCCTTCGGGGGCCAGCGCGGAGGCGTCGACCTCCGGGTACAGGCCGTCCAGCAGCGGGTCGCCGCCGGCCGCGCGCAGCCCCGCGGGGCGCCGCCCGCCCAGCACCGGGTGGCCGCGCAGCCACCACGCGGTGTACGGGCGGACCGTGGCCGTGCCGCCCTCCGGCAGCAGCACCCGCACCGGCTCCGTCAGCGCGTCCCGCAGCGGCGGCTGCGCCAGCATCGCCAACGCCTCGGGCCAGCGGTCGTCGGCGACGAGATCCAGGTCGCGTACGGCGACGAGCTCGGCGGCGACCGGCGGCACCGCCGTCTCCGGCAGCTGGTCGAGCGCGTCCTCGCACCACACGTCGACCGCGTCCAGCAGGCCCGGGTCGTCCGGCTCGGCGAAGTCGCCTTCGCGCGGCTCCAGTTCGTCCGGATCGAGCACCACGTCGGTGGCGCGCACCAGCGCGAACGTGGCCTGCACGCCCACCGCGGTCAGCGGCTGCTCGCCCCAGCGCTGCGCCAACTCGGCGTCGCAGGCGGCCAGTTCGCCCTCGCGGAGGACGTGCTCGAAGTCGCTGCCCGGGTAGACGAGTTCGCCCGCGGGCGCGAGGTCGCCGTCCTCGTCGGGCAGCGCGAGCGCGCCCAGCCAGGGCTCCTCGCCGGGGGCGAGGGCCGCGTCGCGCACCAGGCCCAGCACGAGTTCGGCCAGCTCGTCGGCGTCCAGCGCGTGCGGTCCGCCCGCGAACTCCGGCTCGTCCCAGGCGTCTTCGGCATCCGCGTCGAGAGAGGCGGCGACCGCGGCGCGCACCTGCGGGGTGGTCAGCACCGCGCGCGGAGTGGCGGCCGTCGCGCCCAGCTTCTCCAGCAGCGGATGCGCCGCGTCCCGGTGCGCGACCTTCAGCCCCAGCCGCGCCAACCGGCCCGCGTCCGGGGCGACTTCGGCGACACCGTCGGGCAGCGGCAGCAGCACGAGCCGGGGCCCGATCGCGGTACGGGCACCGCCGCCGCCCGCGCCCGCGCCGGGCTCCGCGAGCGGCACCGGCAGCCCCGTGAGCAGGTCCGGGTCCACTCCGGCCAGCGAGTCGTACAGCCGCCACCACCAGTCCGGCTCGCGCTCCACCCCGGCGAGCCGGTCGATGACCTCGCCCAGCGGCACCCGGGACACGTCCAACGCCCGCAGTTCCGGGCGGCGTTCGAGGCCCGCGGGCAGCAGGCTCGGGAACAGCTCGGCCAGCACCTCGACCGTGCGCGCCCCGGCGCCCTCCACGACCTCCGCGTCCCGCGGCCGCAGCGCCACCGGCTCGCCGCGCTCGCCGCCCGCGCCGCCCTCGCCCTCTTCCGCACCCGGCTCCGTCGCCGCGCCCGCGAGGAACGGCACCCGCGGCAGCCGCTCCAGCAGCAACCGCCGCAGCGCGCCGTCGAGTTCGCCGCCGCCCAGCGGCCCCGGCACGAGGTCCAGCGTCTCCGCGCGCACCGGCCGCCAGTCCCGCAGCAGCGCCGCGTACGCCTCCGCCGCCCGCTCCAGCAGCAGATCCGTCAGCGGGCACGGCGCCACCCGCCGCCGCGTCGTCTCCAGCGGGAACGACGCGATCAGCAGCGCCGGCAGCCCCAGCGGCTCGTCCGTCGGCGTCGGCGCGTGCACCACCGGCGCCGTCCACGGCTGCACCGGCCGGCCCTCGTCGTCCACCGGCACCGCCCACGTCAACTCCCAGGCGGGGCGCAGCCGTTCCTCCACCGGACGGTCCGCGAGCAGCTCCGGCGCGGCGACGCCCTCGTCCCCGGCTACCCGCCACCGGCGCGTGCGCGCGCCGTCCTCGATCCGTACGTACGGGCCGTCCGCGTGCCGGGCCAGCGTGCGCACACCGTCCGCGGTCTCGACGGTCACCTCGGACAGCCCGGGCAGCGCCAGCAGCAGCGCGTCGTCCACGCCGGCCAGCAGCCGCTCCGCCAGCTCCCGCGCGGGCACGTCCCGCAGCGGCAGCACGACCGCCGTGTCGTAGCCCTCGGGCGCGGTGCCCTCCGCGGGCAACGGCAGCCGCAGCAGCGGCACATGGCCCTCGCGCCGCAGCAGCTCCTCGCCGAGCCCCGGCGCCTCGCCCGCCGCCGCCTCGGCCAACTCCCGCGCCTCGGCGAGCGACCAGCGCACGCCGCCGGTACGGCCGACCACGGCGGGCTCGTCGCTGACGGCCAGCACCGCCGCGAACCCGACGCCGAACCGGCCGACGCTGCGCTCCTCCCGCTTCGCCGACGCGCGCAGCGTCGACAGCGACTCGACGCCCGCGGCGTCCAGCGGCGCACCCGTGTTGGCGGCGACCAGCACCTCGCCGCGCAGGCTCAGCCGCAGCCGGCCCGGCACGCCGGCGCGGGCGGCGGCGTCGGCGGCGTTCTGCGCCAGCTCCACGACCAGCCGGTCGCGGTAGCCGCCGAGCACCAACTCCTGCTCGGCGTTGGCGTCTTCGCGGAACCGCGCCGGCGACGCCCGCCAGGCGTCGAGCACACCGCGCCGCAGCCGCGCGGTACCGAACACGTCCGCGGGCCCCTCCGCCGCACTGCCGTCACCGCTGATCACGTACGCCCTCCTTCACGGGATCCGCCCGGTGACGTTACGCCATACCACCACGCGCCCGGCGGCGCAGGGACGGCGTACGCGTACCGGCGTGCGGGCGCGGGCGAGGAGCGGAGCCGCGGCTACGGGCCCACCCGCGTCCGGCACCGGTCCGCTCCGCGTGTACGGTCCGAAGTCGACCGACCACTCATCCCGGCTCTCTCCAGGAGGCGCTGTGGGCAACGTCCTGCCGGAATTCGACCGCACCTACGCGGGCGAGCAACTCACCGAAGGCATCGAGCACATCCCCTGGAACATCGGCGAACCGCAGCCCGCGATCGCGGAGTTGATCGACTCCGGAGAGGTGCGCGGAACCGTGCTGGACGCCGGCTGCGGCGTCGGCGCGACCTCGCTCCGGCTCGCCGAACTCGGCCACCGCGTCCTCGGCGTGGACGCCTCGCCGCACGCCGTCCGCCAGGCCGAGGAGGCGGCACGGGCGCGCGCCTCCACCGCCCGGTTCGAAGTGGCCGACATCACCGAACTCTCCGGCCACGACGGCGAGTTCGACACCGTCGTGGACAGCACGCTGTTCCACTCGCTCCCCGTCGAGGCGCGCTCCGCGTACCTGGCGTGCGTCGCCCGCGCCGCGGCCCCCGGCGCCGTGCTGCACGTGCTGGTCTTCTCCCGCGCAGCGCCGTTCCCGGAGGGCATGGGCCCTAACGCGGTGACCGAGGACGAGCTGCGCGCCGCCGTCGCCGAGCACTGGACGGTGGACCGGATCGACGACGCCCGGATCGCGGCGCTGCTGCCGGACGCCGGGCGGCCGCTGCCCGAGCTGGGCGAGGAGATGCAACGGGCGCTGGCGGCACTGGAGTCGGACGACAAGGGCCGCACGCTGCTGCCGGCGTTCCTGCTGCGGGCGCACCTGCCCGCGTAGCCGGCGTACGCGGCCGGAACGCGGGTCGAGAACCAGGGGTCGGGGAGCGCGGGGGCGACCGTGGTCAGGCGGAGCCGGAACCTCCGGACGCCTTACGGGACCGTCTGCGGGGCGACTTCGCGGACTTCTTCCCGTACGTCTCCGCACCGGAACCGGAACCGGAACCCGGGCCTTCGCCCGCACCGGAGCCGGCCTCCGGACCGGAATCCCCGGAGCCGGCCTCCGGGGCACCGGAACCGGAACCGCCGGCGTCGCGCCCCGTGCCCGGCGCCCGGTCGCCCAGCGGCATCTCGTCCGCCCGCGTCTCGTCGATCACCGGAGGCGGCGGCTGCGGAGTCTTCGGCATCACGGCCGCCTCGGAGTGGCCGCCGCAGCCGTACGCCAGCGACACCACATGCCCGTCCGCCGGGCTGTACTCGTTGGCGCACACCCCGAACGCCTGCCGCATCGAGCCGCCGAGCGGCATGAGGAAGCCGCAGCTCACACAGTTCGCGGGCGCGGACTGGGCCATGGGCGTCTCCGGCCCGTACTCCTCCTCCCAGCGGTCGGCGGCCGACAGCAGCCCGTACCGGGACAGCACCCGGCGGCGTGCCATCCCCAACTCCTCGGCCACCGCGGCGATCGTGCCGCGGGACGGGGTGCGGGCGAGCTGCCGAGGCGAGCCCGACTCGATGTCGGCGTCCTCGGCCTCGGCGACACCGGCGATGCCCGCCGCCTCCGCGGCCTCCGCCTCGGCCTCCGCTTCCGCCAGCGCGGCGGCCCCCGCCGGCAGCGCGGACTCCTCCTCGACGGCGCCCGGCACGGCACCGGCCTGACCGGCCAAGTAGCCCGGCTCCAGGCGCGGATCGTCCGCCTCGGTGGGCAGCAGATCGCCGGGGCCGAGGTCGCCGGGGCGCAGCCGCTCGCTCCACGGCACCCACTCCGGAGCGAGCAGCGCGTCCGAGCCGGGCATCAGCACCGTCTCGTCCACCGTCACCGACTTCGCCCGTGCGGCGCGCGTGACCGTCGCGGCCCAACGCCAGCCGCGGTAGGCGGAGTCCAGGCACTCGAAGTAGTGCGTGACGACGCGGTCCGCATCGGCCACGGCCTCGATGTGGGCGCCGACGGTGCCGGACGGTGCGGTGTACTCGACTGCTGCCCGGGCGAGTTCGACGGCTTCGGCGCACAGCCGGTCGAGGGTCGGGGTGCGGCGGGAACGGCCGCTTCGCGTCGCGGCACTCATGCTGCACTCACAAGAATCGTCTCTCCTACGCCATAGCGCCGTTGTCGGCGTGCCCTGCCGCAGACCGACCGAAGGTGAGGCGGCTGGGGCGAAGAAGGACGGAGCGGGACCGGAAGCCGCTGCGACGTCCGCACCCCGCCCGGGGCCGTGCGGAGCGCACCGCTCACCCACGCTACCCCACGCGGTCGCCCGCACCCGCCGAGGGACCGCGCGGGCACCGGCGCACCGGACCGTCGAACCCGCCGGTCCGGCGGCGGGCGGCGGCCTGCGGCTGCACGCGAGCGAGGTGCGGCCGAAAGGCAACCGGGGTGCGAGCGCAGTACGGCCGTGCCGGACACGTACACCTTTGCCGGTATGGGCATGTTCCGCCCGGGAAGCGCGAGTTCGGCAGACTGAGGGGGTGGCCGCCGAGGAACCTCCCGTCCGTACGGGCGCGCAGCCGAGCCCGCGCCCGTACCGCGCCGCGGCCCACGCGGTGCACGCGGTCCGCGCGCTGGCCGGCGCACTCGCCCGCCAGGTCCGGCGCTTCACGCACGCGGGCGGCGCGGGCGAATCCGGGCTCGGCAAGCTGATCGAGCTGCACGCGGTCAACTCGGCGGGCGACATGCTGATCACCGTCGCGCTCGCCTCGACGATCTTCTTCTCGGTGCCGACCGGCGAGGCCCGCGGCCGCGTCGCCCTCTACCTCCTCGTCACGATGGCGCCGTTCGCGCTGCTCGCCCCGGTCGTCGGCCCGCTGCTGGACCGGGTGCCGCACGGCCGGCGGGCCGCGATGGCCGCCGCGATGCTCGCCCGCGCGCTGCTCGCGCTGACGATGGCGAGAGCGGTGGAGACCGGCGGCCTGGAGCTGTATCCGGCGGCGCTGGGAGTGCTGGTCTCCTCGAAGGCGTACGGAGTGGTGCGCTCCGCCGTGGTGCCGCGACTGCTGCCGGGCGCCTTCTCGCTCGTGAAGGCCAACTCGCGGGTCACGCTCGCGGGCCTGCTCGCCACCGGCGCCGCCGCACCGGCCGGCGCCGCGCTGCACCAACTCGGCTCGCCCTGGCCGCTGTACGGCGCGTTCGCGGTCTTCCTCACCGGCACCGCCGGGTGCTTCACGCTGCCGCCCACCGTGGACTCGGCGAAGGGCGAACGCACGGCGCGGCTCGCCCCTGCGGCGGACCGCGCGCCGCGGGCGGCCCGCCTGCGCCGCCTGCTGCCCGGCCGCGGCCGCGCGCGCCGCGGGGCCCAACGCCCGTACGGCGCACGGCGGTTGGGCCGGCTGCGGCCCGCGCGCGGAGCGGAGCGGGCGCGGCCCGGGCTGAGCACGGTCGGCACGCCCGTACGCTCCGCGCTCGTCGCCAACGCCGCGCTGCGCTCCCTGTCCGGCTTCCTCACCTTCTTCTTCGCCTTCCTGCTGCGCCGCCATCCGACGGGCGGACTCTCGGCGGTGGTAGCGCTCGGCCTGGTCGCCGTGGCGGCGGGCGGCGGCAACGCGCTGGGCACCGCGATCGGCGCCTGGCTACGGGCCCGCGCGCCGGAGGCGATCGTCGCGGCGATGCTGGGCTGTGCGCTGGCGGCGACGACCGCGGCGGCGGTCTGGTACGCCACCGTCACGCTGACCGCCGTCGCCGCGACCGCCGGCATCGCGCAGGCGCTCGGCAAACTCTCCCTGGACGCGCTGATCCAGCGGGACGTGCCGGACGAGGTGCGCGCGTCGACGTTCGCACGCTCCGAGTCGCTGATGCAGATGTCGTGGGTGCTGGGCGGCGGGCTCGGCATCTCGCTCCCGCTGATCGGCAGACTCGGCCTGACCGTCGCCGCCTGCCTGGTGGCGGCAGGCGCGCTGCTGACCCTACGCAGCCTCCTGACCTCGGCCCGCCACGCTCCCGCCTCGGGGCCGCACGGCAGACCGCGCGCCCGCGTCGAGTGAGGGCCGCGCGGTCTCGCACCGACGGCGACTGACAGCGGCTGACGGCGGCCGACGGCGGCTCGTGGCGGCAACTCCGGCGCCGGAAGCGGCTGTTCGAGCGTCAACACCCGCATCGGGAGCACGGTGCGCCGGGTGCGCTCCGGCTCGCCGGACAGCGCCGCGTCCGAGCCAACCGCCATGGCCGCCTGGCCCGAACAGCCCCCTGCCGTACGCAAGTTGACCCCTGCCATACGGACGACCGCAGCCGGAAGCACCCCAATCCGCCCCGCCGGACACAGAGAACACCCCGGGCACACGGACCGCCGACCCGGCACACCGCCCGACCGAGCCAACCGCCACAGCGACCGGCCCCAACAGCACCCTGCCGTACGCAAGTTGAGCCCTGCCGTACGGACGACCGCAGCCGGGAGAGAGCCGCCGCACAGCTGTCCGCCGGATACGGAGCTCCCCGGGCGGGCGGAACCGGCGGCCGAGCCCGCGATCCGGCCTAACGCCCGCCGGACACGGAACGCCTCCGGGCGGGCGGAACCGACGACCGGGCCGACCACGGCGTACCCCCCACCGCAGGCGCCCTGTGCAGTGGCCGCCGGGTGGGCGGATAGCCTGCCGGGATGAGCTACGCGATCTTCCGGCGCAGGCCGCGTGCCGTTCTCGCCGCCGGTTCCGTCTGCCTCGGTCTGCTCGCCGCCACCGGCTGCGAGCGGCCGACGCCACTGGTGACCGCGACGGTCGGCGGCTCCAGCGTCTCCACGGAGGCCGCCTGCTACCACGGCGGAAAACCGCTGAAGCGCGCGGAGTTGACGAGGTGCCTGGCCCGGAAGCCCGCGAGGACCGTCGAGTTGGGGCCGGGCGACAGGCTGCGGATCGGTGTCGAGCCGGGGACGGCGAAGGCCGGCTGGACCGTGCTCGCCGACGGTACGCCCACGCTTCCGGAGCCGATCCACAAGACGTACTACTCGTTCTCCGGCGACGCCTTCCTCCAGCAGGCGAGCCCGCGGCGGCCGGGTGCCGCGCGGATGAAGGAGTCGGCGACCGTGACCGTGCTGCAGACGGGGAGCGGCAACGGGCCGGTGCGCGGCGTGTGGCACGTCGAGCTCAAGAGCGCGGGCTGAGCCGCGATGCGGTCGTCGGAGCCCACGGCAGCGCGGTCCGCGGCGGCCGGGTCCGGGTCGACCGGGCCCGCCGCGGGGCCACTCGACCCGGTGCTGATCGTCACCGCGGTGCCGGCCGAGCGGGACGCGGCGGCCTCCGCGCTCGGCGCGGCCGCGAACTCCCGGGCGCCGCAGGGCCGTTCGGACGTGCAGCCGGACGCCGAGGCGCCGGCCCCCGCACTGCCCGGCGGGTTCACGCTGCGGCGGGTGCGGTTCGGCGGTGCTTCGCCGCTCACCGTGGACGCGCTCGCCGCGGGCGTCGGCGCGGGCGCCGCGGCGGCCGGAGCCGCGACGGCGCTCACCGCGGCGGCGCTCGCCGGGCGCCCGTACGGTCTGGTCGTCTCCGCCGGAATCGGCGGCGCCTTCGCGGCCGACGGCGCAACGGCCGGCCCGCCCCTCTCCGGTACGGCCGGCTGTACGGCCGATTCCCGTACGGCCAGCTCCCGTACGCACGGCCCCGGTTCGGCGGAGAACGGGACGTACGGCGAGGGCGGCGCCCCCCACGGGCCGGCCCCCGCCGGTGCGCCGCTCGGCGGTGCGGTCGTCGCCAGCGCGATCGTCGCCGCCGATCTGGGCGCCCAGACGCCGGACGGGTTCGCATCCGTCACCGAGCTGGGCTTCGGCAGCGGCGAACACCGGCCGCCCGAACGGCTCGTACGCGCCGCCGCGGAGGCGACCGGAGCCGTGACCGGGCCCGTGCTCACCGTGTCCACCGCCACCGGAACCGCGGAGCGCGCCGCCGAGTTGGCGGCACGGTATCCGGGCGCCGCGGCCGAGGCGATGGAGGGCTTCGGGGTCGCGGAAGCGGCGGTCGCGCACGGCGTCCCGGTGCTGGAGCTGCGGACGGTCTCGAACGTGGTGGGCCCGCGGGACCGCGCCGCGTGGCGCATCCCGGAGGCGCTGGCGGCGCTCGGGGGCGCGTGCACGGCGCTGGTGCCCGTACTGCGAACATGGGCCGTATGAGCACCGATCCGGACACCGGCCGCCCGCTGCAGATCGCTTTCTCGCCCTGCCCCAACGACACGTTCGTCTTCGACGCCTGGGCGCACGGCCGGGTGCCCGGCGCCCCGCCGCTCGACGTCACGTTCGCCGACATCGACGTCACCAACGGCATGGCGGAGCGCGGTGAGTTGGACGTACTGAAGGTCTCGTACGCCGTGCTTCCGTGGATCCTCGACGACTACGCGCTGCTGCCCTGCGGCGGCGCTCTCGGCCGCGGCTGCGGGCCGCTGGTGCTGACCCGGGACGGCGCCGAGGGCGGCGGTGCGCCCGAGCCCGTGCGGACGCCGCCGGAGCTGAGCGGCCGCACGGTCGCCGTGCCCAGCGAGCGCTCGACGGCCTACCTGCTGTTCCGGCTGTGGGCGGCGGCCGAAGTGCCGGGCGGCGTCGGCGAGGTGGTCGTGCTGCCGTTCCACGAGATCATGCCGGCGGTACGGGACGGCAAGGTGGACGCCGGACTCGTCATCCACGAAGCGCGGTTCACGTACCAGGAGTACGGGCTGCGCTCGCTCGCCGACATGGGCGAGCACTGGGAGACCACGACCGGGCTGCCGATCCCGCTCGGCGCGATCGTCGCCCGGCGCGCGCTCGGCGCGCAGCGGCTGCGGACGCTGGCCGAGTCGGCCCGCACCTCGGTGCGGATGGCCTGGGACGATCCGGAAGCCTCGCGGCCGTACGTGCAAGAGCACGCGCAGGAGATGGCGCCCGGCGTCGCGGACCGCCATATCGCGCTGTACGTCAACGAGTTCACCGCCGGCCTCGGCGAGGACGGCTACGCCGCGGTGCGCGGACTGCTGGACCGGGCGGCGGCGGAGGGCCTGGTGCCGCCGCTGCCCGAAGGGGCGCTCGACTTCCCGTGACGGGGCGACGGAGCCCGGCTCATGCGGCCGTGACGTACGTCAACCTGCCCTGCACGGCGGGCGGTTCGAAGCGGTCGGGTGCGGCGGAGCGGGCCGGCGCGGCAGGCCGGGCGAGCGGAGCCGGTCAGACGTCGAGCTGGTCCGCCACCACCCGCAGCATGTGCGCGATCTTGCGGCCCTGCTGCTTGTCGGGGTAGCGGCCGCGCTCCAGCGACTGGGAGACGCCGTCCAGCAGCGTGGTGAGGTCCTGCACGATCGACGCCAGCTCGTCCGGCTTGCGGCGCTGCGCCGCGGCCACCGACGGCGCCGGATCCAGCAGCGTGACCGACAGCGCCTGGTCGCCGCGCTGCCCGGCGACGACGCCGAAGTCCACGCGCTGGCCCGGCTTCAGCGACTCGACCCCGGCAGGGAGCACCGACGAGTGCACGAAGACCTCGCCGCCGTCATCGCGGATGAGGAAGCCGAAGCCCTTCTCGCTGTTGAACCACTTGACCTTGCCGGTAGGCACGTCTCGTCCTCGTCCTCGTACTGTCCGGGCAGCCTCGGCTGCGTCGCTGATTCGCCGGGAATCACTGGCTGGGTGACTCGTGGCGGAAAACCGGGTCTCAAGTGCAGATCAGCGGGCTCCCCGGCCCGCCGACCACCAAGGCTAGTCGCCCGGTGCCCGGAGACAGGATGTCACCGATCCCCCTGGCGTCCCTCCGCTCCTCCGTACGGTCGAACACCGACCTACCCTGGGCCCGTGAACACTGAAACGTCCCACGCCGGTGATCTTCTCGTACGGATCGGCGCCGCGGTCTTCCTCGTGGGCGCCGTCGCCACGGTGGCCACCGTAGCTCCGCTTTTCCTCGGCACGAAGCCGTTTCCGGCGCCGGCCTACTTCGTCTGCATGCTGATGGCGGTCGGTTTCGTCATCGCCGGGTGCGGGCTGCTGCGTTCGATGGGCGCGCAGCGGCGGGCGTCGCGTGCTGCGGCCGCGGACGGGGTGAGCAGAGCGCACGGCCCGCACGACTCCGGCGCCGGCTCCGGCGGTCAACTCGCCTAGCGGCCGCGGCCGTTGGGCCTACGGGCCGGCGCCGTCCCGCTCCGGCGCGTGCGGGGCGCCGAGCCCGTCGAGGTGCCGCCGGAACCACTCCGGGAAGTCGGCGAGCCCGCCCTCCAGCACCACGTCCGCGCCGGCGGCGCGGAGTTCGGACACTCCGCAGGGCCCCGTCGGCACGGCGACCGAGAGCGCGCCCGCGGTCTTCGCCCCGCGTACGTCGCCGGTGTGGTCGCCGACGTAGACGGCGGCGCCGTGTTCGCGCAGCGCCTCCGCCTTGGCTTCGGCCCACAACCAGCCGATCAGCGCGTCCGGTTCGAGCCCGAGCCGGGTCAGGTGCAGCTGCGCGCTGGGCTGGTGCTTCGCGGTGACGACGAGGGCGCGGCCGCCCGCGGCGCGCACCGCGGCGACGGCCTCGTGGGCGCCCGGCAGCGCGGGGCTCGGCGGCACCGCGTACGTGGGATACAGCTCGCGGTAGAGCGCGGCGGCCCGCTCGATCTCCTCGTCCGGGAACCAGTGCGCCAACTCCTGCTCCAGCGGCGGCCCGAGGCGGGTGACGGCGAGCGCGGCGTCGATGTGCCTGCCGGTGCGCGCGGCCAGCTGCTCGTAGGTGGCCCTGATGCCCGGGCGGGAGTCGACCAGGGTCATGTCGAGGTCGAAGCCGACGGTGACGGGCGCCGGGGGCGCGGAGCGGGTGGCCATGCCGGACATTCTGCCTGCCGGGTTCGCGGGCACGGGCGGCGCCCTCCCGCCGCCCGTGCCCGGCCACGCGGGAGCCCGCGTCGTCCGGCGCACGCCGGCCTCAGCCGTCCTTCGTCGCCACCTTCCCTTCCCTTCGTCCTGCCCTCCATCCTCAACTGCCCTTCGTCCGCAGCCCCTTCGGCACCAGCAGCCGCTGCGCCAGGCTGAGCAGCCCGTCCGCCGCGAGGGCCAGCGCCGCGACCCACAGCGCTGCGGCGATCACGCCCTGAAGCCCGTAGTTGGCCTGGCCGAGCACGATGTCGCCGAGCCCTCCGCCGCCGGCGACGGTCGCGAGGGTGGCCGAGGAGATCACGTACACGACCGCGATCCTGATGCCGGAGAACAGCAGCGGCAGGGACAGCGGCAGCTCCACCTTGCACAGCACCTGGAACGGGGTGAGGCCCATGCCGCGTGCGGCGCGCACCTGGTCCGGGTCGACCTGGTCGACGGCGAGGTACGCCTGGCTGAGGATCGGCGGGATCGCGGTGATCAGCAGCGCCACCGCGATGTTGGTGAAGTTGAGCCCGAAGACGCCGAGCCCGATCGCGATGACGGCCAGATTGGGCAGCGCGCGGCCGATGTTGGAGATGCTGGTGGTGAGGAACTCGCCGCGGTGCAGATGCCCCAGCCACAGTCCGGCGGGCACGGCCACGACCAGCGAGATCCCGATGACGACCGCGCACATCCAGATGTGCTGCCCGGTCTTCTCCAGCAGCAGCGGCAGCCGGTCGTGCATGAAGCCGAACGACTTGACGAAGGTGTCCATTTACGCGGCCCTCCTGCTCCGCGCCCACGGGGTGAGCAGCCGTCCGGCGAGTACGAGCAGTCCGTCGGCGGCCAGCGCCAGCGCCACCGCGAGGGCGCCCGCCCCGATGAACTGGGTGTTGAACGGCGACTGGAGCGCCTTGAGGATCAGCGAGCCCAGGCCCGCGTCGATCACGTACGCGGCGATCGCGACGGTCGCCACGGTCATCACGGTGGCGACGCGCAGCCCGGAGACCAACGAGGGCAGCGCCAGCGGCAGTTCGACCTTGAAGAGGATCTGCCGCCGGGTGAGGCCCATGCCGCGCGCCGCCCGCACCGCGTCCTCCGGTACTTCGCGCAGCCCGGTGAGGATCGTGGTGAACAGCAGGTAGAGGCTGTAGGCGACGAGCGCCAGCTCGACGGTGAGTACGGAGAACCCGCTGACGGGCACCAGCAGTTGGAACAGCGCGAGCGGCGGCACCGTGTAGAGGAACGAGGAGACCGCCGAGCAGGGCGCCGCGAACCAGCCCTGGAAGTGGGCGAGTACGGCCGCGGCGACGGCGATCAGGAAGCCGGCCACGACCGCGATCACGGTGAGTTCGATGTGCTGGAGCAGGGCGGGCCAGAACAGGACGCGCCAGTGTGACGCGAACCAGTCGGGGCAGAAGGTGCCGTCGGCGGCGACGCAGCGGCTGGGAGTGCCGTAGTCGGGGATGACGGGGCCGCCGCCGTGGCCCTGGTGCTGCCCGGCGGCGCTCAACAGGCCGGGGACGCGGGCGGTTTGGAGCAGTACGCCGTTCACGCCGAGCCCGCCTTCCGTACCGCGTCCAGCGAGGCGAGGCCCAGCACCGGAGGTTCGGCGTCGGCCGCCCCGGCCTCGCCCGCCGCGCCGCCCGCGTCGCCGGTGACCCGCACCGCGTCCACGCCTTCGGCGACCATGAGGGACAGCGCGGAGCGGAGCGTGGCGGCTGCGGGCAGTTCGGGCACCGCGCCACCGCGGTCCGCGGAGCCGGCACCGTCCGCGGGCGCGAGGTCGAGGTCTCCGAGCCGCATCAGCGACAGCCGCTTCAGCCCGCGGTCGGCGCCGACGAAGCGGGCGACGAAGTCGTCGGCGGGCTTCTTCAGCAGCTCCCGCGGGGCGGCGTACTGGGCGAGCCTGCCGCCTTCCCGGAAGATCGCGATGCGGTCGCCCATCCGCACGGCCTCGTCGATGTCGTGGCTGACGAAGATGACGGTCTTGCGCAGCCGTTCGTGCAGTGCGAGGAACTCGTCCTGTACGCGTTCGCGGGTGATCGGGTCGAGCGCGCCGAACGGCTCGTCCATGAGCATCACCGGCGGATCGGCGGCGAGCGCGCGGGCGATGCCGACCCGCTGGCGCTGCCCGCCGGACAGCTGCGCCGGATAGCGCTTCGCGTACTCGCCGGGCGGCAGTCCGACCAGTTCGAGCAGTTCGTCCACGCGCTCCTTGGTCCGCTTCTTGTCCCAGCCGAGGACCTTGGGGACGGTGGCGATGTTGCCGGCGATCGTCAAGTGCGGGAAGAGGCCGGTCTGTTGGATGACGTAGCCGATGGAGCGGCGCAGCCGGATCGGGTCGAGGTCGCGTATCGAACGGTCGCCGATGCGGATGTCGCCGCCGGTCGGTTCGATCAGCCGGTTCACCATCATCAGCGCGGTCGTCTTGCCGCTGCCGGACGGGCCGAGCAGCACGCAGACCTCGCCCGCGGGGACGGTCAGGGTCAGCTCGTCCACCGCGGGAGCGGTGCTGCCCGGGTAGGTCTTGACCACCCGGTCGAAGACGATCTGCTCTGCTTCGTGGGTTCTCTGGCTCATGGGGTCGTGTCTCCTGGGGGCCGTGGCCGTGCCCGCACACGGCGGGCACGGCCGGCGCCGATGGCTCGGGTGGCTCAGGTGAGGTGGTTGGCGCGCAGGAAGCGCGCGGCGACCTCGGACGGGGCGAGCCGCACGGTGTCGACGCCCCGGTTCATCTCGCGTACGGCCTTGTCGGTGAGGAGCGCGTCGACCCGGTTCAGCACCTTCGCGAAGCCCGGGCCCTGCTCCTTCAGCACGCTCTTGCGTACGACCGGGGCGACGTTCTGGAAGCCGTAGAAGCTCTTGTCGTCCTTCAGCAACGTGTAGTGGCCTCGGGCGAGTTGGGGGTCGGTGGTGAACACGTCGGCGGCCTCCACCTGGCCGTGGTCGAGCGCCGGATACTGGAGCCCGATGTTCAGCGTCCTGGGCTTGGTGTTGTGCAGCCCGTACGCCTTGACCAGGTGGTGGTAGCCGAGGGCGCCCTCCATGTTGTCCGGGTACTCGCCGAACCGGACCCGGCCCTTGCCCTTCACCTTCTTCAGGTCGCCGACGCTGCGGAGCCCGTACTTCTTCGCGAAGGCGGGCTTGACGGCGACGGCGTCGCGGTTCTGGAAGGGGGTGCCCTTCAGCATCGTCAGACCGCGCCGCTCCTCGAAGGACTTCGCCTTGCGGTACGTCTCCGCGGCGGAGTGCGGTACGGAGGTGTCGCCGGCCAGCACCTGCAGGATCACCCCGGTGTACTCGGGGTAGAGGTCGATCTGCCCCGAAGTCAGCGCACCGTCGATGATGTTGGTGCTGCCGATGTTGGACTTCAGCTCGACGTTGTAGCCGGCCTCGGTGAGCGCCTGCTTGTACATCTCGCCGATGATCCACTGCTCGGTGAACTCCTTGGCGCCGATCACCACGGTCGGCCGCCCGGGCGTCGCCGCGGCGCTGCCGCACCCGGACACGGCGGCGAGGCAGCCGAGCACCGACAGCGCCGCGGCTCCGCGCCGCGGAAACCACCTCTGCGTCCGCCTCCGCGTGCGCTGTCCCTCCGCCGGCGCCGCCCGCTCTACGGGTCTTCTCAGCGGCCCTCTCATACGTGGTCCCTGGGCACCGTGAACGTCCAGCTGCGGGTGAAGACCTCGCGTTCCCCGTCGCCCGAACCCTCGTACGCGCAGAGCCGGTTGGCGACCAGGAAGTCGGTAGCGCCGGCCGTCATCCGGGACCAGGTGCGCACCCGCGTGGCCCACTCGCCGCGGCCGACGGTCTCCTCGCGCTCGCACTCCACGGCGGCCGACAGCGGGTCGCCCTCCGTCAGCCGGAACCGGTTGAGTTCGCGGCCGGTACGGGTGAGCCCGTCCGCGCGGTCCACCATCGTGCCGTCCGCGTTGGTGACGGTGACGGTCTGCTCGCGCGCCGCGGCGTCCCACTCGACCCGCCGCGCCCCCGGGATTTCGGTCGATTCGACGGTGTGCGGGGGCACTTCGGACGGCGGCGGGTACGGCTCGTAGCCGTCCTCCTCCGCGGGCCGCGGCGCGCGCACCGGCAGCGTCAGCTCCCCGTACCCGGTGTCCAGCCGCACCGCCACGGCCTCCGGCGAGGGCCAGGCCCACGGCCACAGCGAGGCGGAGACCGCGACCCGGATGCGGTTGCCGGCGCCGAAGGCGTGCCCGATCGCGAACAGCGGCACCGTCACCTCGTAGGCGCGCCCGGGCTCCAACGGCCGCGGCTCGGCGTGCCCTTCGCGGTGCGTGAGGTTGAGCAGTCCGGTGGTGACGAGCCGGGAGCCGCCGTCCGGGAAGACCTCGCAGAGCCGTACGGCGAGCTGCGCCTGCGGACGGTCGCTGGTCACCCGGAGCGTGACGCTGGGTTCGCCGAGGATCTCGACGCGTTCGTCCAGCGGCGGCCCGGTGAAGGTGTGCGCGCGGCCGTCGTCGGCCGCCTGGTCGCCGTACTGCCCGGGTATGTCGCCGAACTTGAGGAAGTCGCCGGCGGCGGCGCCCAGCGCGAGCGGTGAACGCAGCACGGCGGAGCGGGAGTTCGGGTCACCGGGCGCGCCCGTGCCCGGCCCCGCGCCTCCGGCGAGGTCCCGCAGGGGTGTGGCCCGCTGCTCGACCCCGTGCGCGGGCCAGGACGGCTCGGACACCCAACGCCCGTGCCGTATGCGGGAGTCGGAGCCGATCGGGGCCGGGTCGGGTATCCACGCGTGCAGCCGCGGCTCGTCCATGATCCCGTCGTCCTCGCCCGCCATCCAGTGCCCGAACCAGCGCACGCACTCGGCCTGGAAGTCGATCGCCGGGCCGGGCTCGCCCTGGTGCGGGTAGTTGTGGGACCAGGGCCCGATCATGGCCTTCACCGGTACGTCCAGCCGCTCCAGCAGCCGGAACACGGCGCCGCGGTACTGGTCGAGCCAGCCGCCGACGGCGTAGACGGGAACCTTGACCGCCGCATAGTCCTCGCAGACCGAGCCGTGCTCCCAATAGGCGTCCCGGCGCTGGTGCGCGAGCCACTCCTCGACGTACGGCACGGTGCGCTCCAGCCGGTCCAGCCAGGCCGCGCGCCAGCCGTCGCCGAGTACGGCCGGGTCGCCGGGGCGTGCGTTGTAGGCGAGCATCGTCGACGCCCAGGGCAGCATCTCGGAGGCGAGCAGCGAGCCGCCCGCGTAGTGCACGTCGTCGGCGTACCGGTCGTCGGTGGAGCAGACGGTGACGATGCAGCGCAGCTGCGGCGGGTCGAGCGCGGCGATCTGGAGGCCGTTGAAGCCGCCCCAGGACTTGCCGATGATGGCGACCTGCCCGTCCGACCACTCCTGCCGCTCGATCCACGCCAACACCTCCAGCGCGTCGGCGAGTTCGGTGGGGTGGTACTCGTCCGTCATCACGCCGTCGGAGTCGCCGCTGCCGCGGCAGTCGACGCGCACCGACGCGTACCCGGCCTGCGCGAACCGGCCGTGCAGGGTGACGTCGCGGGGCGCGGTGCCGTCGTTCTTGCGGTACGGGATGTACTCCAGCACGGCCGGTACGGGCCCGGCGGCGTCGGCGGGCAGCCAGACACGGGCGGCGAGCCGCGTACCGTCCTGGAGCGGGATCCACACGTGACGCAGCACGCGGACGGGGTGCAGCGGTGCGGCGGAACGCTTTGCGGAACGAGAGGTTCCAGTCTTACTCATGGGCGGACTGTAGAAGATCGGGAGCGTCCGATTACCGCTGTTTGAGCCGGAATTGGGCGCCTTGGCGGGGCTGTGAAGAATGGCACAGGAATGCGCCCGCCGAGCGCGGGTAGGTGCGCCCTTCACGCCTCCCCGGCCCGCGGCCGTCGCCGCGCCGCCGTGCCCGGCGCCGAGCCCGCTCAGCCCTTCACCCCGGTGAGCGTCACGCCCTCCACGAACGCCTTCTGCGCGAAGAAGAACACCAGGATGACCGGCGCCATGACGAGCAGCGTCGCCGCCATGGTGAGGTTCCAGTTGACGCTGTGCGCGGTCTTGAAGGTCTCCAGGCCGTAACTCAGCGTCCACGCACCGGGGTTCTGGGCGGCGTAGATCTGCGGCCCGAAGTAGTCGTTCCAGCAGTAGAAGAACTGGAAGAGCGAGACGGCGGCGATGCCGGGCTTGGCCATCGGGACGACGATCCGCAGCAGGGTGCGCAGTTCGCCGCAGCCGTCGACCTTCGCCGACTCGACGTACTCCTTCGGGATCGTCAGCAGGAACTGGCGCAGCAGGAAGATCGAGTACGCGTCGCCGAACGCCATCGGGATGATCAACGGCCAGAGCGTGCCGGCCAGATGGAACTGCTGCGCCCACACCAGGTACATCGGGATCACCACGACCTGCGGTGGCAGCATCATCGTGGAGATCACCAGCAGCACCGCCGTACGCCGGCCGCGGAAGCGGAACTTGGCGAGCGCGTAGGCGACGGGCACCGAGGAGCAGACCGTGCAGACCGTGCCGAGCAGCGCGTACATCAGGGAGTTGCGCCACCAGTCGAGGAAGCCGGGCGTGCGGAACACCTCGGTGTAGTTGGACCAGTGCCAGCCGTGCGGCCACAGCTCGCCGCTCATCGCCTGCCGGTCGCTCATCACGGAGGTCAGGAACACGAACACGAAGGGCAGCACGAAGAACAGCGCGGCGGCGACGGCGCCGGTGTGGACGGCGATCCAGTGCAGCAGGCGCGTGTTCCGGCGGCTCCCGGGACGGCCCGGGGCCCGGCGCGTACGACCGCGGCGGCGGCCGGACGTGCGGCGCACCGCCGCCGGCGCGGGCGCGGGCGCGAGTGCGGGCGCGGACGGGCCCGGGGCGGACGGGTTCGGGGCGGGCGTCGTCATGGGTTCAGTCCTCCGCCGCGAGCAGGCCCGCTCGCTTGCGCATCAGCAGGGTCGTGACGGCCATCGCGAGTGCGAACAGGACGAGCGACAGCACGCACGCCGCCCCGGTGTTGAAGTTCTGGAAGCCGAGCGACCACACCAACTGCGGCACGGTCAGCGTCGAATGGTCCGGATAGCCGGGCTGGATCTGGCTGCCGGGCCCGATCGTGACGCCGGAGGCGAGCTTTCCGGCGACGAGCGCCTGCGTGTAGTACTGCATCGTCTGCACGACGCCGGTGACGACCGCGAACATCACGATCGGCGTGATGTTCGGCCAGGTCACGTAGCGGAACCTGGACAGCGGCCCGGCACCGTCGAGTTCGGCCGCCTCGTACTGCTCGCGCGGCACGTCCAGCAGCGCGGCCATGAAGATGACCATGAGGTCGCCGATGCCCCACAGCGACAGCAGCACCAGCGAAGGCTTCGCCCACGCCGGGTCGTTGAACCAGTTCGGGGCGTGGATGCCGATACGGGCGAGGAGCCCGTTGACCGGCCCGGTGCCCGGGTTGAGCAGGAAGACGAACGCGACGGTGGCGGCGACGGGCGGGGCGAGGTACGGGATGTAGAAGGCCGTACGGAAGAAGCCGACGCCCGCCTTGATCTTCGTCACCAGCAGTCCGACGCCGAGCCCGAACGCGACCCGCAGCGCGACCATCACCACCACCAGCCACACCGTGTTCCACAGCGCGGGCCCGAACAGCGGCATCTGCGTCAGCACGTACGCCCAGTTCCGCAGCCCCACGAAGGTGGGCGGCTCGATCTGGTTGTAGTGCATGAACGAGAAGTAGACGGTCGCCAGCAGCGGATAGCCGAAGAACACCGAGAAGCCGACCAGCCACGGCGACAGGAAGCCGAGCGTGCACCAGCGCTCGCGCGCCCGCTTGCGGCGCAACGCGGCCGGATCCGCGGCACGTTGGGTGAGGGACATGGCCTACTCCGTCAGTTGCGGGGTCAGTTGCGGGCCTGGAGGGTGTCGGCGTCGATGCGGGCGTCCAGCGCACGCAGCCCCTTGCGCAGGTCGCGCACCTTGCCGGACTCGACGTCGTAGCCGAAGTCCTGGAACGCGGTGGTGAACTGGCCGCCGTTGACGGTGGGCGGCTCGGCCGAACTGTGCGGGTTGCGGGCGATGTGCACGAAGGTGCGGAAGCGCGGATCGGCGTCCAGCCGCGGCGACTTGAGCGCGGGCCGGGTGGACGGCACGTTGTGGATCGCGTTGGAGAACCGTACGACCTGCCGGGTGTCCGTGGTCAGGAAGCGCAGCAGCTCCCAGGCCGCGTTCTGGTGCCGGCTGCTGTTGGCGATCCCGGCCACGGTGCCGGTGAGGAAGCCGCGCCCGTACGTGCCGGGCCGGTCGTCCGGCACGGGCAGCGGAGCGGTGCCCCAGTGGAACTTCGCGCCGGCCTGCTGGAGCATCAGGCCGCGCCACTCGCCGTCCATGTGCATCGCCAACTTGCCGGTGAGAAAGGCGTTCTGGGACGACATCTCGTCCCCGAAGGTGGTGCGGAACCGCTCCAGCGCGCGGTAGCCGCCCTGCGCTTTCAGCAGCGCGTTCGTCGTACGGAAGTAGTCCCTGGTGTCGGGGTCGCGGGACAGCCGGGACCGGCCACGGCCGTCGAAGTAGCGCGGGCCCCACTGGGCGAACAGCCGCGGCGGACTGTTCTGGTACAGGCGGAAGTTGGGCATGAAGCCGACGCGCCGGTAGCCGCCGCCCTTCCTGCGCACGGTGAGCTTCGCGGCGTCCCGCTTCAGCTCGGACATGGTGTGCGGCGGCCGGCGGATGCCCGCCCGCCGGAACGCGTCCTTGTTGTAGTAGAGGCCGTAGGCGTCGGCGAGCAGCGGCAGAGCGCACTGCTTGCCGCGGTACTGCGTGTAGTCCACCAGCGTCCTCGGGAACAGCTTCCGCTTGGCTATGCGGGACTTGTGCAGGAACGGGTCGAGGTCTGCCCACATGCCGGACGAGCAGAACTGGCCCACGTTGGTCGTGGTGAACGAGGAGACGACGTCCGGTGCGTCGTCTCCGCCCGCGCGCAGCGCCTGGTTCATCGTCGCGTCGTCGACGTTGCCGACTGCCTTGACGTGGATGTTGGGGTGCAGCTTCTCGAACCGGGCGATGCTGTCGTCGATCGCCTTGACCTCGCTCTTCTCCGACCAGCCGTGCCAAAAGGTCAGCGTCACCGGGGCGTCGGGGTCGTCGCGGGCGCTGCCGACGCTCGGGTTGGCGCACCCGGCCAGCGGCGCGAGGGCGGCGAGCGCGGCGACCGCGGCGGCGATCGCGGTGGTACGCGAGCGGGTGCGGGGACACGCCATGGCGGCCACCTCGGCTGGGTCGGCGGATCGGCCGGGCGCCGGTCGGCTCGTGCGCCGGCAGGCCGAACAATGGTTAGGAAAGTTTCCGGTTGGTGCGGTGCCAAGGAAGGTAAGTGCGCCGTCCGTACGCCGTCAATGCCTCGCGCTCCTCGCGTTCCGGATGGTTCGCCGGCGCGGCCGTGCCGACGCCGCCACGGGCCAACTCGCATGCGCGGCAGAACGGTTGGGGCCGTCCGGATCCGGCCGGGAGCGGGGCGGGAAACCGGACGGGAGCGGGGCGACAGCGGAGTGGGAGCGGGCCCGCCGTCCCGCAAAACCGCCGACAAACCGGCATAACCATCCGTACCGGAATTCTCAACCGCTGTCCCTGCAAAGGGAATTCAGCGGGAGCGGCCCCTCCGACCGGACCTTTCCCGCAGCGGGGAATTTCCCGCCGGCCGGCATTGATGGGACGCCACCCGAAACGACAGTGTGGCCGGGAACCCGTCCCGAAAGGTACGTCATGGCATCAGTGAAGCGGGCACTCGCCCGTGCCGTATACGGATCGCGCTACGACAGGATCCCCTGGGGGCAGCGCGTCTACCTGCGCCCCGGCGAGCAGTTCGCCAGGGAGCTGCAGTGGCGCATGCGGGTGCGCAAGGCGCCCGTCGTGCCGCTCGAGCAGTACCGCCGGCAGGTCAAGCTGAACGCCATCGAGGAGTTCATCTCCTGCCACATGTGCGGAGAGTCCAGGCAGCAGCCGCTCTTCGAAACGGCGAAGCTCAAGAAGAACGGCAAGAAGGCGTGGTCGTACCGCGTCGTGCGCTGCCCCTCGTGCGGCTTCCTCTACCGCAACCCCAACATCCTGCCCGAACGCCTCGGCGACCTGTACGCCAACAACTACAGCAACTTCCTCACCGGCGAATACTCGCAGAACAGGCAGCGCCGCTACCGCCAGACCATGGACGCCTTCTCCCCCGTCTTCGACAACGGAGAAGGCCGGCGGCTGCTCGACTTCGGCTGCGGCGCCGGCCTGTTCCTCGAACTCGCCGAAGAGCGCGGCTTCGACGCGTGCGGCGTCGACCTCTCCTCCGACTCCGTCGAGCAGGCCAACGAGCGGCTGAAGTCGGCCACCGCCTACTTCGGCAACCCCGAGGACATACCGGAGATATCCCGAGGCGGCTTCGACGTCCTCACGCTGTGGTCCGTACTGGCCCATCTGCCGCGCCCCGTCGAGGACTTCACCACGTTCCGCAACCTGCTCGCGCCCGGCGGCGTCCTGCTGATCCTCACCGTCAACGCGCAGTCGCTGCTGCTGAAGGCGTACGGCCCCGGCTGGAGCGGCTTCACCCGGAACCACCTGATGTTCTACTCCCGGGACACGCTGCCGCTGCTGCTGAAGAAGGCGGGCTTCGCGGGAGTCGCCTTCGAACCGTTCTACGGCGACACCGTCGAAGCGGGCACGAGCGACCTGTCCGAACAGCAGGTACGCCGGCTCCGCCGCGAAGTCGCCGCCACCGACGGCGGCAACATGATGCGCGCGATGGCCTTCGCCGACGACGACGCGATCAAGCAGTGGGGCGAGGGCCGCGAGGTACGCAGGCTGAGCTGACGGCCGCGCCGTACGGCCACCCCGTCCGCCGGAGGCGCTCCGGGACGCCGGTGAGCGCCCGGGGCGCGCCGACGACTGACCGGGGCCGCCGTCTGGTCCGCCCCGAGGGCTCCCAACTCCGCAGCGTCCAGCCTCGGTTGGGCGACCGGGAGGACGGAGTCCTCGGGTACGCCCGGACGGGGGCCCAGCGCCGACCGCGTCGCGGGTGTCGGTCCTGCGCTGCCGGGTCTCAACTCCGTGCGACTGGCCCTCGTTGACGCTGGACGCACGGGGCGCCGCGGCGGCGGGACCGGGGATGACCGCCGTAGCCAGGCCCGGCGGCGGCTACGGGGCTCCCAACTCCGCACGAGCCCAGCCGAGTTGGGCACGGGGCCGACGCCCTCCCAGGGCCGGGAGGGGGCCCGGGGTCGGTGGCCGGCCCCGGTCGAAGGTGCGCGCAGCGACCGGTCATGCGGCGGCGGGACGGGCGCGCTACGTGCTCCGCCGGGCCCGCCAGATCAGGAACAGGGCGGTGGCGACGGCCGCGATCCGCAGCAGCACCGGCCACGAGTCGGCGACGACCGCCTGCACCGCCTCGTTCGACTTACTGAGCGGCGGCCCCCAACGCCCGTTCGCCCGGCCCCAGATCCACACCGCGGTACCGCCCGCGACCAACCCTGGCATGCCGAACGCCGCCCACTTCGCCTCCGTACGGCTCAGCCGCGGCGACCACCACGCGGCCAGCCAGCCGACCGCCAGCGGAATCAGCGTGCCCAGCGCAGCACCCGCGAGCAGCAGTACCGCGGCCACCAACTCCACGGCGCCGCCCCGGCGTTGGCCTCCGCCGCCCAGCAGCCGCCGCCAGCGGGGTCCGGACTTCGCGCCGCCCGGCTCAGCGCCGTCCGCTTCCGTGCGCGGGTTCGGCACGGCCGCGCCGGCACCGTCCGCACCCCCCTGCCCCGGCTGACCGCCCTGGCCGCCCTGACCTGTCCGGCCGCCCTGACCGGCTTGTACGGGCGGCGGCTTCAGCACTTCCGGCAGTTCGATGCCGCCGACGAACCCCGGCAGCGCCTCGCCCAGCATGTCGCCGCCCATGCCGCCGTACCGGCCGAGATCCCTGCGCCACCAGTCCGGGTCGGACTCCAGCGGCCCCAGCTCGTCCATCCCGGCCAGGTGCGGGGACGAGGGTCCGAAGGCGGCGGTCGGGCGGGTGACCGCGGTCGGCTCGATCACCGGACCGGAACCGGAGCCGCCGTTCCCGGCCGGGTCCGTACCCGAGCCGGTGTCCGTGTCACCGTCCGCATCGCGCGAGCCGAAAGCCGAACGGCCTTGTGCGGCGGCCCGCTTCCACAGGGAGGTCTTGCCGGCCGAGCCGTCCCGCTGCCCCGGGACGGCCGAGGTGCCGGACGCAGTGCCGGGCGAGGTGCCGGCGGTGCCGTACGCGGTGCCGGAGGGTTCGCCCGAGGAGTCGGCGGCCCGGCGGAAGCGGGATCCGGCGTGCGGATCGCGGGCGCCACCGCGGTCGCGCCCGTCACCGTCGCCGTCACCGCTGCGGTCGCCTCCGCCGGGCTCGCCGCCGGCGTCGCCGCCTTCGCCGTACGTCCGGGCCACGGACTCGCGGCGCTCCGCACGGGCGTCCGTTCCGCTTCCGCCCTGCGCCCGGTTGGCTCCGGCCACGACCTCGTCGGGAGTGCCGAGCCGCTTCAGGATCTTGCGTACGGCGGCCTTGCTCTCCGCGCCGCCCGCCTCCGCCCGTCGCCGGTCGATCTCGCTTCGCAGTCCGGCCACCAGCCGGGCCCGCTCGGCCGCCGTCATCGACGTGCCGTGCGCCAGATCGCCGACCCGGCTCAGATAGTCGAACACGAGCTTGTCGCTCTCGATCCCCACCGAATCCCCAACGACTGCTTGATCCCCAACAGCTGCCCGCCGGCGGCGGGTTGACGCCCCGGCATCCTCGTTCACGCGGCCGCGTGCCGCCGCCGCACCGCCCATCGGCGCGACCGCCACGACCGTACCGCGCGCCACCACCCGCCGTACGCCCGCGACGGCACCCCGGCACCGGCGCCCGAGCCCCTGCGTCCTTGGCCCCTTGGCCCCTTGGTCCCTTGGGCTCCTTGCTCCCTTGGTCCCTTGGGTTCTTGAGTCCTTGCGTCCCCGGGTCCGAATCCGAAGGCCGGTCCGGAGCCCGGCTCCAAGCGCCGCCCCGGCACCGCGCACCGCGCACACCCCGCACCGCCCGCGCCCCGTCGCGCGGTCCCGCCGCGAGCCCGGCCGCGCACCCCGCAACCGACCGCCCACGACGGACCGGAGCCGCACTCCCGCTTCCCCGGCTACCGTTGGACGGATGAGCACAGAGCAGACCGGCGGCACCCCCGCACCCCGTACGCTCGCCGACGATCTCCGCTCCCGCGACGACTCCGCTCTCGCCGCTCTGCTGCGTGCACGGCCCGACCTGCTCTCGCCCGTGCCGAGCGACCTCACGCAGCTCGCCACGCGCGCCGGCACCCGCGCCTCGGTCGTACGGGCGGTGGAGCGGCTGGACCGGTTCGCGCTGCAGACCGCGCAGGCGCTGGCCGTCGCCCCCGACCCCTGCTCGTACGCGACGCTGGAGGCGCTGCTCGCCGGCGACCCGGAAGCGGCGGACACGGAACAGGCGGACGCGGAACAGTCGGACGCGGAACAGTCGGACGCCGACGAGGAATCGGTCTCCGGAGAGGGAGCGGAGCACGGCGCCCGCGCCCGTACCGCTGCCGTGGCCGCCGACGTCGCCGCCCAACTCCCCCGCGCCGTCGGCACGTTGCGGGCGCGCGCTCTGCTCTGGGGCACCGACGAGGCGCTGCACCTCGTCCGCACCGCCCGCGAACTGCTCGCCCCGAGCGCCACCTCCCCCTCCCCGACCGGCCTCGGACCGACGCTCGCCGACGCGACCGCGGGTATGTCGCCCGGCCGCCTGCAGGAGATCCTGAGCACCGCGGGACTGGACACGACACACGATCCGGTGAGCGCACTCGCCGCGCTCACCGGCCTGTTCACGGACCGCGCCCGGATGTCCGCACTGCTGGACACGGCGCCGCGCGAATCGCTGGCCCTGCTGGACCGGCTGCGCTGGGGCCCGCCGTACGGCAGCACGGAGGCCAACGCGCCGTCCCGGCCGGTGAGTTGGCTGCTCGACCGCGGCCTGCTCGTACGCACCGGACCGCGCACCGTCGTGCTGCCCCGCGAAGTCGCCCTCCACCTGCGCGGCGGCCGGGCGCACCGCGTCGTCGAACCCGTGCCGCCGCCGATCGGCGCCCGCCGCACGTACCGGCCGGAGACCGTGGACGCCACCGCGGCCGGGCAGGCGTTCACGGCTCTCGGCACCGTCGAGGAGCTGCTGGCGGCCTGGGAGAGCGAGCCGCCGTCGGTGCTGCGCGCGGGCGGCCTCGGCGTACGCGACCTCAAACGCACCGCCGCCGCCCTCGACCTGCCCGAGCCGACGGCCGCCTTCTGGATCGAACTCGCCTACGCCGCCGGCCTGTTGGCCCCGGACGGCGCAATCGACGAAGCCTACGCCCCGACGCCCGCCTACGACGACTGGCTGAACCGGCCCGCACACGAGCGCTGGACGCACCTCGCACTGCGCTGGCTGACCGCGACGCGCGTCCCGGGACTCGTCGGCGAACGCGACGCGAAGGGGCGGACGTTGACCGCGCTCGGGCCCGGGCTGGACCGCGGCACCGCCTCGGACGTGCGCCGCCGCGTCCTCGAACTGCTCGCCTCGCTCGAACCGGGCACGGCGCCCGAGCCGGACGCGGTGCCGGCGCGGCTGCGCTGGGAGCGGCCGCTGCGCGGCGGAGCCCCCGCCCGTTCCGGCACCGGCGCGGGCGCCGAGCAGCCCGACCCCGGCGCCGGCGGCCGCGGAACCGGGGCCTCCGGAAGCTCCGCGGCAGCAACCAGGACCGGCACCGGTGCGGCGGCCGCGGCGCCGGGCGCGGGCGCCACAGGCGCCGGCGCCACGGGGACGGGTGGCGCGGGCGGCGCGGCCGACCTGCGCTCCCGAATCGCCGAATGGACCCTGCACGAAGCCGAACTGCTGGGCCTCACCGGCCGCGGCGCCCTCGCCTCGTACGCCCGCGCGCTCCTCGCCCCGCCCGCCGAGCACGTGGCCGCGTACGAGCACGCGGCCGCGGAGGCCGCCTCCGCCACCGCGCTCTCCGGCCCGCTCCCCGGCCAACCACCCAGCCTCCCCTCCGAGTTCGACGCCCTCGAACTCACCGCCTCCGAACTGGCCGCCGCCGCCCAGCAGTCCGGCGAACAGCTCGCGCCGCTGCTGCCCGAACCCGTCGACCACGTGCTGCTCCAGGCCGATCTGACCGCCGTCGCCCCGGGCCCGCTGGAACGCTCCCTCGCCGCCTCGCTCGCGACTCTCGCCGACGTCGAGTCGAAAGGCGGCGCCACCGTCTACCGCTTCACCCCCGGCTCCGTACGCCGCGGACTCGACGCCGGACACAGCTCCGCCGACATCCACGCCTTCCTCGCCGAGCACTCGCAGACCCCGGTGCCGCAGCCGCTCAGCTACCTCGTGGACGACGTGGCCCGGCGGCACGGCACGCTCCGGGTCGGCGCCGCCTCGTCGTACGTGCGCTGCGACGACGAAGCGCTGCTCAACGAAATCGTCGCCGACAAGCGCTCGGCGCCCCTGCGGCCCCGGCGGCTCGCGCCGACCGTGCTCGCCTCCACCGCGCCGCCGGACCAACTCCTCGGCAAACTGCGCGAGATGGGCTACGCGCCGGCCGCCGAGTCCGCCGAGGGCGACGTGCTGGTCGCCCGCCCCGCCGCACACCGCACACCGCCGCGCACCGCCCCCGAACCCGTGCCGGACGGCCCGCCGGTGCCGGAGACGGCGCTGCTCACCGCCGCCGTACGGGCCATCAGGGCCGGCGACCGCGCGGCGAGCACACCGCCGCGGCAGCAGCCGTCGCCGGCCAGACACGGCTCCGCGCCAAAGGCCGCCGCGCCCGACTCCCCACCGCCCAGGACCAGTTCGGCGGAAGCGCTCGCCGCCGTCCAGTCCGCGGCGCTGACCGGCGGCACCGTGTGCATCGGCTACGTCAACGCCGACGGTGCCGCGACCCGGCGCCTCATCGCCCCCGTGCGAGTGGAGGGCGGCCTCGTCACCGCCTACGACCACACGGCCGACGAAGTCCGTACGTACCCGCTGCACCGCATCACCGGCGTCGCCGAAACCGCCGACGGATGACGGCCGACAGCCGACGGCTGACGGCTGACGGCAGTCGAGCCGGCGCCCGGGAAGCGCGAGCCGCGGGGCCCGCATTCGATGTCGCGAACGCGCCGGATCCGGGGCCCGAAACCGTCCAGGCTGACCCCATGCACATTCCCCCCGTCCTCGCACAGCTCGGCCCTGACGATGCGCTCCTCGACCGACTCGCCCTGGCCAGCGCCGAGTTCGCACGACGGCTGCGCGCGGTGCGCCCCGAGCAGTGGCACCTGTCGACCCCCTGCGCCGAGTGGGACACCCGGCAGCTCGTCAACCACGTCGTGGTCGGCGACCTCTGCTACGTGCGTCTGCTGAGCGGAGGCACCGCCGCCGACTTCGAACGGCTGCGGCACGTCGACGCGCTCGGCCCGGATCCCGTCGACGCCTACACCAGGTCAGCACAGCAGTGCAGGGACGCCTTCGCACGGCCCGGCGCTCTGCGGCAGCAACTCGACTATCCGCTGGGCCCGGTGACGGCGCGACAGGCGCTGGCCGTCAGAACCGCCGACATCGCCGTGCACACATGGGACCTCGCCCAGACGCTGGGCGCCGACGACCGGCTCGACAGCGAGCTGGCCGCATGGCTCGACACCCACCTCGACGCGATCTACTCCGGCCTGCCGGAAACGCCCGCAGCCCCACAGGACGAAACGACCCACCGCTTCTTCGCCGCACCGCCTCAGCCCGCGCCGGGCCGCGAAACCACGCCACAGGACCGACTGCTGCACCGCACGGGAAGAACGCCGGCACCGGCCGCACCGCGGATCACGTAACTGCCGCCCAGCCAAAGCGACTCGGAGCCCCGAACCCGGTCGCCACGCCCACCGACCCGGCCGACCACTCCTAGTCGCCGGAGACGAGGGCACTCAGCCGCGGCAGCTTGCGCGCCATCTCCTCCCCGTCGTCGAAG
>Ga0164243_10001623_pt1 | contig 38042 bp, 33 predicted proteins | sample OricompcompostOP_FD_108781 | JGI IMG/M metagenome (GOLD analysis project Ga0164243, IMG submission 108781) | Organic Plus compost microbial communities from Emeryville, California, USA - Original compost - Organic plus compost (OP) | ecosystem: Engineered > Solid waste > Mixed feedstock >... | reverse complement strand
TGCAACGCATTGCCGAGACCGCCGACCGCTCGCCTCATCCGTGCGAACGGACACTGCAGCTCGACGAGCGGATCCGCCGCGGCCGCGGCCGAGCGCCCGGACCGGTGAACACGCCCGCAGGCGAACCGGTGAGCCAGTCGGCCGGGCAGAAGACCACGGAGGGAACCGACGCCAAGCGGACGATCTACACCGCTGGGAACACCGAGCAGTTGCCCGGAACGCCGGTCCGCAGGGACACCGATCCGGAAACCGGTGACCCCGCCGTCGACGAGGCCTGGACCTCGTCGGCGCAGATCTGGGACCTGTTCGCCGACGTCTTCGACCGGGAATCGGTCGACGGCCGAGGTTCCCCCCTCACCGTGACGGTGCACTACGGCCAGGACTACGACAATGCGTTCTGGGACGGCAGGCAGCTGGTCTTCGGAGACGGGGACGGGGAGGTCTTCGAACGGTTCACCAAACCGATGGACGTCATGGCGCACGAGTTCACCCACGGCGTCACCGAGAACACCGCCGGCCTGTCCTACGACGGCCAGACCGGAGCCCTCAACGAGAGCGTCTCCGATGTGTTCGCCTCGATTTGCAAACAGCGGGTCAACCAGCAGACAGCGGAGCAGGCCGACTGGCTCATCGGTGAGGGCATCTTCGCGCCGGGGATCCGGGCCAGGGCGCTGCGTTCGATGAAGGAGCCGGGGACCGCGTACGACGATCCGCGGCTCGGCAAGGATCCGCAGGTCGGCTCGATGCAGGACTACGTCGACACCACTGACGACAACGGCGGCGTGCATATCAACTCCGGCATTCCCAATCGCGCGTTCTACCTGGCCGCCACCAAGCTCGGCGGCAACAGCTGGGAGCAGGCCGGGCCGATCTGGTATCAGGCGTTGACCGGCGGCGAGGTCTCGACGGACACCGATTTCGCCGGTTTCGCCGCGGCCACGGTGACAGCGGCCGAGACGCTGTACCCCGACTCGCCTGCCGTCGCCCGGAGTGTTTCGGCCGCCTGGGCCGAGGTCGGCGTCCTCGATACGGGCGCAGACAACGGCCGGCCCCAACCGCCCAGATCCCGTACGGTCGCCATCTCGCGCAGCGGCGGTTTCGCCGGGGTGACCCGAACCGCCGAGGTCGATCTGGACTCCGAGGCCGGGCGCCGGATCAGCCAACTGCTGGACCGGGTGGACTTCTCCAGCCTCACCTCGTCGGCCCCGGGCCAACCCGATCGGTTCGTCTACCGCCTCGACTACGGCGGGCAGCAACTGACTGTTGGCGAACAGGATCTCCCCCCGGAGGTCGGCGAGGCGATCAAGATCGCCTTCACCCGGACACCGCGGAACGGCGCGGCGTCCGGGGAGCGGAGCGTCGCCGGGAGCGGTGATCCGCGGATCGGCCGGCCGGGCGGGGACCGGGGAATGGGGCGGTAGCCCGCCGCAGAGAGCACGCTGCCCGCGTGGGAGAATTCCGGCGACCATGATCACCGCGCGACGGTGCAATCGTCGGCCGATCTTGGTACGCCGCCCCACGCGGCGACGCCATCCCGCTGTCGAAACACACCCGTCGAAACACACGCTTCTCGAAAGGTCCGGCATGTCTGACGCGCCCCTTGCTTCCCAGATCTGGTGTGGTCCGCTGCCCGACGTCGAAGACGGCGGTCTCACACATCCGCGGATCGGGATCGGCGGCATGTCGATCGAGGCCAGCACCTACTCCCCGCACATCAGCGGCACCGAGGCGTTCACCGTCCGGCGGGGCGATGATCTTCTGAGCTACTACCCGTTCTTCACCGGACGCCGTGACGACATCCTCCAGGCTGCGGACTGGGTCGGCCTGGTGCACGCCCGGTCCCTGCCCGGCGGCGCCGTGGACCCCGACTTCTACCGGCAGATCAAGACCGAATTGGTCGCCGCAGTCACCGAGACGGTCGCGGCGGACGGACCCTTCGACGGGTTCTACTTCGACATCCACGGCGCGATGAGCGTGATCGGGATGACCGACGCCGAGGGTGATCTGGCCACTGCGTTGCGGGAGGCACTCGGCCCCGACACGCTGATGAGCACCTCGATGGACCTGCACGGCAACGTGTCCCGTGCTCTCCTGGACGCCACAGATCTGATCACCTGCTATCGGATGGCCCCGCACGAGGACGCGATGAACACCAAGGAGCGGGCTGTCTACAACCTGCTCGCGCGCCTCCGGGCCCGCAGCGGTTCGGATCCCGGGGCCCGGCGGCCGTACAAGGCGTGGCGGCAGGTTCCGGTGTTGCTGCCCGGGGAGAAGACCAGCACCCGGCTGGAACCGGCCAGGAGCATCTACGCCGAGGTGCCCAGAACCGAGGCCCTGGACGGCGTCCTCGACGCCGCGATCTGGGTCGGCTACGCCTGGGCCGACGAACCGCGCAACCAATGCGCCGTGGTCGTCACCGGCGATGATCAGGCGGTGATCGCCCGGGAGGCCGAGCGGCTGGCCCGGCTGTACTGGGATGCCCGCAAGGACTTCGTCTTCGTCGCCGACGCGCTGCCCCTCGACGACGCGCTGGATGCTGCGCTGGCCGCCGATGCCCCGCGGCCGTACTTCATCTCCGATTCCGGCGACAACCCGACCGCCGGCGGTACCGGGGACGTCTCCTGGACGTTGGGCGAACTGCTGCAGCGCCCGGAATTCTCCGGTACCGAGTACACCGTGATCCATGCTTCGATCTTCGATCCCGAGGCTGTCGCGGCGGCGGTTGCCGCCGGGGTGGGCGGCACCGTCGAGGTCCGGGTCGGCGGCCACGTGGACGGCGGACCGCACGGGCCGGTGCCGATGACCGCGGAGGTCTTCTCCATCACCGAGGGAGATCCGACGGCCGGCACCCAGGTCGTGCTGCGCAGCGGTTCGGTCCACGAGATCGTCACCGAGCGCCGCAAGCCGTTCCACAAGATCAGGGATTTCACCTCCCTCGGGCTGGATCCGCTGCAGGCAGACATCGTGATCGTCAAGATCGGGTATCTCGAACCGGAGCTGTACGAGGCAGCCGCCGGTTGGAAGCTCGGGCTCACCCCGGGCGGTGTTGATCAGGATCTGCTGCGCCTGCCGCACACCCACCTGCAGCCGGGCGTCTATCCGTTCGAGGACGTCACCGATGATCCGGATCTGACGCCCGTGGTCACCCGCCGCTAGCGAAAACCCGTATCGACGCGGTGATCTTGGCAGACACGAAATTCTCGTGCGGACACAAACACCTTTTCACCCGCCGAATGCCGCCCTTTGAGCCTCGCTGCCGAAATTCCAAACTCCGCACACAAAGGCGCATCGACATTTACGATGGTGCCTGGGTGGTCCCATCGGGGAGGACTGCCCATCGGGGGAGGAAAGATGGCTCACCGGGTCACTGCCGTACTGGTAGATGATCTTGATGGTCACAGCACCGCTGATGAGACGGTGTACTTTGCGTTGGACGGCGTGGCCTATGAGATCGATCTGTCGGCCGAACACGCCGACGAACTTCGCGAGTGCCTGCGCCCATGGCGGGAACGCGGACGTGTTGTGCCCAGGAACAACAGGCGGCAACGACGCAGCCGGGACACCAAACAGCCGTCGTCACCGCGGTCGATGACCAGAGTCGATCGGGCCCACGCGCAGGCCATCCGCAACTGGGCGATCGCCAACGGCCTGCGAATCTCCGCCCGCGGGAAGATCCCCGATGCCGTGCACCGGGCTTTCGAAGAAGCCCAGGCCAGTGGATCGTACGAGGACGCCAAGGTCAGCGCCTGACGACGCTGCAGGACTGCTTGGCACCGGCCGAACCGACCGAGCCTCGGTCAGCTGACCCGGATCAGCCCGGATCGGTACGCCAGCGCGACGACCTGGGCACGGTCCCGGCATCCGGTCTTCATGATCACCCGGGCAACGTGGGTCTTCACCGTCGCTTCGCTGACCACCAGCTGCTGACTGATCTGCCGGTTGGACATGCCCTGTGCGATCAACGCGAGGACCTCCCGTTCCCGCGGCGTCAGCACCGAGATCAGCTCGGCGGCGTCCGGAGCCTCCTCAGGGATGTGGGTGAGACGCTGGATCACGCCGCCCGCGATCGACGGATCCAACCAGGCGTCGCCGCCGGCGACGCGGCGGATCGCGGTTGCAAGATCCTGGGGCGCCGCATGTTTCAGCAGGTAGCCGTGGGCGCCGGCCCGCAGCGCCGGATAGACCGACTCGTCATCGGCGAACGTGGTCAGCACCAACACCTTGGTCGGATGCTGCCCGTCCGTCGGATCTGCAGTCAATCGTCGGGTGGTCTCGATACCGTCCAGGCCGGGCATCCGCAGGTCCATCAGCACGACGTCGGGATGATGCTGATCGACCAGCTCCAGCACCTCGTTGCCGTTCGCAGCCTCTCCAGCAACCGTGATGTCGGTCTGCGCGGCCAGCAACATCACGATTCCGGCCCTGATCAGTGCATGATCATCGGCCACCACGACAGAGATCGGCACTCCGGTCGCGCCCCCTCATCCCCAGCGGATCAGTCTTGGGCATGAGTCATGCCCACCCGATGATAACGTCGGCGCGGGCGGTCCGAGCCGTCTGACCAGGATTGCTTCGTTCCGGACACGGCTCGATTCAGTGAACGGCGCGTTGAGCCGCGTCGGTACGCATCGACGCCACCGGAAGTACGGCCCGCACCACGAAACCGCCCTCCGGCAACGACTCGGTCTCCAACTGCCCGCCGACCAGACGCACCCGCTCGCCCAGCCCGGCAAGTCCGTTGCCGGTGGACAACACAGGCTGGCCAGGGATCGGAGAACCCGGCTCGTTGCGTACGGTGATCACGAGCTGCGGCGGCACCCATTCCATCCCCACCGCAACATTGGCGCTGGGACCGGCGTACTTGCGGGCGTTGGTCAAGGCCTCCTGCACCACGCGGTAGCAGGCCAGCTCGACGCTGGGATCCAACTCCCCCGGCGGACCGTTGATCACGAACTCGACTCTCTGGCCCGAGGATCGGGCGGTCTCCAGCAGTCCCGGAAGATCGGCAAGCAACGGCTGCGATGCCTGCTCCTGATCACCGCCGTCGGCGCGCAACACGCCCAACAGCCGCTGCAATTCGTTCATAGCTTGGACGCCGGCCCGCTCGATCACCTCCAGCGTCGGTTCGACCCGGGACGGGTCCTGTCCCATGATCGCCCGGGCGCCCGCGGCCTGCAGCGTCATCACGTTGACGGTGTGCGAGACGATGTCGTGCAACTCGTGACTCAGCCGCAGCCGTTCGTCCCGGCGTGCCGTCTCCAGCGCCAGCCGATGTTCCTGGTCCAATGCCCGGATCCTGCCCAGCGAACGGTGCCGGAAGCGGCCGAAGGACCAGATGGCTCCCGGCAGCAGGATGTCGGCGACGATGGTGCCCAGCAACCACGACACCCAATGGGTCGTTCCGATAGGGCCGGTGTTGACCGCGGTCACGCCCATCACGCCGATCGACGCGATCAGGGCGAAGACGGCAACGTACCGGTTCGCCGCGACGGCCACCCCGTACAGAGCGACCAACACAATAGCGATCGGCTGCATGTCCGGGGCGATCACGGCGCTGAAGCCGACGCACCACACCACAACGAATACGGCAGTCGGCCAGCGCCGACGAAACACCAACGCACCGGCCCCGATGATGATCAGGGTGACGCCGACCGGCACCGGGAATCCGCCGCCATGCCGCAGGCCGCTGGTGTCGGCGCTCAGGTAGGTGGTCACATCGAACGCGCCGGCGGCTGCTGCGATCACACAGTCCAGCAGTGTTTGAAGAACCGGTGCGCCGACGATCGGAACCCGGCGCTTGCGATCGCCAGCCACGTCAACACGAAGAACAGGAATTGAGGCAGATCACCCGGCACCACCACGGGCTGCTGATCACGCCGTCCGGATCATCGGCGAGATCCACCTCGGTCTCGAAGACGACGATTCCGGTCTCGGTCGCGACCAGCTCCACCTGCGGGATCTCCCTCGACAGGATTTCAGCCGCCTCGGCATAGCTCACCAATCCCGGCCTGATCCGGGCGACGGGGTGGTTGCCCTGCTCGCCCACGATCACGAACTCTTCGGCGCTGCGGGCGACCCGGGACAGCTCCGCATCCAGCGGAGGCAAAACCTGGACGACCCGCGGGTGGATCACTCGGCCGGCTCCGGCGATCTTTCCGGCGTTCCCATCGTCGCCCTGCCGGTGGATGGCGACGTCTGAACCGATCTGCATGCAGCAGATCATTGCGCCGATCGATCCGTTGCGCAGCCCTCCGTCCCAGAAATACTGCGACTACTGCTGGTGACGCGTCGACGTCATCCTTGCGTTGTACTTCAGGATGATGCTCAGGGCTGATGACCGGAGTCGACGGATGCGCCAGGCTGTGACCAGTGCCCATCGCCGATGGGTGCGGATCGGGAGATCGGACGGCCGCTGATCGGGGGAACGGCGCCGACCCGGATCTCCACCCGGACGCCTGCAGACCTGACGCAACGGGGGATCGTCATGGCGCGGCTTGTCCGGGACCCGGTGAGGGAATGACGGCAGTTGTCCGCCCGCCTTCATTCCCTCACCGCTGCAGTCGGTGATCATGTCCGCTGACACGTGGGAAGTCGGTGCTGGTCAGTCGCAGCACCAACATCCCACTTGTCCGGCAGACCCATGGTCATGAACGTGCTGTGCGGGTCTTCGACGTAGTGGCCGAACGGGCCGCACTCGACGAAACCGACGCTGCTGTAGAGCCTCCTGGCTGCGCCGAAGAAGTCAGCGCTTCCGGTTTCCAACGAGATCCGGCGGACACCACGACGACGGGCGTCGTCGATGATCACCTCGAGCAACCGGCGTGCATCACCGCGCCCGCGATATGCCGGGTCGGTACGCATGCTCTTCAACTCTTCATGATCGTCTGCCAACCCGGCCAGCCCGCAGGTACCGACCAGGACACCGGTTCCGGCGGCCCGGGCCACCCAGAGGCGTACGCCCGGAGCCTGCAATGCGCCGAGGTCGAGAGCGTGGCGGCTCTCCGGCGGGCTGATCGGCTCAAGATCATCAAGGTGCGCTTGGAGGAAGGTGGCCAGGGCCGGATCGTCGAAATCTGCGCGCTCGATGCTGATTGACACGGCGTCAGCCTGCCACGACCCCGGCGACCGGCTCGCCCGGTCGTGATCATCCGACCCGATCACGGCGTGGCGACAGCGGAGCTGTCGGCCAGCCACCGATGGACCAGCGGGACGACCGAGGCACCCTCGCCGCTCGCCGCCGCTACCCGCTTCATCGAACCGGAGCGGATGTCGCCGACGGCGAACACGCCCGGAGCCGTCGTCGCCAGGTCGGCGGGCGGCCGTCCCTCGACCCAGGCCTCCTGCGGTACGTCGCGGCCAGTCAGCACGAACCCGTGGTCATCGGTGCCGATGGCTTGGGGCAGGAACGAGCATTTCGGGTCCGCGCCGAGCAGCAGGAAGAGTCCGGCGGCCGGCACGGTGGTGCGTTCGCCGGTCCGGGTGTCCTCCAAGGTCAACCGCTCCAGACCGGGGTTGCCGGCGCCGTCGACCACCCGGGTGCATGTCTGCACGGTGATCCGTGGGGTGTAGGCGATCTCGCCGATCAGATAGGAGGACATGGTTTCCTCCAGCCCGGGCCGGCGGACCACCAGACGGACCGAACGGGCGAAGCGGGCTAGGTGGACGGCCGCCTGACCGGCAGAGTTTCCGCCGCCGACGACCACCACGTCCCGTCCCTCCATCTCCCGGGCTGCGGTCAGCGCTGCGCCGTAGTTGACTCCGTTGCCGACGAGCTCCTCGATCGAATCGACGCCGATCTTGCGGTAGTCGACTCCGCTGGCGATGACCACCGTCCGGGCCCGGATCCGACCGCCTTCGGTCACCACGACGTGCGGGTCACCGGGTTCCAATGCCTCGGCCGGCCAACCGGTGAAGAACTGGGCGCCGAAACGCAGCGCCTGGTTCCGCGCCCGCTGGGCCAGTCGCATCCCGGAGATGCCGCGGGGAAAGCCGAGGTAGTTGCGGATCATCGAACTGGTGCCCGCCTGGCCACCGATCGCACCCGCCTCCAGGACGACGGTGGACAGGCCCTCGGATGCCGCGTACACGGCGGCGGCCAGCCCGGCCGGCCCGGCCCCGATCACCACAAGATCGACGACACCGGCGACGGCCACCTCGTCCGGTGCGCCGTAGATCTGCCGTGCCACGTCACTGACCGACCGGGCGACGAGCGGTTCGCGGACCAACGACCAGACCAGCGGAAAGTCCACGTCCGGGCCGACGGCCTCCACCACCCGCCGACCGATCTCGCTGTCCGGGCTGTAGAAGCGGGTGGGCATCCCCATGCGTTCGAAGAAGTCCCGGATCTGCAGCGTGAGCGCCGTCTGGGTCGGCGCGATGATCTTGGCCGTGACCGCCTCGGGATCGGGCACGGTCGATCCCCAGTCCGAGAGCAGGTCGGTGATCGCGTTGTGGAACTCCTCGTCCCGCGGCCCGCGTGGCATCAACAGATACGCGTCGTACTTGCCCTTGGCCATCGGGCGGCGCAACGGCGGCGCATCGACGATGAACCGGTCGTACGGGGTGACGATCACCCGGCGTGCGGTCGGCACTGCCGAACGCCACGCGGAGAACGCCACCAGGACGTCGGCATCCGGCAGCCGGGAATCGCTGGCGAACAGGGCGATGTCGGATCCCTCGGCCCGTAGCCGTTCCACGGCACCGATCGCCTCGGCGCAGGAACGGGCAGTGCGGAGTTCGTAGTCGCGCTCGTACCGGCCGAACTCCTCGCGCATCCGGGCGTCGTGCTCGGCTGAGACCAGGACGATAGCCGGTCGCGGGCCGGACGGTGACTGGGCCTGTGCTGCACTCCGAGGCTGGGTTGTGGTCACGCCCGCATGATAGGGATCGACGGCGAAGACGTCGACAGACATAAAAGTGCCGATGTGCGCGAGTTTTCTTTTTTGCGCACAATTCCAAACAGCAACCGACGATATCCCCGACTCCTTGTCTGGCAGTTCTTGGTTGCGCAGTGGTAATTTAATCTGCCAGCGAAATCGCATCGGGGGGAAACGATGTCAGACACTACTCTTGATCGTTCTGCGAGCGGTCTCAACGTTGCGCCGCTTCTCGAACAGGTGCGTGGGCGGGTCGTCACGGCCAGTGACGATGACTATGACCAGGCCCGCGCGGTTCACAACGGCATGTTCGACAAAAGACCGCTGGCAGTGCTCCAAGCGCAACAAGTGGCCGATGTGATCGCCGGGGTGAATTTCGCCCGGGACAACGGCCTCGATCTGTCGATCCGGGACGGTGGACACAGCGCCCCCGGCTTCGGCAGCACCGACGGCGGTCTGGTGATCGACCTGTCGCCGATGCGGACCGTGCGGGTCGATCCGCGGACCAAGACGGCACGTGTCGACGGCGGTGCGACCTGGGGCGACTTCAACCACGCGGCACACGGCTTCAGGCTGGCGACCACCGGCGGCATCATCTCCACGACCGGCGTCACCGGCCTCACCTTGGGTGGCGGGATCGGTTATCTGAGCCGCGGGTACGGCCTGTCCATCGACAATCTGCTGTCGGCCGACGTGGTGACCGCAGATGGCCAATTCGTCACCGCCAGCGCCCAGCAGAACGAGGAATTGTTCTGGGGTCTGCGCGGTGGCGGCGGCAACTTCGGTGTCGTCACCTCAATGGAATTCCAATTGCACGATGTGGATCAGGTATTCGCCGGTCCGATCTTCTACAACCTGGAAGATGCGGCAACCGTGCTGCAAATGTTCGATGAGTTCATCACGGATGCGCCCGAAGAGTTCGGCGGTTTTCCAGCATTCCAGATCGCACCACCGCTGCCTTTCATTCCCGAGGACAGGCACGGGGACACGCTCATCGCGGCCGTCGTCCACTGGACCGGACCGATGGAAGAGGCACAGCGGGCACTGCAGCCGTTCTGGGACGTCGCCACGGTGGTGGCCAACGGTACGGCGCCGCTGCCCTATCCGGCGCTCAACACCGCCTTCGACGTGTTGTTCCCGAAAGGCATTCGCTCCTACTGGAAGGGTTCCTTCATCAAGGAGTTGCCGGGCGATGCCGTGTCTGCTCTCGTCGAGCATGGCTCGCGGGTGCCCGAGCTGAGCGCCACGATACACCTCTACCCGGTCAACGGCGCCTGCCACCGGGTCGGTGCGTCGGACACGGCGTTCGCCTATCGCGATGCCAAGTACGCACAGGTGATCGTCGCAGCATGGCCGGACCCGGCCAAGGACGCCGAACGCATCCAGTGGGTGCGTGACTACTACCAGGCGATGAGGCCGTGGGCCGAACCCGGTGGCTACATCAATTTCATGCAGGACGACGACTACGACAAGATCACCGACAACTACCGGGAGAACTACGACCACCTGGTCCAGGTCAAGCGGACGTACGATCCCAACAACCTGTTCCATCTCAACCAGAACATCAAGCCGTAGCGTTCGAGTCAGCGGTCCAGGCCGGCCAACTCGCTGAGTCCGGCCATACCTGGGCCGCTGGAGGCTGCGATCCGCGCCGCGGCCAGGTCCAAGGCGTCGCTCCGCGGATACCTCGTCGGCACCCTGCTCGGATTGAGCGCCACCCGATCGGCCCACGCCTTGATGTCGGGTTCGGCCAGGAACGACCGTGATGCCCGGGCACCCAGCACGGTCATCCGGACCCAATCGGCCAGGGTGTTTCCGTACGGCGTCGGCGGGCAGAGCGCGTTCTTGATCTGATCGTCGCTGCGGGTTGCCTCGACGTAACCCACCACGGCGGCGCCGAAGCAGGGAAAACCGGCCCGGATCGGTTGCAGCGTGATCACGTCCGAGCGCCAGACCGGGACCAGGGGCGGCTGCTTCAGGCCTTCGGCCGCACAGTGCACGATCACAGCATCGTTCGGGATCGCCACCGGTCCGCCGTCGAAGATCATTCTTCCGGGCGAGACCGCTCGGATGTGCCCGCGCCGAACGACGTTCTCGATCGACCGCAGCTGCTCCAGCTCCCAGGTCGCCAACGTCGGCGCCCTGGCCATCGTCGGCCGGACGGTGCGGTCGATGCGGAGCATCACGCCGGCGTCCTCGAGCCGCAGGAAGAGATCATCCAGGGATGACGCCGCAGCACCGGCCTCCATGATGTCTGCGACCATTCCCTGGAAGATCGCCGGATCGGGCTGTACGACCGCACGGTTGAGCATCCACGGGTCGCGCGGCCGGACCCACAGGATGCAGTCGGGATCGACACCCCGCCCGAGCAACCAGATGATCGCGTCGGTCGCGGTCTTGCCCGAGCCGGCGATGACGAACTGGCCGGCGGGGTCCTCGAGATGGACGAGATCATTCACCGGCACCACCCGGACACCCGACCCGACGTCGAACGGTGGCGGAGTCTCGGCTGGGATCGACGGCGCCAGATAGCGAGCATCGACGATCCGGCACGAGGGCGAGACGGCCAGCCGCTCACCGGTCAGCCGGGAAACGACCGTGCGGTTGCGGTAGTCGCGGTTGCCCAGGAAGTCGACCCGGCCGGTCTTGATCATCGTGTCCAGCACCCGCTGGTAGTAGTCGCAGATCTCCGGTTGCGACGCCCGCTCGTGCAAACCCTTCTCCGGGCCGTCGGGTTGGATGGCACCACCGAGCACAGTGGATGCGACGCCGTAGAAGGCCGAGGCCTGGTGCAACCGGACGAAGGGGTACGCCTCCAGCCAGTGCCCACCGACGCCGTGTCGACGATCGACCAGCGTGACGTGGACGTCGGCGTGATGGATCAGGGCGTCGGTGAACGCCATTCCGGTGGCACCGGCGCCGACCACCAGGTAGTCGGACTCGATCGCGCCCGTCACCCGACCAGCGTCTCACTCGCGGGAACGTCGCGGGCGCGATCCGCCGGATCCAACCAGGACTTGTGGCCCCGACCCGGGGTATTCGGTGTATTGGCAACGCCGGAGCCGTCGGAGTGGGACTCTCGGCATGTGCGGATCCTTTTTTCGAGCACGGGCAATGACGGCCACTTCGGGCCGTTGGTGCCGTTCGCGCGGGCGTGCGTTGCGGCCGGCCACGAAGTACGCGTCGCCGCACCCGAGTCGTACACGGCCTCGGTCGCCCGGACCGGCCTCGACCACGAACCGTTTCCCGATCCGCCGCCGGAGGTGATCGGTCCGGTCGTGGCGAAGTTGATGACCCTGCCCGTCCAGGAGGCCGACGCACTGGTCATCCGCGAGGTGTTCGGCCGGATCGATGCGCAGGCAGCGTTGCTGTCGGTGTTGGAGATCGTCGAGCGGTGGCGGCCGGACGTGATCCTCCGTGAGCCGGCCGAGGTCGCTGCGCTCGCCGCGGCGGAGCGGTCGGGTGTGCCGCACGTCCAGGTCTGCATGGGTATGCATGAGACGGCCTGTCGCCTCGCCGAGAGCATGGCAGATCCGCTGGACGAGTTGGGTGAGCTGGTCGGTCTCGGCGACGGACTGCTGGCAAAGGCACCGGCCACCGAGGACATCCTGAGCCTGGTCCCCGAGCTACTTGATTACGCCGCCGGCGGTGCGCCGCCCGGGACCGGCCGGGTGAGACGGTTCCACCAACCGACTGGGACGGCCAGCGAGCCCCGCCCCCTGGAGTGGGGCGACCCCGACCTGCCGCTGATCTACGTCACCTTCGGCTCGGTGACCGGCTCCATCCCACCCTTCAAGGGCGTGTTCGCAGAGGCGTTGGACGCTCTCGCCGATCTGAATGCCTGCATCCTCATGACGACCGGGCGGGGATTCGATCCCGAGACCCTCGGTGCGCTGCCGGCAAACGCCCAGGTCCGGCAGTGGGTGCCGCAGGAACAGGTCTTGGCACACGCGGCAGCCATGCTCGGCCACGGCGGATTCGGTACGACGATCGGTGGTCTGGCCGCCGGCGTTCCCCAGGTGGTGACGCCGCTCTTCACCTTCGACCAGGTGGTCAACGGCAATCGGGTCGCCGCCGTGGGGGCCGGCCTCACCACGGACCAGCAGCCCGGAAATGTGGCTCGCGGCGCAGCCGACCTGCCCCGGCTGTTGACTAGCACCTCCTATGCGGAGTCGGCTCGGCGGGTGGCGGCCGCCCTGTCAGAGCTGCCGCCGCCCAGCGAGGTCGTCCCCGTACTGGTGGAGCTTGCGCGCCGATGATCAGGAAGTCCGGCCCGGGGCGGTCCGAGCAGGAAACGGGTCGTTATGGTCTCGCCGGGGCCGCTACGCTCCGGCGCATGGTTGTCAAGATCACCACTCGTGCCGACCATCCCGAATCCGGATCACGGATCTGGGAGATGCCCGACTCCTGGCCGGCGTTCATGGACCACGATCCGGTCGGCTGGTCGTTGTACAGCGTCGCGACCGCCGCCTATCCCGAGCTGACGGTGGTCGCCACCGACGAAGGGCGCGTTGTCGGCCACGGGCAGGCCACAGCGTTCCGGCTGGATCTGGACGGCCGTCGGGAGCTACCCGACACTGGGTGGGATCAGGTGCTGATGTGGGTCGGTTCTGATCTTCGCAAAGGTGTCGAACCGGACGTTGCCAGTGCCTTGGAGGTGTCGGTGCATTCGGACTGGCAGGGTCGCGGCCTGTCGACACTGATCCTCAACGCGATGCGAGATGCCGCCCGCGCGCGTGGCTTCGACACCCTCTTCGCACCGGTCCGGCCAAGCCACAAGCACCTTGAGCCCGCGACTCCGATGAGCGAGTACGCGTACCGGACCCGGGCGCACGGGCTTCCGGAAGATCCCTGGTTGCGGATCCACGTCCGCGCCGGCGGCGTGATCGAGAAGATCGCACCGGCTTCGATGGTCGTCGGCTCCTCCCTCGCGGACTGGCGGGAGTGGACCGGACTCCCCTTCGATACCAATGGCCAGGTCGAGGTCCCACATGCCCTCACTCCGGTTCATTGCACAACCGATCATGATCATGCCGTGTACGTCGAGCCCAACGTCTGGGTGCGGCATCAGCTGTGAGACCCGCCCAGGGCAATGCCGACTTCGGGCATGATCAGCAGGTGACGATTCACCGGCCGAGCACCCACGTCGGCGCGGCGGCGACCCGACTGATCACATTGCGAGGAAGCAGCGGGTCGGGAAAGTCGACCGTGGCCGCGGCGGTCCGCGCAGCGCGCCCGACGGGCACGGTGGCGATCATCGGCCAGGACGTGATCAGGCGACAGATCGTGGGCACCGGCGGCGATCAGGGTGATCACCCGATCGCATTGATCGACCTGATCGCCCGGGAGCTGCTTGATCGTGGGATGGACGTGATCATCGAAGGCATCATGAACGCCTCCAGGTATGCCAACTCCTTGATGAAACTGGTCCAAGATCATCGCGGGGTGTCCCGTTCCTACATCTGGAACCTCTCCTTCGAGGAGACCCTGCGCCGGCACGCGACCAAACCGGTGGCCCACGAGTTCGGGGAGGCGGAGATGCGCCTATGGTGGCGCGGCTTCCAGCGGGGTCGATCGCGGCGTCCGATTCACGCCAGCAAGTGTTGTGGCCGGTTGATGTGATGGTCTGGCGGCCGCTCAGGATGGCGGACGTGAAGCCGTCATGAGAGGAACTGACCATGAAGATCGCACTCGTCACCGGTGCCAACAGGGGCATCGGTCTGGCAGTTGCTCGCAGGCTCGCGCGTGAATGCGGCCACGTGATCGTTGCCGCCCGGCGGCCCGAGGCCGGAGCCGAGGCGGCGGCCCGGTTGTCCGGTGACGGGCTTCCGGTGAGCAGTCTCACGATGGACGTCACCGACGCGGCGTCGGTCAGGGCAGCCGCCGCTGAGGTTGCCCAGCGGTTCGGACATCTCGACGTACTGGTGAACAACGCGGGGATCCTGCCGGAGGCGACCAACACCGACCCGGCTGAGGTCCTCGACCTGGCGATGTTCGAGCAGACGTACGCCACGAACGTCCTCGGGCCGGTCGCGGTCACCGAAGCGTTCCTGCCACTTATCCGTAAGAGCCCGGCCGGGCGGATCGTGAACGTTTCCAGCACCGTGGGGTCGCTCGCCCATCAGACAGACCCGAACTCTCCCTGGCATTCCATGATCGTGCCGGCCTATCAGTCCTCCAAAGCTGCCCTCAACGCGGTCACGATCGTGCTGGCCAAGGCGCTCGCCGACACCACGATCAAGGTGACCTCAGTGTGCCCCGGCTGGGTGCAGACCGACCTGGCGCCCGGCAACAAGGAACAGGCACCCGTCACCCCCGAGGATGCCGCCGAGGTCATCGCACACGCCGCGACCCTCGGAGCCGCAGACGCAACGGGCACCTTCATCGACGCCGCCGGTGCCGTGACGTGGTGAGGGGGACAGGGCCTGTTATCCGCCGGTCACCTCCGGTGGCGGCGCCTGGCCGGTGCTTGACCGCGGGATGAGATGCGCGCGTTGATCATGTGGGGTGTAGGACCCCGTGCCCTCGATCACCTCGAGGAGTGTCTTGGCGGCGTCGGCGCCATAGCCGGTCACATCCCGGGAGAGCGCGGTCAACGACGGATGGGTGAGTAGGCACAGTTCGGAGTCCTCGCCCGCGACCAGCGACAGTTGGTCGGGGACGGTGATGTTGAGCTCTCGGGCGACCCCGAGCGCAGCGACCGCCATCAGATCGTTGTCGTAGGTGATCGCGGTCGGCCGGTCGGGCCCGGTGAGGAGACGCCGGGTGATACGGGCTCCTTCTTCTCCGCTGTAGTCGGCACTGTGAATGCTTCCGGCATCAAGTCCATGACGTCGTATCGCAGCCAAGAACGCCATGTCGCGCACCCGGGTGTGATCGAGCTCGGCTTTTCCGGAGACACGAGCGATCCTGCGATGGCCGAGGGCGTAGAGATAGTCCACGACCTCGGTGACACTGGTGGCATCGTCGCTCCAGACTGACGGGAGCGCGCAGTCGGGCTGTGGCCGACCGACGATCACCGCCGGGATCCCCATCTCTTCGATCACCGGGAGTCGCGTGTCGCCCGCGTGCACGTCGGTGATCAGCACGCCGTCGATCCGGCGTTCGGTCCACCATCTTCGGGTCACGTCCACTGCTGTTTCATGATCAGGAACCATCTGAAGCAACAACGCGGCGCCACGCTCTGACAGCGTCTGTTCGACTCCTTCGATGAACTGGAGGAAGAAGCCGCCGACACCCAGCGACCGACCTGGTCTGGCGAGGATCAGCGCGACGGTGCGCGCACGCTGCATCGACGCTGCCCGAGCAGAGAGGTTGGGTCGCCAGCCGATCTCGTCCGCGATCTTCAGAATCCGGCTGCGGGTCGCCTCCGATACCCCCGGCAGACCGTTGAGCGCGTACGAAACCGCGCCCGTCGAAACCCCTGCACGCTGGGCGATCTCGGCAATAGTTGGCCGCTTGGGCACCAACACCTCTCTTCACTCGATATCGAATGTTCAGCTTGCCAGAGACCTCACGACGCATCGGCCCCGAGCCCTCCCGGACGTTCCGCACCCAACGATGCACCCTTGACAAGCCGAGAACGCTCACTTACGTTTTCAAGTCAGAGCTTAACTCCTTAAGCAACCGGCCCCGTGGGACTGGGCCACCTGGGCAACGCTGCCCGAGAGGACAACCACAATGAGTGGACGACGGCGCTCCCGATCTCGGCACAGGGCAATCGCGTCTGTCAGCTTCCTCGGCCCACCTGGCTGAAGACCCCCGCCTGCCTGATGCCTCTTTCCGGGTGGACGGGCCATCAACACGGCATCCGGCTGGCAATTCATGAACGACCGAACCTTCGGCGTTCGAATCGAATGATTCGTATCAGCGATCGACCAACGATGGAAGTGTGCAAAGGATGTCAGAGACAGCAGTCGCGACAGCGCCCCTCACCGACGCTGAGGTGGAAGCATTCTGGCGCGACGGATACCTGCTGGTGCGCGGCGTGCTCACCAGGGACGAGGCCGAACGCTATCGCCAACTGATCTTGGGATTGGTTCCGCGGGATCTGAGCATCCCGGCCAGCTGGAGCAGTGCCCACGGACGGATCAAACCGTTCTCCACGCCGGGCAACCACACCTTCGACGGACCGGACTTCATTCCGCTGTTCCAGAATGAAAAGCTGTACGCGGTCATGGCGCAATTGTTGCAGTCACCCCGCCTGCGGGTTGGCGACGGATCGATCGGAATCACCCTCCGAAATGACGCGCAGCGGGAATCCGAGCTCAGCCAAACGTTGCATCTGGACGCCTCCGTGCCGACCTCGGTGGACAATTTTCTGTTCAGCCTGGAGGAAGTCCAACTCGGCGGCTGCTACTACTTCACAGATGTCCTGCCCGGTGGTGGTGGCATCCATGTTGTCCGCGGCGGGCCACGGATCGTCCAGGAAGAGGCGGAACAGGACCCTAACGGCCGTCATCTCCACAACGAGTGGAAACAGATCAAACACCTGCAGAGCATCGAGGTGACGGGCGAGGCGGGCGACTTCGCACTCCTGCACCATCTGATGCCGCACGGCGCATCACACAATCGGCGCCCCACCGCGCGCGTGGCACAGTTCTTCCGGTACGTACGCGACGATCAGCCCCACGGCGCCGGCCAGCGCCCGGTCGCGGGACGGTACAACGAGTCCCAGATCAACGTCATGACTCCACTCGGACGAAAGCTGCTCGGAGTGGATCCCTGGTGACGGACGGCCCGAAACGCTGTCCTCGCACGTCGTTCGCCGGCAGTAAACGTCAATCCTGGATTCCCTCAGCGTGGAGGAGCCTGCGTAGTGGTCAGTGCCGTAGATAGTCCCCCCGACCTGACGACCCACGACCCGACTACTCCAACGAGCCGAAAGCTCACCACCTGGACCAAGATCAAACGGGAACGGTGGATGTATCTCTTCACCCTCCCCGGTCTGGTGTTCATCCTCCTCTTCATGTACGTTCCGTTGCTCGGCAACGTCGTGGCATTCCAGGACTATTCGCCGTACACAGGATTCTCCGGCAGTCCGTGGGTCGGATTCCAGAACTTCATCGATCTGTTCGCTGATCCGGATGTAGCAACGGCGCTCAGGAACACGTTGATCATCAGCTTCCTGCAGTTGATCTTGTTCTTCCCCGCACCGATCGGGTTGGCACTGCTGCTGAACAGCGTCATCAGCGGCAAACTCAGACGAGTCATCCAGTCGATCGTCTACCTGCCCCACTTCATCGGCTGGGTGATCCTGGTCAGCCTGTGGACCACGGTGCTTGGCGGGTCCGGCCTGCTGAACGGTCTGTTGCGCGAGTACGGATTGCCTTCGATCAACATCATGGCGAATCCGACGTTCTTCCCGTTTCTCATGGTGCTCCAGGACATCTGGAAGAACATCGGCTGGGGCACGATCATCTTCTTGGCCGCGCTGACCACGATCGACGACAATCTGTACGAGGCCGCCGTCGTCGACGGTGCCGGCCGGTGGCGTCGGCTCTGGCACGTCACACTCCCAGGGATCAGAGGCGTGATCATTCTGTTGTTGATACTTCGCCTCGGCAGCATTCTGACGGTCGGTTTCGAACAGATCCTGCTCCAGCAACCGGCAGTCGGGGCAGATGCCGGACAGGTGCTGGACACCTACGTCTATTTCCAGGGAGTACTCGGCGGCAACTGGGGCCTGAGTACGGCGGTGGGTCTCCTGAAGGGTGTGGTCGGCACCGCGATGGTGCTCGGCGCGAACAAGCTTGCCCACAAGTTCGGCGAACCAGGGATCCTCTAGATGGCAGCCATAACCGGAGTCAGCACCAACCGCCCGACCTGGATGGAGAAGCCGTCGCGCATCTCGTCGGTCGCCAAGGGCGTCATCCTTGTCGTCATCGCCATCCTGATGCTGTTTCCGTTCGTCTACGTCCTCGCGGTGAGTCTCTCCAGCAATCAGGACGTCATCAAGGGCGGACTGATCCTGTTCCCCGCACACCCGACACTCGACGCTTACCGGGCAGTGCTCGGTGGCGGTGCGATCACCCATGCGTTGCAGGTCAGCATCGGCGTCACCATCATCGGTACGGCCGGAAGTATGGCGTTCACGACGACCCTGGCCTACGGCCTGACGCGTACGCGGCAGGCGCCAGGGACGAAGATCGTCCTCTACCTGGTCCTGGGGACGCTGTTGTTCAGCCCGGGCATCATCCCCAACTATCTGTTGATCCGGTACCTCGGGTTGCTCGACAACTACGTGGCACTCGTCCTCCCGGGATTGATCAACGCATTCAATCTGATCGTCATTCGGCAGTTCTTCATGAACATCCCGGAAGAGCTGACCGACAGCGCATACATGGACGGAGCCAACGCCGCCCAGGTCTTCTGGCACATCGTGCTGCCGCTCTCGAAGCCGGTCCTGGCAGTGATCGCGTTGTTCTACGGCGTTGGCTACTGGGGCGACTACTTCACTGCCCTGCTGTACCTGAACGACTCTTCCAAATGGCCGATCCAATTGGTGCTGCGACTGTATGTGATTCAGGGCGAGCCAGTGACGAATGGTGTCCAGGCGGTCGCAAGTCGACCGATGCCGCCATCCGAGGCGATCCAGATGGCCGTCGTCGTGTTGGCAACGATCCCGATCTTGCTCGTCTACCCGTTCCTGCAGCGCTACTTCACTCGCGGCGTCCTGACCGGTGCCATCAAAGGCTGACCTTCAAGCGAACCACCGAAAGGTTCTAGCAATGTCGCTCCAGAATTCAATCGCCAACCACTCGTACACCCGGCGCCTGCTGCTTGCCGGGACGGCCGCAGCCGCTGGCGGTGCTCTGCTCGGATGCGCGGGTACGTCGAACAGCAGGAAGGTCGCCGCCGCATCCTGCGTCAATTCGCTGGATATCAATGTCAAGGCAGCGCCGGACATCCCTGGCGCCATCGTCTCCGACCAGGAGGGCGTGCCCTTGGCGTGGAGGACGTACCCGAAGCCGTACAAGACGGTCACCGAGCCGCCGGGACACGGCGGCACGGTCACCACCTTCCAGATCCTGTTCTCCCCGCCGCCGACCGCGTTCGACAAGAATCCGTGGTGGCAGGAGCTGAACAAGCGACTCGGCGTGACGATCCAGCCCAACCTGGCTCCGTCCGACTCGTATCCGGCGAAGCTGAACACACTCGCCGCGAGCGGGAAGTTCCCCGACATCGTCTACATCAACTTCGCCGGTGGAGCAGGGTCGAATGCCTTTGAGAAGACGGTCTCCCAAGGCGCGTTCCACGACCTCACCAAGTACCTGACTGGTAATGGGATCGAGGAGTTCCCGAACCTGAACCTGTTCCCCGAGTGGGCGTGGAAGGGCACCGCGTTCGAAGGCAGGCTGTTCGGAGTGCCACGTCCGGTCCAACCGGTGAACGGCAGCACCAACCTCTACCGGCAGGACTGGGCAGAAGCCGCAGGCGTCGACAATCCGACGAATGCCGACGAAGTGTTCAAGCTGATGACCAACATCACCAAGGGGGCGAAGAACAGTAAGAACAGCTGGGCGATCAGCGGATTCGGCGGAGGTCTCTGGGCGGCCATGTACGGCGTACCCAACGCTTGGCGCCTCGACGACAGTGGAAAGCTCGTGCACCAGATCGAAACCGAGGAGTACGCGAGCGCCGTCAACTTCGCTGCCAGGTTGTGGAAGACGGGTGCGATGTACCCGGAATCGGCGACAGTCACCTTCCAGCAGTCGCTCGACCTGTTCAACTCCGGCCGGGTGGCATTCTTCGCCCAGGGCTTCAACCCGCTGATGGGGATGATGGGCAAACAGAGCGACCTCCACAAGGCCGACCCGCACGCGAAGGTAACCCCCTTCGCTCTCCCGGGTCACGATGGCGGAGACCCAGTACTGCCGATGGGAAGCGGAATCTACGGCTTCTGCGCAATCCCCAGCAGCATCAAGGACGAGGCGCGGATCAAGGAACTCCTCGGCATCCTGAACTACTACGCCGCGCCCTACGGGAGCGAGGAATACACCTTCATGCAATATGGCATGGAAGGGCGGCATTTCAAGTTCGACAACAAGGGCATCCCGACCTCGCTGGACGATCCGAAGGTCGCCAATGAGATGACCCTCAATTACATGTGTGAGACGGGCGAGATCAACTTCTTCTATCCGACCGATCCAGGCCTGGCGAAGATCGCGCAGGACACCGAGGCAGCAGCGATGAAGGTGGCTGAGGCGGACCCGACGATGGGTCTCTACTCACCGACCCAGGTGTCCAAGGGTGCGGCTCTGGACCAGCTCGGCACCGACTACTACAACGGCATCGTCACCGGCCGCAAGAAGATGAGTGATCTGGACGAGTGGCGCTCGCAGTGGAAGTCCCGCGGTGGCGAGAAGATGCGGGCCGAATTCTCACAGGCCATCGAGAAGTGCAAGAAGTAGTCGCGACGCAAACAGAGCCAACACAACGGACTCACCGGGAGTACCCAATGGAATATCTGGACGACCAGCAGCGACAACAGATCTACGACGACGGCTACACGCTGGTCCGAGGGGCCGTGCCGCCGGAGAAGGTCACGGCAGCGTTGCGCGCGATCAACGCCTCGCTGGGCGAGCGCGGTATCGACCCCCAGCAGCTGACGACCTTCCGTTCACAGACCTACTGTCCGGAGATCACCGGATCGGAGGCCATCGTGAGCCTGCTCGTCGACACGCCGTTGTGGTCGATGGCCGAGTCCGTCATCGGCGAGGGCACTCTGCAGCCAGTGACACATGGACAGATCGCGCTTCGGTTCCCCACGACTGGATCCGCCACCGAAATCCATCCCCACATCGACGGCATGTACACCCCGCACAACGGGGTCAAGAAGGGGACGATCGCGAATTTCACCGCCCTGGTCGGTGTCTACCTCTCGGACACGCCGACCGCCGACGCCGGCAATTTCACGGTATGGCCGGGAACGCACCGAATGTATGCGGACTACTTCGCCGAGGCCGGACCGACGGCGCTCCTTGAAGGCATGCCGCCGATTCAGCTGCCCGAGCCGCTTCAGATCACTCCGAACGCCGGCGACGCCGTCATTTCGCATTATCAGATCGGGCACGGGATCGCATCGAACGTGTCCGGGAACATCCGCTACGCCGTCTACTTCCGGCTGACCCGCGAAGGACACAGCGACATATCGCTCCATGTCATGACCGACCTGTGGCGCGAATGGGACGGCATGGGAGATCTCGCCCGGAATCAGCTGTAGCGATTTGCGGCGGGCCTGCTCAATGAGTCGGAACATTGCTGGCCGGGACCCCGCCGGGCGAGCTTCACTACGAACGGAGTGTCTGGATGAAGTTGACTTTGCAGTTGCCGCAGACGTTCACCGACGAGGACCTTGCCTACGCGTCGCAGATCGGCGTGCAGCACGTCACGGTCGGCTCGACCGGAGGGGGCCGGGAATTCTTCCGCGCGGTGAAGGGCCGAGTGGATTCCGCCGGACTGAAGCTGACCAACATCGGCAACACCGACGTGCACAACATGCCGTCGGTGACCCTCGGCCTGGCAGATCGCGATCAGAAGATCGACGCCTATATCGAGCACCTGCGCGCGATGGCGGACATCGGTATGACCTACACGACGTACGCGCACATGGCCAACGGCATCTGGGGTCAAGATCGCAAGCCGACCCGCGGTGGTGCGCTGGCCAGGGCGTACGACCAGGGTTCGGCGACGGGCCTATGGGCCGGTACCTCCTATTCCGCAGCCGGTTTCACCCACGGTCGCGAATACACCGAGGACGAGATCTGGGACAACTTCGCCCATTTCGCCCGTCGTGTGGTTCCGGTCGCCGAGGAGCTTGGCATCAGGATCGGCCTGCATCCCGATGATCCGCCGGGCGTCGCGCTGGGTGGCATCCCGCGGTGCGTCGCGAGCTCCTGGGACGGTTACCAGCGTGCGTTCGAGATCGCCGACAGCCCCAACTTCGGCGCATGTCTGTGCCTGGGCAGCTGGTTGGAGGGCGGCGACACGATGGGCCGTACGCCTGCCGAGGCGATCCGCGGCTTCGCGGCACAGGACAAGTTGTGGAAGATCCACTTCCGCAACGTCAGCTCACCGATGCCGAACTTCGTCGAGACCTTCATCGACTCCGGGTACGGCGACATGAAAGGCTATCTGCAGACCCTGGCGGAGGTCGGGTTCGACGGCATCCTCATTGTTGATCATGTTCCGCAAATGGTCGGCGATGCGCACAACCCGTGGAGCTGGTCGATCGGGTACGTCAAGGGGATGATGGACGCGCTCGGCATCCCGACCTCGTGAGCACCACACGCAGCGTCTTGTGCTTCCGGCGACGGTCCGATTGGACATTCTTCGTCCGGGGACTTGACTCTCCCGTAGCGTCAGGGCAGACCATGGGAGGCGACAAATGTTCAGGATCGGAGAATTCGCATCGATCGGCCGGGTGACGGTACGACTGCTTCGCCACTACGACGCGATCGGCCTGCTGACGCCGGCCCACGTGGATCCGGTCTCGGGCTATCGCTCGTACGAGCTGCATCAGGTGCCCACTCTGGCCCGCATCCTCCAGCTCCGCGACTTCGGGATGAAGCTCGACGTGATCGCAAAGATCATCCACGGCGAACTCGACGGCGAGCAGGAAAGGGCACTGGTGCTGCGGTGTCGGGACGAGCTGGCCCAGCAGCTCGCCGACAACGCCCGCCGTGTCGACCGACTCGATGCGTATCTCCGCGCCACCGAAGGAGCGACCATGAAACCTGATATCGACGCCGCGTTGAAGGCCATCCCGGCGCAACGTGTCGCCTATCTGGTTGATCACGCCGCGGGCTGGGGCGGAGCCAACATCGGCCCGGTGATCGGACCGCTTTTCGGCAAACTCGCCGACCTTCTCGATGCTGCCGACATCGGCGACTTCGGACCGGCTATCGCGATCTACGAGGCTGAAGATGCCGGCGACGAGACAGCCGTCTCCGTCACCGCAGCGTTCGTCGCCGACGAGTCTGTTGAGGCCGGTCCGAACTTCGCGGTAACGATGCTGCCGGAGATCACGACGGCTGCGGTCACCACTCATCACGGTGCGCCGGACACCATCGATCAGAGCTGGCACTCTTTGATGGACTGGACCCGGGCGGAGGGATACGAGCTCTCCGGTGTCTGCCGCGAGGTCTATCTGTCGCCGGACGACGTACCGATGGAGGACTGGGTCACCGAACTGCAGCAGCCGGTCCGCAAGCTGATCTGAAGCCAGGCGTCCGCGGCCACTGCCGACTCGGCTGATCTGCTGCCACGTTGCTGCGACATCTTCGTTGGCCGTATCCAGAACGCATCAATCTCCGAGCCGTCCCGCATCCAGCCATCGTAGCCAGCGGGGACGCACACGAAGGGACGGCGGGACGAGCTACACCTTCGCCACCGAAGTCTGCTTTTGGACGCCTAGACCACCCGGAGGGTGTTGATGGAGTCTTGGATCCTGTTCGTGACATCGGCCGTGGCGTTGTCCGACCAGGTGGCGACGAAGGCGATGTACTGGCCGGCGGTGCCCTTGACCACCAGCAGGTAGAAATGATCGTAACTGATCCTCATGCCGGACTTCTGGCAGTGAACTTCGGCTGTGATCATTCTGACCGGCCGGGGAAGGTTGGTGGTCAGCGTGCGCTTCCTGGCGTTCTTGATCTTGACCGGACCGCTGACGTCGATGGAGAGGATCATGGACCGTGTCCAATACGACAGGATCTTGTCGGCAGTCTGGTTGAGGCCGTTGCCGGTCAACGAATCCTCGACTGTTACGGCTTCGAACTGCGCACCCCACGGGAGATTGTCCTCCAGTGGGTGCTGACCGGCACTGTTCGGATGGCATGCATTGCCGAAGCATCCGCCGACACCGGTGCCGATGGTGATGTATTCGTTCTGACGGGCGAACCAGGCCACGGGAAGGGTGCCTTCCAGGCCGTCGGCAGAGAACTTCCCCGTCACCCGATCGAAATGCACAGGCGGCGCCTTCGGCGTCGGTATCCGAGGATTCGTTGGTGCCGGCGCATGGGAGCCGGCGTGCTCGGCGCTGTTGATCGACAGTTCCCGGGGTTGAGAGGCCAGGACCACCGCCAGCGCGATCGCGGCCGCGAGCGCCACGGCGACGAGGGCGAGCCTGACCGGCCCGACGGTGGAAGTCTCCAACCGATCCAGACCTTCAGGATCCGAAGGCGTCGCTCTCGACTCCATCCCCAACGGCTGTGATCTTGGCGGCTCGTTCCTGCTCTGATGCAGGTTGTCGAGGACGTTCATCCGCGCTCCCTCCTTCAGTCGCGTCGGTGTCGTGTCGTCTCTACTGTCGACGTCGCAGGGAGGACGTCGCGTCAGGAAGGTCCCTAGCCGGCTTCCGGCATTCCCTAGCACGCTGACAACCCGATGCAACTCGGCTTAGGGTGGTGATGTGTTCGTCGGCCGGGGCACGAGACGGACCGGATCGAGGAGCTGTTGGCGCGGATTCGGGCCGGACGTAGCGGTGTCCTCCTCATCGAGGGCGACGCTGGAGCCGGGAAAACGACGCTGCTGGATCTGACGGAGGGCCGCGCCGCGCAGATGACAGTGCTCAGGGCGGTCGGTGTGGCGGGCGCGGAGGACCTCGCCTTTTCGGGGCTGTTCAGCATTCTTCGGCCTTTCGTCGACATGGTCGAGGAGCTGCCCGAGCCACAGGCAGAAGCGCTGCGTGTGGTGCTCGGCGTACAGGGCGGGACCGGAGGCGATCCGTTCCTGATCGGCGTCGCACTCCTGGGGATCCTGGCGGCAGCCGGCGAACGCCGCCCTGTCGTCGTGCTGGCCGACGACCTGCAGTGGATGGATGAGCCGAGTGTCCGCGCACTGCTGTTCGCCCTTCGACGGCTGGACGCCGACCGGGTGGGTGCCGTCCTCGCAGTGCGATCCGGCGTCGCACTTCCGGCGACTACGGAGGCTTGGCTGCGGGACATCGACGTCCTGGAACTGCCTCCGCTGGACGTCGACGACTCAATCGCATTGCTGGCCGCCGACAACATCAGCGCAGCCGTGGCAGCCGACCTGCATCGGCTGACGGGGGGCAACCCGCTGGCGCTGACCGAGACCGCGGCAACGCTGACCATCTGGCAACGCCGCGGGCTCGCGGCGCCGCCGGACGCCGCAGTGTTGCCGAAATCGATGAGTCATCTGTACGGCCGGCAGCTCGACGCTCTTCCGGCCACGACGCGTCGCGCCCTCGTGGTCGCCGCGGTGGGCACGTCCGACGACCTCCGCCTGCTCACCCTTGCTCTCCGGTCACAACACCTCGCCCCCGCTGACCTTTCGGCAGCTGAGGACGTCGGGCTGCTTCGACTTCTGACCGACACCGTCCCCACCAGCTATGCGTGGAAGCACCCGCTGGTCCGGGCCGCCGTCCTGGACGCCGCCGAGCCGTCTTTGCATCGGGTCGCCCACGCCGCCCAGGCGGATGCCCTCACCGTCGCCCTGGATATGTCCACCCAAGCTGGGAACACCGATCGGTCGCGCGCTGCGCAATACCGCGCCGCCCGCGCCTGGCACCATTCGGCGGCGACCATCGAACCCGATGACCAGGTCGCCGACGAACTCGCTGCCGTCGCTGTCGAGGCGAGCGACCGGCGGGCGTACTCGGCGGCGGCCGCCGCCTACCAGCGCTCTGCCATGTTGACGGTCGATCCGGTCCTGCGATCCGAGCGGCTCACGCTCGCCGCAGAGTCCGCCTGGCGGGCCGGTGTCGGAACGATGACCGACAGACTCGTCGACACTGCCCTCGAACACGCCTCGAATGCTCAACTGGCCAGGCTCTACCGGTTGAAGGGGTTGTACAAATTCGAATGGGGGTCGATCGCCGCGGCCGCAGGGCCGATGGCGTCGGCGTTTCGCCAGGCGCTGCACACCGACACCCTCACCGCGGTGGAGATCGCCGCGGATCTCGTCTGGGTAGCGACCTTCGACGGCTCACCGGAAGCGGACGCGACTGCCTGCGAGTGTGCCGCGCTCGCTGATTCCCACGTGGACCGCAGCGATCCCCGCCAGGCAGCCCTGGCGACGTGGGCGCTGTGCGTGGCAAACGGCATTGCTGCCCAGCCCCAATACGCCTCGACCCCCTTCCGCGAGACGACCGCTCTGCGGGCTGTCACCACGGCGGACCTGATCCGAGCCCGGGACGAGTTGGAGCGGCTGAGCATGCAGGATCCGGGACGCTGGGCGGTCTATGCCTTCGGGATGGACGAGGCCATCAGTGGTCGACAGCACGCCTGTGCGTGGATTGATCCGATCATGGCGACGCTGCGGGCCCACGGTGAAATGTCGGCGCTGGCGAGGTTGCTGCGAAGTCGCGGTCTGATGGCGACATGGCTCGGTGACTGGGATGGTGGCTGGAAGCTCGCCACCGAAGCGTACGACCTCGCATGTGTGACGGGTCGGGCGAACAATCGGAGCAGTGCGCTCCATCTGCTCGGCGAGATCGCTGCCCTCCGCGGGCAGGAAGAGACATGTCTGCAATTCGTTGCCGAACGGCGTTCGGTCGTCGAGGTCGCGCGCGGGATCGAGCAGGCCCGTCTCGGTCGACCGATCGTGTTGTTGGCGCTCGGCCTGGGCCGCTACGAAGAGGCGGTGACGCTCTTGGAAGAGTTCTACGAGATCTTCGTCTCGTGCGGGCGTCGGCTGGACGGCGCGTTCGAATACCTGCCCGAGTTGGTCGAGGCGTTGCTGCTGGCGGGCCGCGCTGCCGACGCGACGTCCCGTGCCCAAGAGTTCGTCGAACTGGTGGATTACATGAACGCGCACCGCTCGCAGGCAGTACCAGACAAGGGCGGTGACCTGATGATCGAGGCGGCGGTCCAACGGGTACGCGGTCTCGTCGCCGAAAGTCCTACCAACGCGTCAGCAGCCTTCGACGCGGCCCTGCGGGCACACATCGACAATCCCGCAGACAACCCGTTTCAGCTGGCTCGTACCCGTCTCGTCTATGGCGAGCGGCTGCGCCGGGACGGTCAGCGCCGCGCCGCACGGGAACAACTCCGAGCCGCCGCGGAAACCTTCGACCGCCTCGAGGCGCTCCCGTGGGCGCGCCGCGCGAACCGTGAACTGGCTGCCACCGGCGCCGCTCGCCGGCCCGCCCGAAACGTCGCCAGCTCCGAGCTGACCGGGCAGGAATTGCGAATAGCGCTCCTCGCCGCCGAAGGACTCAGTAACAAGGAAGTCGCCGCCCAGATGTACCTGTCGACCAAGACAATCGAGTACCACCTCGGGCACATCTACCAGAAGCTCGGCCTGCGCTCCCGCGCCCAGCTTGCCCGGCGATTCTCCAGCCCCGAGACGGTTCGTGACGCGGCGGCCCCGGTCGCGTCGGCCTAGTTCGGTCCGCCGTCGGGCCGTGGCGTCGACGTCACCCGGCATCCGGGCCGAGCACCTCGCCGGCGCCTACGGCGGCGGCCACCCGATTGCCCGGCGGGGCGAGGGGGCAGACCCATTCCGGGTCGTACCGGCAGGACGGGTGGTAGGCGAAGTTGAGGTCGATCACCAGCGCCTCAGCGGTTCCGCCGAGGTCAGCTCCCTTGGCCGTATCAAGCAAATAGCGGCCGCCGCCGTACGTCTGTGCACCGGCCGTGGCATCCCGCAACGGCACGAACAAGCCGCCGCCGTACTGCGCGATCCACCACACGTCCAGCGACCCGATGCCAGGGATCTCGACGCGGCCGATGCGTTCCAAGGTCGTTGTGCCGTCGGCGCCGGTGGCGAGCGGAAGGCGCTGCGACTCGGCCGGGATGACCGGGAGTTCGAAACGCAGCGCCGAGTCGTACGGCAGGTAAGGCAGACCCGTGCCGCGCAGTGGGTCGTCCGCCGGCAGCGGCGACTGCGGGTGATGCCGGAACATCTCATCGCGCCCCGCGCGCCAGACCGCGTGTCCCTGGGCAGGGTCCGCCTCGGCCCGGACACGGGCATACAACTCGGCGACACGCCGTCGCCAGTCGGCCAGTTCGAGTTGGTTCACCGGATGACCATGACCGGTTGCGGCCACTGTGGCCAGTTCTGCCGGATCAGCTCAATCCCGTTGCGGTGAACGCGTCGCGGTGCTTGGCTTCGGCAATGCCGAGCAGGCCCGATCCGACAGCCGGCCAGTTGATCATGCCATCGACAGCACCGACGGCAGGTGGCGTGAGACTGCGCGAGTTCCGGGCAACAGACGCCGTGATGGTTCAGGAATTGTCGACCGATCGGTATGTGCCGATGACCGGTTCGCTCGACTTCAAAGCAAGCCTTGAGCAGGCCCTGGCGTACATCGATCGGCAACACCACCGACTGACCTCCGGTGCCGGATTCTCCTTCTGCGTTGCCGACGCCCAGACCGATGAGCCACTCGGGCAAGCCGGGCTGTGGCTCCGTGAGCTGGCAGCCGGACGAGCGAGCGCCGGCTATGCAATTGCACCATCTGCACGGGGACGCCGTCGCGGCGCGGAGGCATTGGCGGCGATCACCACATTCGGGTGGTCACTGGATCGACTCCATCGGATCGAGCTCTACATCGAACCGTGGAACCTTGCCTCGCAACGCACCGCAGAAAGAGCGGGCTACCAGCGCGAGGGACTGCTGCGGAGGCATCGAGAGATCGGGGTCGCCGCGTCAACGTGTTCTTGTACGCAGCGACCCGGCCGGAATGCGCATGAAACCTTGATCAACAAACTCGGATCTTGTAGGCGTCGAGAGGGACTGCGCCGTGGGTCGGGACCGGGCCTCTACTGGGAGGTGGGGGTGTGGTGAAGTTCTTGTTCTCTCGGTAGTAGAAGGTGGACCGTGTGCGTGGGGTCTGGTTGTTGACGAACCAGGTCGCTACGGCGTCACGGGGCACTGTGAACGGTCCACAGCCCCAGTAGCCGGTCCAGGACCACGTGTTCTCTGCCAGGTAATGGAAGTGGACGCACAGTGTTTCGTAGGCGCATCCGTGCCAATAGCTTGTCCGGGGCTGTGCGGTAATCGCCTCCGCATGATTGATCGGCACGGTCAGTGTGGCTGCAATCAGCGCGGCGCTGACGCCGGCGGTGAGCTTTCTCCTGAACGGCATGATGCCTCCTTTGTGATGCGGGCTCCTGCGCCGCTGACGATCAGCACGGTTCGCGGCCCGCTCAATGCGGCTGGTGATGCAACGTCTGGCAATGCAACGTATTGCGCGGCAGGGTCACATGCTCAGCGTCAGATCAACACCGGCCGTACCATCGCTGCGGATCCTGCAGCGATCAAGCCGGTTACCAGGTGACATCGTCGAGCGCCGGCCAACGCGGGCCGGCCCGGAGCCTGTCGAGGAATGCCATGGGCGGTGTTCTCGAAGTCGATGAAGTGCGGCCCGATCGTGGTGCTGAGCACGTTCCCCGAGTGCGGTTCACCGTGAAGCAACTGCCTTGGCGCGCCCCTGTTGACGAAGGACCGCTTGAGATCCCTGCAGCATATCGACGAGCAAGCTCCGGTCCGCGTCCGCGAGGTCTGGGGTGACGTCGCGGCTCGCGACATCTTGTTCGACGGCCGCGACGCGATCCATGATGTGCGGCGACGTGATCGCAACCTGCCGACGGCCGCCATGAAGTCGCTGCAGCGCCTGGACAGAGTCGGCCGATGGAATCAGCGGGTTCGGCATCGGTTCGAAGTAGGTCCAGAACGTGATCTTGAAGCCGTCACGCACCCGGACACGTGATTCGTCGCGCGGGTCGAGTCGTTCAGCATTACGGCGTCGTCAACCGGCAAGCCAAGCGCTGAGGCCGAAGCCATCGCGACGGCGACCGCGCGCCGTGCCTCGGTTCATTCCATCGCTGCGGCCTAACTCGATTCTTGTCGCCGGCCGGAACTCCGACTGGGTCTTCTTATCGCCGGCCCTGCGGCATTCGCGCCAGCACGAGCAGACCGGGGTGATCGGTCGTACTGTTCATGTCGATCCGGGTGCTGGACAGCATTGTGGTGCCCGGACTGGTGATCACGTGCTGCAGCGCCCCGTCTCCGGCCCGCTGGTAACCGGTCGGCAGACAGGATTGCGCGCCCAACGGGCCCCAACCGAGCAGATGAGATCTCCGGCGAGGATGACTGCGCCATGATCATCTCGGGCGCGCAACATCGGGACAACCGAACGCAGGAAGTAGCGGCATTGCGCATAGGCAATCGTGACCTTGGTGCTTGCCAGATGCGTGGCACACGCCGTGTACGCGGCAGCCGCCTGGACGCACACCCACACCCGCTCCTCGGGATCCTCGGCGTCCTGCTCCGGGTACACCCCGCCGATCGTTTGCAGAGCACGTTGCGGGGTCTGCGATGTGGTCGGGATCGCCGTGAGCACGCCGATCCCGTACTGGTCGCCGTTCCGACACCGGTACGGGCCGCCGGAGCTTCGTTCCATTGCGGGCCTGAACACGGCGGTGACCTGGTGATCGCCGAAGGTAGCTGACATGGCGCTCTTGAGCACAGAGATGTCAGCACGGCAGACCTCGTCGACGGTGACGATCTCCGGCCGCCGCTCGCGGATCAACGTCGCTGCCATCCGTACCGCGCGGCCCGCCGTGTAGCAGGACGCGAGTCCGCTGTCGCACAGATTCATCTGAAGGATGCTCACCGTCGTGCCGGCAGCTGCGGGCACGCTGGCGGCCCGCTCGGCAGTGCAACCGGCCAACAACGTGCATCCGACGAGCAACGCGCTGCGCAGGACCGAAGCTGCCCGCGACAAGCCCACCACGCCCTGGAGTACGCGTTGGCCGCCGGTGCGGTTCGACCGCAACCGGCGTCGACCGGGTCCGGAACGGTTATCCCAGCCAGCGGGCCACAGTGCCGGATCGCTCAAAGACCCTAACCTCGGACGTTTGGGCGTCGGCGCCGACCCTGGGAGCTCAACCGCGGCACAATGAGTTGCGGCAGCAAGCGCGGGATGGCGATGGTGGCTGAACTCGCAAAACATACAACGGCCCACGAGGTGTGCGATGGCTGGAAGCAGGACGGACGCGTACACGGTCCGCCCTCTTGATGGATCGACCTGGGATGCGTTCGCCGAGCTCGTCGAGCGCAACAACGGGGTGTTCGGAGGCTGCTGGCGCATGGGCCACCACGCGATGGACAACGGTGAGACCTATCGATTCCAGAAGTATGACAAGCGGGCCAAGAAGGAAGAACTGGTTCGCAGCGGTCGGGCTCACGCGGCTCTGGTGTACGACGCGGACGGCCTGGTGCAGGGATGGGCGAAATACGGAAGCCTTGCCGAGCAGCCGATCATCGAGCACAACCGCCGGGCCTACAAGGAGGAACCACCGCCGCAACCGGATTGGCGCATCACCTGCTATTACACCGACACCAAGCACCGTCGGCAGGGTGTCGGGAGAGCCGCGCTTGAAGGGTCGCTTGACCTGATCGCGCAAGCCGGCGGCGGGCTGGTTGAGGCACTTCCGGAGGTGACGTCCGGTCGCGTCGCCCATGGCCGCTTCCTGTTCGAGATGACCGTCGAACTGTACGAGGACTACCAATTCCAGCGGATCCGCCAGATCGGCAAACACCGCTGGATCGTGCACCGGCAGGTCCGGCCAACGGACCCGGCGCTCCGGCCCGAACTCGCCATCAATGGTTGGCCAACGCCAGTACGGCGTCAGTTGCGGCGACATCGACAGCACAGCGAGTTGCCGCAAGACCAACACTCCCAGATCCGGGGAGTAGGTCGCGCGGGCACCAAGATCGCGGCCGGGCGTCCACCAGGCGACTCGATACGATCCGTGGGTGGCAGCCGATATTCACCTACTCGCCGGGCTCAACGGCGCAGGGAAGACAACCCTGGCCAAGCGACTCGCCCGAGACCTTCCCGGGGTTCGATTCAGCTTGGATGAATGGATGCTCCGGCTGCACGGTCTCTCCTTCGACGACGAGCGCTACGCCGAGTTGGCCGACCGTTGTCGAGCACTCATCTGGGACACCGCCGCGCAAGTCCTGGGCACTGACGTACCGGTCGTTCTCGATTGGAACATGTGGAGTCGCGAACGGCGTGCTGACGCCGTTGCACGTGCACGAACGCTCGGTGTCCGACCGCACCTCCACTATCTGCGGACTCCACTGGAGGTTGCGGCGGCGCAGGCTGCACAACGAACCGATCAGACATCACACCGGATCACGGTTGACGACATCGCGCACCTCCGGGAGCTCTTCGAGGAACCCCAAGCAGACGAAGGCTTCACCCTGCACGTGATCGATCAGATCACCGACCCCGATTGAGCAGGTCGATGTGTTGATCTTGATAACCCGACACCGTCGCGAGCGCGTCCACCGTCGCTATCTGACACCGAGTACGAAGAGTGCTGCGTCATCCAGGCGACGTTCCGTCTCGGCGCGTAGGTACTTGGCCTGATCCAACTGCTGCGATTGATTGCGTCGAGTGAAGTAGGAGTGCAGCGCGCGGCGTGGTTCGGTGGTCCGGTTCAGGGTGCCGCCGTGCCAGAGGTGACTGTTGAAGATCACAACCGTTCCTGCCGGTGCGAGCAGCTGGATCTCAGCCGGATGCGCATCGGCTGGATCGGCCATCACGTCGGAGGGTCGCTGTCCCCATCGGTGAGAGCCGGGGACGACCCTGGTTGCGCCGTTCTCGGTTGTGAAGTCGTCGAGCAGCCAGATCGAGTTGCAGACCTGATAGTCATCTGCCGGCACGGGCTCGCCCCAGTCGGCGTGCAGTGCTTGGTGACCCTGTCCCGGGAGCGCGGCGCGACTGTTCAGCGACGAAAGCTTGAAGTCGCCGAGTACGTGAGCCATCGCGGCGAGCACTTTCGGATGGGTGAAGCAAACGTCGAACATCGGGTCCTTGTTGACCAGGTCGGACAGCCGATCGGTTCCGGCCTCCTGATGCACTTCCCGCCCCGCACTCTCGCCCTCCGCGGCGGTCAGCTCCTCGAGCCGCGCCCGGAACGCCTCCACCTGGCTGGTGTCCAGGATTCCGGGCAACGGGGCAAAGCCGTCCTCGTCCAACTGGCTACGGGTGTCCCCGTCCAACACGTCCTCGGTCGCCCCGAGTCGCCGGAGTGCGGTCGCCATGTCCATGCTCTGTCCTTCGGTCCTGGTGCTGCGTACTGGTCGGCGTGCCCAGACGGCATTCCAGCGGAATGCGACTGCCTCTTCCGACGTAGACATGACGGCCTCCCAGGCCTCGTCCGTCGTGCGATGTGATCCGACTCTATCCAGAGACCATCAATGGATGATCTCTGGCAGGGACGTCCCTGTCACAGATCATCCATTGGCCTTCGGGCAGAAGTCAGCCTGCGGCGTACGTGGCCAGCGAGATCGCGATGTAGTGGCAGATGAAGCCGACGACCGTACCGGCGTGGAAGATCTCGTGGAAGCCGAACCAGCGGGGTGACGGGTTCGGGCGCTTGGCGGCGTACACGATGGCACCGAGGGTGTACGCCAGACCGCCGGCCAGGATCAGCGCCAGAACCGCTGCTCCCCCATTTCGCGCCAGTGGGCCGAGCCAGCCGACCGCCGCCCAGCCGACCACGATGTAGAGGACGGTGTACAGCGCACGAGGGGCGCCGAGCCAGAGCAGTCGGAACAGCACCCCGATCACGGCAGCACCCCAGACAACGGCGAGCAGCACGATCCGGTCCGCACCCTGGAGCAGGAGCAGCGCGATCGGCGTGTAGGTCGCCGCGATGAACAGATAGATGTTCGCGTGATCCATCCGGCGAAGGACCGCCTCGGCCCGTTCGTCCCAGGAGAATCGGTGATACAGCCCGCTGGTGCCGAACAACAACAGTGACGCCGCGAGGAATACAGCCGCGCCGAGCCGGCCGGGCCCGGTCGGCGCCAGGCAGATCAACACGATGCCGGCCGCGATCGCGAACGGGGTGATGCCCGCGTGGAACCAGCCCCGGAGTTTGGGCTTGATCTGACCGATGACGTTCCGGGCCACGACCTCGGCATCGCTCAGCGCGTTGTCGAGACCGCCGCCCCGCGTCGGAACAGTCTCCATGGTGTCCTTCCGTCGGCCTGAAGCAATGATGTTACCCGCGAGTAGCAACTACCCATGCCGCCCGAAATCCATTGGGTTCGGATCGAGCCACGATCACCTGCCGAGGACGGCAGGAGCGTGCAGGCCTGCAGTTGACTCTCGGGCGGCCGAGGGTGGCACGGTAACCGGTGTGGACCCTGTGGAATGGATCGGAATCGGAGCGTTCGCGCAGTTGTCGGGGCTGACGGTCGAGACGTTGCGGCACTACCACCAGCTCGGACTGCTCGTTCCGGCCGAGGTGGATGATCGCACCGGCTACCGCCGGTACCGACTGCGCCAGCTGCCGCGGGCACGCACCCTCGCAGTTCTACGAGACCTCGGGATGCCGCTGGAGGAGGTCGCCGCCATCGTCGACCTGCGTGAGCAACGGGTCCGGCGAGCACGGCTGATCGAGCACCGTCGACAGCTGACCCAAGCGGTACGTCGCGCAGCGGCACGAGTCGATGCGATGGACCGCCTGATCGAAAGAGAGGACCTGTTGCAGGCATCGCTGCGCGTCGACGAAGGAGCGCCCATGGTGACCAATGAGCGGTTCGCGAAGGAACTGCGCGGCACGCTCGACCGAACAGACTTCACCCAGCTCGGCACGCGGCACGCGGGAAAGGTTCGTGACAGCTACGTCGACGGAGGCATCCGGACCATCGTCACCACGGACCGACTGTCGGCATTCGACCGGTTCGTGGGAACGATCCCGTTCAAGGGCCAGATCCTCAACGCGATCGCCAACTATTGGTTCGACGCCACCGCCGACATCGTCCCCAACCACCTCGTTGGGGTTCCGGACCCCAATGTGTGGCGCGTTCGTGAGTGCACACCGGTGCCGCTTGAGTTCATCGTCCGGGGTTACATCACGGGCGTCACGGACACCTCGTTGTGGTCCAACTACCAGGCCGGCTCGCGGAACATCGCAGGCAATCTGCTGCCCGACGGCCTTCGCAAGAACCAACAGTTGCCGGAACCGATCTTGACCCCGACAACCAAGCTGGAATCGCACGATCGGAATCTCGGCCGCGCCGATGCCGTCGCCGCCGGTCTGGTGACTGCAGACCTGTTCGACCGATGCGCCGACATCTGCTTCCAGCTGTTCGATCGAGGCACGGAGATCGCTGCACAACACGGCCTGATCCTGGTCGACACGAAGTATGAACTGGGACTGCTCGGCGAGGAGATCGTGCTCATCGACGAGGTTCACACCCCGGACAGCTCGCGCTACTGGTACGCCGAAACCTACGACGATCTCCTCGACCAAGGCAAGGACCAGCGAGCGCTGGACAAGGAGCCGTTGCGGGAGTGGCTGGTGGAGCAAGGGTTCCGTGGCGAAGGCGAACCACCCGGGCTGACCGACGACGTCCGTATTGCGACCGCGACCCGCTACATCCTCCTGGCAGAGGAACTGACCAAGCAGCCCTTCCAGGCTTCAGAGCTCACCGCGATCGAGCGAGTATCGAAGGTGCTCGGCAGCTGAGTGACCGGCTGCACCGCGGACCGAGTCTCCCGTGTGGCGGCGCTCATCCAGCGGTTCGGTCGCATCAGGACCACGACGTTGTGGCCGCGACGAACCATTCGCCGTCGAAGAGGCATTCCCCACCGAGCTCATCGGAGAGCTGTGATCCGGTGAAGTAGCGCTTGTAGACATGGTGACGGGACCCGTCGTTCAGCACGCGCTCTTGACGAGTCTGCTCGGCAGCCTCGCCCGGTCGCCGGGCGGCGTCCACCACGACCAGTTCCCGCGCAACCCGATGAACCTCGGTCAAGAACGCCTCGCGCTCGTCAGGCGGAAGATGACCATAGAAGTGCCCGGTGAAAACGCGGTCGAACGCGCCGTCGGCAACATCGAGCTGCAACGCGTCTCCGACCAGTGCCAGTCCGTCCGGCAACCGCGACTGCGCGATCCTCACCATCGCCGCGCTCTGGTCGACGCCGACCACGAAACCTCGCAGGTGCCGCGTCAGGTAACCAGTCCCGCACGCGATATCCAATGTCCGGGCAGCAGGTAATCCGCGCACAAGATCGACCAGCTGTTGGACCTCCTCGGCCCAGCCTGGGCGGACGCGGTCGGCGTACTGGCCGGTGCAGTTGTACCAGTCGTCGTACTCTTCGGCCCGTCGGTCGTCGTAGGCAGCGGTGGCTGCGTCGGTGGCGAACGCTGGCGAGGTGCTCATATCACGCAGTTTGGGATGACACGACTGCCGGCGCACCCGAAAACGGTCGCCGTGCGGATCATGATCATCTCCGACGGGGATCACCATGGCGGCGCGATGCAAGCGGTCGGTAGCGTCGCTGCGTACCCGCATGATCATGGAAAGAACGAAGTGAGACGCCCGTTCGAGCCGGTGATCTTGAAGAACCGTGGTGATCTTGAGGATATTGCTGCCCGCCGGCGTCGGAACCGCAGCGTGCCGCTCTAGAGGGGATCCCTGAAGAACCCTGTGAGCAACGCGTTCACCCGTTCAGCTTCGTCGTGGTGCACCCAGTGCGACGCCTCCGGAAACCGCTCGACCCGAACGTTGGGGACCAGCTCCCGCGGCGGCTCGGCCATCGAAGCGATCAGGAACCGATCCTTCTCACCCCAGATCACCAGCACCTCGGTCGGGATGGGGCGATAGAGTCGCCGGGTACGTGCGATCGGCGTACGCAGCGCGGCGCGGTACCAGTTGATCGGACCCCGAAAGCCGTCGACGCCCTGCAGCGCGGCTTCGTACCGATCGAGGTCATCGGCGGTGAACGCGCCGTGCCGCGCGTCGCGAAAGGCCTGCGCGAGCGCGCGCCGCCCGGACCATCCCAACAGGTGCTCGGGCAGCCATGGGAGCTGGAAGAAGAACATGTACCAACTGCGCAGCACCTGCCTGGGATTGCTCAGCAGCGTCTGTTGCAGGGTGGCCGGATGCGGCACGTTGAGGATGGCGAGCTTCTCGACGGCCTCGGGGTGCAGCGTCGCGACCATCCAGGCAACCGCCGCGCCCCAGTCGTGCCCGACGACGAACGCTTGCTCTTCGCCGAGTTCGTCGCGGATCAGCGCCGCCACGTCTGCGGCCAGCGTCGTGTGAGTCCCTTGAAGTGGTGGGGTTTCGGGGGTTCGGTGAGTCGTCGGTTGTGAGGGCGCCATCGGCGGGATTCTCGGTGTGTACGGCCAAGTACTCACTGAAAGGGTGTCCCACCGATGG
>Ga0164243_10001622_pt1 | contig 38051 bp, 22 predicted proteins | sample OricompcompostOP_FD_108781 | JGI IMG/M metagenome (GOLD analysis project Ga0164243, IMG submission 108781) | Organic Plus compost microbial communities from Emeryville, California, USA - Original compost - Organic plus compost (OP) | ecosystem: Engineered > Solid waste > Mixed feedstock >... | reverse complement strand
TACTTCATCCGGAAAAATTATTGGGTACACCGTCGGAAATGATATGAGCAGCCGCAGCATTGAAGGAGAAAATCCGCTGTACCTGCCACAGGCAAAAACCTATGACGCCTGTGCTTCGGTTGGGCCTTGCATTTATATCACGGATCAACCGCTGCCTGAAACGACCACTATCAATCTTACCATTATAAGAAAGGGCAAAACCGTATTTGAAGGCAATGTGGGTATTGACCAGATGAAAAGAAAACCGCAGGAACTGGTATCCTTTGTATACCGGGAATGTTCGTTTCCCCATGGCAGCCTGATCATGACGGGCACCGGCATCGTACCCGGACATGATTTCACCCTGCAGGTTGGCGATGAAGTGCGTATTGCAATTGACCATATCGGAACGCTTGTGAATACTGTCGGAAAGTCAAGCCAAGTGTGAAAGCCGGGAAGACAATCAGCCGGCTTTATAAACTCAACCACCAATGACCTTCACCATCATCATCTCCGCGATTGCATTGCAGATATTTCTTACGTGGAAGAAGATCAGTCCTTTTTTGTCATTGCTGATTGTTGCGATACTGGCGGGCTTTTGTCTGGGTATGACGCCGGCGGAAGTGCTGGCTTCTATCAACAAAGGTGTAGGCAATACGCTGAGCGGGTTGGTGCTGATCATTTGCCTGGGCGCCGGTTTGGGTAAAATACTGGAAGCAGGGGGCGCTACAGAAAAAATTTCCGCTACCCTCATCCATGGTTTTGGACAACAGAATGTGCAATGGGCCATAATGGTTACAGGGTTTCTCATTGGCATACCGTTGTATTACAATGCCGGGTTTGTGATATTGGTGCCCCTGGTTTTTTCCATTGCACGCAAAGCGAATCTTAGTTTGTTGTTTGTAGCCATTCCCATGGCTGCATCTTTGTCTACCACGCATTGTTTCTTACCGCCCCACCCAGGGCCGGTATTCCTGGTAAACGCCTTTCATGCGGATATCGGGAAAACGCTGATCTACGGCAGCCTGATTGCTATTCCTGCTGTGATTGTGGCCGGGCCTTTTTTAGGCAAAATGCTGAAGCATGTTAAAACAGATATATCCGCATCTGTATTTGCCAAAGAAATCGTGCCGCATGAAAAACTGCCGGCCGCCTTTCCCAGTTTTCTGATCAGTTTATTACCGGTATTACTGATTGCCTGCGCGGTGCTGGCTGAAAACTTTATAGCGCCTGATGCGGTGTTCAGAAAAGTGCTGCTCTTTCTGGGTGATCCCACCATTGCGTTGTTATTAGCCGTGCTGGCTGCCACCTGGTATTTTGGCATCCGTGCCGGCAAACCGGTGGACACTACCATGAAATGGCTGGCTGATGCAGTTTCCGGCATTGCGATGATCCTGCTCATCATTACAGCGGGCGGTGTGTTTAAACAAGTGCTGCAGGACAGCGGCACCGATCAGTACATTGCTTCGTTCAGCAGCAAATGGCAAATGCCGCCGCTGGTATTTGGCTGGGTGGTAACGGCCCTGCTGCGCGTGGCCATCGGCTCTGCAACTGTTGCAGGTATTACGGCGGCGGGTGTGGTATCACCGCTGGTATTGTCGGGGTCGGCTTCACCGGAGCTAATGGTGCTGGCCGTAGGCACGGGCAGTGTGTTTGGTTCGCATGTAAATGACTCCGGCTTCTGGATGTTCAAAGAGTTTTTCAATCTCTCGCTTAAACAAACTTTTCTCTCCTGGACGGTTATGGAAACTACCATCAGTATTATCGGACTGATCGGGGTGTTGTTGCTGGATGCGTGGTAAGGAGTTTATTGTGTCACAATAAAAAATGGCCGCCTGATCACTCAGACGGCCTTATTATTGCTATGAACGGTGAAATTACATCGGGCTGGGGCCAAACTGTATACCTTTCTTCTTCCATCTTTCATAAAACCAGGAAAGGTTTTCACTGAACCGTTTGAAATCTTTTTTGTCGCCTGCTGTCCATCCCACCTCAGCATAAGCCGCAAAGCGGGGAAATATCATTTCATTCATTTTCGCAACCGTAGGTATCCATTCTCCCCACATCTGGCAACCCAGTCCCAGTACCTTGTTGTGCAACGCGGCAGGAAGCGCTTCAGGCACAGGATCGAAGCTGTAGGCCTTTTCGAGGGAAATGCGTTTGTAATCGTAATCAACATAAGTAAATGCCTGGTACGAGTTGACAATGTCGTATCCCTTTTCTGCAGCCTGGATCACGAGTTTCGGGTCTCCTTTCCAGAAATGAATAATGGCAGTGGGAGACAATTTTTCTTTTACCTGTGTGCTGTCGTGGTGGTATTCGTGCACTTTGGCGCCCATGATTTCATTCCATCCCATCATGCGCCGGTCTTTCGATTGCAGGTAATTGGAAATGGCGTTGGTAAAACTGATCTGCAGGTCAGCGGGTGAAGCCAGGCCATTTTTTTGCATGTAGGCCTGCACTTCCGGTGAATTTCTCCATTGATCGTACTTCACCTCGTCACCACCAATATGAATTACTTTGGAAGGAAACAGCGCCAGCACTTCATCCAGCACATCGTGCAGAAAACGGATCACCTGCGGATCACTTACGTTGTAGGCGTTGTAATGCACGCCGAATTTGGTGGGCACTTCTATCTGCTTCTTTTCGGTACCCAGCCAGGGATAGGCGGCAATGGCGGCGCTGGCATGTCCGGGCATTTCAATTTCCGGCACAATGGTAATATGCCGTTCAGCTGCATATTGAATGATCTCTTGTATTTGTTCCCGGGTATAAAAGCCTGCGTGCTGTGTACCATCATAGTCCTTGCTGTTCCAGCCGCCGGTCTGCGATTCCTTCCTGATGCTGCCTACTTCTGTGAGCTTGGGATATTTTTTGATCTCAATGCGCCAGCCCTGGTCATCGGTGAGGTGCCAGTGAAACACGTTCATCTTCAACAATGCCATTTCATCGAGCAATGCCTTTACAGTTTCCATGCCTTTGAAATAACGCGCTTCATCGAGCATGAACGCACGCCAGGCAAAACGCGGACTGTCCTTCACATAGGCAGCCGGGATAGTGAGTTGTCCGCCTTTTGATTCAATCAACTGGCGCAAACTCTGGATACCATAAAATACTCCTGTTCGCGAAGCGCCGGTAATGCTGATCTTTTCCTGTTCTACGGATAAGGTATAGCCTTCGTTGCCCAGGCCGGCCGACAGGTTGTTGTCAACGGACAGGTGGATTTGTCCTTTTTGTTTTCCTGCTGCCTTTGCTAATGAAGACTTCACGCCATATTCACGCAACAGGATTTGCTGCAGGTAATTCGCCTCCGGCGCACAATTATTCGCATATACAATACTGTTGCTTTTCGATAACACAAACGTCCCTTCTTTCCATTCCATATGCTGCGGATAAGGAACAATGCCCGCAGCTGCGGCCAATTGCACCATGACTACGCAGGCAATGAGCAATAAAGCGTGCAAGGATATTTTTATCATTGTAAAAATTTTATTGTTTACTAAATGGCTGCTTCAGTCGCTGTTACGACTGCGCAAACACTGCTTCGCCAAAGAATTGCAACTGGTGAAAATCCGGTTCTTCCGTTTGAATTTTATTCCACGATAAAAAATGCGGTCGCGGCAGATCGTCGCCACACTTGAAGAAATTCACCTGGCAGCGTAACCCGCTGAGCGAAGGCAACCGGTGAAAATGAAACACCTCCAGCGGGATCACGAGCACCAGTTCCCAGCTGACGGCCAGGTCATCCTGGCTGCCATCTTTTGTTAATACTGCCTGGTACCGGATCTTTTCTATGACCGATGCCGGCACCAGTTCTCTTTCATTGCGGCTGCTTCCATACCCGACCAGGCAGGTGCCAATACAATTAAATTCAAAATTGTAATAGGTTTGTTCGCCTGCAAAGGCCAGAAAAAATTCCACGCAACTATCCTTGTATACCGGGCCATTGGTATGCAGCGTAAGCGCCTTTACAGTATGTTCGCGCACGTAATACTTGATGTATATGCAGTCGTTGCTATGACCGATGGCAAATGACACCTCCGGCCGGTAATCGTAATGCGACCAGGGCAATTCTTCAATCCGGTTTTTGGGCAGCTTGTCAAGCAAATTCGATATGTCCGCTACTGCACAGTTTCTGTTGACCGTTGCTAAAAAGGGCACCTCCAGTTTTTTCATACTCGATTATACAAATAGCCTTAAGGACATGTTTTCAACGGATGTACTTCAGGATAACTGAAACGGTTGGTCAGCAACCAACGGGCTTTATAGATACGTAAACCGTTTTGTTTGAAAATACTTTTACCCTGGGCGTCCAGCACTTCGTCTGTCCACCATTCTTCTTTCGGGCGAATGATGATCACCGGAAAACCGGCGGGACCATTGGACACGCTCTTGATGTTTTTCTGTATGGCATCAGCCTGCACATACAGCTTGGAGTTCATATCCAGTTTGTACACATTGGACTTGTTGGTGAGCCATAATGAATCTGTTCCGTATACCGGAAACAAGTCATGCGCTTCTGTACCGGGCAGATCAAACGTATCAACAGCACTGATAGCCGGTGCATCGCAATTGTTGTTATAGGTAAATGCTACCAGTTTGTCCATAGCGGCTGTCCACAGCAGGTTTCGCCGCGCATCCCATACCACATTATGACCAAAGGATGCTGTTATATTTTTACTATACGCCTGTTCGGCAGCTATGGTGCTGTCGGTTTTAAAGACGGTGAGAAAATTACCCGTACTGGAAGCAGATACGATGTTGCCATCGGGCAGCAATTCTGCGGAATGCGTATTGCCACCTGCATAAGCATAGAATACTGTTTTCTTATCTGCAATCCGGATCAGCGCCACACCGCCACCGGAAGCCGTAGCCAGTATGTATTTGCCTTCATATACCGGTTTGGCATCGCTGATATTGGAAAACCATTTGTAATGCTCTTTTTTCACATTGGACTGTTCAGGTTTCCATTCCCATATGATTTGTTGCGATTCCACATCTGCTATGGCAACACGTTGTTGCGCCTGTTCTGATAATACAATGCATTTCTTACAATCCTTCACAGCAATCACTCCGGGATTATCATTGCCGGGGTCAGGAACAAACGGCATGTCTTTTCCTTTACCGGAACATGCCGATAAGCCCAGGGCAAGGGTAAGGGTGAAGAAAATGATTTTTTTCATGGTGTGTTATTTGATTAACACAGCGTAACAGTGGCTGTTAGAGCACGCTGTTACGCTGTGTGCCTGCCATCAATAATTATCATTCTGTGTCAGTTCCGGGTTCAGGTCTCTTTCCGACTGTGGAATGGGCCACCAATAATCTCTCGCCGGATCAAAACTGCGGGAAACGATGGGGGCGTTCTGCGCATCGCGGATGGTGCCATTCATCACTACTTCCGCTGTTTTCCAGCGACGGATATCCGTATAGTAAAAACCTTCCATCGCAAATTCTATCCTGCGTTCGTGCCGGATGATTTCCCGCATCTCTTCTTTGGTTTTTCCTGCCGGAATTTCAGGCATGCCCGCACGTTCTCTTACGGCATTGATGGCGTCGTACACAGATGCATCCGGGCCTGCCACTTCGTTCTGCGCTTCTGCATACATCAGCAGTACATCGGCATAACGGATGATCATATAGTTGATCTCCGACTGCCCCCCGTTCAGGATTTTTGTATTGGGTTCTTTATCATAAATGCTGTATTTCTTCACGCCATAACCGGTGATCTTAAAGGGAGAAGTGGGCGTTGTAACGGCGCCCATATAGGTATCGCCGGGATATACGATGGTCTGATACATGCGCGGGTCACGGTCTTTATACGGTTCCGCCGGATCGTACATGGGTGAACTGGTATAGGGCATACCATCTATCATTTCATAGGCATCTATCAGATCTTTCAGCGGGGCATTGGTATTGTACTGGCGGTCTATCAGGTCAAAGGAGCTGCCTTGTTCCGGCGCTTTGAACTGCACATCAAAAATGCATTCTTTACTGTTTTCATTGGCAGGAAGGAATAAGGCACGGTAATCATCAAACAAACCATATCCTGCCACGCCGGCCATATCCATTACCGCTTTGGCGGCGGCAGCTGCGGCCTGCCATTTGGTAACATCATTGCCGGGATTTACCAATGGGCTGGCTTCAAACAACAGCACACGTGCTTTCAGCGCCAGTGCTGCGCCTTTGGTGGCGCGCCCGCGATCGGCAGCGGCATATTTTTCCGGTAATACGGCTGCTGCGTCCTCCAGGTCAATCAATATCTGCTCCACTACTTTCTCGCGACTGGTGCGCGGTAACCTGCCATGTTTTTCAAGATCAGGTTCTTCTAAAATCAGCGGCACATCACCGTAATAGCTTTGCAGCAGGTGATAATACAATGCCCGCAGGAATTTTGCTTCTGCTTTGGCTCTTTCTTTCAGGGCTTCATTCATCGGCACGGCATCAATGCGGTCCAGCAGCGTATTGCACCGGCCGATGCCGCGGTAACAATCAGGATAGCGGTTGTTGATGATGGAGCTGTTCATGGCAGTATGCGTGCCCAGCGCAATCACGTTAAAGCCCATACTGTTGTCGTAATTGTAGGCATTGGGCGTTGCGGTTTCTTCCCACAAGGGCGTAGCATCGCCACCAAAAGTTCCATCGGCACGCAGAATATTGTAGCAACCACTCAAGGCTGCCATGGCTGTTTTTTCAGAGGTCCAGTAAGTGTCTTCCGTATACCGGTCGTTGGGGTGCGTTTCCAGCAGGTCGGCGGAACAGCCGGCCAGCATAGTAGCGCCTATAGCAAGTATGATAAGTGTATTTTTCATGTTCAGCATTTTTGAATAAAGTAAAACGATCATCAGAATGTAACATTCAAACCAAAGCTGTAAGTCTTCAGCGACGGGTATTCATACAGGTTATCATTTTTGATATCCTTCTCAGGGTCAAACTTTTTGAAATTGCTGATGGTAAGCAGGTTTGCGCCATTTACAAATACGCTCATGGAGCTGGCAAATTTGCCTACCCACTTCTGGGGCAGATCATATTTGAGCTGAATATTTTTCAACCGCAGGTAAGAAGCGTCCTGCAACCAGAAAGTAGACTGCTGGAAATTTTCTGTAGCGCCCGTAGCCGTGGTCAATATGGGCAATGGTGCATTGCGGCGGTCAGGCGTCCAGCTGTCAGTGATCCATTCTTTGGTAACGCCGGCGCCATTGTTAAACGGAAAGGCAAGGTTGGCAGTAGGATAAATATCTACGCCCTGAACGCCCTGCCAGAAAGTACCCAGCGTGAATCCTTTGTATCCGAAATTGAGTGAAAAGCCAAACATAAAATCCGGAATGGAGCTGCCGGTAATGATCCGGTCATCACCATTGATCTTTCCGTCTTTGTTCTGGTCTTTGTAACGCAGGTAGCCCGGTTTTACATTGTTGCTCACGGTAGCGCTGTTGTCCACTTCATTCTGGTCCTGGTAAATGCCGGTGGCTTCCAGCAAATAGTATGAGTCAATCGGATAGCCTTCCTGGGTGATTCTTCTTGAGCTGATGATGCGCTCACCGTTCAGGTGAACCACTTTGTTCTTCACATAGGTAACCTGCCCGGAAAATTCATAGGTAAAATCGTTGATGCGGTTGCGATGCGAGAGCATCAATTCAAAACCGCTATTGTCTACTGTGCCCACATTTTTGTCAGGACCATTCAGGTCGCCTACCTGTGAGGGAATTTGCACGGGGCGCAGAATATCAGTTGTTCTTCTCTTGAACACATCCACTGAAACACCCAGTTTTCCGTTCCAGAATTCTGCATCCACGCCGGCGTTGTACGAAGTGGTAGTTTCCCAGGAGATCAGCGGGTCGCTGTAGTCTGTTACGGCGGCGCCTGCACTGATCACATTGTTGAATGAATAGTCGAGACCAAGGTTTACAGCATTCAGGTAGCTGTACAAGGGCACTGCCTGGTTACCCATTTTGCCCCAGGAAGCACGCAGTTTGAGCAGGTTTACATTTTTCACGTTCGCAAAAAATCCTTCCCTGTCTATACGCCATCCGGCAGAAACCGCCGGAAAGAAACCCCATTGGTGGCCTTTGGCAAAACGCGAAGAGCCGTCGTACCGGAAGGTTACATCCAGCAGGTATTTGCCATCATAATCATAACCGATACGGCTGAAATAAGAGATCAGCACATCTTCGGTGCGGGAACCTGTTAAGGCCATATCGCGCGAGCCGGCATTCAGGTCCGTCAGTGTGTTGTCGAAATAGCCATAAATGCGTGCATCGAACTGGCTGTTATCAAAATCGGTATAGCTTGAACCTGCCATGGCCGACAGGTTATGCAGCCCGAAGCCTTTCTGCCAGTTCAGTGTATGATAGAAAGAAATATTCAGGTCGTTGTTGTCGTAGTTGTACGAATAGGGATTATTGTTATAATAATAAGGTACTTCCGTTTTGGGGTTGTAGGTAGTGAGATACGGCACGAACTGGCGTGCTACACCATCTATTTTGTCAACACCCAGTTTGGCATGATAGGTAATATCGAAAGGCAATTTGTATTCACCAAAAACCGTCAGCAGCGCCCGTTGCGCCACGTGGTAGTTGCTGCCTTCTTTCAACAACATCATCAGGTTCTCCACGGCATTACGGCCCGGCGTGGGAAACACCACGTTGCCATAACGTCCGTCTTCCAGGTAAGGAGTAAAGATGGGCAACACACGGTGGAAGCGGTTGAAGAAATAAGAAGTGCCGTGTGCGTTTTCTGTATAGGCGCGGTAGCTGCCTTTTATGCTGCCGCCCACTTTAAGCCGGTTGGATACCTGTGCAGTCAGGTTCAGGTCCATCTGGTAACGGCGGGCATGGTTGTTGGCAATCAGGATGCCATCCTGATCCATAAAGCCCAGCGCCATGCTGAAAGTAATTTTATCAGTGCCGCCTGAAAAGCGGAGGTTGTGTTGTTGCAGGTAGCCGTTCTTGGTCACCAGGTCGAACCAGTTGAGATTCGGGTAGGTATAAGGGTCAGTAAGCATGCCGTTCCGGTATTCTTCAATCTGCGCTTCGCTGTAGTCAACGGCGGTTTTTCCTTCATTTTTCAGGGCCTGCACTTTCATTTGCATATACTGGATGGGGTCCCACACCACATCGGGCAGATAGGTTACCTGTTGAATGCCGTGAGAAAAACTGTAATCTACTTTCATTCTTCCTTTCTGACCACCTTTGGTAGTAACCAGAATAACGCCGTTGGCGGCGCGGGAACCATAGATGGCAGCGGCGGCATCTTTCAGCACGGTGATGGATTCGATGGTGGCGGGATTGATCTCGTTCATATTGTATTCAATACCGTCAACCAGCACCAACGGGTTACTGTTGTTCAATGTGCCTATACCGCGGATTTTGATACTGGCAACATCCTGTCCGGGTTTGCCACCTGCCTGGTTCACCCACAACCCTGCTACGCCATGCAGCGCCTGGCTGGCGTTGGTGATGGGCCTGTTTTCTCTTTCTTTCATATCAAGCACAGAAAGCGACCCGGTGAGCGATGCTTTTTTCCTGGTGCCATATCCAACCACCACCACTTCATTCAGATCGCTTTCAACAACCTGTAAAACAATGTTGCTGAAATCATCTGTCCCAACCACGCGTTCTATGGTTGCAAAACCAACGGCGGAAATAACAATGGTTGCGCCGTTGGATGCATTGACGGTAAACACACCATTGTTATCGGTGCGTGTTCCTGTATTTGTTCCTTTGATTGTAACGGAGGCGCCGGCAACAGGCTGGTGATCGGAACCGCCTGTGACTTTGCCGGTAATTTTCTGCTGTGCCTGTGTAATGGCGGGAATTGCGGCCAGCAGCAAACAGCAAGCAATGTTTTTCAAAAATCGTAGCATAATAACAGTCGTTTTAGTTAAGTATGTATTTTCAACCGGTGGCAAAATTGAAAATCAACAGTGCTAATATGACATTAATTTTTTGTTATGCAGTCGCGCGAAATGCAATACAGATAAGGATTTCACAACGCAAACGTTTGCAAAAGGCTTCACAACCGTTTGCGCAATTTTTATACATTTGTACACAATAGATGTGAATCAGCCATTATGCAGAAAAAATTACCTACCATAAAAGAGATTGCGCGCCGTTTGAATGTTTCCGCTTCTACTGTAAGTCGTGCATTACACAATCATCCCAGTATTGGTTTGCGTACCAAAATGCAGGTGCAGGCGCTGGCGAAAGAACTTAACTATGAACGTAATGAAACAGCCATCTTTTTTCAGAAAGGAAAAACATTTACCATTGGCGTAGTACTGCCGCGGTTTTCAGAAGAGTTCTTCTCTGTTGCCATCAGCGGCATTGAAGACTTTGCTTCGAATAACAAATATCATGTACTGATCGGTCAGTCGTATGATGATATGGAAAGAGAGAAACAGATCGTTACCACAATGAAGAACAGCCGCATTGACGGACTGATTGTATCGCTGGCCAAGAACACATCATCTTTTGAACATTTTGAGAATCTCCGCAACTACAATATCCCGGTAGTATTTTTCGACTGCATTCCTGACCTGCCAGATCAGAACAGTGTATCGTGCAACCTGCAGCATGGCACCATGGCTGGTGTGGATTTCCTGGCAGCCAAAGGTCATAAGCGCATTGCACTGATCAACGGTCCTGATCAGTTGCAGGCGAGCGCGCAACGTGAAATGGCTTACCTGGCCGGACTGAAGAAAAACAACATAAAACAGGACACAGCTTTAATGGTAAGAACGGACCTGTCGAAAGAAAGTACATATGCGGCAATGGAACAACTGCTGCAGGTAAAAAACCCGCCTACCGCCATTGTTGCTTTTAATGATTATGTGGCGCTGGAAGCCATGCAATATGCTCGCAGCAGGAAGTTGCGCATCAACAAAGACATTTGCTTTGTAAGCTTTGCACATCTTTCGGTATGTAATTATCTCGATAATCCTCCGCTGGCGTCTGTAGAACAGTTTCCCTATGAGCAGGGGTACCGGGCAATGGAGTTGTTGTACAACATTATTACGGATACGGAGAATAAGCACAAGCCTACGCAGATTGTGCTGGAGAGCAAATTGGTGCCCTGGGGGATTTAGCAATAATTTGCACAAACGTTTGCATCAGGTTTTACTATCCGGCCTTTGTATTTTGTGCTTTTATGAAGGATGCTTTTATGATAAACAAGTTACAAAGCGTGCTGAAAGCATTTGGGCTGGAACCTGCTGCATACACTATTGAAGAATTTGGAAGCGGTCTCATCAACAATACATGGAAAATACAATCGCGTACAGCAGGGACCGGTTTCATTCTGCAACGCATCAATCACCAGGTATTTAAACAACCGGACCATATTGCCGACAATATTCAAACCATTGCTTCCTGGCTGCGTGAACAGGCGCCTGAATATCTCTTTATCGCTCCCTTGCCCGCTCCGCAGGGACATACGATGCACTATGACAGCGAAGCAGGTTACTTCCGGATATTTCCTTTCATAGCAAATTCTTTTTCCATTGACACAGTCAGTGCCCCGCAACAGGCTTATGAAGCGGCGCGACAATTTGGCCTTTTTACCAAACTGCTGGCAGGCATTGACATTCAGGCTTTGAAAATCACCTTACCTGATTTTCATAACCTGTCGCTGCGTTACCGTCAATTTGAAACAGCGCTGAACAGCGGCAACAAGCAACGCATGGCAGAATCAGCAGCGCTCATTGAGTTTCTCCAGGAGCAACAGGCGATTGTGGCCACTTACGAATCCATCAAACGCGATCCTGCTTTTCATATCCGCGTTACCCATCACGACACCAAGATCAGCAACGTGCTGTTCGATGCCCGTGGCAAGGGCCTATGTGTGATTGACCTGGATACCGTTATGCCCGGATACTTCATCAGCGATGTGGGCGATATGATGCGTACCTATCTCAGTCCGGTCAGTGAAGAAGAGGCGGATTTCAGTAAAATCTCCATACGCGAAGACATTTTCCAGGCCATTGTCAATGGCTACCTCGGCGAGATGGGTCAGGAACTGACAGCACCTGAAAAAGCGCATTTTGTATATGCCGGAAAATTCATGATCTATATGCAGGCGCTGCGCTTTCTTACCGATTATCTGCAAAACGACCAGTATTACAAACCCCGTTACGAAAAGCACAATCTTGTTCGCGCCGGCAACCAGGTAGTGTTGCTGCAAAAGCTGATGGAAAAAGAAAATGAACTGAGCCGGTTTGTGCAGCAACGGGTACAGGTGGGGATCCAATAAATACATTGTGTGATTGCTTAAAAGAAAAGGTGCAACATCAATGGTTGCGCCCTGCTGCTGCAGGTAATGCATTCATTATGCTGACAAACGGGCAAATGCCTGTGAGCGACCAAAAACTACGCATCAAAAAAAATTTGTCGTCGAAATGCGAATAGCCTAACTTAGTATTGATCACGACAACCGGTACAAAAGCAGTGATCATAATCAATAGTCCTTCCCATTTGCTCCCCCTTTTTCTAACCAATGTTTTTACCGGAAAGAAACCAGCCGGTTCACGGCATTTATACAGCATCAGGCATAGCCATATAGCTGTCGTCAATCCCTGCAGTAATCTTCAATTCCACTCCTTTGGCCGTTTGTGGCTCACCGTTATTTTCCTGATCAATGTACCAGGATGGCAGCCGGCATTGATAGCACTTCGCAAATGAAAATTATTACGTGTTCATCTAAAACTTAAATTATGGCATTCAACCTTATTGAATCTGTAAGAAATCAATTTGGTACAGATTTTATCGGAAGAGCCAGCTCTATGCTGGGCGAAAGCGAACATAATGTTCAGAAAGGCATATCGGGCATCATACCCACTGTATTGACGGGCATATTGCAGAAATCGGGGTCAGGCGAAGCAGGCAATGTGCTGGGCATGGCCAAAGATGCAGCAGATACCGGGCTGCTATCGAATGTGAGCAACATCATTGGCAATAACAACCTGCTTACGAAGGGCGCCAACTGGGCGAAGAGTCTTTTTGGCAACCGCGCCGATGATGTTACCAACGCCGTATCTTCCTATGCCGGCGTCAAGCCATCTTCTGCCGCCATGCTCATGAGCACGGCAGCACCGGTGGCACTGGGTGTGCTGGGCAAACATGCGAAGGACAGCAACATGAGCGCCTCAGGGATGCAGTCGTTCCTGGAAGGACAAAAAGATTCAATTATCAATGCCGTTCCTTCTGAACTGAACCTGGCAAGAGCACTGGGCATAGGCAGTCTGTCCGGCATTGGCGGCAGGGCAAGAGGAGCTGTTGAAAGCGCCACCACACGACTGAGAGATACCAGCACACCCACCGATACCTCACGGCGTACGGCAACGGAAGAACCTGAACGAAGAAGGCGAAGCGCCGCCTGGGTACTTCCACTCATACTGGCCCTGGTGGCGCTCGGGGCTATCTGGTATTTTACCCGCGATAACAGAAGAGACCGTGAACGGGAAATCGCATCACCGCAACCCAGCACCACTACGGTTCCTGCTCCGGCACCTGCAGGCGGCGCAGCTACCATGGAGAGTATCTCCGTGTCACTGCCTGACGGCAACACGATCAACGCAAAACGCGGTGGTATTGAAGACAAACTGGTAAGCCTGCTGAACAATCCGTCAGCTACGGTTGACGAAAATACCTGGTTCGATTTTGACCAGGTGAATTTTGAATCGGGCAGCGCCCGGCTGACGCCGGAAAGCGACCAGCAGCTCGACAACCTTGCAGCCATTCTGAAAGCATTTCCCAATGCGGCTATCAAGGTGGGTGGTTACACAGATAAGACCGGCAATGAAGAAGCCAATAAAAGACTTTCGCAACAACGTGCAGAAGCGGTAGTGGCTGCTTTGAAACAACGGGGCGTGAAAGAATCACAACTTATGGGCGCTGAAGGATACGGCTCACAATTTGCCAAAGCAGACGCCAATGCGCCCGATGAAGAAAGAAAAAAAGACAGGAGAATGGCAGTGAGTGTGCGGAAAAAGTAATTGCGCTTACATGCTGATGTGCTGAAAAGGTAATGGGGATTACCCGGCAACAGTGTTCGTGTAATTGTTGCTATATTGCGTTTTTTCCATTACCCAATTAGCACATTAGCATTTTAGCACATTAACAACGGATGCAAAAAAGGAAGACGGTCTTATTATTCAGTCCACACGAAATTCAAAAGAAAGGTCAGTGCTGGCAATTACTGCATATTGTAAAAGGGAAAAAGGGTCCTGAGTATGAATATGATACATTGAGCGCAGGAACGATAACGGCGGGCTTCGGCCGGGAAGCGCAGGCATTTGTGCCTCCCTTCTCGCGCTTCTTTGAAAAACAATTGCAATCCACCATACAGGAGATCAACGATGCAGTGAAGAAAATGCATGGCGTGAACGGCAATACGGACGCTGCTTTCCGCCAGGCATTTGAAAAACGGCTGCACCAGGATTTTGTAGCATTAAAACCCTATCTGCCCGCTTTACCTGCTTACCATCGTGTACCGGCAGCACCCAATCAGAAACTGTACAGAACAGGTCCCTGCAAATTCAGCGCTTATACGCCGGGACTGCAGTTCCAGGTGCGCCGCGCGGAGGAAGGATATCTTTTCCTGGAAGCTGATGTGGAATTAAATGGCACCCCCTTCCCCTTACAAACATTTTCGCAAACAGGCTTTTTGCTGGAAAGCCAGGGTGAATATTTCCTGCTTCGCTATACCGATTACAAAACGCTATCCTGGCTGCAACAGGTGAACTGGCGGGAAGCAGGAGCCGATGTAAACCATTTTACAGAGCACATCATCAAACGCCTGGAGCAGGATTACCGCATTCATCGCAATGGCCTGCTGCATACGCATCTTATTGAAACCATTCCGGAAGGTGAAGTGGTGCTCAGTGAACTGAACCAGCAGTTCCTCATGCTCACTCCCCGGTTCGACTATGATGGCTTTCTGGCGGAAGGACCTTACCGCGAAACAGAAGTACACGTGCGGGAAGGAAAAGAATATACCATTGCCAGGAATAAAGCAAAAGAAAATGAAATCATAGAGCAGATCCTGATCCTGCATCCGAATTTCAAAAACCAGCATAACGGTTACTATTACCTGTCGTTTGAGGAAGCTCAGAAAAAGAACTGGTTTCTTAAGGCTTTCCGCCACCTGCTTGATCTCAACATCCGGATTGCCGGCATGGATATGCTGAAGCATTTCCGGTATTGCACCGATAAGCCGGTAACGAAGCTGGAAGTAATCAGGAAAGAAAAGGACCGCTTTTATACTTCCTTCAGCCTGGAACTGGGCAAAGAAAATATTGCCTTTGCCGACCTGCAGAAGCTGCTGCGCACGGGCCAGCCGGCCATTCCGCTGAAAGACGGCTCCATTGCGTTGCTGGACGAAGCCTGGATGAATCAATATGGCATCCTGGTGAAGCATGCCACCATCAATGCCCAGGGAATTTCCGTACCCCAATGGGTGGCGATGGCGCTCGAACAGCAGGAAGGCGCCGCATCTGCCCTGCCGCCGGTATTGAAACAGGAGTGGTTGAACAAGTGGCAGCAATGGCAAACAGGCGATGCGCCATTATATGCATTGCCCTCCACCGTCAATGCCACGCTGCGCGCCTACCAGCAAAAAGGATATGAATGGATCCGGCTGATGCAGGAACTGGGCGCCGGCACGTTGCTGGCAGATGATATGGGTCTTGGCAAAACTTTGCAAACCATTTGCTTTATCGCCCATGTTGCGGAACAACAACCCAAAGGAAAAGTACTGGTAGTATGTCCGGCTTCGCTTATCTATAACTGGCAGCATGAACTCTCACGGTTTACGCCTTCGCTGCAGGTATATGTCTACCACGGTACGGGCAGGAACAAAGAAGTGTTTGCCGATGAAAAGGTACAGGTGGTGATTACCACGTATGGCACCCTGCGTACCGATGACCTGGTGTTTCTGCCGCAGGTATTTTCACTGGCTGTGCTGGATGAAAGTCATGCCATCAAAAACCCGGATGCACAGATAACCCGGATAGTGCACCAACTGCAGGCGGAACGACGCGTTATCCTCAGCGGCACACCGGTGATGAACAACACCTTTGACCTGTTCAGCCAGCTGCATTTTATACTGCCCGGCATGTTCGGATCGCAGCAGTTCTTCAAGCGGGAATATGCTGACCCTATTGACGTGCACAAAAACGAACAACGCATCCGCGTGCTGCAGCGGCTTACTGCGCCATTTATTCTCCGCCGCACCAAGGAACAGGTGGCCACTGATCTTCCGCCCAAATCAGAGATCACCTTGTGGTGCCGCATGACCGATGCGCAGCAACAGATCTATGAAGAAGTGAAGGATGCCATCCGCAACGACCTGCGCACCACCATTCGCGAAAAAGGGTTGGAACAAAGCAAAATGCAGGTAGTGAATGGCATTTTAAAACTGCGCCAGGTGTGCAACTCCCCTGCCCTGCTCAAAGACAGTGCATACCGGTGCGACGAGTCTGCCAAACTGGAAGAACTGATGAGTGAAATTCAAAACAACCTGTCGAACCATAAGGCGCTGGTGTTTTCACAGTTCACTTCCATGCTGGATATCATTGCAGCCGAATTGCAGCAAAGTAATATTCCCTATCTGTTGCTTACCGGCAGCACCCCCGCCAAGGAGCGCGACCGCATGGTGCAGGAATTCAATGCGCCTGACAGTCAGTGCCGCGTGTTCCTGCTCAGTTTGAAAGCCGGCAATGCGGGGCTTAATCTTACTGCGGCAGACTACGTGTTCCTGTTTGATCCCTGGTGGAATAATGCCGTAGAACAACAGGCCATTGACCGTACGCACCGCATCGGGCAAACCAAAAGTGTATTTGCATATAAGATGATCTGTAAAGATTCTATTGAAGAAAAAATTGTGCTGCTGCAGCAGGAAAAGCAACACCTGGCGGGAGAACTGGTGCGCGAAGATGATGGATTTGTGAAGGGACTTACCGAAGAAGATATTGAATTCCTGTTTACTTAGGTTGTGCATAATAAAAGGGAGCTACACGGTTGGTGTAACTCCCTTGTTGTATCTGAAATGTCAGTTTGTTATTTGCCTGCCAGTTTTTTGAACAACCCGCCGAGACTGAATTTCTTTTTCTCAGTGATATTGTCTTCATTGTAACCCTTGCGGCCTACCCAGATGGTGCTGTGTTTACCGAGTGAAGGATCTATTTCTTCTGACGGTCTGCCATCAGAATAATAGTACAGCGCCAGGGATTTACGGCTCATGTGCTCAGGGCAATTCAGCGGATCAGGGTGTCCATGATACGAATAGTCAGTGGTGCTGAACATTGCCAGTGTGTTGAAATGCGGTGCAATCTTCGTTACGCATTGCGTAAGGTCGCGGTTCCACAATTCAAAATGGCCGCCATATTCATCTTTCCAGTCTTTGTTCAGGTAAATGAGTATGTTGAGGCGACGGTCCAGGTTCTTGCTGTTCTTGTTGAAATCGGCATGCAGTTTCAGGTAACCGCCGCGTTTGATCTCATGTAAGCCGCCACCCAGGAATTCATGATCGGGCAGCAATTTTTCTTTGATGCCGGTCAGTTCCTGCAGGAAGTCGATAAAGGGTTGACTATTGAGAAAATTCACGAATTCCTTTGTCCGGGGACCGAACCTGCCGGTTCCTTTGCTGGCCAGTTTCAACTGTCCGTCGTTATTCATTTTGTGGCTGGTGCCCACAGTAAGGTCCGGCCATTCTTCCAAAATGCCATCCAGTACTGCCGGGTTAAAGAAGTTGGGGAAATGAATGTTGGGGAACGGCTGGTTGGTGGCATAATTGGCTTTTTCTCTTTTTGCCACCGCCATGAGGTCGCGATAATTATCGTTAATAAATTCCATATCTGAGTTTTGAATACCTCAAATGTATCTTATTTCTGTAATATTCTGGTCCCGGGGCTGTTTTTTAACGTAGCTGCCGGATACAGCTGGCATCAGAAGCCGAAATCAAAATCGCTGCCGATAATGGACGTATGCCGTTTTACATAAAAAGTGCGGTATGATTGATATCCTTTTTCCCAGTATTGCCCGATCTCGCGGAGCGGCAATTCATCGCTCCAGATGAACTGCTGTTCTTTTATGCCGGTCCCTTTGGTAAATACGACACAGAAGCTTTTGCCTACCTGAGCCACCTGGGTTACTGCATAGCCGTTACTGAACTGGCGGTCCACATCTTCCTGGTCCCATCCATACTCATAGAATTTATAGAACTGCCCGGTGTACTTTTCATCACGAAAAACCACCAGCCAACGCTCGCCATCAAAAGCCATTGCAGTAATGTATTTTCTATCTTTCCAGTTATTGGCAATGCTTTCTTCGGGAAAGGATCTATTGCTCACTGCTGATTCCCTTAAATTGGAAGGCAGTTTACTGGTAATAAATGTCCACCTGTTATTATCGAAAGCAATGGTATTGACGCTGATCCTTTCCCTGTAAATTTCAACTATCTTCTTCCACATTGTGTCGAATGCATAATTGTACTTCGGACCTGATTGTCCATATACATTCACTTTGGACATGATGAGAAAGACTTCCTTCCTGTGCTGGTTATAGGCAATATCGGTATACCGGAATCCTTCCTTGTATTTTTGCGCCAGCACCTTGTTATCGAAACCGTTCTTGCGGTACCAGAACTGTTCACCAAGGGCCAGTCCTTTCGTAAATATCATCAGCCACCTGCCTTTATTGAGTTCCTTACCTTCCTTATCAATAAACCAGGCCATGTTGCCCTTCCTGACCTCTGTTTCCCCATTTTTGAAATTATATACTTCATCGTATTGGGCAGGTATCACCATTTCATTTTCCTGGTTAATAAACCCCCATTTGCCATTCAGCCTTACTGCCGCCAGCCCTTCATTAAAGGAACTTGCGGATTCATAAACGAAGGGAATGACTGTTTTTCCTTTTGTATTAATATATCCATACTTATTATCTTCCCGTACGTAAGCCAGTCCGTTTTTAAACCTGGACACCATCTGGTATTTAAGCGGAATAACCTCCCGCCCCTTTATATCAATAAATCCATACTGCATCTGAATGCCGTTTCGCACAGCCACCGCAGCCAGACCTTCGGAGACATAATCAAAGTGATCATACTTATGGTCAACAACTGTTTTTCCTTTATTTGAAAGCAGGCCCCATTTGCCGTCTTTTTTTGCCGGTGCATAGCCATCTTTAAAACCATATGACAACGACTCATACTCCAAAGGAATTACCACAGTACCGCTCCTGTTGATAACGCCATACTTCTTGCCATCGAGTGAAACCCTTGCCAATCCATCGCTAAAATCATAGGCGACTTTATATTTTGGAGGCACCACTTCCTTTCGTTTATCATCCAGATAACCGTATTTACCCTGGTATAACACACGCTGCATACCCTGGCTGGGCGTATATTCTTTATCGTAAGGATTATCGCTGGTCTGGGCCTGCAATGATACGGTCGCGAAAAGCGCCGGCAGCAGTAAACCGGTCCTTAAAAGTTGCATGATTTGGCGTTTAGTATTTGGGAGTTATAATAATATGTTATAGTTAAGTGCATGCCCCTGATGACGATATGTAGGGGAAAATAACAGGGATTTCCTGCTTTATCGCACAGGTAACGGATGAGGATGCAAAATATTGCCGCATGGTTTTCAGGGTTTCTGGTGATTTTTTGCACAGGGGTTCACCAAAATGGGAAAAACTGCTTCAGCAACGCCCATATCCAGCAAGCATTCTGCTGCTCTCGTACAAAAAATAACCCTGCCAAAAGGCAGGTGCGTGTTGATCTGATAAATGCTGCTATGAAAAGCGTGCGTTGGGTACTCAGATGGCAATGTGGAAAGTGGTGCTTGCATGGTGAATACAAGAGGGCACTTGCATTCACGTACTGAATATTTGGGTAATGGCAAGGGGAAAAATCACGAAAAAAAAGTGAAAATTCCGTTTGTACGCCACCGTTACTTGTATAATTTTGGGGCGGATTGGATGGAGGGAAAAGTAAACGTAAAAAATTATATAATATGACTACAACAAGACAATATATGATTGACGAAATTCAGTCAAACACCAACGACCTGAAGGAAATTATACAAAAGTATAAGGACTTCCTGAACGAACACATGTCGGCTGTTGCAGATGGAGAGCAACTGCTTGCGCTGGGAGCCAAAACAAGCATCATCAAGGAAATTGAAGAACTCTCAAAAAATAACCCAATGCAAAATCTGGCTAACATCAAGACGGACATTGACCAGAAGATTCTCCATTTCCTGGATTGTTATGTAACTGATTTCCTGGTCAAATCAAAACAAATGGGGCTTGTTCAAAGCGCGTTCAAAAAGATAAGAACAGGATGCAACCTATACTATGGCATTGTGCTGGTAGAAGACAACTTTACAAACAGAGACAAAATTTTTGAGTTTTTACACTTTTATTACACGCATGAGTTATCTGAAAAGTTGCCTATTTACTTCCAGTTCATGTCGCCGGAAGTATTTCAAACTTTTAAACAAGTAGAAAAATTTATTTAGCACTATGAATGCTTTTGCAGTTCACGCACATCATAATAAGAATTTTCATGATGCGATCTGTCGTCTGCAGCCAGATGTGTATTATGACTGGAAAATTACGAGCCTGTTCTATGTAGCCATTCACTATTTAAAATCCCTGGCGCAGCATAGAAACAAGTCAATTGGAAATTTTCATTTTGAGATCAATTCAAATATCAGGGAAGGAGGGCAAATGCCGCTTGCACGATCGGCCAGAAATAACTATTTGACACTGTTTCAATATTCACGAACTGCCCGCTACGAAGGGATTGAAGACATTGATGCCTTTATCAGCACCATGAGGAAAGACTATGAGAACGCCTTACAATGCTTTAAGGAGTTTGAAAAGTATATGGTTTCATCAGGCGTCAGGATGCCACAGCCGGAAAAAGCGGAAACGACAACCGTACCGGATGGCGCTTCCCCCTGATTACTCTTCCTCCCCACTAAACACCGGCAATCGCTTCTCCCACAACACGGCGGCGCCTACCATCGCCGCAGACTCCCCTACCTCTGCTATACGAACCTCTGTGTGCAAGCCACGCTCCTTCAGTTTCTTTGTCATGGCCGGTAAAAACAACCGGTGCGAGCGGGCAATATTGCCGCCCAGTATCAACACTTCTGCCTGATCCTGCTGCAGCCACCCGGCCGTAAATAAACCGAGGTTACCGCCAAACGCTTCAAAGATGCTACGGATCGTCTGATCATGAGCAGCGTGTTCTGCCAATTGCTTCACATTTTCAAAATCCCGGCCGGTTGCCTCCATTGCGGTACGCAGCAGCCAGCGTGCGCTGAGATAATCCTCCGCTATACCGTCAAGGAACGGTACACGCCATAGATCGGCATCGGCTACTGTACCTTTATGATATACTGCCGACCCCAGACCTGTGCCCAGGGTAATACCAACTACCTTGGTAAAACCTTTTCCTGCGCCAATAAACACTTCGCCCGACAGGAAACCTGCGGCGTCATTGACCATCAGAATATCATCCTTTGCAATACCCAGCTTTTGTCCAAGCAGTTCTTTGATATTACGACCGTACAGGCTCTGGTATTTCGCCTGGTCCTGGATGAAACAGATGCCGGCATCGTAGTCAGCCGGGCCGGGCATGGCAATACCAATCTTTTTTTGCTGTACAACAGATTTGGAAAAGCAGCTCTGCATTACTTCGCTCCATGCAGCAATGATGGCTTCGGCACTGCCATTGCTGTCAATTTCTTTCCGGCAAAGCGTAGATGACAATATCTGTCTCTTCTGTAAGTCAACCAGCGATGCTGTAATATGCGTACCGCCTATGTCTGCTCCAAGCACTAAGTTTCTATTCATCTGTATTGATTTGCATTTTCACAGGCAAGATCAGATTTGGATAATGTTTAAGGAAACCGGAGCTATACCGGTTATTCCTGCCCGGTAGATTGTTTTGATTTTTTACTTTGCTCTCCGGTCGACTGCATTTTTTTGTCGCGGTCAGTCCCCTTCACCGACGAGTGCCGGACTACCAGTTCGGCCGGCAACTCCATTTTGCGCATACCTTTCGATTTACTGCCAGTGGTAAGCTTTCCCAGCAGCACGGTAATGAGTTTCTCTGCAATTTTTTCAATCGGCTGGGCAATAGCCGTTATATCAGGAGAATTCAGCTGAAACACATCGTGGTCATCAAACGACACCACTGCAAGGTCTGTGGGTATAGCCAATCCCATGGTGCGGATGGCCTTTAACCCGTTCACCCCTATATAGTTGGTGCCAAACAACACCGCATCCAGTTCCTTATTCCGGTTAAGGAAGGCTGTTATATGCCTGATCAGGTCATTGTTATGCGTGGCAGATGTATAGCTCAGTTCCTTGATCCGGGAGGGCAATCCGGCTTCCGCCAGCGCCTTTTCATACCCGTTCAGGCGCTCCTGCATTTGCGATTGCAGCGAGTTGAGCGTTATAAAGGCAATGTTGCGGTAGCCCTCATCCACCAGGTGCCGGGTGGCTTTGTAGGCGCTTTGTTCATTGTTGATCACCACCACATCGCATTCCACGCCGGGAACATAACGGTCGAATAATACCACCGGCAAATTGGCATCCAGCAATTCCTGCAGTTCGTCTTCGATACCTTCAGACGGCGTGATGATGTATCCGTCCACATGGCGTTCGCGGTACATCTGGATCAACTCACGCGTGATTACCGGATCGTTGTCCGTGCTGGAGTAGATGATCTTGTATCCGCTCTTGTAGGCCTTTTCTTCTATCAACCGGGCAATATTGGCAAAGAAAGGATTGGCAATATCCTCAATCATCAGCGCGATGGTATTGGTCTTGCCGGTGCGCAGGCTTCTTGCCAGTGAGTTTGGCTTGTATCCTGTTTTCTGAATAAACTTCTCTACCTTCTTTACCACTTCCTTACTGATTCTCTTTTCCTCGGCTTTACCATTTAAAATAAAAGATACTGCCGTGGGAGAAACCTGCAGTTCCCGGGCAATATCTTTTATGGAAAGCTTTTTTTTCACGTAACCTGCTTACAAGTTGGTATTTTGAAATTTCATTTTTTCTCAGGGTTACTTACCGGCCGACAAGGACGGGTCGTTGGATAAAGAGTACGGAAAATCCGACGGATGAATGCCTCTTTTCTTATTGGGCGTGGCGCTCATGGTAAAATCAATCACAGCGCCTTTCATCAGTTCACTATGGCTGATCCAGTTTTTGCTGTGCAGCTTACCATTCCACTTCATGCTTTCAACATACCGGTTGGCATCGCTGTTGTTGGCGGCATTAATGGTAACCGTTTTACCATTTTCGAGGCGCAATATAACTTTTTTAAACAGGGGAGCGCCCAACACATATTGATCTGTTGCCGGCGTTACCGGATAAAAGCCCATGGCAGAGAAGATATACCAGGCCGAAGTCTGACCGTTGTCCTCATCGCCACAATAGCCGTCCGGCGTTGCTTTGTACAACCTGTTCATCGTTTCGCGCACCCAGTACTGGGCTTTCCAGGGCGCCCCTGCATAGTTGTACAGGTAAATCATATGCTGAATCGGCTGGTTGCCATGGGCATATTGTCCCATATTGGCAATCTGCATTTCCCTGATCTCGTGAATCACACCGCGGTAATAGCTGTCATCAAATATAGGCGGCAGGGAGAATACGGAATCCAGCTTTTTCACAAAGTTGTCGTTGCCGCCCATAAGGTTGATCAGTCCCTGTATGTCCTGGAACACTGACCATGAATAGTGCCAGCTGTTGCCTTCGGTAAAGGCGTCACCCCACTTAAAGGGATTAAAGGGCGATTGAAAACTGCCATCTTTGTTTTTGCCACGCATCAATCCTGTTTCCGGATCAAAGAGATGGCGGTAATTGCGACTGCGTTTCAGGTACAGGTCCAGTTCTTCCTTTGGTCTGTTCAAAGCCCTGCCCAACTGGAAAATAGCGAAGTCGTCGTAAGCATATTCCAGCGTACGCGCCGCATTTTCCCGGATGTTCACATCATAGGGCACATACCCCAGCTCGTTATAGTACTGCACGCCTTTGCGGCCTACTGCCCACAGGGGACCTTCATTGTTGGCGCCATGCAGCAGGGCTTCATATAAAGTTTCTATGTCGTAGCCACGCAGGCCTTTGATGTATGCATCGGCCACCACAGAAGCAGAGTTGTTGCCGATCATAACGTCTGCATATCCCGGGCTGGACCATTCCGGCAACCAGCCGCCTTCCTTGTAATCGTTGATCAGGCCTTCCTGCATTTCTTTGTTGATGGAAGGATACATCAGGTTCAGGAAAGGATACAATGCGCGGAACGTATCCCAGAAGCCGGTGCCGGCAAACATATAGCCCGGTAATGTCTTACCATTGTATGGACTGTAGTGAACAATTTTATTGTTGGCGTCAATTTCATACATTTTGTGCGGGAAGAACAGCGTGCGGTAAAAGCAGGAGTAGAAAGTTTCCACCTGGCCCACCGTACCTCCCTCTACCTGTATGCGGCTCAGTTTGTCATTCCATGCATTCTTTGCCTTGCGCATTGTTTCATCAAAGCTGTCCTTTGCCAGTTCACGGGAAAGATTCAATTCTGCCTGCTCAAAACTGATAAAGGAAGTAGCTACGCGCAGATGTACCTGCTCGTTAATGCCTGTTTTAAAACCAACGATCGCGCCGCTGTGATCTGCCTTCATTTCCAGTGAATCCTTCACCAGGGTGTTGCCACGCCAGGTATGGGCCACGGTGAATGGTTTGTCGAAATAGATCACGAAATAATTATGAAAGTTGGGCAGCGGTCCACGGGCATGTTTGGTAGAATAACCTATAATCTTTTGCTGCTCCGGAATGATCTTAATGTAAGAACCTTTGTCAAACGCATCTACCACCAGGTAAGAACTGTCTGACTGGTGATAGGTTATCCGGAACTGGGCTGCTCTTTCCGTTGGCGTAAGCTCCGTTGTTACGTGCGCATCGGCCAGGTATACGCTGTAGTAGTAAGGTTTGGATACTTCCGCCTTATGCGAAAACCAGCTGGCCCGGTCATCCTGATTAAACCGCAACCTGCCGGTTACCGGCATGATGGCAAACTGGCCGTAGTCGTTCATCCACGGAGAAGGCTGGTGAGTTTGTTTGATGCCCCTGATCTTATCGGCGTCATAACGATACATCCATCCATCGCCCATCGTTCCGGTTTGCGGGCTCCAGAGGTTCATACCCCAGGGAACGCCTACTGCAGGATAGGTATTGCCGTTAGACAAACTGTGTTTTGAAAATGTTCCCATCAGCGGATTAACCCATTCCACGGGGTCGGTCACTTTATTTACGATTTGTGCAAATCCTGTTATTGAAACCAGTAACAGGAGCAGAGTTGTCAGTCGTTTCATCAGTTATTAGTTAAGCATCAAAAATCAAATAACTAACCGGTTATTTTTTGATTTGTTTTTGTAATAAAAAGTTTTACCCTCTCTGTTATTTCAAGAGATGCGGCCTTTCCTTATATACCTTCCACAAAAATTCGCCGAACAATGTATTGGCCCATGCAAACCAGCTGCGGGTGAATTTTTTGGGATCATCTTTATGAAAAGCCTCGTGCATAAAGCCGGTACCTGCATGCGTTTGCCGGAGCAGTTCTATACAATTGGCGATTTCTGCGTCATTGTTGCTGGTAATGCCGCGCATAATGATACTCATGGGCCATATCATATCTTTTCCCACATGCGGCCCGCCGATCCCTTCTGCCGCCTTTCCTTTAAAAAAGAAGGGATTGGCCGGTGACAGTATCAGCTTGCGCGTATTGCGATAGATCTTGTCGGTGGCAGGTACAGCTCCCAGGTAGGGCAACGCCAGCAGACTGGGAATATTGGCATCGTCCATCAACAGGTGATTGCCGAAACCGTCTGCTTCGTACGCATATACCTTGCCGTAATCCGGGTGCTGCACGGCAGCATATTTTTTCAATGCCTGTTCTACTTCAGCCGCCAGTGCTGTGAGCTGACCGGCGAGGCCGGCATCTGCATATACACTGGTAACTATTTCCGCCGCTTGGCGCAGACTGGTAACTGCAAAGAAGTTGGATGGTATGAGGAACAGGAAGACGGTGGCATCATCGCTGGGACGAAACGCAGAACAGATCAATCCCACCGGGTTCACCGGGTAACCATACCCGCTCATGGGCAGCGTGTCGGTAGCATGTTCCGTCCTGCGCTGGAATTTATAGGAACCATTGGAGTCTTTCCGCTGCTGGTCACGGAACACCTGCAAAATGGCTTTTACCGCTTCCTTGTATTGTGCGTCGAATACGGAAGTATCGCCGGAAATTTTCCAGTAATGATATGCCAGGCGTACGGGATAACACAAAGAGTCTATTTCCCATTTGCGCTCGTGCACGCCGGGCTTCATATCGGTCAGGTCGCTTTTCCAGTAACCTGTTTTGTTGTCGTCGTCGTAAAATGCGTTGGCATAGGGGTCTTTCAGGATGCAACGCGTTTGCCGGTTGATAACGCCGGCAATCAGTTGCTGCAGGGGCTGGTCCTGTTTCATGAAAGCCAGGTAAGGCCACACCTGTGCGGTACTGTCGCGCAGCCACATGGCGTCAATATCGCCTGTGATCACATAGGTATCGGGCCGCCCGCCGGCAGTACTGAAAGTGACGGTGGTATCGAGCGTATTCGGAAAGCAGTTTTCAAAAAGCCAGGCCAGCTCTTTGTTTTTTACTGCAGACTGAAATTCCCTGATGGCTGCTTCCACGGCCTCACTGCGAAACCTCCTTTTGGCGGGCGCTACCCGCACCACCGGAAATTCCGACTGTTGGGCCCAGGAAAATTTGTTCAGCATCAGGCCGGCTCCTATCAGGCCGGTAGTACGCACAAATGTTCTTCGTTTCATCCCTGTTGGTATTTGTGTTACATCACCATAACAAATCGCGCAACAACCCGGGAGAGGCTCCCCTGTTCAATTTAATGGCTGTTTGTTCTTTGTTATCAGTGATTTTGAAAATTATCCTTTTATCAATTGAAAACTTTAAACACAATTGTTAATTTGACATTTATCATCAATCCTTACAAATGCATATTTTCTTTGATACTTGTCATTTGTTATTTTCAATTACTACCATCTGATTGATACCTGCACGCCTTCACTGTAATTGTCGAATTTCAGCAACACCGTTTTCGATTTTTCGTCCCACTCCTGCTTCAACAGCTCCATGGTGCGGCCATCTGCATGGGTGGCCTTCACCTCCATCGGTTTTGCAGGCAGCAGAATGCGCATGGCATTGATGGTATTGACAGGACTTTTAGCGGTGAATACGTACAAGCGGTGCTGTTTTTTTTCATCGTACACGCGGGCAGCAGTGGCCAGCACCTGGGGTTGTTTGCCATTTTTTGCCCGCTTCACCTGGTACAGGTAGGCTTGTTCGCCGGGATTTACTACTTTTTCATCCAGCACCGGTAGTTCGGGATCGAACAGATCTATTACAGGTCCTTTTACGACGAAGGGTTGCTTGTCTTCATTTTCATCCATTACCGCTACAATGTCGTAAGGGCCACGGCTCAGCAGGAAGTGGTTCTTGGTGATCAGTTTGCCTGCCTTTGCATACTGCTCATATCCTTTTTTCACCTGTGCTACAAATTCATTGTCCTGCCCTGCTTTCAACACCAGCTCTTTGGGATCGCGGCGCACCACAAACACTTTGCCCTTGCCGTAAGTATATTCCTGTGTTCCTTCCTGCGGACTGATCTGCAACTGTTCCCATAAATGTACTGCGGGCGAAGCATAATTGTTGCCATTGGTATTCCACCATTCACGCACGGACTGGAAAGGATCATTATCGCGACAGTAATAAACAAGCACGCCTCCGTTCTTTACCCATGCGGCGAGTTGTGTATGCACAGAAGGCGTGAGCGGCTTCATGTTGGCATAACTCATCACCAGCACCTTTACATTTTTCAGTGCATTGGCATTGTCGAGGTTTTCCATATGAACGGTCTCTACCGGAATGCCTCTTTTCAGCAAAGGCATGGCCATGCCGTAGAAGTTGGCCAGTCGCGGGTCGTCGTAATCAGCATGCGTCGGGAAACGCTGAAACATCATGGAGTTGCTTACCAGGATGCCTATACCATGACTGCCATTCACCTTATTGGAAGAGACCGGCATGTCGTTGAGCGAGTTGACCATTACCTGCATCTGCGTGCCGTAGGACTTGGACATGGGCTGCCGTTCGCGACTGTTTTCCATGCGAAAACGGCCACGATAAATGCGCGGCGGCCAGGGCATCACTTCATAGTCTGCTACCGAAGGATACAGCAGTTGTGCCGTAAACGTGGCCTGGTAATTGCGTTTGTAGTCGTCCCAGGTACGCGCCCTGTCTTCAATAGGATCGGTGAGGAAAAATATCTTGCGTCCGGTGGGCGCGGTCATAGAGACCATGGAGCCGTATTCAAGAAAAGCGTTTTCAAATACGCGTTCTTTTTCCACGCCATTGAAGTGTACCGGTTCGCGGGAAGTGCCGGTCCATACCTGTGCAATATAGCCGTCCATGCCTTCGATCTGCGCCAGGCTGGCCTCAGGACTTACAATGGCCCAGGAAGAATAGTTGAGCAATGAGTGCGTGGGCACATAACATTTCACGTCTACCCCCTTGCTCTTGCTGTATGCTTTGATATACCCGATCACATCCTGCAGTGCATTCAGGTACAGCTGATATTTTAATTTGTTGGAGAGATAGGTAGCTTCCGGCGATTCATGTTGCGCCTGCCAGGGCGTACCATAATACTGTTGCCATTCTTTTTTGAAAGATTCACTATAACCTGCTCTTGCCCAGAACTCAGGCTCTTCGAGGTGAATGCCGGTTACGCCGGCATCAATGGCACGCTTTACATGGGTTTTGATATAGGTAAGATAAGAAGCAGAAGGAACGATGTAAGGCACCAGGTGGCCATGCCAGATGGTATCGCCATTCCGTTGCACCTGGCCTTCATCAAGATGCATTTTGCCATCGAATTTTCCCAGGAAGTAATCCTGGTACTGGCCCCAGGCAATGCCCGTCATGAAATGAACGGTATATCCTTTTTCGCGCCAGCTTTTCACGCGTTCTTCAAAATGGCCGCCGGCATCATTGATGCCGTAAACAATGGCAATATCTGAACGCACATCATAATCGGCGCTCCAGCCATCGGCTACCTGGAAGGCCGTTTTTTCACGGGCTGGTACGGGCTGCTGTGCAACCGGTTGCTGACAGATAAGCGCTACGGGGAGGCAAAGGGTTATCGCAGGTTTTAAGAATTTTCGCATGTCTGTATACGTTATTATCAATTATTTTACGGGAGGGCACAGCTGTAACAAAGCCACGCCGCTGCTTGCTTCATAGGATTGTATGCTGCCCGTTGGACAGGGTACGCCATAGTTGCGGTACATGATATTCCGCTTCTTGTCCCTGTTGCGCCATGCCCAGGTAGCATTGTGCTGTATCCAGGGCAGGTATTGTTTTTGTCCGCCCTCATTGATCAGCATAAACATATAGTGCGCAAAAATAGCTTTCAGCACGCCTTGCTCATTATAGTCGCCTTCGGCGGGCAATAAACCGCCCTTGCTCATCACGTTCTTTGTGTACTCGGCAGCCAGTATTGCGTCAGCAAGATAACTGCTATCGCCGGTTTCTTTGAATAACATGACGCCTGCCCCAATGCAGGTGCCCTGGTTGTAGGTATAATCTTCGTACCCGCGATGTTGTCCTTCCCTGTTCACATGATCTGCCACACGGCCGTTGGATTTGTTGAAAAGATGTTCTCCCGACCAGGCATATACATTTTTTGCCTTGCTGAGATAGCTGGTGTCTTTGGTAATCTGGTAAAGACGCACCGCTGCAATGACGGTAGGATAGTTAATGCAGGCGTGTTTGGAAGTATGGATGAACTGCCAGAACATGCCGCCATATACAGAGTCGTATCCGTTCCACACACGTTCAAAACCGGATTTAGATTTTTCAAGATATACCGGGTTGCCGGTAATCTGGTGCGCACGCGCCAGTGCAATCACCCACCACATCATATCATCGTAAATAAACCATTCTACGGTATTGTTCCAGTTGTAGCCGTCGTATTCTTCATATCCGCCCTGGTAAATGTCATCAATCATTTTGCGGTAAGCGGCATTGCCGGTGCGCTCGTACGCATGCATGACAATATCCCAGTAGATGGCCTGCGTCCATATGGCGGCAAGGCTGTTGCGGTCAGTAGTGCTGTAGTACAGTTTCCTGCCCGGATCGTAAAAGACGGTGTTGAAGGAATTGAATACTGCTGTAGCGTCTGCTGCCTTGAAACCGGGTAATGCAGGCGACGGACCAGGTGAAGGGTCGCCCTCCTTACCACAATTCGTGGTAGCAAACAACGCAGAAAAAAAGAGGCTCAACAGGAGTTTCATATAATCACTGATTTTTTACAAAAAAAGATTGTACTGCCTGCAACTGCAAAGCAGACAGTACAATCGAATTTGCTACTACCAGCCGGTGTTTTGCACGAGCAACGGATTATTGCTGATATCCTTTTGAGGTATCGGGAACAGGTAGTGTTTCTTGTTAAACACCCTGGTTTCAAAAGGAACTTTTTCATAAAATTCAGGAAGCCCTTTCTCAATGTTCAGCGCAATGGCAGGACCATTGTCTGTAACCTCTGCAATTTTCCAACGGCGCGTGTCAAAATAACGAACATTTTCAAATGCCAGTTCCACCTGGCGTTCACGACGGATGGCTTCGCGCATGGCTATCTGGTCCGCAGGCACATCCAATCCAGCCTGTCCATAACCCGGTACACCGGCGCGCTCACGCACGAGGTTCAGGTAATGGAGGATATCCGGATGTGTAGGATCATATTCATTCAACGCTTCTACATAATCCAGGTAGAGGTTGGCCAGACGATACAATACGATTACTGAATTTCCCACATTCCAGTGACCGAGTTTGGCGCCTTTTCTTACCACATAACCGGTAGGACAAAAGTCGTTGCTGGTGTATTTACCGGAGTTGGCATTGGCATACAGTAATGTAATGACGGTGCCGGTATTCGTGTTCAGCCATTTCCTGCCATTGTAGGTGATGTTCACATAAAAGCGGGGTTCACGGTTAATCCACTGGTTGTAGATTTCGCGGGGCTGGTCATCGTCCGGCGCCTGGAATTGTGAAAAACCAGTTTCCTGGTAACCACTTGCCGGGTCATCAATGGGCCGGCCATTGTCCATGAAAAATGCATCTACAATACGCTGTGTGGCCCCCAGACCGCCTGCACCTTTCACTTCACCTGCATAACCATTGTGGTAAGGCGTTACATCGTAGTTGCGGGCATTGTCATTGTCGGGACGTCCGAGAATGGTCTCTTTGTTCCATGCATCGAGGATCACGTCGCGGCAGGACAGGAAGGGACTGAAGTTGCCATTGCCATCATTCTTCCTGTACAGATCGTATTTGGAAGGAACGAACTCATCAATAAAGGCTTTGTAGGCATCAGCAGCCAGTTTCCATTTGTTGGGATCATAGGTTTGCGGAATCAGTTGCTTACCATCTTTGTTTTTAAGATCAGCATAATCTGTATTGCCGTTGAACAGCGGACCGGCGGCATAAAACAATGCCTGCGCCTTGAAGGCCTTTGCAATACCGCGGGTAATGCGGGCATAGTCGTCGTTGCTGTAGGTAACCTGCAAATCAGGTGCGGCCTTGTCCAGTTCGGAGGTAATGAACTCCACGCACTCGTCAATGGAGCTGCGCGGACGGCGTATCACATCGGCCGGTGCGTCAACCGGAATGATCTCATCACCCAGTATCACAACGGGTCCGTATATGCGCATCAGGTAAAAATAGAAAATGGCGCGCAAGGCCCTGGCCTCTGCCTTAAGCCTTGCCTTGATCTGGTTGGCCTGTGCAGGGTCTGCCGGAAGGCCGTTGACAATCTTATCGGCATTTTCCAGGAAAATGGTTGCGGTACGAATACCCTTGTAATAATTTTCCCAGAAGGTTTCTGCCAGATGATGCGTAGGGTCCCAGGCGCCTACATTGATGGCGTTGGACTCGCACCAGGGCCACAGGTATTCTGCTTCATCGGAAGCGCCTGTCCAGGGACCGGAGTTGCGGTTGCCTACAAAGCGCTGTGTATTTTCACGCGGCAACATGGTATAGGCATTTGCCAGGAATTGTTCCGCGGTTCCTCTGTTCAAAAATGTTTCTTCAAGCGTTAACCGGTCGTCGGGCACCTGGCCGATGTATTTTTCGCACGAGGGCAAAGCAAGACCGGCCATAATCAACCCAACCCAGATATATGTAAGTTTCATAGTTCAATTTTTTTGTTTGTACTACATTTTTCTATCCGTCCCATCATCAGAAATCAAGTGTAATACCCAGGGAGAATGATTTTACATTCGGATATCTTCTTCCATTACCCGTATTGATGGTTGATTCCACATCCCACAGATCGAAATCTGTAAAGGTGAGCGGATTAATGGCCTGGAAGTAGACGGAAGCACTGCGAAAAGCGTTGCCATACCACTCAGCAGGCACCCTGTAGCTCAGTTCAAGTGTTTTGAGACGAATGAAATCGGCATTGCGCACCCACCAGGTGCTGGGTCTTGTGTTGTTGAAGTTATCCGTTTGTCCATTGGCCAGACGGGGATAGAACACATTCTGACTGGGTTTGCCTTCCTGCCAGCGGTCGGTGATATTGGCAAACACGTTCGACAGACCAAGGTCGTTGCTGAAGGGGTGAATGGCTTCGCCCTGGAGCATGATGTCAGCACCACCCTGTCCGGTAAACATAGCGCCCAGATTCCAGCGTTTATACGATACTGTGAATCCAAAACCAAATATCAGATTGGGCACATCACCACGACCGATCACTGTCATGTCGTATGCATTGATTTCACCGTCGTTGTTCAGGTCTTTGTACTTGATATCACCGGGAGCCACCATGGAGCGGTCGCCGGGCACGGCGCTGTTATCAATCTCATCCTGGCTTTCGAAAAGTCCCAATGCTATATAACCGCGTCTTTGCAGGATGTTGTGGCCCCGCTCATTCATCCAGGGATAAGGCTGTTCCGGCTGGTCGTTTTCCAGCAGTATATCCTTATTATAGGTAACGTTACCGCGCACACTGATATCTACATTGCCTATCCGGCCATTGTATTCCAGTGTAGCGTCTATACCCTGGTTTTTCACCTTACCCAGGTTACCGTGCGGCTGGCTGTTCAGGCCCATGTACAGGGGCAGCGCAGACCTGCGGAGGAAAATACCTTCCCTGTCTTCCCTGAATACATCAAAAATTACAGAGAGGCGGTCGTTCAGCGACTTGATCTCAACGCCCACATTCTGCTTCACCGACTCCGACCAGCCTACGGCAAATCCGTAATCGGTGATGTTGATGCCACGCATTTCCGAATAATCGTTGTAGCGGTAGCGATAACCATCGCGGTCGCCCTGCACAATATCCATGAAGGCAAAACGGCGGTTGTTTATTTTTCCGATGCCTGTTGATCCATAGGAAGCACGGAACTTCAGGTAAGTAATCACATCTTTCACAGGGGCAAAGAATTTTTCATTCGATACCACCCAACCCAGACCAATAGCGGGGAAAGTACCATAGCGGCGGTCGGGATCAAACAAACCGGACCCGTTAAAGCCGAGGTTGCCTTCCACAAAATAACGGTCGTCGTAAGAATAAGTGACACGGGTAGCGAGACCTACATACCTGTCGGGGATGGAGTTTTCATAATTGCCGGCAAAGAGGTGCATGTAATCATCAGTATAGAACAATGCCATACCGCCTATACGATGATCGCCAAACTGGTTATCGTAGTTGATGGCAGTCTGCGAATAAAATCTTCTGTTTCCATCGTTCGCACGTTCATAACTCAGGAAATTCCCGTTGCCTGCAAAAGTTTCACGCAGGTTAAGCGAACCATCGGGGTTGCGTGGATTATCAATGTCTACAAACCAGTAAGTCGGCTCACGCTTCTGGCGGGTAATATTCACTTCATTGTTTACATCAAATGCAAACATGGAGTTGATGCTAAGTCCCTTTACAAGGAACGACAGGTCTTGTGTCAACCGCAGGTTGGAGTAGATCGAGTTGTCGAACTCTGTTCGGTAACCGCGGCGTGTAAGATCGGCCCAGGGATTGCGGAAACCACCATTGGAGCTCTTGCCGGGAATTCTGCCATCAGGAAATTCCAAAGGAAATTCCGTGGGAGCAATCACCATAGCCTCGCCGAAAATAGATTCTGTACTGATGGCGGGCAGGTTGTTATTGGAGAAGAAGCCCCTGATACCAATATCCAGTTTGGTGGTTTTGGTAATATTCATGTTCACATTGGTGGTTACATTGAACCTCCTGTACTTCAGGTCGGAGTTGTAATTCTCGAGTGAACTGGTTTTTAACAGCCCTGTTTCTTCATAATAACCAATGGAACCGTAGTAACGCAAAAATTCGGAACCGCCGTTCACATTCACGTTGGCGCGGCGCACCTGTCCCCAGTCGCGGTACAGGGCATCAAACCAGTCAACGTTGGGATATACCAGCGGGTCTTCACCGGAAAGTGTTTTCTGCATGTATTCATCTGAATAGCGCGGACTTTTGCCACGGGTAACCAGCGATTCATTCACCGCTTCCATATATGTTTTGGCGTCGGCCATTTCGGGGACCTTCACAAAGGTCACCAGGCCCTGGCTGAAATCGAGGCTAACTTTGGGTTTGCCCAATTTTCCCGACTTGGTAGTGACCAGTACTACGCCATTGGCGCCACGCACCCCATACACGGCGGTACCGGCAGCGTCTTTAAGAATGGTAAAGGATTCAATGTCCTGCGGATCGAGATTGTCAATGGAGCGTTCAACACCGTCTACCAGCACCAGCGGCCGCGACACGTTGTCGCCGAAAGTGCTGATGCCACGGATCCAGATATCGGCGCTGTTTCTGCCCGGCTGACCGGAACGCTGTACGCCCACTACGCCGGAAATTCTGCCCGCCAGCAAAGTGTTGATGTTGGCAACCGGCAGTTTCAGGTCTTCGGGCTTTATGGTTGACTGCGCCCCTATCACACTGATCCTGCGTTGCTTTCCGAAGCCAACCACTACTACGTCGTTCAAAGTTCCATCGCCTGTTTCCATCACGATGTAAAAAACACGGTTATCGTTTACCGGCACCAGTTGGGGAACATAGCCTACTGCAGAAAATGCCAGCGTGTCGTAGCGGGTTGCCTGCAGCGAAAATTCACCTTTCATGTTGGTGACCGTACCACGGTTGGTACCCTGGATGGTAACGCTGATGTTGGAGAGGAAGGTTCCGGCCTGGTCGCGTACCGTACCATTGATGGTTACCGGTTCAAACCGCCGGTCCTGGGAATGGACGGGCGCCGGTTGAAACAACAGCATGAGCAAGGCAATGCACAACGGTTTCCATAACCGTCCAACGTGTAATGCTTGCTGCATCCCCCCGGATGGCAGCAAACGGAGTAAAAAACCAGGACGCAAGCTGTCCCGTTTTTTCCTCCTCATTGGCAGTCTTTTTTGCATAACGTTAGTTTGAATTTGTAGAATAAAAAATCAAAAAATATAAATCGTTTTAGTAAATCGTTTTAGCCATGAAATGGATAAGGCAAATAACTGCACTTATCCATTGTCCAATAAAGCGTGTGATAATTACTTTTTACTGTTACCTTTCCACCTTGCTTCGAGCAGCTTGATGAAATAGCCGCCCACTACGCTGCGCGCCTGGAAGCCTACCTGTTTGCCATTGGTGGTTTCGTGCCAGTCGCTCAGCGGCACTCTTGAAGTGGTGGTGACAGCAAACCTGTGCACGGGCCGAACCAGTTTTAAGAAGTCATCCTGCCTGCCTGCCAGTGTAGCGGTCCAGAGTATCCAGTCTGATTTGGTGTAAGTTTTTCTGCTATCTAACGGCAATCCATATTCGTTTTGTTTGCCGAGGTAATAATTGATTTCCCTGTTGTATACTTCTTTCGGAAAAATGCCGAGGTTCAGCAATTTATCCCACACCAGGTTGTATTTCTGGCTCCAGGTTCCTTTATCATTGAATGTAAGCGCAAAATGATCGCCATCTTTTGCCATGGCCATCCATTTACGCGCCATGGTACGCGCCATTTTGTTGTATCTGGCGGCCACATCGGGCAGTTGCATTTTTTCAGCCAGCATTGCATAGCAACCAATGGCCACAATGGCTTTTACGGAAAGGTTGGCATTGCGCGCCAGGTGTCCCGCGAAGTCGTCGGTGCACAGCTGGTTTGCAGGATCAAATCCTTCTTTCTCGAGGTATTGTACCCAGGTAGTGAGGGTTGACCAATGTTTTTTTGCGTACGAAATATCATTCTCCGCTTTTACAATCGCTGCGGTGAGAATGAGCATATTGCCTGATTCTTCCACCGGCATATCGTCCCCGTAAGTCTGACCATTGGCCAGCGGATACGTGCCCAGGTCGTGTGCCGCAAAAGGTTTTTTCCATTTGCCGCTTTCTGAATACCAGAAAATGCCGTTCAGCATTCCTTTCAGCAGATCGGGATTGTAAATAAGATAGAGCGGAGCAGATGGATAGGTTACATCCACTGTATTGATGGAACCATTGCTGAAGTTCTCTTTTGAAAGGAAGAGAATTTCACCTTCGGAACTCTTGGTGAGTTTGTGTGCAGCAATGCTCTGACGATAGGCAAGCACGCAAAGCTCTGCATATTCGGTACCGCCCGCAAGCTTTGCATCTTCGTACATTTTTTTATCGAAAGCATCGCAGCGGCCAATCACTTCGTTGTATTGTGCAGCGGCGGTGGCCAGTTCTTTTTCGATGGTGGCGCCGGGCGTGAGTTTCCACCACGATTGCAGGTTCTGATGAAAGTACTGTACACAGAAAAGATCATCATATCCCAGCATGATGTATTGCCGGCTGAAGTCTTTGCCTACATTGTCAAAATTCAGCACGGTATGCAACTGCAGGTTCCTGCCGGTCAGGGGCCAGCCGGGCATATTGTTTTCCCTGTCGAACAACCTGCTGTTGGCTGTAGTAATATATTGTCGTGACCGTTGTGCATTCGGCACGGCTACGTACACATGTCCCCAGTCAATCCGTACATTATCCCCTCTCCTTTGCAACACCGGCTGGGCGATGGTGCCTGCCCTGAGCATGCTGAGTGCGCGTGTACGATGCGACGCAGCCATTACCTGTTGCGTCGATTCATGAACAGCCAGATCGGAAGACACTGTAAAGTGCAGCTGCGCTTTTCTTGTATTACCGTCTGTTGAACGCACCTGGCAGGTGACATAGGAAACCGGACGGGCAAAAAGTGAGAGATCGTCCATCAGCAAGGGCGAAGTAAAGGTGAGCGAAGCTTCTGCATTGCCGCACTGAAACCGGTAAATGGTTTGGGTAGCGGTTACTTCGCGCCCCGTCTGCCGCGCTTCAGCAACAGGCAGCGCATATTGCTGCGGCAATTCCTGTACGATTCCTGCATCGAGGTGTTGTCCGCCGGCAGTATTGGCCACATGAATGGCCAGGACATTCTTACCATCAGTTTTAATGATGTCCCGGTATTTATGGATGGGAATATACAGGTACTCATGGGTCCAGCCTGTGCGGGAGAAAATATTCGTTCCGTTCAGGTATACTTCAACGTTATCATCGTGATTCAGTTTAAGGTATACCGGGTTAGCGGGTAATTCACCGGCAGTGAAGCTGCGACGCACCCAGAGGTGATTGCTATTCCACGAAGTGGGAAATTCATTGCCGTTGCCAAGCGGCGCCCGTCCTTTTTTCCAGCGGCTGTCATCATACTGCAATTGCATCCAGTTTGCACCCGGATTGCTTTCAGTATACTGCACTTCGTAGGCTGCTTCGTCAGCAGCAGGGAGTATGGACGAATAACTTTTCGATGGTTTCCCTGCGATGCGCCAGGCCGTATCGCCCACCAGCAAATAAGCTGTAAGGGCATGCGGAGTGCCGGTCCAGTGGCGGGTTACCTCTTTATTGAGGGTGTCAGTAAATGACCAGATGCTGAAATAAGAATCATGGGTGATCAGGGGATATGCAGGCGCTTTTTTTA